>Ga0070698_100006127_pt1 | contig 13099 bp, 10 predicted proteins | sample KBSK1502metaG_FD_65477 | JGI IMG/M metagenome (GOLD analysis project Ga0070698, IMG submission 65477) | Corn, switchgrass and miscanthus rhizosphere microbial communities from Kellogg Biological Station, Michigan, USA - KBS K1-50-2 metaG | ecosystem: Host-associated > Plants > Roots >... | reverse complement strand
GTATTCGACGCGGACGAGGAGGGCCAGCCCCATGAGCGCGAAGAACCACACCCAGCGCCATCGCCCTCCCGAGGCGGCGGCGAGGCAAGCCGCCAAGCCGAGGACGAAGGCAAACTCCACCGTCCCGCTGACGGTGAGGAGGGCCAGGACGCACCACAACGCCGATAGCGGCGCGAGGGCGGGCCCGAGGCGGAACGCAAGGCCGAGGCGGTGGACGAGCAACCCCGCCAGAAGGGGTACGGCGGCTTGCTTCGCCCAGAACGCGATCAGCGGATCCGTGAACACGTGGCGCAGGCCGCAGTAGACGGCGGCATAGCCGGGTCCCCACGCGAGGCCGTCCAGTCTGGCCAACGCACACGCGTCCAGGGCATAGGCGACGTCGTCGTTGGCGAGCGGCACCGATGTGCGCGCCGTCCATGTGCCGACCGTGACCACGGCCACCCACGCGACGAGGCCGGCGAGCAGGTCCCGCGACGCCACGGCCGTCGCGGCGGGCGGCGGGCCCGGCCCGTCCATCAGACCAGCACCTGGAGCACTTCATTCGAGAGCAGCACCCCCTCGTCGGTGAGCCGGAGGTGGGGGCCGCGACGCTCGAGCAGGCCCGCCGCGAAGGGCCTGGCCAGCCCGCGCGCGTGCTCGGCCATCACGTCCATGCCGTAGGTGGCCCGGAACACCTCGAGGTCGACGCCTTCCCAGCATGCCAGGGTGCGAGTGGCGCGGCTCCGGACCCCTACAAGAGTCATCCGACCTCTTCGACATCGGCCCTGTCTACGTTGACGGAGACACTACGCCCCTTGCGGGGCGAGAATCAAGATCGAAGCTGGCTGATCGAAGCTGGCTGATCGAAGCTGGCTGATCGAAGCTGGCTGTCGAAGGTGTTGTCCTCAGCCGACCTGGATCTCGTGCCCCTCGTCGTCCACCGGCAAGAAGACCACCTCTCGGACCGGCGGCGGCTTCTCGTCTTCAGGCGGGCTCAGGCCCAGCTCGGCGAGGATGCGTTTCACTGAGATCTCGTCGCTGACGTACGCGATGATCTTCAGCTTCCCCCCGCACTGGCGGCAGAGGAGCGGGTCGGCGTGGCAGACCTTGCTGATGAGCCTCGCCCAGCTCGGCGGACAGCGCCTCTTGGTGGTTGGCTCGGTCGGGACGTCCGACGCTTCTGTCTCCCGCCGAGAGGCCGGCCGGACGCACCCACTTTCGCAGCTGGCCGAGTGATCCTGCCCGCACGCGGCCGGCCAGTTCTTCGCTCGGAGGCACCGGTGTAGGATGCGCCCGACATCTTTCCTGGCCTCTGCTCAGTGAGACTCCTGACGATCGTCCTGCTGGCGTGGCCGGTCCTGGCCCGGGCCGGCCCCTTGACGTGCGAGCTCCGCGCATACACGCCACGGGCGGGCCTGCAGGCGGCTCTCGAGCCCGACGCGCTGCTCGTGAGCTGGCAGGGCGAGGGAGCCACGCCGCTCCGCATGCGGCTGGCCATCCAGGACGGACAGCCCATCGTGCGCGAGCTGGCCGCGCGCGGCGTCCGCGGAGGATGGAGCGTCCTCGCCCGGAACCTGCAGCCGGAGTTTGCGGTGACGGTCGGCGTCCGGCGGGTCAGCGAGCAGCAGCTCGAGCCGCTCCGCCAGCTCGGCCTGGCCATCACGCGAGCGGTCATGGACCGGGAGAAGTGGTACGCGTTCTGGGACGCGCCGCTGCTCGTGCCCGGGGTGGAGGAGGGACGGCCGCCCCGCAATCCCGGGCTGCCCCGCCGGCCCGAGGAGATCCGGCGCGCGACGGCCACCTACAGCGCCGCGGGCTGTGACGCGAAGACGGACGGCGGGCGGCTCGAAGTCACCTTCCCGGGCCTCTCGATGGGCATCTTCACCGGAAGGTTGCGCTTCACCGTCTACGAGGGAACCAGCCTCGTTCGCCTGGAAGCCGTTGCTAAGACCGACGAGCCCTCGGTGGCCTACATCTACCGCGCCGGTCTGAAGGGCTTCTCCACCGCCGAGCTGGCGCGCGTGAGCTGGCGCGACACCGCGAATCAGCCCCAGGAATACCGGTTCGGCGGCGCGGCCAACCAGGACCCGGTGCCACTGAAGGCGGCAAACCGGATGGTGGTCGGGGAAGGACCCGCGGGCGCGGTGGCCATCTTCCCTCCCCCCCACACGTTCTTCTTCGCGCGCGAGGTGGAGACCAACCTTGGCTACGTCTGGTACCGCAAGGACGGTGAGCGGTCGTTCTCGATCGGCATCCGGCAGGCCGAAGGCGAGGAGATCGACCACTACCGGGAGAACTTCGCGCTCTACAACGCGCCGCCCGGCACGTGGCAGCGCATGGCGATGTACCTCTACCTCACGCCCGGCTCGGGCCGGGCCGCGCGCAGTGCGGTGCTGGCCTTCACCCGGGACGACCGCTTCCAGGCCGTGCCCGGTTACAAGACGATGGTCAACCACTTCCACATCGCCCTCACCGACCGCCTGCGCGAGGCGGGAAGCCTCGACACGCTGGTGCCCGAGCTGCCGGCCATGAAGGCCCTGGGCGTGAACGTCGTCGCGCTTATGGATTTCCACGCCGACAAGCTGCACCCGCGCGATCCGGGCCCGCTGCGCCTGCAGGACCAGAAGGACTACTTCGAGGCGGCGCGCCGGCACTCGGACGAGGACTTCCTGGTCATTCCCAGCGAAGAGCCCAACGCTTACCTCGGCGGTCACTACTCCATCCTCACCCCGCGGCCCGTTTTCTGGACGATGGTGCGGCCGCCGGGCCAGCCGTTCGTCGAAGACGTGGCCGGCTACGGCAAGGTCTACCACGCCGGCAGCGCGGCCGACGTCCACCAGATGGTCGAGCGTGAGGACGGGCTCATCTGGCAGGCCCACCCGCGCACGAAGGGCTCGACGGGATACCCGGACGCCGTCCGCGACAAGGACTACTTCCGCAGCGACCGGTTCCTGGGGGCTGCATTCAAGCCGGGGATGGGCATGGACCTCTCGGAGCGGCGGCTGTGCGAATACCGCTGCCTCGATCTCATGGACGACATGAACAACTGGACCAGCGCAGACGGCGGGAGGCCGAAGTCGTTGCTGGCGGATGTCGACACGTACCAGAAGGGGCCCGGCGACGACCTCTACGCGAACTTCCCCGTCAACTACGTGAAGCTCTCGCGCGTGCCGCGCCACGACGAGGACTGGTCGCCGCTGCTCGGGGCGTTGCGAGCGGGGCAGTACTTCGTGACCACCGGCGAAATCCTCTTCCACCAGTTCGCGGTCGAGGGCGCGGGCGCCCGCCGTCGCGTGGTCGCCGACCTCGGTTGGACGTTCCCGCTGGAGTTCGTCGAGGTGGTGTGGGGCGACGGCCGCACGACCGGGCGCCAGATCGTCTCCGCGGCCCACCGGCCGCCCTTCGGCCGCCACCGCTTCGTCATCCCCTTCGATGCGACCGGCAAGACCTGGGTGCGCTTCGCGGCCTGGGATTCGGCCGGCAACGGCGCCTTCGTGCCCCCGGTTCGACTGGCGGGCTCATCGCCTGCGCACGAGTGAAGCTGGCCGGCTTCTTGACGTCCCTTCTTGACGGGCGGAGCTGGCCCGGCTTAGGCTGGCGGCAGATCCCCACACTCCAGGAACAAGGGAGGCCATCATGTCCATGCCGGGCGGCTGCCTGAGGATGGTCTTGGCCATGCTGGCGGCGGCCGTGCTCGCGCCGCCGCGGTCCGCGCAACCGAAGGACGCCGGCAACCCGGAGGAGGACCTGCCTCCGAACATCACGCGACTCACCGGTTTCGGCGAGCGCGCCGCGTGGTCGCCCGACGACCGCCGCGTCGCCTTGATGAGCAAGAGCTTCGGCGACGCCTTCGAGATCGACCTCGGCACCCGGATGATCCGTCTGCTCACCGGGCACTTCGTCCACCCGGGTTTCCTGCGCGTGCAGTACCTGCCGAACGGCGACTTCTTCCTCATCGGCGCGCGCACCTTCACCGACATCCGGACCACCCGCTCCCGGGACCAGGAGATGTGGGTGATGAAGGCCGACGCGAGCGCGCCGCCCACTCCTCTCAACCACAAGATCTCGGAAGGTGTCGCCATCTCGCGCAAGCGAATGAAGATCGCCTGGTCCAACACGCGGGGCCAGTATCCCGACCTGCTGCCGGAAGGGGAGTCCGTGCTCTACACGGCCGACATCCTCGATAAGGATGGCGTCCCGGAGCTCGCCAACAAGAAGGAGGTACTGCGCGCCAAGGCTCCCGAGTGCACGCTCGAGGCACAGGACTTCCGCGACGACGACCGCGAGCTGATCTACACCTGTTACCGCTCGCGCTTCGCCGACGTGATGGGCGTCGACCTCGGAACGGGGAAGGTGACCGCCTACCGCAAGCTGCCGGACGAGTACAACGAGGCGGAAGGGGTATCCCCTGACGGGAAGTGGGACTTCGTGGAGTCGAGCCGCGACCAGGGCGGCCCGGACCGGCAGAACTCGCGGTACATCGACATCTGGAAGCTGAGGCTGGAGCCGGGCAGCACCGACTTCGTCCGCCTGACGCGCTGGGGCGACCACGAAGGCTACAAGGCGTCCAACCCGGTGGTCAGCAGCGACGGCAAGCGGATCGCCTTCCAGTCCGCGCGGAACAACGAGGCGGCGGGCGTGGGCCACGGGATCTTCGTCCTCACGCTGAAGTGATGGGAAAGCTGAGCCGGCGGGAGTTCCTGGCCCTCTCCGCGGCCGGTGCGGCGCTGGCGCCGGCGGGCCAGTTGCTGGGCGCCGAGGGCGAGCCGTGGTATGCGCGCATGCGCCGTTGCGGCCAGATCAACTTCAACGAGCGCGACCCGCTCACGCTCGACGTGGAGGCGTGGGCCGATTACTGGGCCTCGCTGAAGGTGGACGCGGTGCTGCTGGGCGGCGGCGGCATCGTGGCCTTCTATCCGACCGACGTGCCCCACCACCACCGGAGCGAGTTCCTGGGTACGCGCGACCTGTTCGGGGGGTTGGCCGCCGCCGCGCGGCGGAGGGGCATGCGCGTCGTGGCGCGCATGGACTGCAACTACGCGTACGAGGAAGCGCTGCGAGCGCGGCCGGAGTGGTTCGAGCGGAACCGCGACGGGTCGCCGCGCCGGCACGGCGAGTCGACCTGGCTGTTCAAGACCTGCATGTTCAGCCCGTACTTCACGGAGCAGATGCCGGCCATCTACCGGGAGATGAATCGGCTCTACGCGCCGGACGGCTTCTTCACCAACGGGTGGCCGAGCACGGGTGAGCTGACCGTGTGCCACTGCGAGAGCTGCCAGAAGGTCTATCGCGAGGGGGTCGGCGGCGTGCCGCCCGAGGCCACCGACGCCACGAGCGCGCTCTACCGCAAGTACTACGCCGTCTACATGGACCGCGTGATGGACGTCTGGACCCTGTGGGACGGCATCGCCCGGGAGAAGAAGGCCGACTCGGTCTACGTCGGCAACCTGGGCGGGGGCATCCGCGTCGTGAAGGACGTCTGGCGCATCGGGCAGGGTGCCGGCTGGTTCAACGCCGACCACCAGGGCCGCGCCGGCGACACGCCGATCTGGGACTGCGCCCAGCAAGGCCGCGTGGCCCAGTCCGTGATGAAGGGCCGTGCGATCACCAACGTGACCGGCTCCTACAGCAACAGCCGCCCCGTGTGGCGGCACGTAGCCAAGCCCGCCGCCGAGGCCACGCTCTGGATGGCGCAGACCACGGCCAGCGGCATGGTGCCGTGGTTCCACTGGCTGGGGGGCTCGCCGGAGGACAACCGCTGGCGCGAGGTGGGCCGCGCGTTCTTCCAGTGGCTGGCCGCGCACGAGGCCCACTTTCGCAACCGCCGGTCGATCGCCGACCTCGCGGTGCTCTTCCCGCAGAGCACCATTGCCTTCTACCGCTCCGGCGCGGGAGAGGCGAGCGGGCGCGGCGCCGAGCGCGCGCAGGCGACCGAGTACCTGCAGGGCCTTTACTACTCGCTGCTGGAGGGTCGCTTCCTCTTCGACTTCGTCCACGAGAAGGACCTCGGCCCGGCGACGATGGGGAAGTACCGCGCCCTGCTGATCCCCAACGCCGCCCATCTCGGCGACGAGGCCTGCCGGCTCATCCGCGCCTACGCCGGTTCGGGGGGATCGGTCCTGGCCACGTTCGAGACCTCGCGCTATGACGAGTGGGGTGACGCCCGGCCGGAGCCCGCGCTGGCCGAGCTGTTCGGCGCTATGCCCACCGGGCCGCTGATCGGCCCGACCGCGAACAGCTACATGCGCCTCGAGCGGGCACACCCCGCGGTCAGCGGCTTCGACGGCACGGCGCTGTTGCCCGGCCCGGAGAACCGGGTGCCCATCCGTGCCCGGGAAGGCGGACCGCGGGTCCTGAGCGTAGTGCCGTACTACCCGGCCTTTCCGCCCGAGATGGTCTTCCCCCGCACGCCGCGAACGGACGAGCCGTCGGCGGTGTTCCGCGAGAACGGAAGCTCGCGCGTGGCCTATTTCGCGGGCGACGTCGACCGCACGTTCTGGCGGTCGGGCCACCCCGACCTCGGTCAGCTCCTCGCCAACACGATCCATTGGCTGCGAGGCGATGCACCCCCGCCCGTGACGATCGAGGGCGAGGGCGTCGTGGAGGCCTTCGCCTGGGAGACCGAGCCCGGCCACGCGCTCCACATCCTGAACTACACCAACCCCAACATGACGCGTGCCTTCGTACGCCGCTTCTATCCGATCGGGCCGCTGCGCGTCGCCTTCGACGTGCCGGCGGGCCAGCGCGTCGCGCGGGTGGAGGCCCTGCGGGCGGGAGCCGTCCTGCCCTTCAAGCACGAGGGGCGGACGGTCCGCTTCGAGGTGCCGACCGTCGCCGACTACGAAGTCGTCGCCTTGACCTGATTCTCGAGGGGGTGCCGCATGGTCAGCCGCCGCGCGTTCGTCAAGCAGTCCGCTCTGGCCGCGGGCGTCGCTGCCCTCACGCGGCCGGATCGGCTCGAGGGTGCGGCCGCTCGGTCACCCATCGGCATCCAGATCGGCGCGGTCTCCTTCGTGGACGAGGGTACGGAGAAGGTGATCGATCTCCTGCGCGAGATGGGCGGCGTGGACACGCTGTTCGTCGCTACCTTCACCTATGGGCGCGGCATCGCCGGCCGCCAGCCCCGCGGCAATCCTCTCCCCGACCACGGCCAGCAGGAGTACGACGACGACTTCCGCGGCGGGAACTTCGCCACGCCGCACGCGGAGCTCTACCGCAAGACCAGCATCGCTCCCGAGAAGGCCCCCGACCACCCCGGCTACGACGTGCTGGCCGACGTGATCCCCGCCGCCCACCGGCGGCGGATGAAGGTCATCGCCTGGTTCGAGGACGTCTTCCGCCGCGACGTGCCCGGAGTGGACAAGGCCGTCGAGGTCGACGTCCACGGGAAGCCCGGCTCCCGGCTCTGCTTCCGCAACCCCAACACGCGCGAGTTCTGGCTGGCGCTGGTCGAGGACCACCTGCGCTCGTATGGCGAGCTGGACGGGCTCATGTGGGGGAGCGAGCGGCAAGGGCCGCTCAACGACGCGATCGGGGCCAGCCACGGCGAAGGCGCGCGTCCGAGCACCGCGGCCTGCTTCTGCCCGCACTGCCTCGAGGCCGCACGGCGAGCGGGAATCGACGCCGAGCGCGCCCGGCAGGGCTTCCTGGCCCTGGAGCGCTGGATCGGCGGTATGAAGGACGGCCGCAAGCCGACGGACGGCGCGTTCGTCACGTTCTGGCGGATCCTGGTCGAGCAGCCCGAGGTGCTGGCCTGGGAGCGCCTCTGGAACGAGGGCCTGCGTGAGACCTATCGTGCGATGTACGAGAGAGCCCACGCGCTGGCGCCGGCCAAGCCGATCGGCTGGCACATCTGGCACACCAACTCCTTCGCGCCCTTCTACCGCGCCGAGCAGGACTACCAGGCGTTCGGGAAGTACTCGGACTTCCTGAAGGTGGTGATGTACAACAACTGCGGCGGCCCCCGCATGGCGCGCTACGTCCGCAACGTGAACGCGACCCTGTTCGCGGACCTCACGCCCGAGGAGACGCTGCAGATCATCTATCGCGTGCAGCAGTACCCCAACGAGAAGCCGCTCGATCGCATCCCGCAGGAGGGGCTCGGCGCCGACTACGTGCGGCGCGAGACCGCGCGCGCGGTGGCGGGGGCCGCCCCCGGCCTGAAGATCTGGCCCGGCATCGACATCGACATCCCGACGGGAGCGAACGAGAAGAAGACGCAGCCCGACGATGTCTACCAGGCCGTGAAGGCCGCATTCGGGGCGGGAGCGCATGGCGTCATCCTGTCGCGCAAGTATTCCGAGATGCGCCTCGACAACCTGCGCGCGGCCGGCCGGGCGGTGCGGGAGCTCGGGGTCGTCTGAACACGGAGGCACTCATGAAGAAGCTGAGCCGGCGTCAGTTCCTGGCCCGCAGCGCGGTGGGCACCGTGACCGCGGCCGCCTTTTCCCGTTCTCCCGTCGTCTTCGCCGCCCCGCCGGAATCGCCCAACGACCGCCTGCAGCTCGGGATCATCGGCGTCGGGGCCCGCGTCCAGTCCGGGCTGATGGAAGCGGCCCAGGCCGCGCCCGGTGTCGAGGTCGTGGGCGTTTGCGACGCCTACAAGGGGCGCGTGCAGCGGGCCATCGCCCGTACCAACGGGCGAGCGAAGGACTACGGCGAGTGGAAGGCGCTGCTCGCGGACCCGTCGATCGACGCGGTCATCGTCGCCACGCCCGACCACTGGCACCGCATCCACGTGGTGGAGGCCCTCCGCGCCGGCAAGCACGTGTACGTCGAGAAGCCCATGACGCTGGTCATCGAAGACGGCGCGCCGATGATCGCCGCCGCCAAGGCATCGGGCCGGGTCCTCCAGGTCGGCAGCCAGGGCATGAGCTCGAAGACCGAGGAGACCGCGCGTGACCTCGTTCGCGGCGGCAAGCTCGGCAAGGTCACCATGATCCGGGCCACCTACAACCGGAACACGAGGAGCGGGGCGTGGCTCTATCCGATCCCGCCGGATGCCAACGAGCAGACCGTCGACTGGGCGGCCTTCCTCGGACCCGCCCCCAAGCGGCCCTTCAGCCTGGAGCGCTTCTTCCGCTGGCGGGCCTACTGGGACTACTCGGGCGGGATCGCGACCGACCTCTTCGTGCACCTGCTGACGAGCATCCATTTCGTGATGGACGCGAAGATGCCGGCGCGGGTGACGGCGATGGGGCAGAACTACCTCCACAAGGACACGCACGAAGTGCCGGACACGATCAACGCGGTACTCGAGTATCCCGAGGGCTTCGTCGTGAACCTCAGCTCGACGTTCAACAACGAAGCGTCGGCGGAGAGCGGCTTCGAGGTGCTCGGCAACGAGGCGTCGCTGGCGTTCCGCGACGATCAGATGGTCCTCAAGCCGGAGAACGCCATCGAGGGCAACCGGTGGGTCGTGTCCTCGTGGCCGGAGGCCCTCGAGAAGGCGTACTACGCGGACCCCAAGGTGAAGGCGGAGGAGCGCCCCGACACGTGGCCCCCGCGGATGCGGAAGCAGAGCGAGGCCTTCGGCGAAATCGGACAGGACGCCACGTTCGTGCACATGGCGCGGTTCTTCGACTCGGTGCGCCAACACAAGCCGGCGGTGGAGGACGCGGTCATGGGCCATCATGCCGCGACCGCGGCCCACATGGTCAACCTGTCGCTCCGCCAGCGGCGCCCGCTGGACTGGAACTTCACGACCGACGCGCTGAGCTGACGGCGGCGCGCTCGTCGGGTGAGGGCCGTCACTGCTCGCCGTGGTGGCCCAAGCTATGGTGTCATTCCGGCCCGCGCCCAGTCGGCGGACCCTTCGAACGATTGGAGGTTCAACGATGGCGCGTCGCGGCCGGCTCATTCCGCTGATCGGCGGACTCGCGGTAGGCCTTCTCTCTGCATTCTCCGTTCTCGCCGATCCCATCAGCATGGGTCCCCAGGCCATGGAGGGTGATCTCAAGGTGAGTCCCGGCGCCGTCTTGATGGCCGGCTACGACTTCACGATCCCGGGCTCCCACCCCGAAATCACGGTCCAGCTCCTGAATCCCACGGTGGTGTTCCAGGCCCAGTGTGTCTCGGGCGGCGACGCGGGAGCGATCGTCGTCCTCCTCGCCGGCGATCCCATCACGGTTCCCCAGAACAGCAGCGCCTGGTTCCCGAGCGGGGACCAGCACAGCCCGCTCGTGTATCAAGGCTCCGTGGTCGTCCCCGACCTCTGCGGAGGGGGCCTCATCACCCTCCGGCAGGGAGGCACCTTCTCGGCGGTGCTGGTGGCGAACGACACGACGCGCTCCGTGCACGTCCGGTGGCACTACAGCGCGAACGGCAGCTCCGGCTCCTGGAGCGGCACCGGCAGCTTCCGGCCGGGTTCCCCGAGCTGACGCGATGGACCCCTACTGCCCGCGCAGGCGGAACCGCTGGATCTTGCCGGTCGCGGTCTTGGGCAGTCCCTCCACGAACTCGACCCAGCGCGGCGCCTTGTAGGGGGCGATCTTCGCCTTGACGAAGGACTGGAGCTCGGCGGCCAGGGCCGCCGACGCTTGCCCGGGCTCCTTCAACACGACGAACGCCTTCGCCTTCACGAGCCCGTCCCCGCCCTCCTGGCCGACGACCGCGCTCTCCAGCACGGCCGGGTGAGCGATGAGCGTCGCCTCCACCTCCACCGGCGACACCCATCGGCCCCCGACCTTCAGCATGTCGTCCGAGCGGCCGCAGTACCAGAAGTAACCGTCCCCGTCCTGGGTGTACTTGTCGCCGGTGAGGAGCCATTCGCCGAGCAGCGTCTGCCGGGTTCTCTCCGGCTGGTTCCAGTACGAGGCCATGATGGAATCGCCTTGCACGCGCAGGCTGCCGATCTCGCCACGGGGAACGGGCCGGCCGGCGTCGTCGACGATGATCGCCTCGTAGCCCGGGACGGGCCGGCCGGACGAGCCGGGCCGGACCTGTCCGGGCCGGTTCGAGAGGCACATGTGCAGCAGCTCGGTGGTGCCCATCCCGTCGATGATCTCGACGCCGAACCGCTCGAGCCATCGCGTGTAGATGTCGGCCGGCAGCGCCTCTCCGGCCGAGACGCAGAGGCGCAACGAGGACGTGTCGTAGCGGCGCTCGGCGTCCTTCACCGCGAGCATTCCCGCGTAGAGGGTCGGGACCGCGAAGAAGAGCGTCGGCCGGCGGCGGGCGATGACCTCGAAGACGGCCTCGGGCGTGGGGCGCGGAGCGAAGAGAACGGATTGGGCCCCGACGGACAGAGGAAAGTAGCCGGCGTTGCCGAGGCCATAGGCGAAGAAGAGCTTCGCCGCCGAGAAGGCTCGGTCGGTGGAGCGGATGCCCAGGACCTGCTTCGCGTAGGTCTCCGCGCAGACGAACATGTCGTGCTGTAGATGCACGGCTCCCTTGGGCGGGCCCGTGGAGCCCGAAGAGTAGAGCCAGAAGGCCGGGTCGTCGCGCGACGTGGGTGCCGCGTCCAGCGTCGTCGAGGCCTTCCCCACGTGCTCTTCCCAGGACAGGAAGGAACCGGGAGGGCCCGCCACCAGGACGTGCTCGACGTGCGCCGCGTCGCCGAGAGCGGGCGCCGCTTCCGCGAGGAGAGGGGCCGAGACCACCGCGACCCTGGCCTGGCTGTCGCTCAGCACGTGACGGTAGTCGGCGGCCCGCAGCAGCGTGTTCACGGGCACGGGCACGGCGCCGATCTTGATCGCGCCCCAGAACGTGCCCAGGAACTCCGGCGCGTCGAGGCAGATCATCACGACGCGGTCCGCCGTCTTCACGCCCAGGTCGCGCAGGGCGTTGCCGGTGCCGTTCGTCAGCGCCTGGAGGTCCGCGTAGGTCAGGGTCTCGGCTTCGCAGAGGAACGCCGGCGACGCGCCCCGGCCCTCGGCGACGTTGCCGTCCACGAAATGCGCGGCCGCGTTGAACCGGGGCGGTAGGGCTTCCGACGCCCTCATCGTTGCCGCCGGTTAGGAGGCCGCCCCGATCCGGGTCCCGCCGCTCGGGCGCGATTCGAGCTCCATCGCGAGCAGCGCGCGCGCCACCGGGGCCAGCTCGGCCCGCTGCGCGTCACTCAGCGCCGACACGAACGGCGGAATGGGCCCGGTGGCGGCCACGCCCGCGACGTCGATGGCCGCGTGAAGGACGCGCGCCGGACCCCAGGCGTCGCGCTTGTCCTCGAGGGGGATGAAGCGCGCCCGCAGCGCCTCGGCCGCGGCCCAGTTGCTCACCGTGCAGGCCTGGAACAGCCCGTGGCTGAGGCCGGGGGCGAGGCAGCCCGAACCGGTGGTGAATCCGGGAAGACGGAAGTGCTTCATGTGCGCCGCGGCGGGGCGCTCGCCAATGCCGCTGATCACGAGCTTGCGATCCACGCGCCGCAGCAGGCCCTCGAGGTAGGGATCCTGCGCGGGGTCGGGCCGGATCACCGCGTACTTGATCCCGACGCAGACGCCGGCGTCGACCAGGCGCGCCACCGCGTCGAGGCCCGCGTCCTTGTCGGTTCCGAAGTTGCCCTCGTCTTTCAGGTAGACGATGAGCCCCACGCCGGCGGCATCCGCGATCTCACGCAGCCCCGCCTCGAGGCCGGCGGCGTCCCGCGGGTCGCCGCCGGGGAGCGCCATCGCGCACGGGAAGCGGTGCCGCCGCAGCAGCGCCGCCTGGTCCATGGCCCGCCCGAAGGAAGGGCCGACGCTCGGGATCGCCCAGTGGTCGTCGGCGAACCCGGCCATCCACCCGAGCAGCTCCTCGTACTCGGCGAGGGTGACGTGATAGAGGAACGCGTTGCCTCCGTAGAGGAACCGCGTCAGGCCGCCGGCGGCCAGGTGGCGGACGAGCCGGTCGTTCTCCGCGAAATCGATGGGGCGCCGCGCGGAGGCGCGGCGGGGCAGCGGGGGCACGGCGAACACGCCGCGCAGGTCGTCGGGAGTGAGCGGTGCCATCTTCATCTTGAGGTCCTCGGGCGAATTCTACTCGGTGAGGGCGTGGTCGGCGGGGAGATCCACCCCCGACCATGCGCGGCGGGAGGTCCAGTCCACGGGTGGATCCGCCCAGAAGGCGTTCTCGGCGGGCAGGCCGAGGGGCAGGAAGGCGACCGTGCAGAGATAGAGGCTCCCGGTGCTGATGTAGGGCTCGGCGA
>Ga0070698_100006125_pt1 | contig 13101 bp, 16 predicted proteins | sample KBSK1502metaG_FD_65477 | JGI IMG/M metagenome (GOLD analysis project Ga0070698, IMG submission 65477) | Corn, switchgrass and miscanthus rhizosphere microbial communities from Kellogg Biological Station, Michigan, USA - KBS K1-50-2 metaG | ecosystem: Host-associated > Plants > Roots >... | reverse complement strand
TCCACGCCGTCCTCGGCTGCGCAGAGCAGGTTGTTGTCCGTGTGATTCCACATGGCGAGATCGACCGTACGGGGCTCCATCGTTCCAACCTTGCGGCGATGCGCGAGATCCTCCACGCGCTCTCGCCGCCCGCGGAGGCCTGCCTCGTCGACGGCTTCCGGCTCGGCCCGAGCGCGCCCGAGCATAGGGCCGTCGTGGACGGGGACGAGAAGAGCGCTGCGATCGCGGCCGCGTCGATCGTCGCGAAGGTGACGCGCGACCGTCTCATGCGGCGCATGGACGCCCTCTTCCCGCACTACGGTTTCTCCTCGCACGTCGGCTACATCACGCCCAGGCACTCGAGGATGGTTCGCGAGCGCGGCCCCTCACGGATCCACCGCCGCTCCTTCCAGGCGCTCTGCTACCTGACGCCGGAGGAAGAGTTCGAACGGCGTGCGATCAATGAGCGGGTGTTGGTCGGAGACGCGAGCTAAGCCCGCCTCTCCTTTAAGTCGGCATCGCAAGCGACGCCTCACTATCTCCGGAGGAAGAGTTCGACCGGCGTGCGATCAATGAGCGGGTGTTGGTCGGAGACGCGAGCTAAGCCTGCGTCTCCTTTAAGTCGGCATCGCAAGCGACGCCTCACTATCTCCGGGAGGAAGAGCTCGTACGACGTCAAGAGTTGGCGGGGCTGTCCGCCTGAGCGCTCCTCCCGTGCAGGCTCAGCCGCTTCCTTTCGAGCCCCAGAGTGCCCTCGGAGTGGATCCATCGATCGACGACAAATGCGTCGGCGCCGCCGATAGCAAGCACGTACATCTTCTTTCCGGTCTCTGACCGGGCGCGCCGAGGGGGTACTCCGGCTTCAGCAGATATGACCCGCATCGCTGAGGAGAGAAACGCCTCCGTTCCGCAGAGGCCCCAGCGTGGGTACACGTAGCGACCAGTCCGGCTCCACGTGACAAAGCCATCGCCGTCGAAGTAGCCGAGCAGGAATGCTCTCGCTAACACGCGGTTCAAGCGCAGTGGCCATCTCAGAGTCAGGCTCTTCCGCGGCGTGATTCCGAGCTCGGCGAGGTCCGCGCAGAGCTCAGTGGACGTTATTGCGAGCGTCGCGGTTTCGATACCACTCGGTCGCACTCTCTCCCGCACAGGGAAGCCGGGTGCGAGCTCATCTCGCACGAGATTGACGAGCTCCCGATCACGAATCGACAGTTCGAGAGAGATGCGCTTCTGTCGTTCGAGGACGTTTCCGTCTGCTGCCAAGAGGCCGGCAACGTACGCGCGGACGGGTTCATCGATCGTTGCAAAGTACTCGTGTTGGACGAAAGTGCGGCTCCATCGTCTTCGAGTAGGGTTTTTACGGTCGAGCCGCGCGCGCCGTCGCTCAGCCTGATACGCAAGTAGGCAGGGCTTGCAATACGGGTGTCGACCGTCCGCCCAACCACGATTGCAGTAGAACTCTCCAGGGGACTTCGACACTTTGCATCGAGCGCAGGTTTTCACCGTCAAAGGGTAGGAGTGCGTTCGGATAGAAACTGTCGATGGAGAGTGGCCCGTCCGCGTGCCTATGTAGCCTCGGGTCATGGCCGATGCGCAACACGGCGCGTTTGGCGCCGACGCCTTCGGCCGCGGCGCCGAGAAGGCGGCGCGCTTCTTCGGTACGCCTCAGTACATCATCGGTCAATCGATTCTTGTTGTGGCCTGGATCGCGCTCAATTCAATTGCGCTGATCTCTCACTTCGATGGTTACCCCTACATCCTGCTCAACCTTGCGTTCTCGACTCAGGCGGCCTACGCGGCGCCGCTGATCCTCCTGGCTGCGACACGTCAGGCGGACCGGGACAAGATCGCCGGTGAGAAGATGGAGAAGCACCGCGACCAGGTCGAGGGGGACGCCGAGCGGCGGATTGCGATGATCAAGGCCGAGACCGACAAGCTCCAGGCTCTGCTCCAGGCGAACACCGACTTGACCCGGCAGGACAAGGAGCTGACCGAGCAGGTCGCTGCGCTCACGCGACAGATTCACGCGGCGCTCGCGAAGCCAAGCTGACGGACCCGAACGGGGCCGACAGGCGTACACCCGTCGTAGGCAACGACGGGAGGCTGAGATGCGAGGTCTGGCCAAGACGATCGCCGTGATCGTTCTCCTCGGCGCGGCGGCCGTCACGCCGGCTGCGTCGGGCGATGGCGGGCCCGGCCCGGGGTACGCGCAGGGCTGGGACGGGCTTCAAGCGGGCGACATCCGATACGTCACGGTTCCGGCTGGGGGCTGGACTGTGATCGAAGTGATTCGGCGCGACGGAGGCCGAGTCTCGAACTTCATGACGCTGAAGGGAAGCTGGGCCATCCCGATGGTGGCGTATGACGGGACGACGGGCGGGTTGATGCCTGACGGTCACACGCTTCTGCTCGCCGGAGTGAATTACGGCCCGAGCCTTCCGAAGTCGACCTCGTTCGCCCTCGTCGACATGAAGAGAATGCGCGTCGTTCGAAAGCTGCACATCCGGGGTGATCACTCCTTCGATGCGCTTTCCCCGGACGGGAGGTACATGTACCTCGTGGAGTACGTCTCCACGCAGGACTTCACCCGATATCGCGTACGCGCGTACGACCTGCGTAACGATCGACTGATGCCCGATCCCGTCATCGACAAGCAGGAGTCGGAGACAACGATGCAAGGTTCTCCGATCTCGCGGGCGGCTCCGTATCGCGGTTGGGTGTTCACCCTGTACGGCGGGGGCGAGCACACGTTCATCCATGCCCTCGATACGAGTCACGTTCAGGCGGTCTGTGTCGACCTCCCATGGAAGAAGCAGCCACGGCACCTATTCGAGTTCCGGCTCCGCTCTGACGGTGACGGTCACCTCGTTGTGCGCGGCCCGCGCGGTCGAGCACTTGCTGTTGTCGACAGAGAGAACCAGCGAGTCCTGAGTTTCGTTCGCGATCCGTAACACCCCCGTGAGAGAACGGCCCGTAACGTGGGTCGCATGCCGCGCGCGGGATCCGAGGCCGAGCGCCGCGCAGTCTGGTGGTACAGGCTGCGCGGCTATCGCATCCTGGCGACGAACGCCTGGGCGGGAGGAAACGAGCTCGACATCGTCGTCCGGCGTGGCCGGCGTCTGATCTTCTGCGAGGTGAAGGAGAAGCGCGGCACGGGCTTCGGAGACCCATTGGAGATGGTCGACGAGGAGAAGCAGCGCCGGCTCAGGTGTGCCGCGAACAGCTGGCTCGAGCGGCATCCGGAGGCGGCAGGGTTGATGGTTTCCTTCGACGTGATGGCAGTTCGTGACGGCAGTCTCGAGCGCGTCTCCGAGGCTTTCTGAGAAGCGCGTCGAACAGGCGATGGTGGCTCCGACACAAGAGGCGCTCTACGCGGACATCGACCTCGCCCTCTCCTGGTCGGAGCACGAGCTACCCGAGCGCGAACGAACGAGGCACGTGCATCGCCTCCATCCGTACCTCGGCAAATTCATCCCCCAGCTCGTCGAGATCCTCCTCTCGCGTTACTTCCGGCCCGGGCACCACGTGCTCGACCCGTTCGCGGGCTCCGGTACGACGCTCGTCCAGGCGCTCGAGAGTGGTCTCGACGCGACCGGGGTGGACGTGGCCGCCTTCAACTGCCTGCTCATGGAGGTCAAGACCCGCTCGTACAACCCGTTCGTGCTCGAGCAAGAGCTCCGAGGCGCGCATGGGCGAATCGGCGAGGCCACGCGTGAGAAACCGTCCGAGTTCGTCCGTCAGTGGTATGCACCGCCGGCGGCACGAGAGCTGCTCTCGTTCAAGACACTCGTCGAGGACTACGAGCATGCCGACGTCCTTCGCGTCATCCTCGCGCGCGCTGCGCGTTCGGCACGACGGACGACGCACTTCGACCTCGACTTTCCGAAGCGGCCGCAGCTCGAGCCGTACTGGTGCCACAAGCACCGCCGCGAATGCCGGCCGGTCGAGAACGCTTCGCAGTTTCTGAGGCGTTACACGCTCGACACGCTTGCGCGCCTGAAGGCTTTCGCGCAGGTCCGGGACCGCGGCCGGAACGCGACCGTCATTCACGGCGATGTCCGGGGCGCGTTGTTGAGTGAGCGTTTCGACGGCGTGCTCACGTCACCGCCTTACCCGGGGCTGATCGACTACCACGAGCAGCATCGCTACGCCTACGAGCTGCTCGAGCTCGACGACCGCAGCGAGCTCGAGGTCGGGGCCGCCACCGCTGGAACGTCACGCGCCGCAATCGCCGCCTACTCAGACGGGATCGTCGCGGCGCTCGGCAACGTTGTCCCGTCACTTCGACACGGCGCTCCGGTGCTGATCGTCGTCAACGACCGGCGCGACCTCTACCCGGAGATAATCGAGCGCGCGGGGCTCCGGCTCGAGGACCGGCTGCGCAGGCACGTGAACCGGCGGACCGGCAGGCGCGCCGGTGAGTACTTCGAAGACGTGCTCGTCGCCCGCACGGCCTGATTCGACTCCCATCCGGCACAGACATGTGACGGTTTCCGGCGTAGCGTCGAAAGGTGCTCGGGCGCGCGATCACCTTTGCCCTAGTAGGCCTCGAGCCACGACGCGTCGAGGTCGAGGCGCACGTGCAGAGCGGCGTTCCGTCGTTCACCCTCGTCGGACTCGCCGATCGCGCCTGCCAGGAGGCGAAGCTGCGCGTGAGGAGCGGCATCAAATCGGCCCAGCTCGAGTGGCCTGGGAACAAATCGACGGTCAACCTGGCTCCCGCCGACCTGAAGAAGGAGGGCTCCGCATTCGACCTGCCGATCGCGCTCGCGCTCCTCGCCGCATCCGGGCAGATCCCCCGCGACCGCCTCGCTGAGCACGCCTCCTGCGGGGAGCTCGCCCTTGACGGACGGCTCCGGCGGGTCGGAGGCGTGCTTGCCGTAGCAGAGGGCGCGCGCCGCGCGGGCATCGAGCGGCTCCTGTGTTCGTACGATGCCTGTGCCGAGGCCGCGCTTGCCGGCGTTGAGCCCGTCGGAGTGCGGCACCTCGCCGAGGCGGTCGCCTATCTTCGCGGGGAGGTTGAACCGCCGGAGTTCGTCGTCGGGAACGGCAAAGCGCGAGGCGGCACGCTCGATCTCACCGACGTCCGCGGCCAGGAACGAGCTCGGCGCGCGCTCGAGCTCGCGGCAGCCGGGAGGCACAACATCCTGCTCGGGGGCCCGCCGGGAATCGGCAAGACGATGCTCGCGCGGCGCTTGCCGGGGATCCTCCCAGCGCTTGACCCGCAGCAGGCGCTAGAGGTGACTCGGATTCACTCGGTCGCGGGTCTCGTCGACCCGGATCATCCGCTCGTGGGAGAGCCGCCGTTTCGCGCACCACATCACAGCGCCTCGACCGCGGCCATCGTCGGCGGCGGGTCGCGGCTCAGGCCCGGCGAAGCGACGCTTGCCCACCGGGGCGTGCTGCTGCTGGACGAGCTCGCCGAGTTCCAGCGACCCGCGCTCGAAGCGCTGCGACAGCCGCTCGAGGACGGCGAGATCCTCGTCGCCCGCGCGGCCGGCAGCATGCGCTTTCCTGCCAGCTTTCAGCTCGTCGGGACAACGAACCTCTTGGAAACTCGGCGCCATCCGCCCCTCGTTGGCATAGGAGTTGAACCTCGGGGAAGACGGGAAGTGGCTTGCTCCAAATCGTCCCCAGCCCGGTGGTGGCCTACGCCCTTCCGGCGCATACTCTCCTTATGGCGCGGACGCACCACAAGACAAAGCGGCGCAGCCGCCGGCGGACCCTCCGGACTCGGGGCGGCGCCCCTCCACCACAAGACAAAGCGGCGCAGCCGCCTGTGGATACGCCGGACTCGGGCGGCGCTAAGCGCCGGGGCCGCATACCTTTCGATGTTGTTGCGGTGCTAGTTGGCGTCGTCGCGATCGTCGTCGCCATCGGTGTTGCTCGAGGCTGGTTTACGAGTCAAGCGCCGTCCGTTGAGCCAACAGCTCTGACGGCGACCGATGTCTCGACTTGGTTTGGTGATCGTAAGTGGGTCGGTGCTCAGCTCGTGGTACTAAACAACGTCGGAGGGCCTTCGAGAACGATTCTGTGGATCAGCACGCGACAGCCGACTGACATGAGCGCGGTGGTCACCGCCCGCATCGTCGGCCAACAGGCCCGAGCTAATCGTTCTCGAGGTGTCAAGCGCCCCTCGTCTGCGCCCAATATCTCCAGTACTGTGGTCCGATTCTGGAGCCTCGATACGTGTGGGTCGGGCCCCGTCCCGATCACTGAAGCCCGTCCTTATGTGTTGCTGGTAAACCCCGTGGTTTCGCTTCCGGGAAGGATTGTCGTTCCGTTCTTCGAGTCGACGACGCACTACCAGGCTCATCTCAATGATGGAAAAACAATCGATGTCGCGTCGGCCGCCTCATCGATTAACGCGAACTTCAGGGAAACCGCGGACAGGATTGCGAAGACCTGTGGCGGGGTCTGACGGCCTCTCTACAACTAAGGGGACTTGAACCTCCACAGGGTTCGCAGCGAGTTGGCGGCGATTCCCGCGAAGTGGCGAGAACTGGCTTAGATACAGGGGTTACAGCCGGCTCGAGGCCCCCCCGTCCGCTTTCTTCCACGAGGCCATTCTAGGTCGTTTGGGCGCAGATTGGGCGCAGAGCGCGAAGCCCCGTTTACCGGGTGGTTAACACGCTGAGACGAGCCCAGCGGCGCGCAGGTGAAGGGAGGCTAGGCGTCGATCCGCGTGACGTCGCCTTGACTCATTTCGCGGTACGAGATGGCGTCGGGGTTCTCCTTGGAGCGCCAGAGCTCGACCGAGCCTGACCGCTGATAAGTCGCGATCCTGCGCGCGTCGGAGAACGTGACCGTGGCGCTGAGCAGGTCGCCTCGGTCGGTGCTCGGCCAGTCGTTGCTGGGCTCTCTGACGTTGACGTTGAGGTACGGCGGCTGCTCCGCGTACGCCGAGACGCCGGGTTCCAGGAACGGAGTAAAGCCCGAGCCCAGCTCGCCGCTCGCGAGGTTGAAGTCGATCCGCACGTCAGTCGCCGGTAGCACCGCGCTGAGCCCCGCCGGTGACAGCGGCCCGAGGACGACGGCACGCACGACCACCGTGCCCGGCGTGCCGACTTCGTCGCGCGCCTGGTCGAATCTCAAGTGAACGTCCGGCTTGAGGCTCTCAGCCAAGGCGTCTTTCGCGTCCTTCGCGACTCGCTCGCTCGAGTGGGCGGAACGGTACGAGTAGATCGCGCTGAACATCGCGCCGAGCCCGCCGACGGCGGTCGCGATCGACGTGATTTTCACCCAGAGGCTGACGGCGACCATCGGAGCCGAACCCTAACCGGCACCTTGTAGACGCGCGTTCCAGTTGTTCAGGAATCTTACGGCCGTCCTGATCTGGTCGTGGTCAGACTCTGGTCGAGGTCGCCGGGCGAACTGCGACGCACCTGATGCCCGCGAGGTTCGCCGACGGCCTACACGCACACACCGACGAGCAATGAGAGCAGCGCGAACGGATTCATCCGATCCGCACCTTGCTTCGCTGCGACTGCTCGCGGCGCCGCGGTGGTCCGGCGTCGCGTGCGGGCGCGACCGTGCGCGCGATTCTGTCTCCGTGCACGTCAACGAACAAGCATTCGTGACGTCCGTAGTCCAGCTCGATCACGGCCCGGTTTATGAGCTCGCGGGGGAAGCGGACATTGAGCTCGGCAAGCCGCTCGAGATCGCGCCGATCAGAAACCCCGAAGATGAAGAAGTAGCCCGGCTGATTGAGCGCGTAGAGAGGAACATGTACCGGCCGCTGCGCGGCGCCAAGGATGGAGACGTGCTGCGTTCGACCCTGGAAGTACGAATAAGAGAGCTCCGGGTCGAGCCGCAGGTGCTTCGTCAGGTAGTGCAACTCGTCCGCGACGACGAGCCAATTCGTGCTTCTCTCGGCGAAATCGAGCGCCTCCCGCATCTTGGCCGCCTGAAACGCAACTCGCTCCCGTGCTCCCAGCTCTCCGGTCCGCGGCCAGAACAGAAAGCGCTGATGAAGCGGCGTCGAATCGACCCACATGATGTCCTTGACGCTTGAGATCCGCTGGTAGCCGCGCCGGATGAGCGCCTCGAGTAGCGGATCGTTTCGCTTTGTCCCGAGCACGAGCGTCCAGTAATTCGCAAGCTCGACCACCGCGAACAGCACCGTTGTTTTCCCGCAGCCGGTGGGACCGATCGCGGTCACGTGCATCCCGGGCTCGAAGTCGCGCTTGAGCCGCGCGGTGATCCGCTCCCACGCGACGAACGGCACGGCCGACGTGGCGGCCGTGGGGGCGACTCGCGCCGACACGCGTCTAGTCCTCGATGCGTTCGACGACGAAGAGGTACGCGCTGCCCTTCTTGCGGCCCTTGCGGGTCTTCTCTTCGCCTGTGTCCGGGTCCAAATACGTGACGATGTCCGGCTCGGTCTCTCCCTGGTAGAGACGCGGAGCGTCTTTGAGAGGCGAGACGCGCTCGAGCGGCAGCTCCTCGTCCTTGCCCTTCGCCTTCCCCCTGCCCTTCGCCGTCGCCGCGGTGCCCTCGTTCTCGTCCTCGTTCTCGTTCTCGTCCTCGTTCTCGTTCTCGTCCTCGTCCTCGTCGATGCCGAGCTCCTCGCGCTGGAACTGCATCACGCGGCCGGCGACGCCGTCGTAAACCGTCTCCTGGCGGGCGGCCGCCTCGTTCCGAACGTAGCCGAGCACGTCGAGCAGGTCGCCCTTGGTCATGGGCTCGTCGCGGCCGGCCTCGAGGCGGGCTTCGAGTCCTGCCGTGGCGGCCACAGCACGAAGACGAGCGTTCTCGGCCCGAAGACGAGCGTTCTCGGCCTGCGCGTCGTCCGCTTCGGTCCCGCTGCCGCCGTTGCGTCGCGGAGCTCCGTTCTCTCCTTGCGGTCGCGGCTGCGGCCGCGCGGGTGGACCCGCGAAGCCCTCCTCGTCAGTCACGAGTCCTGTGTCGTCGACCGCTTGATCGTCTCGCATTGCTCCTCCTTCGAGCTGGTGGAAATCTGCCGCCGATCGTACGGGCCGACTTCACGCAGGCTCCGCGAATCGCTACCGCAAATCTAAGCGCGTCGGATGCGAGGGCTAGTCTCCCCCCGATGGCTACCGGAAATCACTTGACAACTCGGAAGCGAAAGCCCCGCGGCGCAGCTAAACATGCGCCGGCATTCCGTCGGCCGACCGAACGGTTGAGCCGCGCCGAGATCCTGCGCCTGATCGCAGCCTGTGGCCGCTCGCCGAGCGGCCTGCGCAACGCGGCCTGCTCGCGCTCGCCTACCGCAGCGGCCTTCGCGCCGCCGAGATCTGCGGGCTCGAGCTGACCGATCTCGCGCTCGAGCAGGCAAACGAGCGCGGCCACCTGCTCATTCACGTCCGACCCGAGATCGCCAAGCGAAACCGCGAGCGCTGGGTAATCGCCGACCTCGGCGTCCTCCCTTACCTCGACGCCTGGCTCGCGGCGCGGAACAAGCTGCGCATCCGTTCGCCGATCCTCTTCTGCACGATCGCCGCGCCCAACCGCGGCGGACGGCTCGACACGCGGTATCTGCGCGAGCTACTTCCACGGCTCGGCCGAAGGGCCGGCATCAATCGGCGGGTGCACATGCACGCGTTGCGCGCTGCGATGGCAACCGAGATGGCGTACGAAGGCATACCGCTGCCAGCGCTACAGGAGCAACTCGGACACAGCTCGCTCATGACGACGTTCCTCTACGTGAAGAAGGTTGCGCCGGAACTCGCGCTCGCCCCGATCGCTGGCCGGCCCGGCTGGACCGACGCGACCTAGCGATGATTGAGCGTTCGCGGCATCGAAAAATTATCGGATTTGCAGGACAAATTCTAAAGAGGCATCGGACGAAGCCGATCTTGCAAGAGCTAACGCCGTGCGCTACGATTCGTGCGAGCCAGATGCGGTTCCGGATGGGGCCGCGCCTGGTTCAAGCCCCGTTTCTGGGGCTTTTTGTCGTTCTAGGGAGGTAGGCGCGGTGCTGGTTTTCATTGACGAATCCGGTCATCCCAGACCGGGAGATCCGACCACAAAGCCCGTTTTGCTGGCCGCATGCATCAGGGAGACGGACGCTGGCCACCTGTTCCGATCCTTGTTCGCGCTCCAGCGCACGACCCTTGAAGGCATGGGACCCCTCACGAAGGCAGAGGAGGAGGGCAAGGCCAGTGTCTTCATGAATCGGCACGCGATCACGAATCACGTGCAAAAGAGGGCTTACGCGGAGGGGTTCTTTGACATGGTCAACGATGCCGAGGTAACGGTTTTCGCAATGGTCATGGAGCGTCCCGACAAGCCCCCGTATGAAGGGCCGGAGCTGCTCCAGTGTCATCACCGGTGGCTCTTTGACCGCATCGAGCGTTTTATGGCCGAAGAGCATCCCAGCCACATGGCGCTCCCGATCTATGACGCGCTTGACCCTGGCTCAACGCGCATCTTCGCCGCGAGCTTCAACTCGTTCATGTCGAAGTCGAACGCTGGTCGCGCGATGCAGCACATCGTCCCAAGCCCCTTGTTCGTGGATTCCGCCCTGACGCCCGGAATCCAGATCGCTGATCGGTTCGCCTACGTGCTTCGACTCCATGAGGAGAACCAACTGCAAAGGCAGGGGATCATTGGTGACGCGTACTTGGCGACGATCAAGCGTTACGCGAGGATCGTGTGGTCAAAGACCAGGGAGTACGACCGCGGAGATGGCTTCATCATCCACGGAATCTCACGCATCGCCGCAGCAAAGTTCGACTACGAGCTTCCCGCGGTGATGGCAGGCGGCCAGATAGAGGATGCTGAGGCCGGGTTAGAACCGGTCGAGGAATGAAGACGTTTCGCCAAACCCTCCTAGTAGCGGTGCCGCAGCGGCCGCCGCCAGACGCCGCACGGCTGACAGAGCACCGGCTCGTCGGTCGTTGATTCGTCGTAGCCGACCGGAGCCGCGACAACGTGCAGGCAGACAAGCCGCAGGCCACTCCGGCGCGGCGCGCTGTGCGCGGGCGAGACGGCGGGCGCCAGCCCTGCATCCGTCCGCCAGCGGCGAACCGTCGAGGGGGAAACGCCGAGCTTGCGCGCAACCCGTTTCGCGCCCCAGCCCGGATGCCGGTGCAACAGCAGCAGTGCTTCGCCGTGTTCCCATCTCTTCATCGCTTCGAGTGTACGCACGCGACAGGCCCGTAACGGGGGCGACGGCCGCGGATTAGTTGCAGGGGTGCACCCCTAGATGCCCCTCTTTTTCTCGCCCCCTTACACGCACGCGCACGCGCACGCGCGCGGTAAGGCCCGTTTGAAATGGGCCTTTTGCACCCTGCGCTTTATTCGCTCCGTACACTGCGGTCGTGACCCAACGTCGCCGTGGCCGGCGCCGCTCTCCGAAGCGCTCCGCCGGGTATCAGCTGATCGAGTCGGGACGGTCCGATGCAGAGATCGCCGAGCGCCTGGGAGTGTCGCGGAGAACGATCGGCCGCTGGCGCCGCGAACGCGGGGTGCCGCCCCTCAAGCCCGGTCGTCCGGAGGCCGCGCCGGCGCCAGCTCGGCGCCACCGGTCCGCCCGCAAGCCGATCAGCCCGGAGGTCGCCGGCGCCTTCGGGATCCTCGACGCGGCGATCGCATACGCGGCGCAGCAGCCGCGCCGGACGAGCGTGTCACGGCGTCTCGAGGCATCCGACGAGAACTCGGTCGCGCTCGGCTTCTACCCGGGTGCCCGCGTCTCCGGTGCGGCCGACGTCGACCCCGACGAGCTCGCCGCCGCCGGCCTCTGACCGCCGAGCACCTGCAAGAGCAACAGGCCCGCCCCGGGCAGCGGTTCATCGGAGTGATCTCTAGGCGACTACCGGCTCACGGCGGCAGGAAGCTCTGACAACGCGCCAAGTGCCCCCGTCGGAAGATCTGCGAATTCGCGACCAATAACGAGAATTCCAAGAGCGACGCTGAGCATTTCCTCGTCGGACGCATCCGACCAGAACCCACGAATGCGTAGTGCGGCGACGATGCCCACCGCCTGGTACAGCGCTTCAGCGTCTAGGGCTTCGAGCGTGGCCTCGACTTCATCGAGTGAAAGGCCGGACAGAAGTGTTGCCAGTTCTTCGAGATCGAATCCGAGCGCGAGCAGGACAGGCATCAGTCCCGCTAGGTCTGCAATCCGTTGTAGATCGCCCGCACTGACGCCTTCTCCCTGCAGCATCCCAGCCACGATGGTGAAACCACCGAGCGTGACTTGTTCGATCGAGTCCTCATCCGTAAACACCCGTGCGGCTCGGTACAGCCGTGTATCCGTTGTCCCGCGACGTGCACGATCACGCAGAAACCTCGCTAGCGTGTAACCGGCGCCCTCCGGATTCGACGCAGAGCTGAGAGCTTTTCGAACTTTTCGGATCTCCCGTCGCCATAGCGGACGCAGGGCACGCGGCTCAACCCGAAAGCCCATGAAGAGCAGGCCAACCGCGGCCTCGGCGAACGTCCCTCGCTCGTCGATCAATTCCTCTGCTGCAAGGGCGCGCGTCACCGTTCCGCTCGGATACCGAGAACGATCCGAATGCCCACGACCGCGACGTTCTACAACGAGAGCGGGATAAAGCCCAGCGTCATACCGACGGCGCACCTGTTCGGGTGTTAGATCGCGCCCACGCTGCGCGAGCTGACCGCTGAGCCAGTAATGAGCGTTGCTGACTGGATTCGCCATTCCCGGGTCAGTTTAGCTATCCCCCCACTCTCGTCAAAACGGCCCACTCGGTCTTTCTATCGTTGTGGCGGATGGCTAGCAAGCCAGTGATTGCAGTCCGAATCCCTGAGCCGCACCGCGCGGCGCTTGTGGCCGAAGGTATCCGCCGCCAGCTGAGCGTTTCGGAGGTCATCGAGGATCTTCTGAGCCGCTTTCTTCCCCTGTACGTCTCGAACGGACTGCAGACGGCAATAGCGATGCACTGCGAGCGCGAGGCCGAGCGCGAGCGGCGCGGGGAATCGACCTAGTCCATCAAGCAAGAGAGGCCGTCGGCAACGGCCTCTCTCAAAAGGAGTCGCCGAGATGACCGGCGCGCCCAGCGAAAACGTAGCAAGCACGAGCGGACAGTGGGAAGTACCGATTCCTCTTGATCGGCGAGCTGATCTTCCTTCTTTCCCGATCGACGCGCTGCCTAATTGGCAGGGCGCATTCGTTGAGCACGAGGCGATTGCGAC
>Ga0070698_100006124_pt1 | contig 13101 bp, 11 predicted proteins | sample KBSK1502metaG_FD_65477 | JGI IMG/M metagenome (GOLD analysis project Ga0070698, IMG submission 65477) | Corn, switchgrass and miscanthus rhizosphere microbial communities from Kellogg Biological Station, Michigan, USA - KBS K1-50-2 metaG | ecosystem: Host-associated > Plants > Roots >... | reverse complement strand
CGGAACTGGAAGCCCGGCGACCAGGTCACGGTGCACTGCAATTACGTCGACGACCAGGACCCGTCCGCGCACGACGACTCCATGATGACGGTGAACCAGCGCATCTGGGGGTTCGAGTCGAACTACGGCGGGCTGGCGGAGATCGCGCTCGCCAAAGCGAACCAGCTCATGCCCAAGCCCGCCCACCTGACGTGGGAGGAGGCGGCCTGCAACGCGCTGTGCAACTCGACCAGCTACCGGATGATCGTCAGCCCCAACGGCGCGCAGATGACCCAGGGCCAGAGCGTGCTCGTCTGGGGCGCGAGCGGCGGGATCGGCGCGTACGCGGCGCAGTACGTGCTGAACGGTGGCGGCACGCCCGTCGGGGTGGTGTCGTCGCCGGAGCGAGCGGAGCTGCTCCACGAGATGGGCGTCGAGCACGTCATCGACCGCAAGGCCGAGGGGTACCAGTTCTGGAAGGACGAGCACACGCAGGATCCCGGCGAGTGGCGCCGTCTCGGCAAGAAGATCCGCGAGCTCGCGGGCGCCGACCCCGACATCGTGTTCGAGCACCCGGGCCGTCAGACAATGGGTGCGTCGGTGTTCGTGTGCAAGCGGGGCGGGATGATCATCACGTGCGCGGCGACGTCGGGATACACGATCGAGTACGACAACCGGTACCTCTGGATGATGCTCAAGACCCTCAAGGGCAGCCACTTCGCGAACTACCGCGAGGCGTGGGACGCCAACCGGCTCGTGGGCGAGGGAAAGATCCATCCGACGCTGTCGGTCGTGTACCCGCTCGACCAGACGGGGGAGGCGGCGGCGCAGGTGCACGGGAACCTCGTGGAGGGGAAGGTCGGGGTGCTGTGCCTCGCTCCCGAGGAAGGCCTCGGCGTCACGAACCCGGGACTCCGCGAGGAGCACCTCGATCAGATCACCCTGTTCCGCCGTCATCACAAGGCCTGAGCACATGTCAGATCCTGTCCTGACCGAGATCGACCACGTCGCCATCGCGGTGCGCGACCTCGACGGTGCCGTCGACTACTACCGCGCCACGTACGGCGTCGAGCCGGTGCATCGCGAGGTCGTCGAGACGGACGGCGTCGAGGAAGTGCTGCTGCGCGTCGCCGAGTCGTACATCCAGCTCCTCACTCCGGTGCGCGACGACTCGCCGGTCGCGAAGTACCTCGACAAGAAGGGCGAGGGGATTCACCACGTCGCGTACCGGGTCGACGACTGCGCCGCCGCGCTGGACCGCGTGAAGCGCGAAGGCCACCAGGTCATCGACGAAGCGCCCCGACCAGGGAGCCGGGGCACAACCGTGGCGTTCGTCCATCCGAAGACGGCGTTCGGCACGCTCATCGAGCTCGTCCAGGAGTAAGACCTGCGCCTCCCCGACGGCCGCGCCCTCGCGTACGAGGAGCACGGCGACCCGTCCGGAACGCCGGTCATGCTGTTCCACGGCGCGCCCGGCTCGCGTCTGTTCACGCCTCCGGTCGACGTCCCGGCATCGCTCGGCATTCGGCTGATCGCGTTCGACCGGCCCGGCTTCGGCGGCTCGGACCGCCGCGAGGGTCGGACGGTGCTCGACACCGCCGGCGACGCGGCGGCGCTCGCCGACGAGTTGGGCGTCGAGCGCTTCGCGGTGGTGGGCGTGTCGGCCGGCGGCGCCCACGCGCTCGGGTGCGCGGTGGCGCTCGGCGAGCGGGTGTCCGCCGTCGCGGTGACGAGCATGCCCGGCCCCCTCGACGAGGTTCCAGGCGGATGGGATGCGCTCGACCGCCGGCAACGCCCGGCGGCGGAGATTGCCCGTCAGGACCCGACGCGCGCCGCGGGCGGCGTCGTCCGCTACAGCGAGCGATGGCTCGACGACCCCACGAGCTTCCTCGGCGGCGGCACGCCTGACGACCGCGCCCTCCTCGCAGAGCCCGCCACCGGTGCGATGCTCGCCGCCGACGTCACCGAGGCGCTACGCCCCGGCGCCGGCGGCATGGCCGACGACCTGGTCGCGCTCTGGATGGAGTGGGGCTTCCGGATCGCAGATCTCCGGCCCGGGATACGGCTGTGGCACGGCGCCCAGGACACGCGGGCCGAGCCCGACTTCCGCTACTTGGCTGCGACGCTGCCGGACTGCGAGGCCCAGGTCTGGCCCGACGTCGGGCACCTCGGAGTGCTGCGCCACTGGCAGGTGGTCCTCGAGTCCGTCGCCCATCCCTGAGCGCAACACGCTGCGCTGAAGCGCATCACGCTGCGCTGAAGCGCATCACGCTCCGGTGCGCCGGTGCGTCGGCCTGGGTACGCTGCGCGCCGCCGGCGAGACGGGAGACGCGCATGGCGGACTACAGCCAGACCCATGCCGTGCCGGCCGAGGGGCTGCCGGCCTGGGCCGCGCCCGACGGCTCGGCGGCGCCGGCGGCGAACCTCGACCCCGGCCTCGACGTGATGCTGATCGAGTCGCGAGGCGACTGGGCGTACGTTCGGTGCTCGAACGGGTGGGAAGCGTGGGTGGACGGCCGCCGTCTGATCGCGTCGGCGCCCGCGCCGACGACCGCCCCGACGCCGACGACCGCCCCGACGCCCGTGCCGCCTCAGCCGGCTGCACCGGCCCCTCCGCCGCAGGCCGCGCCGCCGCCGTCAGCACCGCTGACCCAGCCCGGGCCGCCGTCGGCGGCGTGGGGAGCGCCGGGCGTCGCGACTCCGCCACCCGGTGTGCCGCGCCCGACCGCCGGGTTCCAGATCGGCGCCGGTCCGATCGTCGCGCTCGTCGGCGGCTTCCTCTACTTCATCGCCAGCTGGCTGTCGTGGCTGCACTTCGAGTTCAAGGGCACGAGCTCAATCACACAGTCGTTCAGCGCGTACGACATCCCGGCGCACTTCCTGCTCGACAGTCGATCCGACTCGGGAGGCCTGAGCCTCGGGATCGTGATCGCGTTCTTCGGGTTCGCGTGTCTCGCCGCCGCCGTCCTCAGCGCGACGAACCGCCGCCTCGGGCTTCTCAGCGTGATCGCGGGCGCCGCCGCGTTGGTCGTCGTCGTCCTGTTCCTGGTGCAGACCGGGTACATCATCGACTCGCTGGGACCGGCGTTCGACAGCAGCTACTTCTCGGTCCTGCGCCTCGGGGCGTACATGGCCTTACTCGGCGCGATCGGGTCGGTCGTCGGAGGGATCCTCACGTTGGTCCAGAAGAGATCGTGACACTCGAGTTCGAAAACAAGCAGGGGGAGCAATGAGTGCCCAAGCGGCAGCGCCGTATCCACTGACGTTCTCGGTCGACTACCCGGACCGGGACCTGAACCGGGTCACCACGGGGTTCCGACTGATCCTGGCGATCCCATTGTTGTTGCTGCTGGCGTTGTTCGGGCTCGGGAGGCCGGGGTTCGGCGGCCACCCACTGGGTGGCGTGTCGTTGTTGCTGTTCCTCCCCGTGGTCGCGCTGCTTGTGCTGAGGCACAAGTACCCGCGGTGGTGGTTCGACTTCAACGTGATGCTGCTCCGGCTCGAGACGCGCATCACCTCGTACCTCTTCCTGCTGCGGGACGAGTACCCGTCGGTGGACGGGGAGCAGGCCGTCCACATCGACGTCATGTACCCCGACGCCCCGAACGAGCTGAACCGGTGGCTCCCGCTCGTGAAGTGGTTCCTCGCCATCCCGCATTTCATCGTGCTGTTCTTCCTCGACATCGCGGCCGTCGTGGTCGTCGTGATCGCCTGGTTCGCCATCCTGTTCACAGGCCGGTACCCGCGGGGCATGTTCGACTTCGTCGTGGGCGTCATGCGCTGGAGCTTGCGCGTCACCGCGTACGCGTTCCTGCTCGTCACCGACCGCTACCCGCCCTTCAGCCTCGCGTCCTGAGGCGCACGCCCGCAGAGGTTGCCATGTCCTCAATGCCCACCACCCCGGCCGGGACGACACGCAGCGCGACCATCGGCCGCGCCCTGATCGTCATCGGCGGCGTGCTCGCCGCCCTCTCGAGCTGGGTGAACTGGGGTGCCAAGACACGGGAGCTCGGAGCGGCCCGGACGGCGTACACCATCCCGGCCAAGTTCGTCATCGACTCGAACGCCGGTCCCGGCCACCCCGGCATCAGCCTCGGGATCGTCGTGCTCGTCCTGGGCCTGCTCGTCGTCGTGGTGGCGTTCTCGCCGTGGTGGAAGATCGCCGGCCTGGTGCTCGGCGTCGCCGTGATCGTGACCGGCTTCTTGTACGTGTACCAGGTACGCAGCGTCATCCAAGACGCCAAGCTCGGGAAGAGCGTCCGCGACTTCATCTCGATCGGCCCGTACCTGGTCGTCATCGGCGGCCTGCTCGCGGTCGTCGGCGCCGTGATCGCGCTCATCCCGCCCGGGTTCTGGTCGAGCTTGACCTCCGAGGAAGAAGAGGACGGCGAACGAGCGGACGAGGCTGGTCGCGAGTAGCGGCCGGGAAACTACGCTGACGCCCGTGGCAGTCGAAGATCCCGAAGTCCACGGCGAAGGGGGCGCGACCGCTCCGGTCCCGCCGGTCGCGCACCCGATCGAAGAACGCCTCGAGCAGCTCGACAAGCTGCGCGAGCAGGCCCTGCACGCCGGCAGCCCCAAGGCGGTCGAGCGCCAGCACGAGCGAGGCAAGCTGCTCCCACGCGAGCGGCTCGAGCTGCTGCTGGATCCGGGCTCCTTCGTCGAGCTCGACATGCTCGCTCGTCACCGCGCGCACGGGTTCGGAATCGAGGAGAACCGCGCGCTCACCGACGGGGTCGTGACGGGCTGGGGAACGGTCGGCGGCCGCAAGATCTTCGTCTTCGCGCAGGACTTCACTCTCTTCGGCGGCGCTCTCGGCGAGGTCTACGCCGAGAAGATCCAGAAGGTCATGGACCTCGCCGAGTCCGTGGGTGCGCCGCTGGTCGGGCTCAACGACGGCGGGGGCGCGCGCATCCAGGAGGGCGTCGTGTCCCTGGTGGGCTACGGCGGCATCTTCTTCCGCAACGTACGGGCATCCGGCGTCATCCCCCAGATCAGCGTGGTCCTCGGACCGTGCGCGGGGGGCGCCGTCTACTCGCCGGCGATGACGGACTTCATCTTCATGGTGAAGGGCATCTCGAACATGTTCATCACCGGGCCCGACGTCGTGAAGACGGTCACCGGCGAGGACGTGACCCAGGAGGAGCTCGGCGGCGCGATGACGCACGCGACCAAGTCGGGCGTCGCGACGTTCGTCGCCGACGACGAGTCCGCCTGCCTCGAGCAGGTGCGCTATCTGCTGTCGTTCCTGCCCGCCAACAACCTCGAGGACCCGCCGTACTTCGAGCCCGACGACGACGCCGACCGGCCCTGTGACGGCATCGTCGAGCTGATCCCGGACGCGGCGAACAAGCCCTACGACATGAAGGCGATCATCGCCGAAATCGTCGACGACGGGGACTTCTTCGAGGTCCACGCCCTGTGGGCGATGAACATCGTGTGCGGGTTCGCCCGCATCGACGGGCACGTCGTCGGGATCGTCGGGAACCAGCCCCAGGTGGTGGCGGGCACGCTCGACATCGAGGCGTCCGAGAAGGCGGCCCGGTTCGTGCGGACGTGCGACGCGTTCAACATCCCGATCGTCACGTTCGTCGACGTGCCCGGGTTCCTTCCCGGGACCGACCAGGAGTACGGCGGGATCATCCGGCACGGCGCCAAGCTGCTGTACGCGTACTGCGAGTCGACCGTTCCGCGCGTGCAGATCATCACGCGCAAGGGCTACGGCGGGGCGTACGTCGTCATGAACTCCAAGTCGATCGGCGCCGACCTCGCGTTCGCCTGGCCGTCGGCCGAGATCGCGGTGATGGGGCCGCAGGGCGCGGTCGGCATCATCTTCCGCAAGGAGATCGAGTCGGCGTCCGACCCGGACGCCCGCCGGGCCGAGCTCATCGAGGAGTACACCGAGCGGTTCGCCAATCCCTACATCGCGGCGGAGCGCGGGTACGTCGACGACGTGATCGACCCGCGTGAGACCCGCCGGGTGCTCGTGCGCTCGCTCGAGATGCTGCGCACGAAGAAGGAGAAGCTCCCGCAGCGCAAGCACGGCAACGTGCCGCTGTAGTCGTCAGCCCATGCCCGACCGGCCCGTCCTCCGCGTCATCTCGCCCGACGCCTCCCACGAGGAGATGGCGGCGATCACCGCCGCCATCGAGGTCGTTCGGCACGAGCGCGCGCATGCGGCGGCGCGGGCGGCGGCGTCGGTCACGGGTGGGGACCCGGAGCACCTCGATGCCTGGGTACGCGCGTCGCGGCTGACTGCCCGGCGCGCCGGTCTGCTCCGCGGGCCCTGGCGCCTGTCGGGCCGGATCGACCGTCGCGCCCGGGCCTGACGCGAGCGGCGCGATGACGGTGGTGCACGACGCCGAGCTCATGACCGTCGGGCCGGACGAAGCCGTCGTCACGTTCCGCACCGACGGCGACGAGCCGGTCACCACGCGCGTTGGCGACGCCGGGGTCACCACCCGGGGCCCGTACCACAGCGCGCGGGTGGCGGGGCTCGAGGCGGGCACCGAGTACGAGCTCGTCGTCGACGGCGCGGAGCGGAGCGAATGGCTCCCGCCGTCGTTCACGACGCTCGAGCGCCCCGCCGGCCGCCTCTTGGCGACGATCGCGACGGCGAACGACGTGCACTTCGGCGAGGTCGAGTGCGGTCGCATCGGCGACCTGGGCGACGAGGAGCTGGGCCCGATCCTGCGCGCCGAGCCGGGAGACCCTCCGTACCCCGAGGTGATGAACGGCGCCGTCATCGACGAGATGCGCGGCCTCGACCCCGACGTGGTCGTCGTCAAGGGCGACCTCACCGACGCCGGCACTGAAGACGAGTTCGAGTCCTTCCTCGACGCGTACGGTGCGCTCGGCGAGCGCATGCAGTGGGTGCGTGGCAACCACGACGTGAAGACCGATCCACAGTTCGCGGCCGGCTACGCCCCATACGACGTGCGCGTCGACGGCGTGACGCTCGCGGTCGTCGACACCGTCATCCCCGGCACCGACCGCGGTGAGCTCAGCGCCGACCAGGCCGCCTGGCTCGACGAGCTTGCCGGCTCGACCAGCGGTCCCGTGCTCGTGTTCGGCCACCACCACCTGTGGAACCTCGGCGCCGACCACCGCTCGGGCACCTACTTCGGCATCAACCCAGAGGACAGCGAGGCACTGGCCGCGGTCGTGGCCCGACGCGAGAACATCGTCGGCTACTTCGCCGGTCACACGCACCGCAACCGGGTCCGGCGCTTCCCGATCGCCCGCGCCGTGCCGTTCGTCGAGGTGGCGTGCACGAAGGACTACCCGGGTGGTTGGGGCGAGTACCGCGTCTACGAGGGCGGCTACACGCAGATGGTGCGGCGCGCCGCCGCGCCCGATGCGATGGCTTGGAGCGAGAAGACGCGGCACATGTTCGCGGGCTTGTATCGCGACTACGCGCTCGGCCCGATCGAGGAACGCTGCTTCACGGAGTCGTTCTGACCGCTGGCGGCTTCGTTCTCGGAGCAAAGAGCTCGCAGACGCCCTTTTCGCTGCCAAGAATCAGGGGTGGCGCCGGGCGTCGAGGTGCGCTCGGAAACAGCTCGCCCCGAGGAGGTTGAGTAGAGAACCCGCGCGCCGGGCGCCCCAACGATCTCCTCGGGACGAACGGCAGTCAGTATCCACCATTCTCCACAGGTTTTCCACCCAGCCCTGTGGAGAACTCGGCCTGTGAGCACGCTCCGCGCCCGTGCGCTACATATGGTGAAAGAGCGCGCGACCGCGATGGCGGCGGCTTTGCCGAGCGTCTCGCAAAGCCGGAGCTTGCGACGGCGACGGAGAGAACGGGGAGACATGGTGCAGCAGGTGACGAACGAGATGCTCGCTGAGCAGACGCGGGGCCAAACCGTCCCCAGCCGCTTCCTCCAGACCGTCCGGTCACGACCCGACGCCGTCGCGCTGCGGGCCCGGGACGGCGACGGATGGCAGGAGTCGACCTTCGCCGAATACGCCGAGGACGCGTGCCGGGTGGCGGCCGGGCTCCAGGAGCTCGGGGTCGGGCGGGGCGACCGGGTGGTGCTGATGATGCGCAACCGGCCCGAGTTCTTCGTCGCCGACATGGCCGCCTTGCTCGTCGGGGCGACGCCGATCTCCATCTACAACTCGTCCGCCCCCGAGCAGGTGCAGTACCTCGCCGGCCACTGTGACGCCAAGGTCGCGATCCTCGAGGACGTCGGCTACCTCGAGCGCTTCCTCAAGGTGCGCTCCGAGCTGCCGGCCCTCGAGCACGTCGTGCTCATGGAAGACCCGGACCGCGTCGCACCCGACGACGTGCGCACATGGGATTCGCTGCTCGCCCTGGATCCCGTCGACATCGAAGCCGCGACCAAGATCGCCCAGCCATCCGACCTCGCCACCGTCATCTACACCTCGGGGACGACCGGTCCGCCCAAGGGCGTGATGCTCGACCACGCCAACATCTGCTGGACGGCCGAGAGCCTGCGCCTCACGCTCGCGCACGTCTCGCCCGAAGGCCGGCGGTTGGTGTCGTACCTGCCGATGGCCCACATCGCCGAGCGCATGACGTCCTATTACCAGCAGGCGATGTTCGGCTACGAGGTGACCTCGTGCCCGGAGGCGCGCGACGTGGCGTCGTACCTCCCGCCGGTGCGGCCGGAGATCGTCTTCGCCGTGCCGCGCATCTGGGAGAAGGTGTACGCGGGCATCCAGGCCGTCGTCGCCGCCGACCCGGCGCAGAAGGAGGCGTTCGAGCGCGCATTGGACACGGGCGAAGACAGCGTGCTGGGCCCGGTGCGCGAGCTGCTCGGGCTCGACCAGGTGATCTCGGCCATCACCGGCGCCGCGCCCCTCCCGGTCGAGATCCTCGAGTTCTTCCGCGCGCTCGGTGTTCCCATGGCCGAGATCTACGGCATGTCGGAGTCGTCGGGGCCTATGACGTTCGACGCCGTCGAGGTGCGCGTCGGGACGGTCGGTCGCGCGATTCCGGGCTGCGAGGTGAAGCTGGCCGAGGACGGCGAGGTCATCTGCCGGGGCGGCAACGTGTTCCGCGGCTACCTGAACGACCCCGCCAAGACCGCCGAGGCGCTGGACGCCGACGGTTGGCTCCACTCCGGCGACATCGGCGAGTTCGACGACGACGGCTACCTGCGGATCGTCGACCGCAAGAAGGAGCTGATCATCACGGCCGGGGGCAAGAACATCTCACCGGCCAACATCGAGGCTGCGCTCAAGGCGTTCCCGCTGATCGGCCAGGCGGCCGTGATCGGCGACGGGCGTCCCTTCGTCTCCGCGTTGCTCGTGCTCGACACGGACGTGGCGCCGCCGTGGGCGAAACAGCACGGCGTCGGCGGCGCCTCGCTCGTTGAGCTCGCCGAGAACCCCGACATGCGCGCCGAGATCGAACAGGGGGTCGCCGAGGCGAACAAGCGGTTCAACAGCGTCGAGCAGGTGAAGAAGTTCGCGTTGCTCGGCGAGGAGTGGCTCCCGGACTCCGAGGAGCTGACGCCGACGATGAAGCTCAAGCGCCGCGGGATCTACGCCAAGTACGCCGACGTGATCGAGGAGCTCTACCAGCGCTGACGCCGCGCGCTGGTCAGCCGGCAGGTGCGCCGATCTTCTGACCACGCCGGTGCTCGATCGCCAGGTCGGCGATGTCGGACATGATCTCGGCGAGCTTGTAGTCCTTCGGGGTGAAGACGTGGGCGACCCCCTCGTCGACCAGCTTCCGCCGATCGGCGTCGGGGATGATCCCGCCGACCACGACGGGAGCGTCGACGCCGCGCTCGCGCAGCAGGCGCACCGTCTCGGGCACGAGCAGCAGGTGCGAGCCCGACAGGATCGACAGGCCGACCACGTCGACGTCTTCGTCGCCGGCCGCCGCCGCGATCTGCTCCGGCGTCAACCGGATCCCCTGGTACACGACCTCCATGCCGGCGTCGCGCGCCGCCACCGCGATCTGCTCGGCCCCGTTGGAGTGCCCGTCGAGACCGGGCTTGCCGACCAGCACCCGGATCGGGCCGCCCAGCTCACGGGCGGCGGACTGCACGTGCTCGCGCACCTTCACCATCGCGTCGACGGGTGCCGCGGCGACCGCGCCCACCCCGGTAGGCGCGCGGTATTCGCCGAACACCTCGCGCAGCACGCCCGCCCACTCGCCGACCGTGCCGCCCGCCTTGGCGAGCTCGATCGTCGCCGGCGTCAGGTTCTGGTCCGTTGCGGCGACGTGACGCACGTCGTCCAGGGCGCGCGCCCACGCCTGGTTGTCGCGCTGCGCCCGCCACTCCTCGAGGTGCTCGACCTGCTCGGCCTCGGCGGCGGGGTCGAGCTCGAGGATGTGCGATTCGCCGCCCTCGTACCCCGACACGAGCGGTGACGGTGCCGTCTCCGTGAACATGTTCACGCCCACGACCGGGAGCTCGCCCGACTCGATCTTGCGCACCCGCTCGGCATGGCTCTGCACGAGCCGGCCCTTCATGGCGTCGATCATCTCGAACGACCCGCCACCGTCGAGCACCCACTGGAGCTCGGTCTCGGCGGCGTCGACGAGCTCACCGGTCTTCGCCTCGATGACCTTCGAGCCCGCGAACAGGTCGTCGTACTCGAGCAGGTCGCTCTCGTAGGCGACGACCTGTTGCATGCGCAGTGACCACTGCTGGTCCCACGGCCTTGGTAGACCGAGCGCCTCGTTCCAGCACGGCAGCTGGATGGAGCGGGCGCGCGCGTCCTTCGACAGCGTGACGCCGAGCATTTCGAGCACGATGCGCTGCACGTTGTTCTCGGGTTGCGCCTCGGTGAGGCCGAGCGAGTTCACCTGCACGCCGTAGCGGAACCGGCGCAGCTTCTCGTCCTGCACGCCGTAGCGCTCGCGCGTGATGCGGTCCCACATCTGCGTGAACGCGCGCATCTTGCACGTTTCCTCGACGAAGCGGATGCCGACGTCGACGAAGAAGGAGATCCGCCCGACCACGGCGGGAAGGTCGTCCTCGGCGACCTGACCCGACTCGCGAACCGCGTCGAGGACAGCGACGGCCGTCGCCAGCCCGTACGCGATCTCCTGTACCGGCGTCGCGCCTGCCTCCTGCAGGTGGTACGGGCAGACGTTGATGGGGTTCCAGCGCGGGATGTGCCTCGCCGCGTGCACGACCAGGTCGACGGTCAGGCGCTTCGACGCCGGCGGGGGGAAGATGTACGTGCCGCGGCTCAGGTACTCCTTCACGATGTCGTTCTGCACCGTGCCGGCGAGGCGAGCGGGGTCGGCGCCCTGCTCCTGGGCCAGCGCCACGTACATCGACAGCAGCCACATGGCCGTGGCGTTGATCGTCATCGACGTGTTCATCTCGTCGAGCGGGATGCCGTCGAAGAGCGTCCGCATCTCGCCGAGGTGGGGGACCGGCACACCGACCTTGCCCACCTCGCCGCGGGCCAGCGGGTGGTCCGGGTCGTAGCCGGTCTGGGTGGGCAGGTCGAACGCGACCGACAGGCCGGTCTGGCCGCGGGCCAGGTTGGTGCGGTACAGCTCGTTCGACGCCCTGGCCGACGAGTGGCCCGAGTACGTGCGCATCAGCCAGGGCTTGTCGCGCGCGGCCATGCGCCCATTGTCCCCCACTACGGCTGCTCCCTCCGACGCAGCGGCATCATCGTCGTGGGCGGTCCTTCCGCCGCCAGGAAGTCGAGGACGAGCTGGTTGACGAGATCCGGCTTCTCGATCGGCGCCACGTGCGACGCACCGGGGATGACGGCGAGCTGCCCGTCCGGGATCGTCTCGTAGAGCTCGATCGTGTGCTCGAACCGCGTGATGTCGTCGTCGCCCGCCATCACGAGCGTCGGGGCCGCGATCCGTGCCAGGTCGGCGGGCGGGATGGCGAAGTCGAACCAGCAGTGCTGCATCTTCTCGAACACGACGTCGAACCGCTCGGGGTCGACCGCGGCCTCTTTCCACATGTCGCGCATGACCGGGACGATGGTCGTGGGTGTCTCGGGGTCGAACGCAGCCGCCGCCTCGGGCGTGAGCCCGGCGGCGCTGAAGTTCGCTCCCATGACCACGAGCTTGCGCACCAGGTCGGGCCGCTTGATGGCAACGAGCAGGCCGATGTCGCCGCCGTCGCTCCAACCGACGAGGTGCGCCGGCCCGATGCCCAGGTCGTCAATGAGCGCGATCGTGTCGTCGGCCATTACGTCGTACGTGATGGGCCCGTCGACGTCGGGTGTGCGGCCGTGGCCACGCCGGTCCGGGACGACGACGCGGTACCGCTCGGCGAACGCGGGCGTCTGGAGCGCGAAGCCGCTGGCGTCGGCGAGGCCGCCGTGCAGCAGCAACAGCGGATCGCCGCTCCCGTGCTCCTCGTAATAGGTATGGACGCCGTTGGCGTCGACGTAGCTCACGTCGCCGCCCCTCCTCGACGCTCAGCCGTAGTCGTAGAAGCCGTGGCTCCTCTTGCGCCCCAGACGCTCGGCGCTGACCATCCGCCGCAGCAAGGGAGCCGGCGCGTAGTTGGGGTCGCGGAACTCGGCGTAGAGCGCCTCGATGATCGCGAGGCTGGTATCGAGCCCTACCAGGTCGAGCAGCTCCAGCGGCCCCATCGGGAAGTTGCATCCGCCCTTCATAGCGGCGTCGATGTCCTCCCGTGACGCCACGCCGGCGTCGAGGAGCTTCACGGCGTTGTTCAGATAGGGGAAAAGGAGCGCGTTCACGATGAACCCGGCTTGGTCCCGCACGAGCACCGGGTTCTTACCGCACGACTCGGCGAAGGCACGGGCCGTCTCGACCGTCTCGTCGGAGGTCGTGATGCAGCGCACCACCTCGACCAGCGGCATCATCGGCGCCGGGTTGAAGAAGTGGATGCCGCACACCCGGTCGGGGCGGCTCTCCATCGCCATCTCGACCACCGGCAGCGTCGACGTGTTGGTGGCGAGGACGGCGGCCTCGTGGCACACCCGGTCGAGCTCGTTGAACAGGTGCTTCTTGACGGCGAGGTCCTCGACGATGGACTCGATCACGAGGTCGCACTCGGCGAGCTCGCCGAGGTCGGTGACGGCACGCACGCGACCGAGGACGGTGTCGCGCTCGCCGGCGTCGAGCTTGCCCTTGTCGACCTGCTTGCCGAGCGACTTCTCGAGTCCCGCCATCATCCGGTCCGCCGTGTT
>Ga0070698_100006123_pt1 | contig 13101 bp, 13 predicted proteins | sample KBSK1502metaG_FD_65477 | JGI IMG/M metagenome (GOLD analysis project Ga0070698, IMG submission 65477) | Corn, switchgrass and miscanthus rhizosphere microbial communities from Kellogg Biological Station, Michigan, USA - KBS K1-50-2 metaG | ecosystem: Host-associated > Plants > Roots >... | reverse complement strand
CCGTGATCGAGGCCGACGAGGTCGTCGTCGGCGCCCTGTCGGGTGAGATCGACCTCTCCAACGCGAAGGAGCTCGAAAGCGAGATCGAGGACGCGGTCCCGAACACGGCGCGGGGGATGGTCCTCGACCTCTCGAAGCTCACCTACCTCGACAGCTCGGGGATCCGGCTGCTGCTGTCCCTCGCCGGGAGGCTCCGGTGGCGCGGCCAGGACCTCGTCCTGGCCGCGCCACCGGAGTCTCGGTGCCGGCGCGTGCTTTCACTGGCCGGGATCGACAGCACGGTGCTGCTCGAGACGACCGTGGACGAGGCGCGCGCTCGGTTGGACGGCCCCTCGATCTGAAGGTTGGCGAGAGGGGCTCGGGCCCTGCGATCGCGCCCGAGCCCCTCTCTCGTGCGTGCGGTGTAGGTGCGGCTGCTCCGCGCCGGTCCTACCCGGGGGGTGGGGGGCTTCACTCTCGGGTCGTCGGGGGGTCTTCCCGTCGCCTTCGGAAGCTCGCAGGCCAACCCTTCCGCGCGGACTTCTGCCCTCGCCATCCGGCGAAGAAACCTCGATGCAGCAAGGTTCGCGTCGAGCGAGGTCGCCCCTATCCGGTGGAGCCGCCCGCCATCGCCGCGTGCCCCTTCGCCCAATCCAACGCGTAGTCGGCGACTTCCTCCCAACCCGGCTGGCCGACCGTGAAGTGGGAGCGACCTTCGAATTCCTTGAAGTCGGTCACGGCTGCGGACTTGCGGTAATGGTGGACGTTGGACTCGTTGACCGACGGCGGCATGATGTTGTCCTCCCCGCCGGCGATGAACAGCAACGGAGCGCGTGCGTCGTTCTTGAAATCCACGTACGTGTCCTGGTGCCCCGGTGTGAAGTTCGCGAGGACCCCGCCCCACACCCAGCTCCCCGGGGCGGGGATGTGATACCGCTCGTAGGCGGCGAGCGACTCTTCCTCGCTCAGCGTGTTGGTGAAGGCGTAATGGAACTGCTTCGCCGTGAACCCCACGGCACGGTGACGGTTCGCCGGATTCTTCAGGATCGGGAAGCTCGCCCTGATCTGCGAAGGCGGGACGACCTTGATCCCTTCGGCGGGCACAGAGTCGATCGCGACGCCCGCGGCGCCGAAGCCATGGTCCAGGAGGATCTGGGTGAGCGCGCCGCCGAACGAGTGACCCATGATGATCGGCGGCGAGTCCAACTCGCCGATCAACGTCTCGAGGCTCTCGACGGTCGCGGGGATCGACAACGCCTCGATCGGGGACGGATCCTCGCGCAAGGCCTCGACCTCGACGCCGAGCCCGGGATACGCCGGAGCGAAGACCTTGTAGCCGCGATCGGTGTAGTGCGAGATCCAGTGCTCCCAGCTCCGCGGCGTCATCCACAGTCCGTGGATCAAGACGATCGTGTCCGGGCTGTTCGGGTCCACCATGGTGGTGCCTCCTTCCAGCACGAAGGCGGCTCACCGCGGGCCTTCGCCTGACCTGTCCCACCACCCTACTCCGATGCACGCGAGCGGTTTCGGGCCCGATCGGCGCGGCCTCATCGGCGTGCCCACTTGCCCGACCTTTCGAAGAAGAACACGCTACTGGCGGTAGGCGCTCAACGAAGCTCGTTCGTTCATGGATCGATATGTCGGACCCGACCCTTCACCTCGTCTCCCAGCAGGCGGAGTCCTCCGTTCCCATCGGAGGCGATGACCGAGGATTCGTAACGTTCTTCGAGGGCGAGAAGTCTGCGCTCTTCAGGGCGCTTTGCTTGGTGACCCGGAATCGGGCCGAGGCTGAGGAGCTCACCCAGGACGCCTTCCTCAGGGTGTTCGAGCGATGGGATCGGGTCCGAGGGATGGATGATCCTTCCGGCTATCTCTATCGCACCGCGATGAACGCCTTTCGAACCTGGCATCGGCGGGCTGCTCTGGGCTTGAAGCGCACGATCGGCTTGACGGCGAGCGACGACCGCATGATGGAGCTCGAATCCGAGGATGCGGTGATGCGCGCACTTGCACCCTTGAGTCCTCGCCAGCGAGCGGCGGTCGTGCTCGTCGATCTCCTTGGCTATTCGTCGGAGGAGGCCGGTCAGGTGCTCGGCATCCGGGCCGCAACGGTGCGCACCCACGCGGCCCGCGCGCACGCTGACCTCAGGAAGTGGATGGGTGCGAGCCATGACTGAATACACGACCCTTTTCGAGCAAACCAGCGCGCGGTTCGAAGTTCCGGACCTGCCATTGGAAGGGGTGCTCCGTCGTCGAGACCGGAAGCGTCGGAATCAGCGGATCGCCGCGGGCGCGGTCGGTCTCGCGATCGCCATCGCGAGCATGGTGGTGGGATCGGCCCTCTTGCGCTCCGCTCGCGAACCACAGCCCGCTGATTGGCCGCTGCCTCGGATCACGGCGACGCTCATCGTGAAGCCTGGAGAGGTCCTGACACGTCCGCTGGATCGGGAGTCGCTGGTCGCAACCGATACCTCTACCGGGGCGGAACGCACGATCGTCCGATGCCGTAGCGACTGTGCGGCCATCCAGGATGGTTTCGATGGATCGGCAGATGGTGGCTGGGTTGCTTACGAGGTCCTCACGTGCGGCGGTGACTGCGCCCCCGTCGAGCCGGAGGCCGGGCTCTGGATCGCGGGAGCGAACGGGCCGCCACGACACGTGTCGACGGGGAGCTGGGTGAATACGTGGAGTTGGTCGCCATCAGGAGCCCAGCTCGCGTACGCCAACGGATCGGAGCTGATCCTGTTGGATCCCATCACGTGGGAGCCCACGAGGATCGCCACGGCGAAGGGATCCATCGGCGCGATCGGGTGGGGTCCGGACGGCCGATCGATCGCCTACTCGGTGGAACCTCCCAGTGACGTGACGCAGCCTGCTGGTTCGCTGGGCATCTTCGTCCTCCGTTCGGGCGAAGAACCACAAAGGGTGAGTGCCACGCTCGGAACCTACGGGATCGCCTGGTCCCCGGACGGCACGTCCCTCTTACTCGACTCGGACGATGAGGTTCGCAACTGGATGGCGGTCGTCGAGGCGGATGGATCCGGCGAGCGGGTGCTGGTGCAGGGGCCCAGTTTCGAGGGGCCGGGGATGCCGGTGTGGTCGCCCGACAGCCGTTCGATCGCGTACCTAAGGACGCCGGGCAAGTCGGGGCACTACGAGCTGGAGTTCTGGGTGGTTCGCCTCGACGGGCGAGATCGCGTGCGAATCGGTCGTTTCGGGTGTTGCCCCGACCCGTGGGACGGTCCGGTCTGGTCCCCGGACTCCCAACTCGTTGCGTTCTCTGGTGACGCGACCCGATGGTTCGTCGCCCGCGCCGACGGCGTGGGTTTCCCCAAGGCGATCGGCCGCTTGACGATCGAACGATGGAGGCAGGAATGAAACCTCACCGTGTCGTCACAGCGTTCCTGGTGGCGGTGCTCGCGATCGTCGCGTGCTCGTCGCGGAAGGGACAGGAGTTACCGGCGAGTCCGAGTTCCGAGGCACCGGTCGCATCCGAAGAAGACTCGATCGTGTTCAATCGAGGCGCTGCCGGGACGGATCTCGCGGTCTTCTGGATCAACCTGGATGGAACAAAGGAGCAACGGATCCGCCTCGTGGGGGACGGCGCGATCCTATCTCCGGACGGGACGCGGTTCATGGATCCGATGCCCGCCGACGATGGCAGGCTCACGACCAGCGTCTTCGACATCGACGGTTCTCGATACAAGGTCCTGCCGATCGACGACCCAACGCTTCAGCTCGGATACGGCGCGTGGTCACCTGACGGGAAACGATTCGTCACCGACGGCTGGGACGAGACCCGCGACGGTCAGAAGGGCCTGTATACGCGACGTTCCACCGACGGTGGGGACATCGTCCGGCTGACGGATGCCGGGATCCGGTACGACTTCCCGATGACCCCGGGCGGGTACTCCCCGGACGGGTCGAAGATCCTCTTCTTCCGGCCATCGACTCCCGCTGAGGGCGACGGGGAGCCGATGGATCTCTACGTCGTGAATGTCGATGGGACCGCTCTCCAGAAGCTGGATCCACCCGGCACCACGACGGGATTGGTGGAGGGTGGGATCGCGGCGAGCTGGTCACCGGACGGCCGGAATGTCGCCGTGGTCCTCTCTTCCGGTTCCTTCTGGGACGACGATGCGCGCGCCGTGTACGTCGTCGATGCGGACGGGAGCCACGTGAAGCTGATCACCCCGCGGGGGGACATCCTCAGCGCCCAGTGGTCTCCGGACGGCCGGTGGATCGCATTCGACAGCTCGGACGGAGGTCCGCACGACCTCTACGTCGTTCATCCCGACGGAACCGGGCTTGCCCAGATCACGTCCTCAGACGACGATGGCCTCTTCTCGTTCGGTCCCGTCTGGTCCCCGGACAGCACGAGGCTCCTGTTCATCCGCGGTCTGGACGAGCTCGATTCCACGGACCTGTGGACCGTGAACGTCGACGGGACGGGCCTGTCGCAGGTGACCCACTCACTGGGAGGGTACGGGGGCTACGCCTGGGTTCCCTCTCGATGAACCCCACCGCCGGCGAGCCGATCGGTTCCCGCGCGTATCGCCGAACCCACAACGAACCGGATGCCCGTGTGGCCGAATCACCTGTGGATCCGGCGCTGGAAGGCGCTCACCGCGATGGAACCGGTCCGAGAGGCTACGCGTCCTGAAGGCGTGATCGCGAGATGGTGAGTGCGAAGGTGACTCGAGTGGCACCCGCAGAGAGCACCAAGCTCGACGAGCTGTACCAGCGGCATGCCGGGGCGGCCGTTCGCCTCGCCTATCTGCTCCTTCAAGACCGCACCATCGCGGAGGACATCGTGCAGGACGCGTTCGTCCGGGTCGCCGGGCGCTTGGTCCATCTCCGTGATCCGGGCGCGTTCGACGCGTACCTGCGACGAACGGTCGTGAACCTCAGCCATTCGTACGTGCGGCGGAAGGTGCTGGAGCGCGCGTTCCTGAGGCGTGAGATGGCGACCGCCGAGCGGGACACGGCCCGATGGCCGACGTCCTCATTCGAGGACCGCGAGCTGCTGTGGCGAGCACTGGGCCGGTTGCCGGAGCGACAGCGCGCCGCCATCGTTCTCCGGTTCTACGAGGACCTGCCCGAAGCACAGGTCGCCGAGCTCCTTCGATGCAGTCCGGGAACGGTGAAATCCCGGGTGTCCCGAGGGCTCGAGGCGTTGCGGCACGAGATGCGAGGAGAACCGCGATGAACGACGTCGATCAAGAGGTTCGCGACCTTCTCCGGGAGAAGGCGAACGACATCCCGCCCAACCTTGACCTGCCCCGATCCCTGACGACGCGTGTCCGTCGCCGGATCGCGCTGAACGCGCTCGCCGTCACGGTCACGGTCGTCGTGGTCGCGGCAGGGGCGTTCGGGACCATACGGGCGTTCCGCTCCCAACCCTCGGAAACAGAAGGCACGCCGGCGTGCACGTCGGCTGACGTTCGCGCCGTCGTTTCCCTGCAGGGAGCTGCGGGCTCCCGGGAGGGGACGATCGAGCTGACGAACACCTCGGCGACATGCTCGCTGAAGGGCACGCCGACGCTGAACCTGCTCGACGAGGATCTGCATCCGATCGTCTCGGGGATCACCTTCGTATCGGTACCTGCAGGGTGGGAGGTCGGCGGGTCACCCCAGCCGGCCGGATGGCCCGTGGTGAGCCTCGCGCGGGATGACTCCGCCTCGGTCCGGGTCCGCTGGTCGAACTGGTGTGCCGGCGGCAACAGCACTCCTCATTGGCGCATCGCGATCCCCGGGAGTGGGGATGTCGACGTCGAGGGGATCGACGCGGTCGCCATCCCTCCTTGCAACGGATCCGATCTGCCCTCGACGATCGAAGTGGGACCCTTCGAGCCTCACCTGGGTTGAGATCGAAGGACGCCGAGCCCTCACGCACGCTAAGAACGCCTCGACCCACATCCTTCTGGGCGTACACGATCACGACCGCCCGGGCGTAGGAAGGGGTGATGGAGCTCAAGGTGGGCCTCGAGAAAGCTACGGTCGAGCTTCGGATGGATTTCGACCCGTTCTTCCACGCGCATTTCGAGAAGGTCGCGAGGGCGGGGGCTCTCGTCATCCGGGACGCGGCGGCGGGACAGGATCTCGCGCAGGAAGCGTTCACGAGACTGCTCGAACGGTGGGGAGACATGGCGTCCGACGACCACGCGAGGAACTTCGTCTACAAGGTGGCCATCAACCTTGCGAGGTCACATCTTCGCAAGCACGGCCGGGTGTTCCTCTACGGGCTGCGCAGGCCCGACCCACCCGGAGCGTCCGATCCGATGGAGCCCTCCGACGCGTGGTTCGGGATGATCGAAGCCCTCGGTGCGCTGTCGCCGCGACAGCGCGCATGCGTGGTTCTGGTCGATTACGCGGACATGGACTCTGCCGCCGCGGCGAGCATCCTCGGGATGTCGGCCGGCACCGTGCGCGTCCACCTGATGCGAGGACGCCGTGCGCTCCGAGTGGGCCTCGGCCTCGATGAGACGGAGGATCAGTCGTGAGTTCCGATCAGCAGCTTCGCCAGCATCTCGAACGGGCCGCCGGCTCCCTGCAGGTCGACACCGATCGGCAGCTCGATCGGATCCATCACGTCGTCGAGCGCCGCGGCAGGGGTCGTCGCGTGCGGACGATGACGCTCGCGGCCGTGATCGGGGTCGTCGCCGTGATCCTCGTCTGGCAGCTCCGCCTCGTGGACGAACCACCGTTCCCGCCGGCGGGTTCTCCGACCGGCAGAGTCCTGTACCTCGGGGCAAAGGGCAGTCACCGGGGTGCCTTCGGGCTCGACGTCGTCACCGGGGACGTCGCGACGCTCACGGAGGAGAACGCGTCCGTCCTGTGGGCTGCGTGGTCTCCGGACGGGTCGCGCCTCGCCTACATCCAGCAGGAACCCGGTCCCCGGTACGCTGTCGTCATCGCCGACGCGGACGGGAGTCATCGCGTGACGATCCACGAGGAAGACGACGCCTCTCTGCCCGGCCCCGATCTCATCGACCTGTCGTGGTCGCCCGACGGCGACAGGATCGCGTATTCCGGTCGAGCTCTTGGGCATGGCCGGACCATCCTGATCGTGAACACCGACGGGAGCGGCGAGCCGATCGTGCTCGACGGGCTCTGGGTGTCGGTCTCCTGGTCGCCCGACGGCGACCGGCTCCTGGTGCTGGGCTTCCCCGAGGCGGGAGCGCACGAAGGGCAGTTCGACCTGTACACGATCCGACCCGATGGATCGGACCCGGTGCAGCTGACGGATGACGCGGCCACCGAGCACGAGCCCTCGTGGTCGCCGGACGGAGCCCGGATCGTGTTCGCCTCGGGCGAGGACGACCTCTCCCAGGACATCTACGTGATGAACGCGGACGGATCGGACGTTCGCAAGCTCACGGACTGGGCGGGCCTCGATCTCCTTCCGATCTGGTCGCCCGACGGGCAGTGGGTCGCCTTCGCGAGCGACCGCGACGCCACGCCGGCGCAGCGGGAGAGCAACCGGTCCGGGGACGCGATCTTCACGGGTCTCTCCCTGTATGTGATGCATGCGGACGGATCGGATGTGAGCATGATGCTCGAGGGTGACGAGGTGCTCCCCGTCTCCTGGCGAGGGTAGGGCGGGAGCGAGCAACCTGATCGTCGCTCGGCCGCAAGACCTCGACTCGGTCTGACGCAGCTGCTCAACACCTGGGAGTACGGTGCCCCTCACGTAAACCTTCCTCCCCAGGAAGGGGTTCATGGGGGTGATGACCGTTCCGCTCCGAGCCGTGACGTCCGACCCTGGGGAGGGATCCGCACACTTCGGTGCTGCTGCGCTCTCCTTCGAGGAGTTCTTCGAAGCGGAACGTTCTCGGCTCCTGGGTGCTCTTGTCGTGATGACGGACAACCGGGCGGAGGCCGAAGAGATCCTCCAGGACGCGTTCCTCAAGGTGTGGGAGCGATGGGAGCGGGTCGCCACCATGGAGGAGCCTGTGGGGTTCCTGTACCGCACGGCGATGAACCTCTTCCGAAAGCGCCTCCGACGGGCCGCGGTCGCCGTCCGGAAAGCGGTCCACCTCCTGCCGCAAGGGGACGAGCTGTCCGAGGTGGAGATGCGCGATGAGGCCGTCCGCCTCCTCGCGCGGCTCACCCCGAGAGAACGGGCCGCCATCGTGGTCACGGCGTACCTCGGCTATTCGAGCGAAGAGGCAGGCGAGCTCCTCGGGATCCGGGCGACCACGGTCCGTGTGCTGACGAACCGCGCCAGGGCAGCGCTCCGAGGCGTCGAGGAGGTGTCCGAGTGAGCTACGAACACGACCTCATCGAGCGGGCCGTGCTGGCCTTGGCGCCTGAGGAGCCGTCCATCGAAGACCTGGTGCGACGGCGCGACCGGAGGCGCCGGAACCAGCGGCTCGCCGCCGGAGCCGTCGGTCTCGCGATCGGGGTCGTCGTCATGGTGCTCGGGGCGGCCTTCCTCCGGGCCGCAGGCGACGCCCAGACCGCTGAATGGCCCCGCCCGTCGATCACGTCCACGCGGATCGTGCGACCGGGAGAGGTCCTGTTGGATCCCTACGCCTCCGGCGACAACCCCACCTATGTGATCGCGGCGGACGTCGCGACCGGAGCGCAGCGCACGGTGGTCGGGTGCAAGGTCGGCTGTCGCCTCCACACACTGTTCGACGCGTCTGCCGACCGAGGCTGGATCGCGTATCACCTCGCCAACTGTGAGGAGGGGGAGTGCGGGCCCTCTGATCCGAAGGGCGGTCTGTGGGTCGTGGGCGCGAACGGTCCGCCTCGATTCGTGACGGACGGGTTCCTGGACACCCCGTGGAGCTGGGCTCCGACCGGGGCGCAGCTCGCGTACGTGGACGGCGCAGATCTGATCCTGCTGGATCCGGCGACATTCGAGCGCACCCGGATCGCCACCGCCCGGGGGCCCATCCACACGATCGCATGGGGACCGGACGGACGGTCGATCGCGTACTCGGTGGAACCCCCGTTCACCGGAGCGAGCGATCCCAGCTCCTTCGGCGTCATCGTCCTGCGTTCGGGCGGCGAGCCGGAGCAGGTGAGCTACGCGGCAGGAGTTGAGGGGATGGATTGGTCTCCGGACGGCTCCTCCCTGCTTCTCGACCGGGTCCGGAGCGGCCGGAGCCTCATCGAGGTCGTTGCCGTGGACGGCGCGGGTGAGCAGGTGCTGGTCGAAGGCCCGAGGGATGAAGGGCCGGGGGCGCCGGCGTGGTCGCCCGACGGGAGCCGGATCGCGTTTCTCCGAACGCCGAGAGTCGGCGGCGGGTATCGCATGGAGATCTGGGTGATCGATGCGGACGGGCGGAGTGAGATGCGCCTCGGCGTGGGGGACTCCGAAACCTGGGGGGGTGGCCCGGTGTGGTCGCCCGACTCGCGGCTCGTGGCGTGGGCGTCGTATTTCGGCAGCGTCTGGGTGGCAGCGCCCGCATCCGGCGGCGGGATCCCGCAGCAGGTCGACCGGTTCGAGGTGGAGCGATGGAGACAGGGATGAGCACCGAGTCTGGCCGGCCTGCGCGTTCAATGAACAGGGGGATCGGGATGAAGCGCGTGACGTGGAGTTCACTGGTGGTGGCTGTGTTCGTTTCCGTCGCATGTACATCGGCGGAGGATCCGCCGCCTCTCGAAACATCGAGCGGATCATCCTCATCGGACGTGCACGTGCTCGCGGAGGCGGACTGTCCTCACTACGACTGCACAGGACCGCTGGAGCCGGGCCGGTACCGCGCGACCTACGTTGACCCCACGATCGCGTTTGAGGTCGGGTCGCCGGGCTGGACGTGGAGTTACCGCGGCAGCCTCCAGATGATCGCCGCCGATGCAGTAGCGGAGGGATACGGCGCAGACGGCATCAACTTCTTCCTCGATCCGGTCATCTCATCGCAGGGTTGCGAGGACGGGGCCGAAGCCGGCGTGGGCCGGTCCGTCGACGATCTCGTTGCGTGGCTCGAGGCGGCGCCCGGACTGACGACGAGCAACCGGACGCCGGTCACGGTCGGGGGACTGGACGGGATACGCCTGGATCTCGAGATCGATCCGGAGTGGGACCGAACGTGCTTCTTCAGCGAGGGGAAGCCGGTGGTGCCCCTGGTCTACTCGTCGGCGTTCCCGGGCGGGTACAACTGGGCGATCCTCCCCGAGATGTCGATGCGCTGGTACGTCCTGAGCGCAGGCAACCGCGTCCTCATCGTCGACGTCGAAGACAATCCGAAGGGTCTGTCGCATGACGAGCTGTTCCGGAACGGCGACGAGGTCGTGGGATCGATGGTGTTTTCATCGCCCTCCTGACCTCGTTGGCTCCGTGGGGATCCTTGTAGGCGAGAAAGGAAGTGTGCGAGAGGGGAGATTCGAACTCCCACGCCCTTGCGGGCACCGGCTCCTAAGGCCGGCGCGTCTGCCAGGTTCCGCCACTCTCGCGACTCGGCGAGCCTACCTCGCGGGTGCTTCCTCGGCGTCGGCTTCCTCAGGTTCGTCCCGGCTCGGCACCCATAACGCCGCGACCCATCCCGCCGCGGTCACGCCGATCCAGATCAGGAGTCCCGGCCGGTGGCCCGTGTACACGCCGGCGAGCCCGAGCGCCGAGCCCACGAGCACCAACACCGCCATCCCCATCGCCGGCGCGAGGGCGAGCCGCAACTCCCACGGCTGCCGGAACAGGGCGAACGACCATCCCGACCCCGCTGCCAACAACGCTCCGAACGCGATCAGCGTCGCAGCGACCAGCGCGGACGTGGGAGGCGGTGAGAGCGGCGTCGTCCGTACGATCGGCGGTCGCGACTCCGGCCTGAGCAGGAGAGCCCCATCCGCGATCTCGACGTTCCGCCGGTCCTTCGCCAGCCGGTCGTAATCGCCGAAGTAGGGGCGAACCACGAGAGCGATCGCGCCGGGTTCGCGGATCGCCTGGATGGCGTCGGCCTCGATCACGGCCTTGCGCCCGCCGAACCCCTCGTCGGAGATCTCCTCGGGAGAAGGACCACCCGGCTGCGCCGCCCGCTCGAAGAGCTGACCCGGCGTGCCGGGGAACACGTGGATCCGATCGCTGAGCGTGCCGAGGGCGAGCATGCGCAGCCTCCGGAACGATCGTGTCGGACCGTCGACCACGAAGACGGCTTCGGACGGCTGCACTCGGGCGATGAACGCGTTCGCCGCCCGGATGGGCTCGAGCTCGATCGAGGTGACCGACGTCGTGGTGTTGTTGACGTTGTCGTACGCCGTCACCGAGGAGCCCCAGAGCGCCACCACGACGAGACCGACCGCCACCAGCGCCAGGACGGTATCCAGCACCTTCACGCCGCTGATGCGCGACGCGAGAGCGATGAGCGCGGTGAACGCGGCGGCGCCCAGAAGGGGGATCGCGAGAGCGGTACCGAAGAAGCGCATCAGGGGGATGGGCCGGCCCTGTTGATAGGCGAGTGCGGCGATCCCGAGTGGCAGCAGCCAGACCGCGTACAGGAGCAGCGTACGTCGCCGTGGGACCTTGGGATCGAACAACGCGAGCGCCGCTGCTCCGACGGCGGCCAGCGGCAGCTTCACCTTCAGACGATAGGTGGGGAGGAGCCTGTCCACGTTGAGCCTGAAGAGCGTCCCGGGTCCCTGTGTCGGCGTGTTGGCGCCGGGAGCGATCAGCAACGGAACGCCTCCGACCCCGAGGCCGCCGACGGCGATCGTGCCCACTCGGGCGGCGGCGGTCGACGTGAGCGGCCTGCCGGCACGCCGATCCGCGAACGCAGCGGGGAGGAGCCCGACGGTGAACAGCGTGAGGACGGCGACGAAGAAGGCGCCGGTGGGCCAATGCATCACCAGCGTGCCCCCCAGCAACACGACACCGGCGAGCGTGGCTCCCCGGCCCTCGGCGGCCAGCAGCGCCGCCGTCGCCACCGCGAGCATCAGCCCCTCGGCGAGCGCGTTGTCGAGGTAGGCCCGGCTTGTGAGGGCGAACGAGATCGACGACACCACCGCGAGGGAGTAGATCGGTCCCGCCCATCGGGGCTCGGTCACCGCACGCGCGAATCCCCACGCCGACGCCGCGAGCACCGCCGCCGACAAGGCGGCATCCACATACATCAGGCGCCAGGGCGTCACGCCGAGACCGGAGAGGATCGAGCCGAGGATGGGGAAACCCAGGCGATCCGGGTTCGTCTGGATCGTCAGTGGCGCGGACGTGAACAACGCGTCGAGCCCTTGTGCCGTGACGAGTCGAACTCGCCAAAGATGAGAGGGGATGTCCGCTCCGCTCGGCACGACGAGTTGGCGGTCGATCGGGGCCTTGAGGTAGAGGGCCATGGCGAAGCCGATCACGCCGACCAGGCCGATCACGCTCACGATCGCCCACAGGACCGACCACCGGACACAGAGGCTCGGGCTGTCGTCCTCCTGGCGACCGTCGGCCATCCGCGGACTATACCGACGGTCCCTCGGCGGGACGCCGATATGGACGCCGACTCCCCGTGCGCGACATCATGGACCGATGCCACGTCGTCTCCTCCTCACGGCGCTGGTCGCAGCCGTCGCTTCGTGTGGGAGCGGAACCGTTCCCCCGGCCGACTCGATCTCGGTGCCACGCTCCCGGCCCGCGCCACCGGCCGACATCGAGACGGCGAGGCTGCTGGCGAGCGGCGGGACCCTCGTCGCCGTCGCTCGCCACGCGGTGCTCGGCGTGCACGCGGCGCCGGGAACGGCGCGCGCCTACATGAGTCTCGATGCCGCGAATCCGTGGGGGCAGCGCCTCCGGCTTCTGGTGATCCGCGGCACGACCGACGAGGACGGGGACATCTGGCTGCGGATCCAACTCCCGATCTATCCGAACGGCCAGGCGGGATGGGTCGCGGCCGCGGACGTGCGAGTGGCTCCGACCACGGATCGTCTGGTCGTCGACCTCTCGGAGCGGAAGCTCGTGAGACTCAGCGCGGGGAAGGCCGTGGCGAGGGTCCCCGTCGCGATCGGCTCCGTGGGGACGCCCACTCCGCCCGGCCGGTACTTCGTGTGGGCCAAGGTCGATACGGACCGTCCGTCGGGCCCGTACGGCACCTTCATCCTCGGTCTCTCCGGGTTCTCCGACGCGATCGAACCCTGGGCGGAGTGGCCGGGGCAGCCACGTCTCGCGATCCACGGAACCGACGACCCGAACGACGC
>Ga0070698_100006122_pt1 | contig 13102 bp, 10 predicted proteins | sample KBSK1502metaG_FD_65477 | JGI IMG/M metagenome (GOLD analysis project Ga0070698, IMG submission 65477) | Corn, switchgrass and miscanthus rhizosphere microbial communities from Kellogg Biological Station, Michigan, USA - KBS K1-50-2 metaG | ecosystem: Host-associated > Plants > Roots >... | reverse complement strand
AGAACTGATCCGATCGAAAGTCGACCTTCTCGCCGGCGGCCTGTTCGGGCGACATGTAGCCGGCGGTGCCGAGGAGCGTGCCGGCGGTGCTGTCGCGGCGGACGGTTTTGCTGTCGTCGCCTTGCGACTGGGGCGTGAGCTTGGCGAGGCCAAAGTCGAGGATCTTCGCGAAGCCGTCGGCGGAGATCATGATGTTCTCCGGTTTCAGATCGCGATGGACGATGCCGGCATCGTGCGCCTTCGCCAGCCCGTCGGCGATCTGCACGCCGAGGTCGAGGATGCGGCGGATGGGAAGCGCGCCGTGATCGATGAGCTCGCGCAGCGATTTTCCCTCCACCAGCTCCATGGCCAGGTAAGAGGTGTGATCGACGCTGCCGATGTCGTAGACCGTGATGATGTTGGGATGATTGAGCGCCGAGGCCGCGCGCGCCTCCTGCTCGAAGCGCTGCAGGCGGGCCGCGTCGGCGGCGAATTCACTCGGCAGGACTTTGATGGCCACCGCCCGCCCGAGGCGAGTATCGCGGGCGCGGAAGACCTCCCCCATCCCGCCCGCGCCAATCCGCGAGATGATCTCGTAGGGGCCGAAGCGAGTGCCGGGGGCGATGGGCATGCCGTCTTTTCAATTGTAGTGTGCTAACGCGACTGCTTCGTCATCGCTACGAACACTCTCCGCGCGTCTTCGCGTGAGGCCACCGGCTCCGTAAACGCGATCCGCGTCCCCTTCATCCCCTCGGCCGTGCGCACGCGCACGACGAATCCGAGGCGGTCGCAGGAGACGATGGTGGCGTCGAGCGCGTCGAGTCCGCCGAAGCGGCGGGTGATGTCGCGCAGCGCGTCGGCGTGATCGCGGTTCATGTGCTCCATGATTCCGGCAGCGGCGTCCGCGAGCGGATCGGCGGCTGCGATCGCGTAGTCGTTGTGCTCCACCCATCCCATCACGCCGAATCCGCCGACGAAGTAGATGTGCGCGACATCGAGCCGGAAGAACGAGAAATCGGAGTACGCGATCCAATGTCGCGCCGACGGATGCCGCTTCAGATACAGCTCGCGCAGCGATTCCTCCGGCTCGGCGATGCGACGCGCGGACCCGAGAAGCGTGGCGCGCGGTGCGCCGAGTGGATCGGCCCCGCTGCCGCTCTGCATCACGAGCAGACTCGCGCGCGCATCGGCGATGACGTTCTGCGTATGGAGGGCCATTCCGCTGATAAGAAACAGAGGCAAGCCGTCGGGTGCGAGCGCGTACGGCATGACCGAGGCGAACGGAAAGCCCGGGTGCAGCGCAGAGTGCGTTGCGAGCGTGCCGATGCGCTCCGTTTCGAGAAGCGTCCGCACGCGTTCGGCGAACGTCGGTTCCGGAGCGGTGGAGGGTGGGTGGGAGGTGGCGTGTTGGGTCATGGCTCGAGGTGGATTGTAGTTCGGGGAAACCGGCGCGCCAGTCACCACACTAGATCTCCACTCACTGTTTTGACACGGCCAATGGCGCGTACCCTTTGGGGACGCACGATGCGCTCCAGGAAAAAGACGTGTTCGCGAATGTGATCGACTGCATTCGTCAATCGCAGCCATGAGCACCCGATCTGCACGTCTAACAAAGACACGGCGGCCAGGGCGATGGTGGAGAGCAGGAGAAAATAATCTTCCGCATTAGATATGGATAACAGGGGTAAGAAAGTTCGACTCCAGGTAACAAGTTGTTCGGGCATTCGTGGCTCGTCAGGCCGGACTACGTACGAGGGGGTTGAGCGTGCAGTTCCTGACAAATAGTTCTTGCTGATAAGCTGGAGAAAACCGTGGAATTGGAGCAGGTCATACGTGACATCGAGTTGGCGCTCGTCGAAATCGACGCGTCCGCACTACCGTTCAAACATTTTCAGGCGGGCGTCGGGCCCTACGGCGAGCCGCAACTCATCCGCGCGGTTGCCGCGCAGCTGAAACAAACGGCAGAATATGGCTCCCTCGTTACGACGAAAAGGACACCTGATCTCCTCATCAAGGGACATTGGGCTCTTGAATTCAAAATCGTGCGACCTTTTGGTGACAACGGGAAGCTAGCCGAGAATTGGTCGGTAAACTTGCTTCATCCCTACGCAGGCAACATTAGCAGCATCGGCGACTGTTTAAAGCTGCGTGAACTGATTGCGTTAGAGCGCAAGGCTGTTGTTGTTATCGGCTACGAACATACGCCTCCGCAAATCAGCCTCGGGCCACTAATATGCTCTTTTGAGATCATTGCGCGCTCGATCATGGGGATTCAACTAGGGCCGCGAATCGAGTGCTTTCGTCCCGGGTTGCGGCATCCAGTGCATCAACAATTGAGCGTTGCGGCGTGGGAAATTCTAGGTCACGGCGGTCAGGAGTTCTGCGGATCACTTGCTGGAGCGTAAAATCTTTGATGCGGATTCTGAGAGACCATTGCCGAAGGAACAAGCCCTACGGGGACGCGGCAGCCTCCTTAAGCAGTCGCTCCCGCATCTTTGCGGTATGAAGGGCCTGCTTAACTTGCATGTGAGCTACGCGAATTCGCTCGCTTTCCTGGAGTTTGTCGACAGCAAGATCATCAGCGTAAGCCGGCTTTTCGTTCTCCTGAAGAATCGCATGGTATGCGATCCAAATCTCATATTCGGTTTTGAATAACTGCATTAACGACTGGTTCTCTGTCTTAAGTAATTCCATCTGCTGTTCGTAGGGAGAAAAAATCGTTGAGTAGTACACGCTAATGCCATCGCCCTGACGAATCGGTTTGTACGCTAGTTTGCGCAGATCATCCAACGACGCCTCATCAAAAGTATCTGGCCATGCAAGTGCCCATTGCTCCGGATTGTCTTCTGGATTAATGGGAATGATGTCAAACGGCGGGACAGTCCCCTTAGCTTTTTTTGTCTTTTCTTCTAGGGCGTGCGCCACCTCGTATTGACAGGAGTCGGTCAACTGCGTTCCGTCCGGCTTAGTAAGTGTCACGATGATTGTGCCTTTGTCTCCAGCATTCGCCTCAGCAGATGGACGCAGCCTCCAGCGGAGGCGGCCTCCCCTAAGTGGCGAACGCCCCGCGAGCTCCAACTTCGCTGGCTCCGTTCGGATTGCCAATAGCCCACGCTTATCGAATTCCGAATCCGCATCGGTTTCGACGAGCACTACCTCATTGTCATTCAGTCTCACGTTCATGATCGGTTTAGGCGTGACAATCTCAAACTTTGTAACCTGCGGGAACGGTAAAGTTGGAAGCGGCTGAAACTGAACAGGCTTTCCGCGACGCTTTTCTAGCGTGGGGTGCTTCTCGCCACCTCCGGGCTCGAATGTTGGTCCAGATTGCTTTAATTGAAATCCAGCCTCGACAAGCAGCTTCGAAACCTGACGGCGTACTTCCTCGCTTGTGGCTTCCGTCTCTTTCCTCGCAATTCGCTCGGTTAGATCGCGTTCAATGCTGAACAGCACTTGATCCTCTTTTAACATCTTCGTAAGCACACGGAGAAGCTCGTCGAGGACATCACCATCCTTGAGGCCTTCCCTGTTCGTCGAGAACAGTTGACGTCGGATCTGACTGCTAGCATTCGTTGCATCGATATGCACGATCATGTGTCTTGAAACGATCCCGAGTCCGATCTCACGCAGTAGCTGACCGGTAATTTCTCCCTGATTCTGACCGTTCATCGTCGCGATGATTGGGTGATTCGGCTGAACGTATAGCTCATTCGAGTTTCCGCGAAGAATCGTCCCCTTCCCTTTGACTTTTCGGTAGTTCAAAACCACCCAATATTCAATACCGATCGACGGATCTTCTGATCCGAACGGAACGACGTATTCCATCGGCCGGTGGTGAACCACTCTTGATCCTGAACCGTCATCCTCTTCAGTTTCGGCAGTCTCTTTCTGCTCCTCCTTGGCGAGCTGCGCGTCTTTCGCGAGCTTCATCAGCCGATTTCGACTACCTGCAATCAGTTCGTTCTTCTCCTTACCGCTCTGACGCACGTCGATGATTCGGAGAGGCAGCAGAGGATCGAAAAGTGATGAGTGCAGATAGTGATACAGGTTTCCAGGGCTGGCCTGAAGGGTCTTATCCAGCTTTGACAGCGTAAACGAGTAGTGGCGAACAAGCGTGCCTTTTCGGAACTCGAGCAGCTTTTCATTGCTATCGGGATAAATCGTGAGCGCTTCGTCGTCCACTGCGAACGATGGAACGATGACCCGACCTCCCCCATCCTTCGCCGATAGGTACGCGTAACAATCCTCCTTGTACGTTGAATCAAGATTCAAGACACGAATCAATGTGAAACCTACCCTTCTGAGATCATCGCGATGTCGAGACGCAATGAAGACGTAGTCAGAAAAGGCCAATGTCGATGCACCACCTTGTCCAAATGCACCAATGAGATATCGCTTTTGAATCTTGTTACCTTCTTGAAGACTAAGAATCGTAGTAGAAAAGTTCTCGGGCTTAATGCCGATCCCCTGATCCAGGACATCGATAGTTGCGGCTGAGGTTTCCTCACTCGACAACAGCACTACCGAGATTCGCCGATCCACATTTTGCATGTTCGAGCGAAACAATCCATCGTCAGGACCAGTGATGTTCCGGCCAAACCACTGCTGTGCGGCTTCGCGGGCGGAGTGCGGCAATGCAACGCCCCCGATCGCACGATCTTCGAGAAGAGCGTCCATGGCGTTCGTGAGCCGCTCAGTCAGACTGCGGCCTGGCTTCGTCGCTAGGCCGATAGTCGAGATGTTCGACGGGTTATCACCAAAAGGCTGCCACGCGAGCCCGAACGGGCCGAATTTCTCGCCAAGACCTAGAGCTGGGTGATCGCCTAACAGGCGCAGGACTTCATGGACGTCTGCGTTTGTGCGAGCAGCAATGAGGTAACCAAAAATATCGCGGAACTCCTTAAGTATCATCGCGACCTCGCCAATTGTTCTAAATAGAAGGGGAGACAGCATACACCCATGCGGTTATCAAGTTGCCTTGTCAACTTACTGAGGGCGACAGGCCGTTCGCAGCCGCTTCCGGGCGGTCTGTCGACGGAAGGGATTTGTTAAGCGCGTCCAAACCGTCGCGCCACTACTGCGCCGAAATCAGTTTTACGCCAATGAATGTATTCTGTGTACGAGCCGAACGTGTTCAGGTGATGTTGGTCCGCCCCGCGAGCTCGAGGACGCGATTGGCCGGGACACGAAGCAATGTTCAGTGTCGTCGATAGCGTCGATGTCCCGCTTCACGCCGCAACCGGCGGCAGCCTCGCTGAAACGAACCGTACCGCTCCCTTGAAGTCTCGGAACGCGGCGACGAGCATCTCTTTCCTCGCGAGGTCCAGATGTTTGGTCGGCTCGTCGGGGACGATAAAAGTTTGGCGGCTCGAGAAGCAGGCTTCATATGGTAGCGCTCGATTTGGAGCCGCCTAACACCGAGGGAATTCTCCTGTCAACGTCGTCGCGATCGCCGCTTTGTGAATAGCCGTCGTGCCTCGCAAGTCGGGCGCAGCATCGGACACGCGAATATCCAGAAGATCGCCACCATGCAGGAGGCCTGCGCGACGCCCGATTCACAACCGCTGACGGGAATCGCCAACGACCCGATCGGGAATCCGAGCCAAAATAACGTACCGAGTTTCTCGTGAACCGGCCCACTGAAGCGCGAGTCGAAGTACTGAATTGCTGGTTCTACACATCGTAGCGGGGAGTGCGTATTCCGAGCTACAAGCCGCTAATCACCACCCGGGATTTAGAAAAATCGAGGACAAGCCATGAGTGGCAAGCTTACAATGCACATGATTGTGTTGGTGTGATAGCACACGTTAAGTCGGTACGAAAAATGTGCATGAGGCGGACATGAACCAAGAGACGAGGCAGCGATTCATGGACGGCGTGCACAGCCGCGACCCAGTCGCTGGCCTGACGCACGGTTTTTACCGTTATCCCGCGCGCTTCTCTCCCCTGTTTGTCCGTGCCGCTATTGAAGCGTTCACGAATGTTGGTGACGTGATCATGGACCCGTTCATGGGAGGAGCCACCACGGCTGTCGAAGCGCTCGCCCTCGGCCGTCGCGTTATCGGCGTGGACGTCAACGCGCTCGCCATCTTTATCGCGCGCGCGAAGACGCTCGTCCTCTCTGAGGTCGATCTCGCCGCGATCCGGCGGTGGGCTGCTCGTGCGGTTGCTGATGTCTCCCTGCATGACGCCGCCGCGCGGCCACTGGACTGGATAGAGCTTGGCTACCAGCGGAATCTCACTGATCGCAGCACATGGCGAATACGTAAGTGGATCGAGCTAATGCTGGTTCGCCTGCAGCGCATGGGCTCCAACGACTGTCGCACGTTCGGGCGCGCCTTAATTCTCAAGACAGCTCAGTGGGCGCTTGATTGCCGCTCCGAGATTCCAACGATAAACAGAGTGCGGAGACAGTTTCTCGTCGCATTAGAGGCGATGGTTGACGGCGCGCGCGCCTTTCGGACGGCGACCGAACAGAGTGCTTGCATACCCGTGCCATTGTTCTTCAATCGTTCCGCCGTCGGCATCGAGAAGGAACGGGCAATCGCCGGGATCGGGGCTCCGCGATTGATCATCACGTCGCCGCCGTATCCTGGTGTGCACGTCGTGTATCACCGATGGCAGATTCTCGGTCGACGGGAGACGCCTGCGCCGTTTTGGATTGCTGACAGTCTTGATGGCAATGGCCCGAGCTACTACGCATTCGGCGATCGGCATCAGCCGGGGTTGACAGACTACTTTCAAACCGCGCGGGACGCTTTCACTTCTCTTGCTCGCATCGCGGACAAGCGGACGACCGCCGTACAGATGGTCGCCTTCTCCGATCCCTCTTGGCAGCTGCCGCTGTACCTCGACACGATGGCCGCTGCTGGCTTTCGGGAAGTGCAATACGCCTCCATCGCGAATAACGATGATGGCCGCGTGTGGCGCACGGTTCCGAATCGGAAGTGGTACGCCGACAAGCGCGGCCAGATCGCAGCGAGCAACGAGGTGGTGCTCTTCCACAAGTTGCGCTAGGCAGCCTCTCCCGAGTCATCCACGACGACGGGCTCGTCGAGTTCCATCGAACCAAGCTGCGTGATCATCGGCAAGAGCACGGGCGCGATCGCCGTCGTGATCTTCTCGACGCGCTTCTCGATGCTGTCCTCTTCGCGCTCCTCGGGCTGCTCGTCGTCGTTCTTCGGGTGCTTCTTGTCCTGGGTATCCTGGTGGATGAGGGCGAGGCCGAGCAGCACCAGTCCGTACTGATAGCGTGCCTGCAGAAGCTTGAGGTCTTCCTTCGCGCCTTTCTCCTCGGATTTCAGGTAGAGGTTATCCATGTTGACGAGAAAGTCGTACGAGTCCTTGCCTTCCTGGCCGGGTGCTTCGGAGATCCGCAGACGCAGCGCGGTGTACTTGTTGAATGCCGGTTCCTGTGTCGTCCACTTCTCCTCGTAGACCGGGATGATGCGCGGCATCGCGACGCCGCTTTCGACTTCGATCTCGGTCTCGCCGTGTTTGTCCTTCTCTTTCTCGCCCTTCTTCTTTCCCCCATTGCCGCCGCCGGTGGTGGTGACGGCCGCGGTCACGTTGATCGTGAACTTGTTGTCGAACTTTTCTTCGCGCAGCGTGTCCTCCACAACCGCGACGTAGGAGAGCGTGTCAGCAAGCTGCGCATTGGATGGCAATTTGATGCGCACGACGGCCTCTCCAGCGTCGAGCGTCGGACCGTTGAAGGACTCGACAGGCATGCGCTGGTCACCATTTACCCGGTAGACCATAAAGGTGCCCGGATCGACGGCGCGCGTGAAATACCCGTCGGCCGCGTCAGTCTCGAAGGTGAGCGCGCAGCGGAAGTTCTCGGCGCAGCTGCGCACCAGCTCGGTGCCGTACGGCTTCTCCTTGAACTTGAAGAACGTTGGATGCTCCTTCCCCTTGAACGTGCCTTTGAGGGTCACCTTCTGCTTCACCTTGTTGAAGGGGTTCGGAATGCGCGTGCCCTTCAGGAAGAGCGCGGAGAGCGTCGGCGAATCCTTCATGACCTTCGCGAGAATCTCCTCCAGCGGCTTCTCGTCGGCGAGGATCTCGGTTGTGGCCTCGGCCTGCCGTCGCTCGCGGAGCTCCTGAAGAGGTTTGCAGTTCTTGAGCATGTCTTCGAGCGCATGTTCGACCTCTTTTTTGAGGTCGCCGCCGCTGAGGCGGTCGCGGCTGTTCATGATGAAGTCTTCGCGTGAGCGCGTGCTGAACCGGCTGCAGTCGATGATCACGAGGATCGAGTCGGCGATGTAGCCGAGGCGTCCGGCGGCTTTCCGGCTGAAGAAGTCTTTGGAGAGGTAGCCGTGCGTCTGGCCGTTGAGCGTGAAGATGATCCCCTCTTTTTTCCGGTAGGCGTCGGCGCGGTCTTTCTTGAACGCGTAGATCGTGGCGGTCATCTCCTCGCCCCCGGCGCGCAGCTTGTCCGTGATCGGGAAGCCGGCTTCGAGGTTCGCTTCCTTGTCGTCCGCGAGCAGCACGGTGAGGCCGGTCAGGTTGGTGGAGAAGCTTCCCGCGTGGCCTTTGTAGCTCTTGCGGCATTCGTAGAACCGGATCGGGAGAGCGACTTCGGGAAGTAGGATGCGCAGGCGGTCCATGACGCCGTCGCGCAGGATGAACGTTTTGCTGCCGGTCAGCGTGTACTCGTAGAGCTTGATCAGGGTGCCCCATGCGGCATCGCGTGCGTAGGCGTCGCGACCGTCGGGGAAGATGGGCATCGTCGCTGCGTTAAAGTGAAGCACGTCCCCTTTGCTCGGGCGTTGCTCGCTGCCCAGCGGTGCGAGGTACATGTACACGGTGCTTTTCACAGCGCCCGGCAGGACGTCGCGACGGACGACGCTGATGCTCCAGTCCATGTCGGAGGGATCAGCCATCTCCTGCTTTGCGATTGTCGGGTTGCGCCGCGTGATGACGAGCTGCAGGTTGTGCTTGCCGCAGAATTTCAATACGCCCGTACCGCCCATGTTGAACTTGCCCTGCACGAAGGCGGTGCGCAGTTTGTTGGAGCGGTTGTACGCGAGGAGCGTGTCGGGCATCTTCTTGGGCGTCTGGCCTTCGCCCGCGTCGGTGATCGTGAAGCAGGGCTTGCCGTCTTTCGGGGCGAAGCCCGTGCTGGCGAAGGTCAGCCCGCGCGCGACCTCCGTGCGTTTTGCGTCATCCCATTCGCTGACGCGTCCTGCGAGGTTGCCGGTCGGGTTGGGGTTGTTCTCAAAAAAGATAGCTACCGCCTCGCGGATGCTTTTCGGTGCTTTGTTCTCGTCTTCGGGATTGATGCCGCGCAACCGCGCCTCGAGGATGAGTCGCGCATCAACGCCGTTGATGAGTTTTTCGACGAGTGCGGCTTCGGGCGTTGCCTGTTGGTTGCCGATCGTGGAGTAGTTGTTCTCGTTGTCGCCGAACAGCCGCCACGCGCTGAGGTCGTCCCAGAGGCCGACGGCCTTGAGGATGTCGATGATGTCGGCTTCCGTGTCGGCCTTCATGAGGTCGAGCGCGAGCTGCTTCACCTGGTCGTTAGATAGTTTCTTCATGATCTGTCCTCTCTCTATGCTGCGGCGGTGCGTTCGGCGAACGCTTTGCCCGTTTCGGTCGGAATGTAGGACACGCGCACGCCGTCGCGCGCGCGGGTGAGCAGACCGAGGTCCGCCATGCGTGAGATGACGCCTGAGCGCTGCGTCGTGATGAAGGCGTCGGTGATCGTCGCCTTCTTCGCGTCGGGGATGTGAACGTGTAGCGCCTCGTCCAGTGTGTCTGGTGTGGTGGCGCCGCCGATGATTGCGCGCAGGATCGCGCGATACGCGAAGGCTTCGGCTGGCACGCTGCGGTTGATGTGCTCGATCAGAAATGATCGCTCCTCGTTTGTAAACTTTTGTGTCGTCCGTGTCGCGGCGTCGAGCGCTGGGTTCTCCAGAAGCGCAAACTCCCACCCCGCGCGTGTTAGGCCAATGGTCGCGTTGCGCGCCGACGTGAGGTTGATGAGCTTGAGATCGACGAGCAAACCGGAAAGGATGTTCGACTTGTTCAGCGTACCGACAAATTGATTCGCGTACCGGAGCCTGCTCTTGTCAATGTTCTCGGCGTTGGCGGGGAACCCCACCGCGAGCGCGTCGTCGCGCTGGGTTTCGAACTGGTGATCCAGCATCGCGAAATACTCTCCCAGCGACGTCGCATCCACCGCAATCTTCCTGGCGACGGCGTTGAGCGTCATGCCCTTCTCGCCGGTAATCTCGATGTTCGCTAGCGCGCGCACACTGGCCTTCGCCGGCAGGAGCTTCGAGAATTGTCCGAAGGGCCAGCGGTCCATGGGCACGTTCTGTCCCGGAAAAAAAACGTCTTCGGGCAGTTGTGCGAATCCGTTCTCCCGCTGCGCGCTGAGGAGCGATTCGCGGCGGAAGACCGCGGGGATTCCAGGAACGAGATGGGGCTTCGAGGTCTTCTCGTCAATCTGTCGGTGTGCTTTCGGCACAGGTACTTCGGGAGTTATAGAGGAGGCAATATCTCCAATAATGACGGACGCGCCGACGTGTAATTCGTCATGCAGGATCGCGTAATTCGCGACCGCTGCGATAATTACGTCGGAATAGTCTTGGTAAGCTCCGAGAGCCTTCAGGCGATCGAGATGGCCCTTCGTTTCAACATCGCACTTAAAACAAATTACCATTGTTTGCTCCTTCCTACTGGGGTATAGTATATATTACGTTAACCATGGGTCAATATCTTAATTTCAAAAAGGGCAATATTCTTTGAAATAGGTTAACGTAGTATCCGCTTATGATCGATAAGTATAGAGACAGCAAGACTTTGCGAACTTTCGCACTTCGTCCGAAAAAAGAGTTCGGGCCGTCAGTACTCTTCGTTCAGGCCTCTTCAATAGACCTGAGTGTGGAGGACACCGAGATTTCTCTCTGATCTCTGCGGCTCTGGGATGAACCGCTTCCCCACGACGTAGGATGGACAGAGTGCCCGAAAAGTTGATCAGCGTCCTGACCAGATTTCAACGCGAAGTCGTATTACACGACACAGAACGGATCGTTGCTAACGCGATCGCCGGCGTGGATTCGCGGGTATCGACCCTGCGCGACGAGACGCTGTCGCATTTCGATGCGGTCTACAAACGCTTCGACCGCCTCGAGATCGAATACCACGCGCTCGCCGCAGCAATGAGGCGAATCGAATAAGCACGACCGAGCGCCTCGCCGCTCGTTCGTCAACTCCTCGACGATTCCCGCACCGACGAATCGGCAATGATCGCTCGCACGGCGCTTCGATTGGACGATTGTCAGGATCGCGACGCGCTCGAGGCAACCCTCCTCGAATCGGCAAGCGCTCCGGATGGGTGGCTGTCGGCGCTCGGAGATTTCGCGAAGTCTCCTGGCGAGGACCGCTGGCAGGATCTGATGCGCTTCATTCCGGAAGACGTCTCTATCAACGTCTTCGAAATACCGTGATGCTTCTCATCAAGGTCAGATGCCGGCAACAATCTGTTCCGCCGCGACCCGACTCGCAATCACGTCCGATGTCTTCGATCTCGCCGCTAACGGGACTGTCGATCTCGACGTGATCGTGGAGCGTGGATCAGGATCGCCCGCCCGCGCGATGTGACTCGCGCTCGCCGCTCAAGCTTCATTCGTTCGCGGAGATTGATGGAACACCGTCGCCTCCTGCGCGAAGCCTTTAATGATGCAGAAACTGCCTGTTTGGCGTGGGCCAGCATGTCAGAGATCCGGCGTGACGCCGATGACGCGCTCGCCAGAAGTAATGCCGCAGGCTTGAGACCAGGGCAGACGGAGTCTCTGTGTCCTCTGTGTCCTCTGTGTCCTCTGTGTCTCTGTGGTGAACGTCACTTTGCGCGGTTCCGCGATCAGATTCCACACGGGGTAGAAAAACTTGCCTCGGCGCAAAGTCCGAGGGATCCTCGGCGCATGATCGATGAAGAGGAAATCGAAGACGCGCTGTTCTGGGCGAATCTTCACGGCATCAAAGAGGTCGAATTCAAAACGATCCGCGAGTGGCTCGCGCACCGCGGGTATGTTCCGCCGGCGGATCCTGCCGACTTCTCCGCGGAGCTCACCACCCTCCTCGATCGCCTCGCCGACCTTGGTGTCGTCGTCGAGTCTGCGGATCACCTCAGCGACCGCGAGCTTTATTCATGGTTACTCAAGAGCGGACATCTTGAAACACATCTCGCGCCGTTGCCCAATTCTTTCGTGCACATCGACGTCGTCGGCAGCGGCAGCGATGAGGACGCGGATGCGTCCTGACGATCGCTTCCTCATCCGACGGTGGTTCAACGGCGGCAGCGCCCTGCCGCTGGTCCGCCAACTCCTCGAGGATTCGCGCTCCGATGAAGCGGCGATGACCGCAAGGTTGGCGCTTCACATGGACGACTGTCCCGATCGTGAGGCGCTCGAAGCGACGCTCCTCGAGTCGTCGTGCGCTCCTGAGGGGTGGCTCGAAGCGCTCGAAATCTTCGCGCAGTCTCCGAGCGAAGAGCGCTGGCAGGACCTGATGCGCTTCGTTCCTGAGGATGTCTTCTATCAACGGCTTCGCAACACCGTCATGCTGCTCATGAAGCTCGGCTGCGACGGCAACATCCTCTTCCGATGCGCCACGCGCCTCGGAATCACCTCGGACGTCTTCGACCTCGCCGCCAGCGGCACGGTCGATCCCGATGTGATCGTGGAGCGCGGATCGGAATCACCGGCTCGTGCGATGTGGCTCGCGCTTGCAGCCCACGCCTCCTTCGTGCGCGGCGATCGCTGGAACACCGTCCGTCTTTTACGCGAAGCGTTCAGCGATGAGGAGACTGCGTTTCTCGCGTGGGCCAGTACTTCCGAGATCCGGCTGGAGGCCGACGATTCACTCAACGACGAACTGGACAAAGTCGGCGTGCCGCGAGTGTGAGTGTGTGGAGAAGCAACAATTCTTCGAGCTTGCCGAACGTCTCGCGCACGCCGAAACCACCGCCGAACAAAAGCGCCTCAAGGAAGAACTTGCCCGAATGACCTTCGGTGAGTAGTCGAGCGCTAACGGCGTCCCGGCCGCCTACCCGACGGCGGCTCGGTCGCTGGCACGTAGAGTTCGGCGCTCCGCGGGGTGACTTGTGGCCAGTACG
>Ga0070698_100006121_pt1 | contig 13102 bp, 14 predicted proteins | sample KBSK1502metaG_FD_65477 | JGI IMG/M metagenome (GOLD analysis project Ga0070698, IMG submission 65477) | Corn, switchgrass and miscanthus rhizosphere microbial communities from Kellogg Biological Station, Michigan, USA - KBS K1-50-2 metaG | ecosystem: Host-associated > Plants > Roots >... | reverse complement strand
GTCCTCGCGAACCTCGGCATCCCCATCAGCCCCGCGCGGGTCAAGTGCGCGCTCCTCTCGCTGAAGACGCTGAAGGGCGCCGCTTGGGGGCTCACCGCGTGGCCGGGCGAGGAAGCGAAGGCGGCTTCGGAATAGGGCCCGCGCGCCTGGGTGTTGCGGGAATGACCCGATGAGCTGGAACGAAGGCACGATCGCGCGCTTCCACGCGCAGGGCGGCAAGGGGATCGCCCCGTGGGGGGACAACCTGCTCATCCTGCACACGAAGGGCGCGAAGACCGGCCGCACCAGCGTCCAGCCGCTCGTGTATCACCTGGACGGCGACCGCTACGTCATCGCGGCCTCGAAGGGCGGCGCGCCGACGCACCCCGGCTGGTACCACAACCTCGTGAAGGGCCGCGAAGCCGAGATCGAGGTCGCGACCGACAAGGGCGTCGAGAGGTTCCGCGTCCGCGCGACCCCGATCGCCAAAGGACCGGAGCGCGACCGCCTCTACGACGATCACGCGAAGGTGTTCCGCGGCTTCGCGGACTACCCGGCGAAGACGACGCGGATCATCCCGGTCGTCCTGCTCGAGCGGCTCGAAGAGGCGCGAAAGACCGCGTAACGCTGGTCTCGTGAGCGGCCCTTGGAATTCCGATCGAAAAGGTAGAAAATAGGTCCTGACCCCGCGCGAGCGCGGTCGGGGAGGCCAGTTTTGGCATCGACGCCACAGATCCAGCAGCAGCTGCCGGACGCGTACAAGTACGGCTGGCACGACGACGCGACGTACATCAACACGCTCAAGCGTGGCCTCGATGAGGGCGTCATCCGCGAGATCAGCCAGACCTACAAGCACGAGCCGGACTGGATGTTCCAGCGCCGCCTGAAGGCATTCCGCCATTACAAGGCCCGTCCCATGCCGACATGGGGTGCCGACCTCTCCGAGATCGACTTCGAGGAGATCTACTACTACCTCCGCGCGACGGACAAGAGCGTGAAGAGCTGGGACGACGTCCCGGACTACATCAAGCAAACGTTCGACAAGCTCGGGATCCCGCAGGCGGAGCAGAAGTATCTCGCGGGCGCCGGAGCGCAGTTCGACAGCGAGTCCGTGTACCACAACATCCGGAAGGACCTCGCGGCGCAGGGCGTCATCTTCATGGATACAGACACCGCGCTCCGCGAGCACGAGGACATCCTCAAGGAGTACTTCGGCACGGTCATCCCCGCCAACGACAACAAGCTCGCCGCGTTGAACACCGCGGTGTGGTCCGGCGGATCGTTCGTCTGGGTGCCAGCGGGGGTAAAAGTTGAGATCCCTCTCCAGGCGTACTTCCGCATCAACAGCGAGAGAGCAGGCCAGTTCGAGCGAACGTTGATCATCGCCGAGAAGGGCGCCAGCGTGCACTACGTCGAAGGATGCACGGCTCCCGTGTTCACGACCGCGACGCTGCACAGCGCCGTCGTCGAGATCATCGTCAAGGAAGGCGCGGACGTCCGGTACACCACGATCCAGAACTGGAGCCACAACGTCTACAACCTCGTCACCAAGCGCGCCGTGGTCCAGAAGGACGGGCGCATGACATGGATCGACGCGAACCTCGGCAGCAAGGTCACCATGAAGTACCCGTCCGTGTACCTCGTCGGTGAGCGCGCCCACGGTGAGGTGCTCTCCGTCGCCTTCGCCGGCGACGCTCAGACGCAGGACGCCGGCGCCAAGATGGTGCACGCGGCTCCCAACACGACGTCGATCATCACGAGCAAGGGCATCAGCAAGGGCACCGGCAAGCAGAACTACCGCGGGCTCGTGAAGATCTATCCCGGCGCTCACGGCTCCAAGAGCACCGTCCGCTGCGACGCGCTCATGCTCGATGAGACGGCGCAGAGCCAGACCTTCCCCGTCATGGAGGTCGACGAGGACGACGTCACCATCGGCCACGAGGCCAGCGTGTCGAAGGTCGGTGAGGAGCAGCTCTTCTATCTCATGAGCCGTGGCCTCTCCGAGAGCGATGCGACGGCGATGGTCGTCAACGGCTTCATCGAGCCGATCGTGAAGACGCTTCCCATGGACTACGCGATCGAGATGAACCGCCTCATCCAGCTCCAGATGGCGGGCGCCATCGGTTGAGCCCCGCCGCGACGATCCCTCTGCTCCGTCAGCCGCTCGACCCCGACGTGGTCGAGCGGTTCGCTGTTGAGCGGAAGGAGCCGGATTGGCTGCGGGCCTCGCGTCAGGCCGCGGCGAGCCGTGCGGCCGACTGGCCCACCGGGCAGGAGGAGGAGTGGCGCCGCTTCCCGCCCAAGGACATCCCGGCTTCGGCGCTGATCGGCGCGCGCGCGAGTGCGACCTATGGCCCGGCACCGGGCAGTGGCTTTGCGGGCGGCCTCGACGCAGCGGTGCGCGAGCGGCCCGAGCTCGTGCGCCGGTGGGTCGACGCGGGCGGAGCGGTCTCAACACACACCGCCTTCACGGCGGTCGCGGACGCGCTCTGGTCCGCCGGCTCGTTCGTTCACGTCCCGCGCGGTGCACGGTCCGAGCGCCCGGTCGTGATCGAGCGCCGCTGGGCGGCCGGCGGTGAGGCCTGCCTGTCGCGGACGATCGTCGTCGCGGAGGAGGGGAGCACCGTCACGGTGGTCGAGGACACGACCTCCGATCCCGGGGAGGCGCGGGTCGTGATCCCGCACCTCGAGGTGCATCTCGGCCAGGGTGCCGAGGTCCGCTACGTCCACCTCCAGCGGCTCGCGCCGGACGCCTGGGACCTGGGCGCGCAGTGGTACGGGTCGAGCAGTGACAGCCGCCTCGCGAGCTTCAACGTCCTGGTCGGAAGCGGTCGCACGAAGCTCGGCGTCACCTCCGACATCCTCGGCAACGGCGCCGAGGTGAAGCTCTACGGACTCGTCGCGGCGGGTGACCAGCAGCGGATCGACGTGAACTCCCTCCAGCGCCTCGACGGTCGCGCCTCGCAGAGCGACCTCCTCTACCTCTCCGCGCTCTATGACTCGGCCAAAGCCACCTACTACGGCGTCGTGCGCGTCGAGCCCACGAGCAGCCGCACCGGCTCCTACCAGGAGTGCCGCAACCTTCTGCTCTCCGACAAGGCCGGAGCGAACCCGATCCCCGTCCTCGAGATCCTCACCAATGACGTCGCGCGCTGCGGGCACGGGGCCACCGCGGGGCGCATCGATGAAGAAGAGATCTTCTACGTGCTCTCGCGCGGCGTCGACCGGAAGACTGCGGAGCAGCTCCTCGTGCGCGGCTCGTTCGCGCGCGTGATCGACCGGATCCCCGATCAGGCCATCCGCTCGCGCGTGCTCGAGGCCCTCGTCCCGCGCATCGGCCAGGTCGCCGAGCTCGAGACCGCGGCATGAATGAAGAGGGATTCGTGCCCGTCGCGAACGAGAACGACGTCGCGCCCGGCGAGGTCCGCGTCGTCGAGGCGAACGGCAAGAGCCTGGCGCTCGGCCACTGCGCCGACGGGACCTGGGGCGCGATCGACAACGTGTGCACCCACGACGGCGGCGTCCTGGGTGAGGGCGAGCTCGACGGCTGCACCGTGGAGTGCCCGCGGCATGGCGGCCGGTTCGATCTGGTCACCGGCGAGGTCCGCGCTCTGCCTCCGGTCTATCCCGTCAACGCGTATCCGGTGCGGATCGTCGATGGCCGCGTCGAGGTCAGGATCGACGTGCCGACACGCGAGCTGGAGATCGGCTAGACCGCGGCCTTCCCGAGGTCGCTCGCAAGGCGCGCCCAGCGCTCCGTCGAGGTGATCTTCGGCTCGTTCACAGTAGTGAACCGGTCGTGCGCCTCATCCCACACGTGGAGCGCGCGCAGGCGCGGGCGGCCGTTCTTCACCCCATCCACCTCGTGGACCGCTTGGATCACGCGCCGTGTCGGGCTCTGCCATTCGCCGATAGAGCGGACGTAGACGGCGAGCTGGATGCGCGACGCCTGCTCGTCGGGCACCTCGCAGCCTCCGGTGATCTGCTGGAACGCGGCCTCGGCGGTCGGCGCGTGCAGCGCGGCGGCCAGCGCGTATCCGCGCTCGAGCACGCCGAAGACGCGGCGGACGGCGGCGCCCCAGATGTACCCCGGCATGACCGGGTGGGGCGTGATCTCGGGAATGAGCAGGTAGCCGCGCCCGTCACCCGAACGGAGCCGCGAGATCTCGGACGGCTCACTCGTGACCGACCGGATGGGCGTGTCGCTGCTCGCCCGCGCGAGCATCGCCTCGAGCACGGTCGTCTTTCCGGCGAGGCGCGGGATCGCGAACACGAGGAAGGAGCGGCGCTCTTCGACAGCGCTGGCGAGCGTCGCGGCGATCTCCGCCGACATGGTCCGGTTGCGGACGAGGTCCGCCAGGCCGATCGTCATGCGCGAATGCTAGGCGGCCCGTATCCTCGCCACGAGCCAGTGACCGGGAGGCACACGTGATCAGCAGCGCCGCACGCGACCGCGTGAAGCTCACCATCGATCAGCTCGAGGAGCTCTTCCATCACTTCGATGAGCGTTCGTCCGCCGACGTCAACGACTCCTATGAAGCCGCCCTCGAGCGCGGCAAGGCCCTTGCGTTCCAGGAGGCCGCGCACCTCGTGAAGTCGGCGCTCCATGACATCGACGTGAAGGCGCTGTAAGTCGGTGATCACCGCCATCGTCCTCATCAGCGCCGAGAAGCAGGCCCTCGCGGATCTCGGCGAGCGGCTGGCCGACGTGAAGGGCGTCTCCGAGGTCTATTCCGTCACAGGTGACATCGACCTGATCGCCATGGTCCGCGCGCGCGAACACGAGGAGCTCGCCGAGATCGTGACCCGGCGCATCGCCCGGCTGCCCGGTGTCGCTAAGACCTACACCCACGTGGCATTCAAGATGTATTCGCGCCACGACCTCGAGTCCGTCTTCGCGATCGGCTCAGAGACAGCCACCTAGACTGACCTCGTGCGCGCCGTCGTCATGGCCGGCGGCGAGGGGAGCCGCCTCAGACCGCTGACGATCAACCGTCCGAAGCCGATGGTGTCGATCGTCGATAAGCCCTGTCTCGGACACATCTTCGAGCTGCTCAAGCGCCACGGCATCACGGACGCGTTCGTCACGCTCCAGTACCTCGCGAGCGTGATCCAGGACGCGTACGGCGATGGCGGATCGGTCGGGATGCGCCTGCGCTACAGCATCGAGGAGACCCCGCTCGGGACGGGCGGCTCGGTGCGCCAGCTCGGTGACGCGCTCGGGACGGAGCCGTTCCTCGTGATCTCCGGCGACGCGCTCACCGATATCGACCTCAGCGCGGTCATGGCATTCCACGGCGAGAAGGGGGCGGCGGTCACGCTGTGCCTCAAGCACGTGCCGGATCCCCTCGAATACGGCGTCGTCATCACCAACGAGGACGGGCGCATCACGAAGTTCCTCGAGAAGCCGTCGTGGGGCGAGGTCTTCTCCGACACCATCAACACCGGCATCTACGTCATCGATCCGCGCGTGCTCCAGCGGTACGAGGCCGGCACGGCATTCGACTTCAGCAAGGACCTCTTCCCGCAGCTGCTCGCGGAGGGCGAGCCCATGTACGGCTACGTGGCCGAGGGGTACTGGACCGACGTCGGCACGATCGCCGAATACGTCCGCGCCAACGCCGACGTGCTGCAGGGGAAAGTGAAGGTCGAGCCGATCGGACGAGAGATCCAACCGGGGGTCTTCGCCGAAGGCAAGGTCCAGATCGACACGACAGCGCTGCTCGTGGGCCCGATCTTCCTCGGCGAGGGGACGCGCGTCGGCGCGCGGGCGCAGATCGTCGGCCCGACCGTCCTGCGCGACTACGTCGTCGTCGAGCCGGGAGCGATCCTCGACCGATCGATCGTGTGGCGGAACTCGTACATCGGTGAGCGCTCCGAGGTCCACGGGTCGATCGTCGGCCGGCAGTGCGCCCTCAAGGCGCGCGTCGTCCTCGAGGAGGGAAGCGTCGTCGCGGATCACTCCATCGTCGGCGAGGGCGCGCGCGTCCGCGCGCAGGTCAAGATCTGGCCGGACAAGCAGGTCGAGAGCGGCGCGGTCGTCGCCTCGAGCCTCATCTGGGGCTCGCAGAGCCGCCGCGCGCTGTTCGGCCGCTTCGGCGTCACCGGCGTCGTCAACGTGGATCTCACTCCCGAGCTCGCGGCGGGCCTCGGTGCCGCGTACGCGTCCACCCTCGCGCCGGGCACGACGGTCACGATGAACCGCGACCAGCACCGCACCAGCCGCATGCTCAAGCGCGCGCTGATGAGCGGGGTCGTGGGAAGCGGCGTGCACGTCGCGGACCTCGGCCAGGTCCCGATCCCCATCGACCGGTTCGAGACGCGCCACGTGGGCGCGACCGGCGGCATCCACGTCCGCATCTCGCCGTTCGACGACCGCGTATGCGACGTGAAGTTCTTCGACCAGCAGGCGCTCGACATGGGCAAGGCCCAGGAGCGCAAGGTCGAGAACGTCTTCTTCCGCGAGGACTTCCGCCGGGTCACGTACGACGACGTCGGCCGCATCTTCGACGTCCCGCGGATCGGCGAGGCCTACACGGAGGCGTTCGAGAACGAGGTCGTCCACAAGCGCGAGATCGCCGATGGCGCGTTCAAGCTCGTCGTCAACTACTCGCACGGCACCGGCGCGCAGTTCCTGCCGCAGCTGCTCGCCGCGCTCGGCGTCGAGGTCATCGCGATCAACGCGGTCGTGTCGGAGAACGTCGGAGCGCGATCGCTCGAGCAGTTCCAGCAGGAGATGCGCGAGCTGGCCGCGATCACGTCCACGCTGCGCGCGAGCTTCGGCGTGACCATCGACGCCGGCGGCGAGAAGGTGTTCTTCGCCGACGACCGCGGCCGCATCGCCGAGGATCGCCACTTCCTCACGGCCTTCATCTCGCTCCTCGCGCGCACCTCGCCCGGGGTGATCGCCGTCCCCGTGTTCGCTCCGGCGAGCATCGAGCGCATCGTCCAGGAGCACGGGGGTCGCGTCCTTCGGGTGCGGGCATCGGCCGAGGCGCAGATGCGGTTCGCCGCGCGCGAGCATCCGCTCCTCGTGGCGGATGCGCTCGGAGGCTTCATCTTCCCGCGCTTCCATCCGTCGTTCGATGGTCTCTTCGCGGTGGTCCGGCTGCTCGAGCTGCTGGCCGTCCAGAACACGTCGCTGGCCGAGATCATCGACGCGACCCCGCTCCCTCAGATGGCGCGTCTCAAGGTCGCATGCCCCTGGGAGGAGAAGGGCCGCGTCATGCGCCTGCTCGCGCAGGAGCCCGCGACCGAGCACACCAAGCAGGTCGACGGGGTCAAGCACGTCTACGACGGCGAGTGGGTCCTCGTGCTGCCCTCCGCCGACCTCCCGCTCTTCGACGTCTGGGCCGAGGCGCGCGACGAGGGCCGGGCGTGGGCGCTGGCGCACCAGTACGCCGAGCGCGTTGGGTCCCTCCGGGGCGCCGAGTGACCGTCCGCATCGCGATCGCGCAGTGCGCGCCGGCCCTCGGCGCATTCGGGCGCAACGTGCGGATGCACCAGGACCTGATCGAGCGTGCGCGCGGGGCGGGCGCGGGCCTCGTGGTCTTCCCCGAGCTGTCGCTGACCGGGTATTACCTCAAGGACCTCGCGAACGATCTCGCGATGCCCGGTGACGATGCCCGCCTCACTCCCATCGCGAAAGCGTCGGAGAAGATCGACGTGCTCGCCGGGTTCGTGGAGCGCACGCCGGATGCGCGAGTGCACATCGCTTCGGGCTACTGGTCGAGGGGGCGGCTCGTGCACGTTCACCGCAAGGCGTATCTGCCCACCTACGGGATCTTCGACGACGCGCGCTACTTTGCCCGGGGTGAGCGCTTCGACCTCTTCCCGAGCGCGGCCGGCCAGGCCGGGATCGCGATCTGCGAGGACATGTGGCACATGTCGACGCCGTACCTCTACGCGGTGCGTGGCGCGCAGGTCGTCTTCTATCCGGCCGCGAGTCCCGGCCGTGGGGTCGCCGAAGGCGGCGATCTCGGCACCGCCGAGTCGTGCCGCCTCATGGACCGCTTCTACGCGCAGTACCTGACCGTCTACGTCGTGTTCGCCAGCCGCGTCGGGAACGAGGACGGCGTCGCGTTCTGGGGCGGCTCCGAGGTGGTCGCCCCGGACGGGACGGTCGTCGCCCGCGCGCCCGAGTTCGAAGAGGACCTGCTCGTCGCGGAGATCGATCCCCTCCTCGCGGCACGCGAGCGCGCGCGCAACCCGCTCCTGCGCGACGAGCGCCACGATCTGGTGCTGCGGCACCTCGCCGAGCGTGTCGGCGTGCCTCCGGGGATGAAGGAGATCCTCGACTGACCGAGACATACGCGAGGCCGCGGGAGGATCAGCGCGCGGGGGCGATCAAGCCCGACCCGAACGATCCCTCGCCGCTTCGCATCGACGAGGCGCTTGTGCGCCGGATGCTCGTCGCGTTCCTGCGCGACGAGACGCGCAAGGTCGGTCTCCGGCGCGCCGTCGTCGGCCTGTCCGGCGGCGTGGACAGCGCGGCCGCGCTCGCGCTCGCCGCGGACGCGTTCGGACCGAAGAACGTCCTCGCGGTCCACACGCCCTACCGCACCAGCACGAGGGCGTCGCTCGAGGACGCGAGCCTCGTCGCGCGCACGTTCGATGTCGAGCTGCGGCTCGTTCCGATCGTGGACCAGGTCGACGCCTACTACAGCGGCGTCAACGGGGAGATCCCTCAGGTCCGGATGGGGAACAAGATGGCTCGCGAGCGGAAGTCGATCGAGTTCGATCTCGCGTGGCCGGACGGTGCCGTGATCGGCACAAGCAACAAGACGGAGCTGCTGCTCGGGTACGGCACCTGGTTCGGCGACATGGCGTCGTCGCTGAACCCCGTCGGCGACCTGTACAAGACCCAGCTGCGCGAGCTCGCGGTCCTGCTCGGCGTTCCTGATCGGATCGTCAAGAAGGTCCCCACCGCCGAGCTCTGGGAGGGTCAGACCGACGAGGAGGAGCTCGGGTTCACATACGCGCAGGCCGATCTCATCCTCTACTTCATGGTCGACCGTCGCCTGCGACCCGAGGACCTGGTCGCGGCCGGGTTCGACGCGGCGCTCGTCGCTCGGATCCGCGAGATGGTGCGCAAGAGCCACTTCAAGCGGGTCACGCCGCTCATCGCGAAGGTGAGCCTGCGCACGATCGGCCACGACTTCCTCTATCCGCGTGACTGGGAGGCGGACTAAGACGCTTCGGAAGCGCGTAGCCGATACCTTGTGCCGGGGCCGATGAAGATCCGCTACCCCGTGACTTGAACGAGCTGGCTGTCCCCATAGAGCCGATCCCTGCGGCCGCGCGCGAGCACGTTCCCGCGTCGCGTCTCGCCCTCGGGTACGGCCTCGCCCTGGCCGGCGCGGCTCTGTACGGCTTTGGCGGCGTCCTCGCGAAAGACGCATTCGCCGCCGGGATCGTTCCGTCGGAGATGGCACAGCTCCGCGCGATCTTCTCGTTCGCAGTCCTGTTGGTCGCGCTTGCGCTGTTCGGCAGGCGACACCTTCGCGTTCGGCGCGCGGACCTGCCGCTGCTCGCGCTGTTCGGAACGCTCGGCATCGCCGCCGTCAATGGCACGTACTACGAGTCGATCTCGCGCCTCCCGCTCGGCGTCGCTCTGGCGATCCAGTACACCGCGCCGCTCGTGCTCCTGGTCATCGCGCGCCTCACCGGCCGCGGCGTGAGCGGCCGGCTGTGGATCGCCGCGGCCGTGGCCCTCGTCGGGTGCTACTTCGTCGTCGGCGCCTACGACGCGTCGCTGCGCGATCTGAACGCACCGGGCGCGGTCGTCGCCGTCATCGCAATGCTCACGTTCGCGGCGTATCTGCTCATGGCCGAGCGGATCCTGCGCCGCTATTCGCCATGGGGGCTCCTTCTCTATGGCCTTGGCTTCGCGACGCTCGCGTGGAGCGTCTACCGGCTGCCCACCGCGCTCCCGTGGGATCTCGCGCTCACGAACTGGCCGCTGGTCGTCGGCGTGGTGTTCATCGCGACCCTGTTCCCCTACGTACTGACGCTCGGCGCTGTCTCGCTGCTGCCGGCAGCGCGTGTCGGTCTGACGGCGACGTTCGAGCCGGTCGTCGGCGCGCTCGCCGGGTATGTGTTCCTGAGCGAGGTGCTTCAGCTGCCGCAGATCGCCGGTGGTCTCCTCGTGATCGCCGCCATCGCGCTCGTGCAGACCGCCCGACTTCGCCACGGTGGCGTCTAGCGGCGAGGGGATGGCTTGGCCTCACGCTTCCCGAGCGGAACGGCTCGCGCGTCACCTTCGCGATCGCGGCGCATACTCGGCGGCCGTTGTGACGTCGGGACCGCGACGTGGAGCGCGGAAGGAGACACGCGGAATGTGGTCTGAGTTCAGGACGTGGCTGCTCAAGGCGAACGTTCTTGCCCTCGCGCTCGCGGTCGTGGTGGGCACGGCTCTCGCCGCCGTGGTCAACTCGCTCGTCAAGGACGTCCTCATGCCGCCCGTCGGTCTGGCCCTCGGGCGCGGCGACATCGCGAACCTGTTCATCGACCTCACCGGCAAGGGCTATCCCACGGTCAAGGCGGCGCAGGAGGCGGGAGCGCCGACGATCAACTACGGACTGTTCGTGAACGCGGTCATCACGTTCGTGATCGTCGCGTTCGTCGTGTTCCTCATCGCGCGGTCTTTCGTCAAAGAGCCCCCGCCCGCGCCCTCGAAGACGTGTCCGTTCTGCCAGGAGCCTGTGGCGGTCGCCGCGACGCGCTGCTCGCACTGCACGTCCGACCTTCCCGGAGGCGCGGCCGCGAGCACGCCGCAGGCCGCGACCGCTCGCTAGGAAGGGCGCTTTCGCGGAGGCCGCTTCCGCGTACCTTTCGCCGGTGGGGAAGCTGTATCTCGTCGCGACGCCCATCGGGAACCTCGAGGACATCTCTCCCCGCGCGCTGCGCGTGCTCCAGGACGTGCACATGGTCGCGTGCGAGGACACGCGGCACACCCAGATCCTGCTGCGCCGCCACGACATCCGCGCGAAGCACCTGACCTCGTACAACGAGTTCAACCACCGCCAGAAGGTCGGCGAGCTCGTGCGCATGCTGGACCGCGCGTGGGACGTCGCGCTCGTATCCGACGCTGGCACGCCCGCGCTCTCCGATCCCGGCGAGGCATTGGTCAAGGCCGCCGTGGACGCGGGCCACGAGATCGTCTCCATACCCGGCCCCGCGGCGGCGATCGCGGCGCTCGTCGCCTCCGGTCTCCCGACCCGCGAGTTCACTTTCGTCGGCTTCGTCCCTAAGAAGAGCGGCGCGCGCCAGAAGCTCCTCCGCGGGCTGATCGACGCCCGTCGCACCGCCGTCATCTATGAGAGCCCCTACCGGATCGGCGATCTCCTGTCGGATCTTGCCGCCATCGAGCCTCGCGCGCGTGTCGCGGTCGCGCGCGAGCTCACCAAGGTGCACGAGGAGATCGTTCGCGGGGAGGCTGCCGATCTGGCCCCTCGGTATGCTTCCGCCCGGCCCAAAGGGGAGATCACGGTCGTGATCGGGCCGGCGAGCGAGAGGGAGACGCAGGGCGATGCTGACCGCTAGCGCCATCCGTCGCTGATGCAGCGGGTCTACCGCAAGTGGTGGAGCCCCGCCCTGGGTCGCGACATGGAGATCCTCGTCTTCGGATCGCACGGGACGCCCGTGCTCGTCTTCCCGACGTCGATGGGCCGCTTCTATCAGTGGGAAGACTTCGGGCTCGTCGGCCACATGGCCCCGCGGATCGACGCCGGCTGGCTGCAGCTCTGGTGCGTCGACAGCGTCGACAGCGAGTCGTTCTACGCGAGGGACCGATCGCCGCAGGAGCGCCTCGACCGCCACGTCGCGTACGAGCGCTACCTCCTCGACGAAGCGATCCCCGCCATCCGCTCCGAGAACCGCACGGACTTCCTCGCCGCGGCCGGCGCGTCGTTCGGCGCCACGCATGTCGCACTCCTGGCGACGCGCCACCCGGGCGTCGTGCGCAAGGCGGTGTGCCTGTCGGGCGCGTACGACACCTCGCGCTGGCTCGACGGGTGGCGCGAGGGGGAGGGCTACTTCGCGGACCCGCTCGCCTTCCTGCCGGGCCTCGCCGACGACCGCTATCTCGTTCCGCTGCGCCAGACCGAATTCGTGATCGCCACGGGCGAGGCGGACCAGAACGCGAGCGACTCCCGCCGGCTGGCGGCGCTCCTCCAGGAGAAGGGCGTGTCCGCGGATCTGCACATGTGGAACGGCTGGGCGCACGATTGGCCGTACTGGAAAGAGATGGTGGACGTGTTCCTGTGACGGAGAAGATCGTCGGGCTGTTCGTCGGTCGCGAGGACACATTCCCGAAGCCGTTCCTCGAGCGCGTCGAGCGCAAGGGCGGGCCCCAGGGCGTCCATGCCGAGATGGGGCTCATCGGCGGCGCGAAGCTGGACGAGGCGGCGCGGTACTCCGTGGTCGTCGACCGCATCAGCCACGAGGTGCCGTACTACCGCGCGCACCTCAAGGGGCTCGCGCTCCAGGGGACGGTCGTGATCAACGATCCGTTCTGGTGGGAGGCCGACGAGAAGTACTTCGAGTGCGTCCTCGCGCGGCGGCTCGGGGTCGCCGTGCCGCGCACGGTCGTGCTGCCGAACAAGTCCTACATCCCCGACATCAACGCCGCCTCGCTGCGCAACCTTGGCTACCCGCTCGATTGGGACGGGATCATCGAGTACGTCGGGCTGCCCGCGATCATGAAGCCCAACACCGGCGGCGGCTGGAAGGACGTCTATCGCGTCGACAGCAAGGACGAGCTGCTATGGGCGTACGACCAGACCGGGTCGGCCGCGTTCGGCTACCGGCCGAAGACGATGATCCTGCAGGAGTTCATCCGCTGGGAGGACTACGTCCGCTGCATCTGCATCGGGCGCAAGAACATCTACCCCCTGCGCTACGACCCGACCGCGCCGTTCCATGAGCGCTACGTCATCGACCGGCCGGTCGAGGGCCACCTGCGCGAGCGCGCCGTCGCCGACGCCACGAAGCTCGTGGACGCGCTCGGCTATGACATGGACACCGTCGAGTTCGCGGTCCGCGACGGGACGCTCTACGCGATCGACTTCCTCAATCCGGCGCCCGACTTCGACAGCTTCTCCATCAAGGAGGAGGCGTTCGA
>Ga0070698_100006120_pt1 | contig 13102 bp, 12 predicted proteins | sample KBSK1502metaG_FD_65477 | JGI IMG/M metagenome (GOLD analysis project Ga0070698, IMG submission 65477) | Corn, switchgrass and miscanthus rhizosphere microbial communities from Kellogg Biological Station, Michigan, USA - KBS K1-50-2 metaG | ecosystem: Host-associated > Plants > Roots >... | reverse complement strand
CGGTAGGCGATCTTCTCCCGGGCGCTGCCGCCGAGCACGAGGTGGAGCTGCTCGGGCTGGCGGCCCTGGAGGCGAGTCACCTGCTCGACGTACGAGCAGACCTGCAGGATCGCGCCGGCCTTGGCGCGACGCGCGAGCTTCGTGTCCGCCACCTCGTACGACCAGTCTCCGAGCTCGCTCGGCGTGTCGACCCGAAGCAGGAAGTCCGCGTGCCCCCGCCAGCGGCCGTCGAAGAAGGTGGCCTGGTAGATGATGTCCGCGCCCGCGCGCATCACCGCCTCGGTCTCGGCAGCGGCCGCCCGCAGCTCGTCACCGACCGTCGCGGCCGAGCCGTCGCGCGCAATCTCGACCACCGTCCGGCCACTCGCGCGCAGCTCGGCCAGGTAGCGCTGCTCATGGGCGATACCCCGCTTCGCGATGAGCTCGATCTCCGGGTCATCCCGGATCGGCCGCTCGACGAGGCCGGCCAGCGCCGCCCGTTCCAGCGCCAGCCGGTGGGTGCACGCGAGGAAGCCGACGAGGTCCGTCGCGGCGTAGACCGGCTGGCCATCGATCAGCTGCATGGGGGGACCAGCTGCACGATCGGAATCGTAGGCAGTGCTCGTGCCGGGTTGTCTGTCACGGACCCGCGCCGCAAGGCGGGGTCGAGCGAGCGTCTACCGCGCCTCAGCGGGACGTCTGGCCGCCGGCGATGCGCCGCTGGGTCGTCACCTCGACGCGCGAATCGTCGCGCTCGTGGGCGGGGTGCTCGACGAGGGCGATGAGCCGGTTCGACATGAACCGTCCCGTTCGAACGGGAGTTCCGCCGCGCGTCACCTCGGTGACCTCGACGACGCCACGCGACGTCGTGACCTCGATCCGGCGTCCGGCGCGGGTGGCCACGATCTCGAAGGTCTGAACGCCCTGGCCGGTGTCGACCAGGGCCTCGACGCGGTCGCCTTTCATCGCGCCATGGTGGCACTTCACCTCGCCGATCGTTGCCCGCACTGCAACGTCAGCCGGGCCCGGCACCGTCCGATCGAGCCAGGGTGGATGGGTCCCAATCGGTGGGCAGCAGCAGCGGCGGCCGAGGCGCCTGCTGGAAATCGAAGCTCGCGAGCAGATCGCCGAGCTGGGCCGCGTTCTCGCGCACGTCCGGCCGCGGATCGGGCCGCCCATCCGTCGCGGGGTCGATCCGGGCGCCGCCCAGGAACAGGTCCTCGATGAGCTTGTTGTAGGCGTCGAAGCTCAGAACCTGGTGGTCGATCCAGCCCGTTCGTGCCCACGGGCTGATGACCAGCCCGGGTACCCGCAACCCGTAGCCATTCTGGTCGACGTTTGGCGGCACGACGTGGTCGTAGAACCCGCCCCAGTCGTCCCAGGCGAGGAAGATCGCCGTCGAATCCCACTCCGGACCGGACATGAGTGCGTTGATGACCCCGGTCACGTACGCCTGGCCGGTAAGGATCGAGTGCGGCGGGTGCTCCGACACCTCGCCATTCGGGATGACCCAGGAGACGGCCGGGAGCGTGCCGCCGACGGCGTCGTCGAAGAAGTCGCCGACCGACTTGATGTTGCCGGTCTGCCCGTTCTGGTGGACCGTGGTGAACCACGGCAGCGGATTCCAGATGCCGGGGGTGGATGGGCTCTGCGGGACCGGCGCGCACGTTTCCTCGCCGTCTTCGCAGTCGGGCTCCGATCCCGGGAAGACGTACCACGACCAGGACACGCGTTGCTTGAAGAGCAACTCGGTGAGGTCGGTCCACGCGTAGTTCGGGTCCTTCGTGGCGTTGCCAAAGCCGGCGTTCGGAGGCCTCTGGGGCTTGTCGAGGTCGTTGACGCAGCTCATCGGATCGTTGCGGACCGAGCATCTGGCCGACCACTCGGAGACCAGGAACAGGTGCTCGGGCAGGCTCCACGACGCGTTCGGCTCGAACATGCGGTCCTCGAGCACGAAGTTGTCGGCGTACGCCCAGTAGTTCGGGATGTCGCTCCGGTCGTGATAGCCCATGACGTCGGCGCCGCCCCGGCTGCAGGCCGGATCGAGGAGCGTCGAACAGCCCTTCTTGCCCTGTTCCGCGCTCTTGATGAACCCGTCCATGCGGCCGCCGTCGATATCGGCCCTGGCGACAGCCGCGTGATGTGGGCCGCCGACGTTCACCGGGCTGGTGTCGTGGTAGGGAGCCACGCAGATGTGGGTCTTCGGATCCGGCACGCAGACCGAGGGCACGCCACCCTGCATCGGGATGCCGTCGGCGCCGGGATACGTCCCGAAATAGGAATCGAACGAGCGGTTTTCCTGCATCACGATCACGACGTGCTTGATCCGCTCGCGGGCGAGCGTGAGGACCGCCTTGCCCCCGAAGGGCGTGGGCACGGCCGTGTCCGCCGGGGTCGGCAGCCGCTCGCCAGATTCCGCCGGCGAGGCGACCGGCGTATCCGTCGAGCACGCGGCCAGCAGCAACGTCACGACCAGGCACGCGAGGACGCGGTCGAGCGAGCGGCGAGGCTGCACCGGGTCGACCGTAGACATGTCCGGTTAAGGCCGGACTGCAGGTTCGGTGCGGATTCCGTTCGATTCGTCGCGACCTATAGTCGGCAGGTGGACGCCGCCGATCGAGCTCCGAGGAAGGAATCGTGGCGGCGCATCCTGCCGCCAGGCTTCGCCTGGCCCGTCGGCTACCGCGCCGCCGCGTGCTTCACGTTCGACGTCGACGCCGAGAGCCCGATCCTCTTCGACCACCCCGAGGCGGCGGGCTGGCTCGATGTCATGAGCCACCAGGCCTACGGCCCGCGAACGGCCGGGCCGCGCCTGCTTCGGCTGCTCGATCGGACGCATGTCCGTGCCACCTTCTTCATCCCCGGCTATACCGCCGAGCGCTGGCCCGAGACCGTGCGCTCGATCCGCGACGCCGGCCACGAGATCGCGCACCACGGCTACCTGCACGAGGGTGCGCGCTCCGCGCCCGATGTCGAGACGGAGGAGCGCCGCCTGCTGCGCGGCCTCGAGGCGCTCGACGCCGTCGCGGGCGTGCGGCCGATCGGCTACCGCGGCCCGAACTGGGAGCTCTCGTATGCCACGCCCGGGTTGCTCGTGAAGCACGGCTTCCGGTACGACACCGGGATGATGGATGCCGATCACCCGTACCGCCTCGCGGTCTCGCCGGAGCCCGGCGCGCCCTCGATCGTCGAGCTGCCGGCGCACTGGAGCCTGGACGACTGGGAGCCGTACAACTATCTGCCCGGCATCACCGGCTCGGGCGTCATCGCCAGCCCGGCCGACGTGATCGCGCGCTGGACGCTCGAGCTCGAGGCCCTGGTCGAGGAGGGCGGCCTGTTCATGCTCACCAACCACCCGTTCGTGTCGGGCCGGGCGTCGCGGGCGGCGGGCCTCGGCCGGCTCATCGAGCGTTGCCTCGAGATCGACGGGCTGTGGGTTGCCACCGCCGCCGAGATCGCCGCCCACGTCGAGACGCTCCCGCTCGAGCCGGTGGTCCATCGCCCGCCGGAGCTGCCGCCCCGACTTTGACGGGCAGCGCTCCTCCGGGAATCGAGAGGCCCGGCGGGGGCCGGGCCTCTCTCGGTGGCGTCGAATCGCGGGTTTGGCGTCAGGCCTTGACCGACGACCTCGCGCCGAACCAGTAGATGAGGAACGCCACCGCGCCGCCGACGTAGTACGCCAGGTCGGCGCCATGCAGGTACGTCACGGTGACGTAGTTGAAGATCCCGCCGAGGTCGTAGCCGACCGTCGAGTTCTGGAACGGGATGCCGATGACAAACCCGACGACGAGCGCCGCGAGCGCGACGGTGCCCGTCGGCAGCTTCGCGAAGTCGACGACCGACCACGGGTCCGCCTTCCGGCCCCGGAGCCACCAGTCGGCGAGGACGACCCCGACGAACGGCGAGATCCAATAGCTGATGAACAACAGGAAGTTGAAGAAGTTCGAGGCGAAATCACCCGAGTACTGGAGGTACAGGGTGAACAGGAATCCGAGCACCGCGACACCGGCCGCCGAGTAGACGCGCGGGATCCGGAGCCCAGCCGCCTGGAGCGACAGCGAGCCCGTGTAATCGTTCATCGCGTTGACGGCGATCGTGCCGATCGCAATCGCCACCATCGCGAGCATCGCGACGATGTTTCCAGCGCCGCCGAGGACAGCGAAGATCGTGTCGCTCGACTCGCCCCCGGTCGCCTTCGAGGCGACGAGCAGGCCGAGGATCTCCAGCCAGCCCGAGGCGATCGCCATGCCGCCGAGCGTGTACCAGAAGACCTTGCGGGTATCCGTCGTGGGCGGCAGGTACCGGGAGTAGTCCGACGCGTACAGGCTCCACGCGAGCACGAAGCTCGCGACGATCGCGACGTACGCGATGAACGCGCCGATCTGATCGGCACCCTCGAAGCCGTCGGTCAGGCTCGTATCGGCCTGGCCGAAGATCGAGATCGTGAGGATCACGAACATCACGCCGAGGACGACCGCCATCCACTTCTCGAAGGTGTGGATTGCCTCGTAGCCGACGATCCCGAGCAGCGCCTGGACGGCGATGATGATCAGGAGGGCGGCCCAGAACGGCAGCGCGGGGATCAGGATCGTGATCGCGATCGCGCCGAAGACGCTGTTGATCCCGTCCCAGCCGATCGTGCTGAGCCAGTTCAGCAGACCGGGCACGATGATCGACTTGCCAAACGGCAGCCTCGCAGCGGGCATCTGGGCGAGGCCGAGTTTCGGGCCCATCGTGCTCAGCAGAGCCACGAAATACGAGCCCACGAGGTTGCCGACGACGATCGCCAGCAACGAGGTGACGAAGCCGAGCTTGAGGAAGTCGAGCGTCACCAGCGTTCCGATGAAGAACGCCGCGGGGACGAGGTTCGGCGTGAACCAGACGGTGAAGACGCGGCTGACCGAGCCGTAACGGGCCGTCTCCGGGATCGGCTCCATGCCGTGGGCCTCGATCGTGAAGTCGCCCTCCCGGCTGGGCATGGCACCAGCGCCGGGCATCGACGTACCGGGAATGGACTCCGCAGTCATGCCTTCCCTCCCTCGGGCCGTGGGGGCGGCCCGCTCCTGGGCGTCACGATACGCCCGCGTTGCGGCGCGTCAACGGAGGAAACGCGGGACCTAGACTGCGCGGATGTTCGAACCGCTCGATCCCGCGGCGTGGAAGGAGTTCTTCTTCACGATCGCGGCCGCGAGTGCGACGCTCATCGGCCTGATCGTCGTCGGGCTGTCGATCCACGCCGACTTCATCTCCCAGAGCCTCACCCATCGGGCGCACGCACGGGCGACCCTGATCATCCTCACGGCCACGGTCGTGATCGGCGTGGCAGCGCTGGCGCCACAGCCGCCGGCCCTGGCCGGTTGGGAGTTCGGGGTGGTCACGCTCGGCTTCGCCGCGCTCAACACGTACAACAACGTGAAGGCCCTGCGCCAGGTCAACTGGCGGCTGCCCCGCGCGGCCTGGCAACGGATGGCGATCGGCTATGCGATCGCGGCCTGCGGCCTGATCGGCGCCTTCTCGATCGTCGCGCGCGAAGGCGCGGGCGGTGGCCTGTACTGGATCGCGCTCGAGACGATCGGCGCGCTCGTCTGGGCAATCGCAGGCGCCTGGCGGTTCCTGATCGGCGTCACCGACGAGCGGCGAGCCTGAGCAGAACGACTGCGCGTCGTCGCGCGGCCGGGATCCTGGTGTTCCCGGCCGCGTTCACGGAGCGAAGCTCGGCGAGGGCGGCAGAAGCCACCCGTGCTGCCATCAGCCGATCAGGTAGGCCACCGCGACCGTGATGGTGACATCGGTCGATCCGGGCTGGACCGGCGTCGAGGTGTCCTTGCCGGCGGCCTCGGCGGCACCGTAAAAGATCGGGTAGGGGGTCGGAGCGACGGTCTCACTGATCGAGGCAACGCCGGTGATCGACACGCCCGCCGCGGTCGCGAGCGCCTGGGCCTTGGCCTTCGCATCGGTCATCGCCGCAGTGCGGGCCTGAGCCTCAGCGGCCGTTTCGTCGGCGACCCGGAAGGAGATGCCGTCGAGGGTGGTCGCTCCTGCTGCGAGCGCATCGTCGATCGCGTCGCCGACCTTGTCCAGGTCTCGGATCGTCACGCTCACGGCATTGCTGAACTGGTAGCCGGTGACTTTCGGCGGGTTGGTCCCGACGTTGTAGTCGTACATCGGTTGGAGAGAAACCCACGAGGTCTTGATGTCCTTGTCGGCGATGCCGAGCTTCTTGAGCGCCGTGACGACAGCAGTCATGGCGGCCGCGGCCTGCTGGCGGACGGCCTTGACGGTCCTGCCGCTGGTCGCGACGCCCAGTTGGAGGTCGGCGATGTCAGGGCTGAGGGTCACCTTGCCGGTGCCACTCACAGAGATCGTGTGCTCGTTGTCGGTGGGGCTGGGGTTCGCGGCGAAGGAGTGGGGCGCCGAAAACAGCGGGCTGGCGATGCCGGCGACGACGAGGCCGGCGGCGAGGCCCACGGCAAGCCAGCGACCTCGCGTGCCGGGCGTCGGAAGCGTGATCGTGATCATGCTGGGTTCCATCCGGGATGCTCCGTGTGACCAGTGCGATCCGCCTCGCCGAGCGGCGAGGCCGGCCGCGCTGACCCGCAGACGCCGCCGGGCGCTGGCTGGTTTCCCGCGCGTAGGAAACAGATTCCGCGGGTTTCCGGCTCCTAGGAGCAGGAAGCCGAACGCAACGACAAGGAGGATCGCGCGAGCTGGCTTCGGGCAGGCAGCCCGCTTTGCGAGGACCTCGGACGACTACTTCGTGCCGGTCCCGGACGCCGCCTCGTTCCTCGAGTTCGGTCCCTCCTCGGCCTTCGTGAGGAGCACCTCGAAGACGTCCCGGAGCTTCTTGACGCCCTGATCGGAGAACAACCCGGCGAGGGCGCCGAGGGCGGCGAACCCGAACGGGCTCGATGCGTCGACGGCGGCGCCCGCCAGGAACCCCGCCCGCACGATGATGTACAGGATGATCGCGAGCAGCGAGCCGATGATCGGCAGGTACAGGTAGCGCAGCGTCCAGCTTCGGACGAACTGCTGGCCCCCGACGTACCACGAGAGCGACCGCAACGAGTGGACCGAACCGCCCAGAGATCCGGCAAGGATCACCACAGCGAAGAACAGCGTCTCGCGCGGAACCTGCGGAAACTTGATGCCCAGGATGGCCACGTCCTGCGCCGCCGGCGGGACCTCGCCAATGCCGGCTGACGCCGGCCAGAACTGGATGATCAGGTAGAGATCGACGAGCGCCCAGAGCGCGAGGAACGGCGCCACGAGCGCGACGAGCGTCGAGGTGGCCAGCATCGGTCTCGATCCTCGCGCGTGCACGAGCTCTGCATCCCCCGGCTTCACCATCGGTATGGTGGCTGTCGACACGACGGTCGAGGTTGGCCCACTTCTTCCAGCCATATCGCCTTCCTTTCGGCTCGCCCCAGGTTGGGCAATCCTCACATGTGCCCGGCCGGGCCACCCGCAGGCGCAGCCGGGGCTACTCGATCGAGCAGCGTCGCGGCGTCGCCAAAGGCGTCGGGCTCGCTGCCGTCGATCGGCGACTCCAGCGGATCCGGATCGGTCTCGATATCGACGGGGTCCACGGGCTGGTCCAATGCCTCAGCGGGTCCGCCGAGCGGGTCGTTGAGCCCAGCTGGGTCCGGCGTCTCGTCGATTGGACCGGCCGCCATCTCCAGCGGATCGTCGTCGTTCTCGACGGGCTCCGGCGCGCCTCCGAGCGGCAGGATCGCGCGCAACCCGGCCAGGTCGCGGCCGACGCGCAGGCGGCGGGGATTCCACTTGAACCACCGGCCCGAACGGCGGAAGTCCGCATCAGGGTTCGTGGTGATCCGTACCTCCCAGTGCAGGTGCGGACCCGTGCTCATCCCGGTGTTCCCCGACCGCGCAATCACCTGTCCCCGCCGAACGTGCCGTCCGACCTTGGCCCTGAACCTGTCCAGATCCTTCACGTTGAGATGGGTGAAGAACAAGATCGTTCCGGGCCGGATCTGGAGCATCAGGTAGTTCTCGCCGGTCTCCGAGTACCTGTCCGCAGCGACGATCTTTCCAGCTTCGGGCGCGAAGACCTTCGTTCCGATGGGACAGCCGATGTCGATTGCGCCGTGCAGGTGCTTGAACGGCACGCTGTTCGGAAACGGCCGTGAACGGGCGCGCCGCGGACCGACCGCATCGGTCGCCAGGAAAAGCGCTGGCTCGAACGGGTGCTCGCCCGCGAACCGCTGGGTCGTGTGGTGCCCCGCGATCGGCCACAACAATCCGGCCATCGCCCGCTCCCTCTCCTCGCCGCCGGCGCCCCCGTCGATGACCTCGACAGCGTCGCTCGCCCGACGGATGCAAACAAGGGGGTAGAACCCTTATTCGCACCGAGAGAGTTGCCGACAGGTCAGTCGCGGACGTACACAAGCATCCCGGGATAGGTCACTGCTTGGGGCAGTAGGAGCCGGCGTCGGGGTCAGTCGACGACGGGCTACAGTCGACCAGGTCCCACCCGTAGCAGTCAGGCGAGGCGATCGCCCCGGCGCTGTCCAACAGCCGCTGCGCTTCCTCCCGTTGGTTGGGAACCGGCGCCATCATGTACGCCCTGCCGGTCGTAGCGACGACATTGCCCGCCCGGTCCAACACCTCGATTGGGCCCCAAGGAAGACCGGCTCGGCGAGCGGTGTAGCCCACGGGCCACATCACGGGTCCCTTGCCGGCGATCCTCGTTCCGTACTCCGGGTCTGGGACCAGGACACCCTGAAACACCGGGTGCTCGCCCCCCGCGTAGCAGGCTTCGATGCCCGTGAGCAACCGCACAGGTCCGGGAATCAGGCCGCACCCGACCAGGCTGAGTGCCAATGCGAGAGTGGTGGCAATCCGACGCACGGCAGCGACCCCCGAGGAGCGACGCGCGGATGGACGTTAGCAACCGGCGCTGCCAGGGTCGATAGGAAGGTTGGAGCGGGAGACGGGATTCGAACCCGCGACATCTTGCTTGGGAAGCAAGCACTCTGCCAGCTGAGTTACTCCCGCTCGGCAGGTCATGCATCGTAGCCGAAGACGGTTAGGCTCAGCGAAACATGAGCGGGCGGCTGGACCTGCGGCTTCTCGGGGAGTTCCACGCTGCGATCGACGGCCAGCCGGTCCCAGCTGCCGCGTGGCGCCAGGGTCGCGCGGCGTCACTGGTCAAGCTCCTCGCGCTCTCGCCGCGGAATCGCCTGACACGCGAACGCGCGATCGAGGCGCTGTGGCCCGGCATCGCTCCCGAGGCCGGCGGGGCAAACGTGCGGAAGGCCGTGCATTTCGCTCGCCGCGCGCTCGGTCGCGAAGAGGCCATCGCCGTCCGAGCCGGGCTGGTCGAGCTGTGGCCGCTGGGCGAGGTCTCGACCGACGTCGAACGATTCAGGGAGGCAAGCCTCCGAGCGACCTCGCTCCGCGACGTGGAGGCCTTTCGTGAGGCGGCGGCGCTCTATCCCGATGACCTCCTCCCCGACGATGCTGACGAAGCCTGGCTCGAAAACCGGCGAGGAGCCCTGCGCGATGCGCATCTGGCCGTCCTGCGCGGTGCCCGGATGTGGGGCCGCATTCTCGAGGTCGATCCGGCCGATGAGGAAGCACATCGCGAGCTCATGCGCGGCTACCTGGAAGCGGGGAATCGCCAGGCGGCCATTCGGCAGTTCGCGCGGCTTCGGGAAATCCTTCGAGAAGATCTGGGCGTCGGTCCGGACCCGCTGTCGGTCGCCCTGTACGAGCAGGTCCTGGCCAGTGAGGGGCTGGTAGCGCCGACTGCGGCCGAGCGGGCCCGGGCTCTGCTGGCCTGGGGAATGATCCATTGGAAGCGCAACGACCTCGAGGAGGCCGAGCGAACGGCTCTAGAGGCTCGCGCGCTCGCGGTCGACGCGGGCCTCGGCGCACAGGTCGGCGAGGCCAGCATCCTGCTCGCCGAGATCGGGCTGACCCGCGGGCTGTGGCGAACCTTCCTGCGCGACGAGCTCGTGGAGACAGTCCGCCGGACTCCCGATCTCGCGCCGTTCGTCTTCGACTCCAACCTGTGCTTCACCGAGTTCTGCCTGTACCTGCCCGACGGGATCGAGGAGATGGCTCGCTTCGCGGTCGAGCTGCGCGAGGCCGCGGAATCGACCGGCTCGAAGCGAGCGGCCGCCCTCGCCGACCTGGTCCTCGGCGAAACCAGGCTGCTGGCCGGTCGGCTCAGTGAGGCCGAGCCGATCCTCAGGCGCGCAGCCGAGCTCAATCGCCAGACGCACACGACCTCCGGAGAGGCGGTCTCCCTCGAGCGACTCGCAGAGGTGGAGCTGGCGAGAGGTCGACGCTGGAAGGCCCGGAGGCTCTTGCGGCGGGCGATGCGCATTGCGGTACGCGACGCGCTGGGTTCGCATCTGCGCGTGAAGATCCACGGCGCCATGGTCGAGGCGGCTGCCAGCGCCGACGACGCGGCGGTCGTTGCGCGTCAGGGCGAGCGAGTCCTCGCAGACAGCGACGTGTGTGAACAGTGCTCCATGAGCTTCCGAATCGCGGCGTCGAACGCGTATGCCCGCGTCGGTGACGCGCCCAACGCCCGCCGCCATCTGGGCGAGGCCGCGCGGATCAGCGAGATGTGGCGAGGAGGTCTCTGGCCGGCCGCGGTCGAAGCGGCACAGCGCAACCTCGCACTCGCTCCGGCGGGCTCGACGCGAACCGCGCCCACCCCGCAGCCGTAGCTTTCCAGGCCGCCCACGCGGAACGATCGCGGAACGCTCGATCCGTACGTTGTGCTCCTTGCCGCGGCTCGCGGCGAGTGGATCGGGCAAACCGAGAGATGAGCACATGAGCAACACGAACGACCGCGCCTTCATCCTTGCGCTGGCTGCGTTGCTCGCAGCCTGCAGCTCGGGGCCAGGTGCCTCAGGTGGCACGGGCGGGGGGCCCGGCGCCGCTTCCGGCTGGACCGCGATGTCGCCCTCGAGCATGGCGGGTGCCACCCTGGCTGATGCCGTCCCCTACGCGGGCGGATTCGTGGCCGTCGGGGCCGGGCCCGACGTCGGGTCGACCCAGGCCGGCGGAATCTGGGCGTCGGCCGATGGCAGCACCTGGAACCTCGTGACTGCGGATCTGAGCGGAGCCCACGCCAAGGCGGTGACAGCTGCTGGCACCGGTTTGATTGCCGCGGGGGAGCACTGCTCAGGGGAGTGCCTCGGGCTTCGCCTGTGGAGCACATCGGACGGGCAGACCTGGTCGGGCCCGGGCAAGCCAGCCGGGACCGATGACGACGTTGCGATCGGTGTAGCCGCTCGCGGGTCGACCTTCGTGGCCATGGGCGGCAAGATCGTCGATCTCGCCGGGACGAATGCCGAGGAGGGGCATGCCTTGATCAGCACCGACGGCACCACGTGGGCGGCCGCGCCCGAGATCGAGGCCATGTACGGCACCCGGCTTGGGGGCATCGCGGCCGGCGCGAGCGCGTTCGTCGTCGTCGGCAGCATTGAATCTGCCTCGACCCGGACCGGCGCTGCCTGGACGTCCGCCGACGGCCGGGCATGGACCCCGGCCAATGGCGATCCCTCCTTCGCGGGTGCCCTGTTGACATCCGTCGTGGCCGGCGGGCCGGGCTTCGTTGCCGCGGGCTCGATCGGGCCGAACGGCGCGGTCTGGACGTCGACCGACGGGATGACGTGGACCCATGTCGACGACGCGAAGGCCTTCGCGGGCCGGCCGCTCGTCGATATCGCGGCGACCTCCAGTGGGCTCGCGATCGTCGGTAACGACACGACCGGCGGTCACGCCTGGATGTCCGCCGATGGGACGACCTGGCATGACGTGGGTCAGCTCCCCGGTGCCGACTCCGCCAAGTTCGTCGCGGTGACGATCGGAGCGAAGAACACCTTGATCGGCGGAAAGCCGCTTCCTGGGGTGACGCCCGCCGGACTCGTGTGGCTCGGACCGTTGCCGTAGTCGGTGTCGTTATGCCCCGAGACCTGGATCCGCCGCCCTCATCCTGCTTTCACCAATCTCTCATCAAACCTCGGCGAGGATCTCGCGGTCGCCTGACGCAGTGTCGCCGAGGAGGCCCAGATCATGTCCCGTCGCAGCTGGCAGACCATCGCGATCGCTGCCGTCTTCGTCGGCGGATGCAACGCGACCAACCCGCCCGCGACGGCAGCACCGCCCTCGGGGGTGACAGCGGCTCCGCCAGCGGCCAACGCCCCCTCCCTGTCGGCGGCGACCATGGCGCCCTCGGCCGCGGCTCCCGGCGGCACGCTCGGACCTGACGCCTGGCGCGACCCCGCCAATTTCGTCGCCGTGATCGACAACCCGTGGCTGCCGTTCAAACCCGGCAGCGTCTGGCGGTACACGGGCACGAAGGACGGCAAGAGGGCCAGGGACATCACGACCGTGACCAGCCGGACCGAGGTCGTCAACGGCGTCACCTGCATCGTCGTCGACGACAAGCTGTGGCTGAACGGCAGGCTCGAGGAGACCACCCTCGACTATTACGTCCAGGACATCGCGGGCAACGTCTGGTACTTCGGCGAGGACACCCAGGAGCTGGGCCCGAATGGGAACATCACCAGCACCGAGGGCAGCTGGCGCGCCGGCGTCGACGGCGCGGTGCCCGGGATCTTCATGGAGGCGGCCCCCGTCGTCGGGCATGCCTTCCAGCAGGAGTACCTGCAGGGTTCGGCGGAAGACCACTTCGAGGTCGTGAGCCTGACCGAGTCGGTGACCGTGCCCGCCGGGTCGTACACCAACGTCCTCCTGACCAAGGAGTGGACGCCGCTGGAGCCGGACGTCCTCGACCACAAGTTCTACGTCCGCGGGATCGGCGAGGTCCGCGAGGTCGCGGTGAAGGGCCCGAAGGAGGAGCTCAGCCTCGTCTCGGCGTCCGGCCTGTAGCCGCGCGTCGCCGTCAGTCGGTCGACTCGCTCAAGCCGTGGACGATGTCGCGGGTCGAGCGGTAGAGCTCGTGGAAAGCGGCGAAGCGGGCATCGTGAGCGGCCCGGAACTCCGGCCGAGGCTGGATCGTGCGCGCAATCGACACCCACGCCGCGGCGTCACGCGGGCTGACGAGGCCGGCCGCACGTCCCGCGATCAACGCGTCGCCCCTCGAGGCGCCGATGGTGGACGCCGGGAGCGCCTGCTCGAC
>Ga0070698_100006119_pt1 | contig 13103 bp, 11 predicted proteins | sample KBSK1502metaG_FD_65477 | JGI IMG/M metagenome (GOLD analysis project Ga0070698, IMG submission 65477) | Corn, switchgrass and miscanthus rhizosphere microbial communities from Kellogg Biological Station, Michigan, USA - KBS K1-50-2 metaG | ecosystem: Host-associated > Plants > Roots >... | reverse complement strand
GGGCCTCGATGATCGAGGTCCTGGAGAGCGACTACGTCGAGATGGCCCGGCTCAAGGGCCTGCCGGAGCGCACCGTCCTGATCCGGCACGCGCTGCCGAACGCGCTCGGGCCGGTGTTCCAGGTGATCGCCCTGAACCTGGCCTACCTGGCCGGTGGCATCATCGTCGTCGAGTACGTCTTCAACTACACAGGCATCGGAAGCGCGCTTCAGGAAGCGGTGGTCAACCATGACTTGCCCGTCGTCCAGGCGCTTGCCATGCTGATCGCGGCGGTGTACGTGATACTCAACCTGCTGGCTGACGTGGCCACCATCCTCGTCACGCCGAAGCTAAGGACCCGGCTGTGAGCCAGGTAAGCGACGTCGCGGTCCCCGATGCCGAGGTGGCGCCGCCCCCCCCGGTTCGGGGCACGTCCCTGCTCCGCCGTTCGCTGCGGCTGTGGCGGACCCGCATCGGCGTCGCGCTGGTCGGCGCCCTCGTCCTGCTGGCGATCATCGGGCCATACGTCGCGCCCTACGGCCCGAGCACGCCGGTCGGGGTGCCCAACGCCAACCCCGGCGGCCAGGCGGTGCTCGGAACGGACTACCTCGGGCAGGACGTGCTGAGCCGGGTTCTTTATGGCGGCCGCAGCATGCTCGTGATGGCCGTCCTCGCGACCGCGCTCGGGCTGATCGCCGGCGCGGCGATCGGCTTGCTGGCGGCGTACTCCCGCAACGCACTCGACGACGTCCTGATGCGCGGGATGGACGTGATCATGGCGTTCCCGCAGATCATGCTGGCGCTGATCGCCGTCGCCATCATCGGCCCGCACGCCTGGGTCATCGTGGTGGCCATCGCCCTCACCACCGCACCGCGAATAGCGCGAGTAGCACGCGGCGCCGCGCAGCCCGTCGTCGAGCGCGACTTCATCGCCTGTTCCGAGGCGATGGGCGTGCCGCGATGGCGCATCCTCTTCGGCGAGCTGCTGCCCAACACTCTCGGGCCGCTCATGGTGGAGGCCAGCCTGCGGATGACCTACTCCATCGCCGTCATCGCCGCGCTGGCTTACCTCGGGCTCGCTCCCAATCCCAACGGCGCGGACTGGGGCACCATGATCCAGCAGAACCAGCTCGTGCTGGCGGTCCAGCCCTGGGGCGCGGTCGCGCCGATCATCGCCATCGCGCTGCTGACGATCGGAACTGGCCTGATAGGCGACGGTATCGCACGGACCGCGGCCGGCATCGACCGCGCCCGGGGCGAAGCATGAACGCGGCTGAGCTGGCGGGGCAGCCGACCGGGCCTGCCGTGTCCGCGGTCGCCGTCCGGGACCTGCAGGTCGAGATCGCCTCTACCGGCACATCCGTCATCAGCGACGTGTCGTTCGAGCTCGAGCGCGGCGAGATCCTGGGGGTTGTCGGCGAGTCCGGGTCCGGCAAGACCACGGTCGGCCTGGCGTTGCTCGGCCACGCCAGACCCGGCCTGCGGATCGCGGGCGGGTCGGTGCTGCTGGGTGACCGCGACATTCTCACGCTCGGCGAGGAGCAGCGCCAGCGGCTGCGGGGCTCGGTCGTGTCGTATGTCCCCCAGGATCCAGCCTCGTCGCTGAACCCGGCGCTGCGGGTCGGCCTCCAGCTCCGGGAGGTGATCGAGGCGCACAGCCGCGACCGGGGCAGCAACCATTCCGAGCGCATCGCGGAGATGATGCGCGAGGTCGCGCTCCCCGATGACCGCGCGTTCCTCAAGCGTTATCCGCACGAGCTCTCCGGCGGCCAGCAGCAGCGGATCGGGCTCGCGATGGCCTTCGCGAACCGGCCCCGCCTCATCGTCCTCGACGAGCCGACCACTGGACTGGACGTCACGACCCAGGCGCACGTGCTGTCGACGGTACGAGAGCTCGCGACGCTGCACCACGTCGCCGCGCTCTACGTGAGCCACGACCTCGCGGTGGTCGCGACGCTGGCCCGGCGGGTCGCGGTCATGTACGCCGGGCGCGTGGTCGAGCTCGGCAGGGCGGACGAGCTCTTCGAGTCCGCGGGCCATCCCTACACCCGGCGCCTGATCGGAGCGATCCCCCGCCTGACCGGCGGCCGGTCACTGGTCGGCATCCCCGGACATGCGCAGTCGCCCGGCAGCCGCCCCCCCGGCTGCAGCTTCGCGCCGCGCTGCAGCCTGCGCATCGCGCAGTGCGAGGTGGCGCTGCCGGAGCTGCGGCCGATCGGCCCGGGCCACACGGTCCGCTGCATCCGGGCCGAGCTGGTCATTTCCGGGCAGCAGAGCCGGGTCGGCGACCCGATCGAGATGCCGGCGGCGGGCGAGGAAGACCTGCCCGCCTTGCGCATCGCGGACGTGGTCGCCACGTACGGGCGGAACGAGGTCGTCCACTCGGTGAGCCTGAGCCTGGCGGCCCACGAGTGCCTGGCGCTGGTCGGCGAGTCGGGCTCGGGCAAGACGACGATCGCCCGGGCGATAGCGGGCCTGCACCGCGGCTGGACCGGCACCATCTCGCTGGGCGGCGCCGAGCTGCAAACCGCCGCGCGGCACCGCAGCCGTGACGCGCGGCGGCGGATCCAGTACATCTTCCAGAACCCGTATGGCTCGCTGAACCCCCGTCAGACAGTCGGCCAGATCGTCGAGCAGCCACTGCGGGTCTTTGGTGTCGCGAGCGGCCGGGAGGCCGATGAGCGAGTCGCGGAGATGCTCGAGCGAGTGTCGCTGACCGCGGCCTACGCCCGCCGCTACCCGGACCAGCTTTCCGGTGGAGAGCGGCAGCGGGTCGCGATCGCACGGGCCCTGGTCTGCGATCCCACGGTGCTGGTCTGCGACGAGGTGACCTCGGCACTGGACGTCAGCGTCCAGGCAGCGATCGTGGAATTGCTCGGTAACCTGCAGCGCGAGCTAGGTCTCTCGATGCTCTTCATCACCCACAACCTGCCGCTGGTGCGGTCCGTCGCGCAGCGGGTCGCCGTGCTGAGCCAGGGCAACATCGTCGAGGTCGGCGATGTCGGCCAGGTACTCGCCGACCCCGGCCAGCCCTACACCCGGCAGTTGATCTCCGACACCCCCTCGCTGGAAACAGCCATCGCCGATGTCGGTCTCGGCCAGCCGCCCGCAGACGCTGCCGGGAGGTAACAAGATGCCCGCTGGCCGTCGCCCGGACATCCTCATCGTCATGGCCGACCAGATGGTGCCGTCGGCGCTGCCGTTTCACGGCAACCAGGTGACGCAGGCCCCGGCGATGTCCTGGCTCGCCGAGTCCGGGGTGGTCTTCGACGCGGCGTACACCGCAAGCCCGCTGTGCTCACCCGGCCGCGCGTCGTTCATGACCGGCCTGCTGCCCTCGCGCACCCGTACCTACGACAACGCGGCGGAGTTCACCTCCGAGATCCCCACCTTCGCCCACTACCTGCGGCGGGCCGGCTACCGCACCGTCCTGTCCGGCAAGATGCACTTCTGCGGCCCGGATCAGCTGCATGGGTTCGAGGAGCGGCTCACCACCGACATCTATCCCGCGGACTACGGCTGGACGCCCGACTGGGATCGCCCGCACGAGCGCCCCAGCTGGTATCACGACATGTCGTCGGTCATCGACGCCGGGCCGTGCCTGCGTTCCAACCAGCTGGACTTCGACGACGAGGTGGCGTTCGCGGCCGAGCGGTCGCTGTTCGGGCACATCCGCTCAGCTGACGAGCGGCCATTCTGCTACGTGGTCTCGTTCAGCCACCCGCACGACCCGTTCGCCATCCCGCGGAAGTGGTGGGACCTGTATCACGACGAGGACATCCCGATGCCCGACGTCGGGTACGACGAGGCTTCGCTGCACCCGCACGAGCGCAGGCTCCGCGAGGTCTGCGCGATGAACGGCGTGGAGATCACCGAGGATCAGGTGCGCGCGGCCCGGCGGGCCTATTACGGCGCGATCTCCTACGTCGACGACCACACGTCCCGGCTGATCGGCCTGCTGCGCGAGACCAGCCGGCTCGATGACACCGTGGTCATCGTCACCAGTGACCATGGCGAGATGCTCGGTGAGCGCGGAGCCTGGTACAAGATGAGCTTCTACGAGGGCGCGGCGCGGGTGCCGCTGGTCGTCCGCGCGCCCGCGCTCTTCCCGGCGGGCAGGGTGCCGGCCGCTGTTTCCACGATGGACCTGCTGCCGACCCTGGTCGGCGTGGCCCGCGACGGTGACCTTTCGGGCATCGTCGGCCCGCTCGACGGCCGGAGCCTGCTGCCGCACCTCTCGGGTACCCCGGACCACGATGAGGTCGTAGCGGAATACCTCGCCGAGGGCGCGATCGCGCCGATCGTAATGATCCGCCGGGGCCGGCATAAGTTCATCCACTCACCGGCCGACCCAGACCAGCTCTTCGACCTCGCGTCCGACCCGCACGAGCGAGCCAACCTGATCGGCGATCTGGCGTCAGCCGGGCTGCCCGGGGAGTTCCGGCGGGAGATCGCCGCACGCTGGGACCTCGAGACGCTGGACCGCGAGGTCCGGCAGAGCCAGCGGCGGCGGTTCGCCGTCAGCAAGGCACTCGGCACCGGCGCACAGGCCCCGTGGGACTTCACCCCGGCGTACGACGCCTCGCGGCGCTACATCCGCAACCATATGGACCTGGCCGATCTCGAGGAGATGGCCCGCTTCCCGCCGGTCGAGCGCGGCACGCCCCTGGCCTGACACGAGCCGTTCGCCGGTCGATCGCACAGCTCGGCAACCGCTCCCGAGGAGGCGAACGTGCCGCCGGGGCAGGCTCCCGGTCAGCGTTGGGTCTGTCATTCTCCGCCCGGTCGCGCTGAGCCCGGGCGGACAGGGCTGACCGCAGGCGATCCCGGCGCAGCGGGCGGCGGCCCGGCGGCGGGCGGATCCTGTTGCTCCGCCACGCGCTGATCACCAAGCCTGGTGCTGGCTGCGGCCAGTTCAGCGGGGCGGGGCTGGCCGTATGCGGGCAGGGTGAGGGTGATGCGCAGTCCGTGAGGGTGGTTGAGTGCGGCATGCGAGGTGCCGTGGTGGGTGGTGGCGACGGCGTCGACGATGGCCAGCCCGAGGCCGGACCCAGGGCACGGTGGCTGCGCTCCGGCGCGGTAGAAGCGGCCGAAGATACGGGGGAGCAGGTCGGCCGGAACGCCGGGACCGTTGTCGCTGACATCGACGGTGACACTGCTGTCGTGGCTGGCGGTGGTGATGGTGGCAACGGTGCCGGCGGGGGTGTGGGCATGCACGTTGGCGAGGAGGTTGTCGATGGCACGGCGCAGGAGTTCTTCATCGCCGGTGACCGCCAGATCAGCAGCGATGTGCGTGTGCCAGGTTCGCTGCGAGTCGGCGATTTGCGCCCGCTGGGCGCATTCGGTGGCAAGGGCGGTGAGGTCGACTTGGTCGTGGTGCTGGCTGGGGTGCTGGTCGAGGCGGGCCAGCCGGAGCATGTCATCGACCAGGGCGCTCATCCGCTGGGATTCTGCCGCGATGCGGCGCATCGCCTCGTCGATTTGCCTGCGGTGGCGCAACGCGCCTTGCTGGTAGAGCTCGGCGTTGGCGCGCAGGGAGGCCAGGGGGTTGCGCAGTTCGTGACTGGCGTCGGCGAAGAAGCGCCTGGTGGCCTCCTGGCTGGCCTCGCGTTCGCGGATGGAGACCTGAATGCGGGTGAGCATCCCGTTGAGGGCCGTCCCCAGGCGGCCTACCTCGGTTCGGGTGTCCTGGGGACTGACCCGGTCGGTGAGATCACCGGCGGTGATGCGGTCGGCCGTTATGGCCATGGTCTCGATGGGGCGCAGGCCGCGACGCATGATGAAGGCTACGCCGACGGCGACAAGCAGGCCGGCGGCCAGCGAGCCGACGATGAGGATGAGCTCGAGCCGGCCGACGGTCTTGTTGACATCGGCCAGGCTGGTGGTGGCGACAACGGCGACGGCGCCGGGGAAGGATACGGCCAGTAGCCGCAGCTGAGTGTGCCCGTTAACGGCGGTCACGGTCTGGGCCCGCGGGCCGGCGGCCAGAGTGGGCAGTCCGGCCGGCAACCGGGGTACCAGGGCGGGGTTGCCGACCACGAACCCCCGCGGCCCGCGGCCGGACACCGAAGCGACATAGTACTGGCCCAGGATGGGGGGCGTCAGCCGCGCCCGCGGCCCAATGATCGCCCAACTTTGCGCGGCTATGTTGCCAGGCGGTGACCGGAACGGTCTGCCATGGATTGCCCGGGGCTGCTGGACGGGCACTTGCTGGGCCAGCGACTTGTTCACTGGCCGGTACATGCTCAGGACGGTCTGCAACTGGGAGTCGGTCCGGCCGAGCAGGTACCGGCGCAGCGCGGTGACCGCGGCTATGTCGAAGGCCACCAGCGCAACGACCGTAATCAGCAGGACGCCGGCCAGCACCCGGGTGCGCATCTGGGGTCGCCGGGGCACTCTTGGCCTCAGCGCCCGGGGCACTCTTGGCCTCAGCCGCCGGGGCGCCCTGGGCCTCATCGAGGGCTCGCCTGGTCGCCTGGACTGGCCGGGTTGCCGGGAGCCGCCGGGCCGTCGGCGCCGGCCGGGCCGCCGGGGCGGGGAACGCGCAGGCTGTAGCCGATGGCCCGCTGGGTGTGGATCACATCAGGCCCGTACCGGGCCAGCTTGCGCCGCAGGTAGGCGACATAGGTCGACACGACGGTGCTGGACCCGCCGAAGTCGTAGTCCCACACGTGGTCCAGCAACTGCGCCCTGGTCAGCACCCGGCCCGGGTTGAGCATCAGGTAGCGCAGCAGCCGGAATTCGGTGGGTGACAGATCGATTAGATGGCCGAACCGGCGGACCTCGTAGCTGTCCTGGTCGAGCTCGATGTCGGCGAACGTGAGCACCGGCCCGGTCGTGGCTGCGGCGGGGCGAGTGCGGCGCAGCACGGTACGGATCCTGGCTGCCAGTTCCTCCAGCCCGAACGGCTTGGTCAGGTAGTCGTCGCCGCCAAGGGTGAGCCCGGTCACCTTGTCAGCCTGGGTGTCTTTGGCTGTCAGGAAGATCACCGGAACCCGGCAGCCGTCATCGCGCAGACGGCGGACGACGGTGAAGCCGTCGGTATCGGGCAGCATCACATCCAGCACGACCAGGTCGAACCGACGGTCCCTGGCCAGCCGCAGCGCCCCGCCGCCGGTATCCGCCGTGGTCACCTCAAAGCCCAGGAACCGCAGCGAGGCGGCGACCGCGTCACGCAAGAACGGCTCGTCGTCGACCACCAGCAGGCCGCCGTAGTCAGGGGCCAGATCCACCGCCGCCTCGGCCATCGCCAGCCTCCCTTGCCCTCACTGTCATCCGATCACGTCAACCCCAGAGCCAGGTGTGAGTTGCATGCGGGTTTCATGTGAGTTCAGCGCTGACCCGGTGCCCGGCAGCGAGCGCCGCACGGGCGAGGGAGATTTCGGTGATCTTCGTCCATGTCACTCGCCGACCTCGTAAACCATCTGGTCAAGATTGGCCCAGTCTTCGCTTTGAATGGGAACGCCGGTCAGGCTCGACGAAACGGAAACCTCGATACGATCGGGGTCGACGCCTACGATGGCTTCCCAGGTTTCAGTTCGCCTGCGCCCGATGAATGCTTTCCGTTCGATCAATCTTTGCTCGATCACATCGAGCTCACCTAGCGAGCCAGCCTCAAGACCAAGCAGCCGCGGCCCGACGCTCCCCCTTCCCACATGGACGGGATAAGAGCCACCCACCTCACGCAGCACGAGGACCTGCCGTCGTCTCGTCTCATCGATCATCAGCGCAGCAACTCGGTCGGCCCGCCCCGCGGGGCGCAGATCGAACACGTCCCGGTAGAACTCGATCGACCGATCCAGTCTGCTCACGTTCAGCAGCAAGACCTGGATGCTCAGTTGCATATACCGCACCTCTGTTTCCGTGACTGCCTCAGCTACCGGGCGCTGGTCGCGCAGCCCATGTGGCTCTGGGAAGGTGTCGGAGTAGTAGGCAGCGTCGCCGGGCCAGCGGGGTCCTCGTGCTGCAGAAGGCCTTCGGCGTCACCCGGAGCGCGATCGCGCCCGGTTGCAGAATCCGAATGGTTCGTCCCTGATGTCCACATCGACGCCCAGGTCACCCAGCACCTCATGGATGCGGGCATCGAAGTCCGCGACCGGCAGCCCGCTGCCCGGCCGGAACGATTTCCTGCGGCCGTCCGCGGTCCGCAGGAGCAGGGCATGACCGGCGAAGTCGATCGTGCCCTCGAACGTCGTTCAGGCAGGTGCAGCTCCGGCAGCAGATCGCGGTCATCCAGCCAATGCCTCCATTAGGGTAGCCGCGTCGTAGCCGCCCCGGTGCACCACCCCGTCGATGAACAGGGTGGGGGTGCCCCGCACCTGGCCCGACGCCATGCCGCTCTCGACGTCCCGGCGGATACGCTCAAGCACGGCGGAGCCGGCCCGGTCGTGGTCGAAGCTTGCCATGTCGAACCCGAGCCCGGCGGCATACCGGCGCAGGTCGCCGTCGTCGAGCGCCTTCTGGCGGTGAAACAGCAGCCCGTGCATGTCCCAGAACCGGCCCTGCAGCGCGGCGGCCTCGGCCGCGGCCGCCGCGGCGAGGGCGTGCGGGTGGATCTCAGTAAGCGGGAAATGCCGGAAGGCGAACCGGACACCCGCGCCCAGCCGCGCCTCAACGAGCTCGATCTGCCGGAACGCCTGCCGCGAGTACGGGCACTCATAGTCGCCGTACTCGACGATCAGACGTCCGGCAGGCGAGCCGCGGACGTGATCGACCTCCTCGTCAAGCGGCTCTAGGGCTGGCTGGCGCTTCTCCGGCGTCACGTTGCGCGTCATGGGGGTTCTCCTGATGTGGTTGGCTGGCAAGAATCTGGCTGGGATACGCCTCTCAGAAGCCGACCGACTGCCGGATGAGGACGATGTGGATGCGGCCGGGCAGTTCCTGGTGGATCTCCAGGATCTTGCCCACCTGGCTGTGCTGCCCGTAGGCGGCTACCGCGCGGGCGTCCTCAAGCTTCAGGCTGTGCTGGTAGATCCGCTGGTGTGCCGCTTCGGTGCTGAGGACGAGCTTCTGCGCGCCGACGACGAAGATGACGCTGGCGGCGCCCCAGGCGTAGGAGGCGAGCTGGCTGCCCGACGCCGACGCGATGACGAGGGTTCCGTCGCGGGTGATGGCGTGCACGCTGCCGAGGGCGTAATCGGGCTGGCCGCCAATCGCCTTCATTTCCTGCGCCTGGGTGGCGAAGTCGAGCGCGAACATCTTGTTGCGCGCCGATTCATACGGTCCGCCGTCGTTGATCGCATCGGCGATGCCGGTCTCCTCCAGCGTCACCGAGGTGTTGGTCATCACTGAGGAGCCTTCGGGGATGCGGGCGAGGACAGCCTCGCGTGCGGCGCCGAGGTCATCGACGACTTCGATGCTGAATCCATGCTCTTCTAGCGCAACGACGGTAGCCGCGAGCGTCTGGTCATCGGGCAGCGCGGTGAAGCGGTCAGATGCTTGGATCGTGCTCATTGTTGGTCCTCCTTCGTGCGGATTGTTGGTCCTCCTTCGTGCGGAGATCGCTGTCGGCGACGCCCGGAAGATTGCCGGGCAGCTCGGAGAGCTGGTCGATCTCATCGGCGAGGTCGCAGGCGTGACGGGGAGTGCTGCACGTTATAACTTGAAGATTCAAGTCAAAGGTAAACCTTCTCACTTGAACCGTCAAGTGAAGTGGTAGCCTCTGTCCGGTGACCCGCACCCGAACCGCAATGGCGCCGGAGTCTCCTCGCTGGCTGGACGACGAGCAGCAGGACAGCTGGCGGGCCTTCGCGGCGGCGATGCACAAGCTGCGCTGGGCGCTGGAATGCCAGCTGCAGCAAGATGCAGGGCTCAGCTTCCTCGAGTACCACGCCCTGGCCAGGCTGTCGGAATATCCCGGCAACACGATGCGGATGAGCGAGCTCGCCGAGGTCACCAACGCCTCGCTGTCCCGGCTGTCGCACCTGATCAAGCGCCTGGAACTGCGCCAGCTCGTCCGGCGAGAACCCGACCCGAACGACGGCCGGTACACCAACGCGATCTTGACCCGGGCCGGGCTGCGCCTGCTTACCGCCAGCGCACCCGCCCACGTCGCCAAGGTCCGCGAGCTGGTAATCGACGCTCTCACCCCGGCCGAGCTGCGACAGCTACGCACCGCGTCCGAGCGAATCCTGCAGCGAATCGAAACCAGCCCCGGATAGTCGGCCATCGACGGTCCAATGAACTGAGTCTGGCCAATGAACTGAGCCTGGGACACGGCACCAACGCCTGGTACGGAAACAGGAGGCGCGGCTGTGCATGTCGTACCGGTAAGGGTGAGGCCGCCCGGCCCGCGCTCGCATCCGCCAATGGCCAGTCGTCGCAGCCGGCCGGCGGGCGGTGGCATCGGCGCCGGGCAGATGGCCACACATTCCGCGGGCACATTTCGCTATTACCGGTCCCCTTGCCTGCGGCCTGCACGCGTGCGCGCCAGCTGGTCGCACAAATGGCAGTCACCACAGTAAGCGCACTTCCACCTTCGGCAGTCCGGGCAGCGGTTTCGCTCAGTCATTCCACGTCCCTATTGGATTCCTTCAACCTGCCCTGCAGCACTGCTGGGTGTCGATAAATTCCCGGCCGGCGGCAGTAGTAACGTGACACCTCTGCTAAGCCTTGATCCACCGCAGTCCGGGATTGTGATCTTGATGGTCCCGGTGGGCGTGGTCGCCTGAGTCAGCCTTCTGGATACGCGTCCCTGTCCCTGCTCGAAGACGCCGCGCGCTGCTGTCCACAGCGTGTGCGGGTTGCCGAGATCGCCGCGGCGAACCATCATCTTGTCGACCAGCTCCTGCTCGGGTGCTTGCAGGTGAGCGATCGCATCCCTGCGATTGTCGTGCCAGGCGGGCCGCTCTCGTATCCGCCAGTGCACAGTGCGACTGGCCAGTCGTTGCCTGGCAGCGCGCCGACCGGGACGCCGGCCGGGCGGCGGGGCTAGTGCGGCCGGACGGTGGCCGGGCCGCCGGGCAGGACGCCCACCACAAGTGATTGACATATCAATATTGACACGTCAATCATGGTGGATATGATGGACGTGTCAATGAGGAGGTGCGATCGTGAGGGCTGGCGACGTGGCTGCCGGTGCGGTAGCGCGGCGGCGGATGACGTCCGGGGAACTGGCGATATGGCGTTCGCTGCTCGATACGACGGCCGAGCTTCGCAGAATTCTGGGTGCGCAGTTGCAGGAGTCGGGCCTCTCACCTGCCGACTATCAGGTGCTGCTGGCGTTGAGGGAAGCAGCGGGCACGCGGCTGCGATCATCGGAGCTGGCGGCGAGCATCGATTGGGAGCGAAGCCGGCTGTCCCATCACCTCGGACGGATGGAGCGACGCGGTCTGGTCCGAAGAAGCGACTGCGCCACCGACAGTCGCGGCGCTGAGGTCTCGCTCACGGAAGACGGAGCGGGGATGTTCCGGCGCGCGAGTGCGCCGCATTTGAGGGCCATCAAGAAGCATTTCGCTGACGCCTTGACGCCCGAGCAGTTCGAGGCACTGGCCGGCATCTTGCGGGCGCTGCAGAACCACCTGCACGGAGAACTGAGTGTCGCTCGCGCCAGCGGTGGTCCTTCATGACTGCCGGAGTGTTGTCGTCTGCGCGCTTGCCGCGGATCGCCGTGCTCGGTGCGGGGCACGTCGGCCCGGTGATCGCGCGGGTCGCGATGGAGGCTGGCTATCAGGTGTCGATCGCGGCTTCGGGTGACCCGGAGAAGATCGAGCTGATCGCACAGGTGCTGGCACCGGGGGCCGAGCCACGATGGGCAGCCGATGCTGCCGCGGCGGCAGACATCGTGGTGCTGGCGATCCCGCTGCACAAGTTCGCGACGCTGGACTCTTCCCTGGTGGCCGGCAAGCTCGTCGTCGATGTGATGAACTACTGGCCACCCATCGACGGCGTCCAGGCGATGTTCGAAGATCGCCGCTGCGGCAGCAGCGAGATCGCTGCGCACCGGCTCGCCCGGTCGAGGGTCGTCAAGACCCTCAACCACATCGGCTACCACGAACTGGACGACGACCGCCGGCCCGCGGGCTCGCCGGATCGCCGCGCGCTCGGCGTCGCCGGCGACGACCCATGCGCGGTAGCCGTCGTGGCGGAACTCATCGAGCGCATCGGTTATGACGCCGTTCGGCTGGGCAGCCTGAGCGCGGGCCGCCTCCTCGAACCCGGCGGCCCTGTCTTCGGTGTATCGCTGCGCCGGACCGAGTTCGAGCTAGCCGCCCGCGCCGAAGCCGCATAGAGCAGCCCCTCGATCGCCCGAATTCACACCAGAGAGAAAGACTCGACGTGACAACAGCACCTTCAGATGCCGTAGGAGCCTCCGCAGACGGTCCAGCTCAGTTCCCGCTTGTCCTCGGCCTCGACACCTTCGGCGATGTCACCCACGACTCCGGCGACCGCCCGCTGTCGCATGCCCAGACGATCCGGAATGTCGTCGAGCAGGGAGTCCTTGCCGAGCGGGTCGGCGTGGACTTCTTCGGGATCGGTGAGCACCACACCGATGACTTCCCGCTGTCGGCCGCCGACGTGGTGCTCGGCGCGATCGCCGCGCGCACGACCCGCATCCACCTCGGATCGGCAGTCACGGTATTGAGCTCGGACGACCCAGTCCGGGTGTTTCAGCGCTACTCCACGCTCAACGCCATCTCCGGCGGCCGGGCCGAAGTCATCCTCGGCCGAGGTTCCAGCATCGACTCGTTTCCGCTCTTCGGTTACGACCTTGCCGACTACGAGGACCTGTTCGAGGAGAAAACCAGGTTGTTCGCCGAGCTACTCAAGGGCGGACCGGTGACCTGGCAAGGCAAGACCCGCGCATCGCTGCACAACCAGGATGTCGTGCCGCACACCGAATCCGGACCGTTCCCGGCATGGGTCGGCGTCGGCGGAAGCCCTCAATCTGTCATCCGCGCCGCGCACTATGGATTCTCGCTGATGCTCGCGATCATCGGCGGGTCCCCTGCGCGCTTCGCCCCCTTCTCCCAGCTCTTCCAGCAGGCCCTGGAGCGCTTCGGGCGGGCCCCGCTACCGGTCGGCGTGCACTCGCCGGGTCATGTCGCCGTCACTGACGAAAAGGCCCGCGACGAGTTCTGGCCGCGCTACCTGGAGGTCATCCGCAGCGTCAGCAAGACCCGCGG
>Ga0070698_100006118_pt1 | contig 13104 bp, 10 predicted proteins | sample KBSK1502metaG_FD_65477 | JGI IMG/M metagenome (GOLD analysis project Ga0070698, IMG submission 65477) | Corn, switchgrass and miscanthus rhizosphere microbial communities from Kellogg Biological Station, Michigan, USA - KBS K1-50-2 metaG | ecosystem: Host-associated > Plants > Roots >... | reverse complement strand
CGAGAACGAACCCCGAGCAGCGCAGAACCAGTTCCTCCGTGCCTACCGCGCGATGACGTTGGCGATGCTCGGTCGGGTCGACGAGGGCCGTGCGATCCTCGCCGGATCGCGTGCAGACCAGGCGGAGCGCGGCGGAGGAACCCTGCTCGCGAACCTCCTCTCCTTCGAGTGTGTCGACCTCGAGCTCTGGGCGGGTGATCCGACGGCCGCAGCCGAGTTCGGAGCAGAAGGGTTCAGGCTGCACGAGGAGATGGGGAACCGAGATTTCCTCCCGTTCGCGGCTGGGAACTTCGCGCGGGCCCTCTACGAGCTCGACCGGCTCGACGAGGCCGATCGCTGGGCGGGGCGCTCGGCGGAGATAGGCACGAGCGACGACGCCCTGAAGGAGATGCATTGGCGGCAGGTCAAGGCGAAGGTCCTTGCTCGGCGTGGAGAGCAAGCCGAGGGGGAGCGGCTCGCCCGTGAGGCGGTCGCGATCGGCGACGGAACGGACTCGCTCATCGGCCAGGGCGATGCGTACGCCGATCTCGCCGAGGTGCTCTTCCTCGGGGTGAAGCCCGACGAGGCTGCCGCGGCCCTCCGGTCAGCACTCGATCGGTACGAAAGGAAAGGGCACATCGTTCTGGCTCAGCGGATCCGTGAGCGACTCGCCGGGTTCCAATAGGCTCGACGCGTGCTGACCTGCGCCAACTGTGGGCGTGAATCTCCGGACGACTTCGCGTTCTGCCCGGCGTGCTCGGCGCCGTTGGCTCAGCCCGGCGGCCAGGAGGTCCGCAAGACCGTGACCGTGGTCTTCTGCGACGTCACGGGCTCGACCGCGATGGGCGAACGCCTCGATCCCGAGTCGCTCCGCCGGGTGATGTCCCGCTACTTCACCGAGATGCGCGCGGCGCTCGAGCGCCACGGGGGCACCGTCGAGAAGTTCATCGGGGACGCGGTGATGGCGGTGTTCGGGGTGCCGGCGATCCACGAGGACGATGCCCTTCGGGCGGTTCGCGCCGCGTCCGAGATGCGAGAGGCGCTCGAGGTCCTCAACAAGGAGTTGGAGCGCGACCACGGCGTCTCGCTCGCCGCACGGATCGGCGTGAACACGGGCGAGGTGGTCGCCGGCGACCAGGGCGACACGCTCGTCACCGGCGACGCCGTCAACGTCGCCGCCCGCCTGGAGCAGGCCGCGGAGCCGGGCGCCGTCCTCATCGGCGAGGAGACCCTCCGCCTCGTCCGGGACGCCGTGGTCGCCGAGCCGGTCCCGCCGCTCGACGTCAAGGGCAAGTCGGAGCCGCTCGTCGCGTTCCGCCTGGTCGAGGTGACGGCGGGGGTCGCCGGTCTCGCGCGCCGCCTCGACTCACCGATGGTCGGCCGGGAGCGCGAGCTCGCCCGGCTCCTGCATGCGTACGAGGCCGCGGTCGCCGACCGCTCGTGCCAGCTCTTCACGGTCCTCGGCACGCCGGGGGTCGGCAAGTCCCGGCTGGTCGAAGAGTTCCTCGGTTCGCTCGCAGAGGCAACGGTCCTTCGAGGCCGCTGCCTCCCGTACGGCGAGGGGATCACGTTCTTCCCCGTAGGCGAGGTCGTGAAGGAGGCGGCCGGCCTCGAAGACTTCGACGCGCCGGACGAGATCGAGCGGAAGATCTGCGCCGTGCTCGGGACGGACGGCCCGGCATGCTCGACGCTCGCGCAGCTGTTCGCCGCGGCCGACCGCGACAGCTCGGTCGAAGAGACGTTCTGGGCGGTCCGGTCGTTCCTGGAGGCGGTCGCGCAAACGACACCGCTCGCCGTGGTGTTCGACGACATCCACTGGGGTGAGCCCACGTTCCTGGACCTGATCGAGCACATCACTGACTGGGCACGAGAGGCGCCGATCCTCGTGCTCTGCCTCGCGCGGCCCGATCTGCTGGACGAGCGCTCGGGCTGGGGCGGAGGCAAGTTCAACGCCACCACGATCTCGCTCGAGCCCCTCTCCGACGACGAGTGCGGCGACCTGATCGGCAACATGCTCGGTCGCGCGGCGCTCCCGGAGGAGGCTCGCGATCGGATCCTCGCCGCGGCCGAGGGCACACCCTTGTTCGTCGAGGAGATGCTCTCGATGTTGATCGACGACGGGCTGCTCACTCACGAGGACGACCGGTGGGTGGCGACGGGAGCGCTGGACGACCTGCGGGTCCCGCCGACCATCCAGGCGCTGCTCGCCGCGCGGCTCGATCAGCTCACCGGCGACGAACGGGCGGCGATCCAGCGCGCGGCGGTGTGCGGCAAGCAGTTCCACGTAGGCGCGGTGGCGGCGCTGCTGCGGGCGGAGGGTGGTTCGGTTCGCCCGACCCTCATGGGCCTGGTGCGGCGCGACCTGATCCGGCCGGACCGGTCGTCGCTCGCGGGCCAGGACGCGTTCCGTTTCCGCCACCAGCTGATCCGTGACGCCGCCTACGAGGGTGCTCCCAAGGCCCTCCGTGCCGAGTTGCACGAGCGGTTCGCCGACTGGCTCGAGGGCGTCGGGGAGACACGCGTCGATGAGTTCGAGGAGATCCTCGCGTACCACCTGGAGCAGGCGCACCGGCTCCTCTCGGAGCTCGGACCGCTCGATGAGGCGGGACGCGAGCTCGGGCTCCGTGCGGCCGCGCACTACGGGACGAGTGCCCGACGGGCGTCGGATCGGAGCGACTATCGGGCCGCTGCGACGCTGCACCGACACGCGGCCGACCTCCTCCCGGAGGCTCATCCGGAGCGACCGCGCGCCCTGTACGAACTCGGCAGGGCGAGTGCGCGCGGTCTCGATCCGGGCGTAGCGTCCGACGCGCTCGACGAGGCCGTCGCAGCGGCCGCCGCGAGCGGACAGCGATCGATCGAGTGGATGGCGAGGATCGACCGGGGCCAGATGCAACTGATGGTCGACCCCACCGGCTTCACCAGTGACGACCTCCGTGCGGACGTGGACGCTGCGAGAGCCGAGCTCGAAGCCGGTGGCGACGACGAGGCGCTCGCGGTCATCTGGATGGGGCTCACGGACGTGGAATGGATGCCGTGCCGATTCGACTCTGCGAGGGAGGCGGCGATCCGAGCCGTCGATCACGCTCGTCGTTCGGGTGACCGGTCGCTCCTGATGGACGTCATGACACGCAGGCTGGCGACCGACCTGCTCGGGTCGACACCTCCCGACGAGGCGAGGCCAGCGCTCGATGAAGCGCTGGCCGAGCTCGGGCGCGACGGGGCCATCGGCCACGTGTTCCTGGTTCACGAGGCGTGCTTCGACGCCATGAGGGGTGACTTCGATCGCGCGCGCGAGCGCATCCGTGAGTCCGAAGCGTTCGCCCGGCGATTCGGCTCGGAGTTCTGGGTCTCCGCGAGTTACGAGTTCGGCGGAGAGATCGAGATGATGGCGGGCAACGCCGAGGGGGCGGAGCGGTCGTTCCGCGCCGAGTACGAGATCTTCCAGCGGATCGGTGACGAGGGACATGGCTCGACGTCCGCGGCGTACCTCGCGCACGCGCTGTCTGTCCTCGGTCGGTTCGAAGAGGCTGACGAGATCGCGAGGATCGCCCGCACGATGGGAGCGGACGACGACCTGGCCACGCAAACGGTCGCGCGATCTGGCCAAGCTCTGGTGCGGTCGGCGAGAGGCGAGCACGACGAGGCGCGCCGGCTCGCCCAGGAGGCCGTTGACATGTGGGCCGGAGCGCAGAGCCCCTGGTTCCTCGGGAACGCCAGCATGACGCTGGCGCAGGTCGCACGCGCGGCCGGCGTTCCCGACGAAGCGGTCGAGGCAGCGCGCGCGGCATTGGCGGCGTACGAGCGCAAAGGACACGAACCGGGGGCGGCGTCGGCGCGGGCCCTGCTCGAAAGGATCTCGGCGGGCTGATCGCAGTTGGGTCCGGTGTTATCTCGGCCGCGGACCGGTGGCTACGAAGTTCGCGGTCGAGCCGACCACGTCGACCTCGACCGCCTCGAACGACTCCTCCAGGATCTGACGGAGCCCCTCGGCCGTGTCTCCGAGGTTGTCGAAGTCACCCTGCCAGTTGAACGCGCGCAGGACGGCACGGGCCTGCGGCCGGTGTCGTTCTCCCAGGCCCAGGACCGTGGCGCCGAACAGCACGCCGTCGGGCGCCAGGACGTCTGCGATGTTCCGGATCGCCACGGCCTTGTTCGACTGCGGTCCACGAAGGCAGTGGAGCACGTAGGTCAGCGCCACCGAGTCGAACGGGCCCTCGACCGGCAGGGGCTTCATCACGTCCGCCTCGACGGTGGTGGGGTGCATCGCAGCGAGTCTGTGTGACGACTTCCTGAGCACGTTCGGGTTCGGATCGAGCAGGGTGATCTCGGTCCCCTCGGGCGGCGCGGCCTTCTCCAGGAAATAGCCCGTGCCGGGACCGACGTCCATGTGTCGGCGTCCCATGAGCCGTCGATAACGCTCCACGGCGGGCGGGACCGGGACCTTCCAGACCGCCCGAGTCATGAAGCCGAGCACCCACGGGTCGTAGATCGCGAGGAGGAAGCGGTTGTAGCCTCGCTGGCCCTTGTACGAAGGATCGTCGCGATCCATCCCCGCCTCGCTTCCTCGCGGGAACCTTAGCGTTCAGCCAGCTGGGCCGCTCCCTGGAACTCGATCCACACGACCGGTTCGTCGCCGACGACCCACCCGTCGTGTCCCGGCGCGACCCGGAAGACGTCACCGGCCCGGATCTCCGTCACCGTCCCGTCGTCATGCTCGACGTGCAGCTGACCGGCAGCCGCGTATCCGATGTGCTCGACCTGGCAGCGATCCGTGCCCGCGACGGGTCTGATGGCTTCGGACCATCGCCATCCGGGCTCGAACGTCGACCTCTGGATCTGGCCACCCGCGAGACCGACGAGCTCGATCGTCGTCTTGTCCGGCGTTCTCGTCTCATCGGGTACCTCGAAGCTCCTCGACTCGATACTTGCCATGTCGTTCCTCCTTCTCTCGATATCGTTGGCCGGTCCGTAAGAGGGGAGAGATGCTGATGGTCGCCGCGGATACGTTCATGATCGTCTTCAGGTCGTTCCACATCCTGGCCGGGGTGCTCTGGGTCGGTTCGGCGTTCCTGTTCGTCGGGTTCATCGGGCCGTCGGCCGCCGAGGTGGGTCCGTCCGCCGGGCCGCTGCTGACCGTGGCGGTGAAGAAGCGGAAGGTGGTGAAGGTGATCACCGTGCTGGGCGCGGTGACCGTGACCGCCGGTTGGATCCTGTGGCTGAAGAACATGAGTCAGTCTCCCTCACTCGGCGACTGGGTGACGTCGAGCTTCGGTCTGGGGCTCACGATCGGCGGCGTGCTCGCGACGATCTCGGCCTTCGTCGGGGCGATCGGCGTCGGGATGAACGTCACTCGCGCGGTCGACCTCGGAGGGGAGATCGCGGCGTCCGGGGGTCCGCCGACGCCGGAGCAACAGTCACGGCTGGATCAGCTCGGGAAGACGTTGGAACGTCACGGGAAGACCGACCTCCTCCTGCTCGTGCTCGCTGTCCTCGCGATGGCGACCGCGCGCTACTGGTAGCGGAGCGCGATAACGATTCTGTTATCGTTCTTGGGATGAGAGCGGGGACGATCCTCCGCGAGGCACGGCAACGGGCCGGGCTCACGCAGCGCGAGCTCGCGCACGCGGCGGGCGTCCCGCAACCGGCCGTCTCCCGGATCGAGCGCGATCATGTGTCGCCGCGTCTCGACACACTCGATGTCCTCCTCCGTGGTTGTGGCCTCGCTCTCGACCTGGTGGAGCGACCCGGCCTCGGCGTCGACCGGACGTTGATCCGGGAGCGGCTGCGCCTCTCGCCGATCGAACGCGCGCGGCTCACCGCCCGCGAATGGAACCGCACCCGGGGCCTGCGCCGTCGGGGGGCGATACGTGACCGAACCCGTCTTTGACCCAGTCGCCGGTCTCCGCACGCTCGTCGATCACGACGTGCGGTTCGTTGTGATCGGCGGCTTCGCGGCAGCGCTTCGCGGCTCTCCGATGATGACGGGCGACGTCGATATCTGCCCGGCTCGCCATGACGGGAACCTCGATCGACTGGCCGAAGCTCTCCGGAGCCTCAACGCCCGCCTCCGTGGAGCCCCGGCGGATGTTCCATTCGTCCTCGACGGCCGAACACTCGAGGCGGGCGACCATTTCACGTTCGCGACCGATACCGGTCCGATCGACTGCCTGGGCACGCCGGCCGGGACCGATGGGTTCGTGGATCTCGACGCCTCGGCCTCCGACGAGGACCTCGACGGGCTCGTCGTTCGCGTCGCCTCCCTCGACGACCTCATCCGGATGAAGCGCGCCGCCGACCGCCCGCAAGATCGGATCGCGATCGAGTGGCTCTCGGCGCTCCGCGACGAGCTCGAGAGCTGACTCAGGAAGAAGGCTTGTTCTGCCGACCACTCTTGTATGGAGGTCGAACGGGACGACGAGTGGGCGAGCGACGAGTTCGGCGACACGTTGGTCGGCCCTCGCGACCACCACCCTCGTACCGTCGAGTCCGTCCGGTCGCGATTCGCACGCTTCCTTGGCGCCCTGGCACATGAGCGCGTATCGAATAGGGGAGCCGACGGTGAGCTCGTCACCGGCTGGTGGCTCGGTCGTCTCCCGGACGGTTGGCACGTGCTGAACGATGTCCCCGTCGGCGAGTCCGGCGCGAACATCGAGCATCTCGTGATCGGGCCTCGCGGCACCTTCACCATCACCACGAAGAACCTGACCGGCAAGGTATGGGTGGGACCGAAGAGCGTCCTGCACAACCGGCGCCGGACCGACTTCCTCCCGAAGGCGTCCGCCGAGGCTCGTCTCGCGTCGCGGCTCCTCTCGAGCGCGGTCGGGCGACCGGTCGAGGTCAGAGGCGTGCTCGCGATCCTCTGCGACGACTGGACCGTCAAGCAACGGCCGGCCGACGTCTACGTGGACGCGACGAGGGGCGTGAAGGACTGGATGCTGCGGCAGCCCACCGTCCTTCGCGCAGAAGAGGTCATCGAGCTCGCCGTTGCCGCTTCGAAGCCCGGCACGTGGTTCGGACCCCGCCTCGACGCGAGGTAGCCCTCGGGAAGGAAACCGCTTCGCCTAGGGTTACGGCGTACCGGATCGGAGGCGAGGCGATGCCGCGATCGTTCGCGACGCGGGAGGACGAATGGCGCGCGTACCTGATGGGCACGCACCCGCGTGTGCAGTCGGGACGGCGATTCTTCGCGCTCCTGCCCTCGGGGCCGCGATGCAAGCAGTGCAACCTGCCGTTCCACGGCCCGGCGGGGTTCGTCCTCCGTCATATGGGGTCCGCGTTCAAGCCGTGGGACAAGAACCCCAACCTGTGCCGCCGATGTCTGGGGCACCTCGGCCAGCAAGAGGTGAGCGGTGCGGAGGTGGACATCTCCTTCCTCTTCGCCGACGTCCGTCGTTCGAGTGACCTCGCCAGGCAACTGGGGACGATGGATTTCACGCGCCTGATGCAACGCTTCTACGCCACCGCCAACGAGGTGTTCCTCGATCACGGCGCTCTCCTCGACAAGTTCATCGGGGACGAGGCCGTCGGGTTCTTCCTTCCCTTCATGGTGGGGTCGGACCATCCGAGGCAAGCCGTGCAGACCGCGCAGGACCTCTTCCGAGCCGTGGGCTACGGATCGGGCGAGGGACCGTGGCTCCCGCTCGGGGCCGGCGTCCACACCGGCACGGCGTTCGTCGGCGTCGTCTCGCGTGGCTCGACGTACGAGTTCACCGCGCTGGGCGACACGCCGAACGTCGCCGCGCACCTCGCCGCCCAGGCGGGACCCGGTGAGATCCTCGTCACCGAGGACGTGGCCGTCACCTTGAGATCCGATGATCGGGAGCGGCGCCACCTCTCCCTGAAGGGCCATCCGGTCGACGCGGTCGTGGTCCCGCTCGGCGAGCATCTGCTCGACCCGGGAGCGGCGCGAACCTAGACTCGCGGCCATGCAGCGGCGCACGGGCGGGCGCGGCCTCGGCGCCGTTCTCTTCACCGACATCGTGGGCTCCACGCCGATCGCGGCCGAGATGGGGAACACGCGCTGGGGCGAGCTGGTGGCTCGGCATCACCGGATCCTCCGAGGACTGATCCATCGTTTCGGGGGACGCGAGATCGACACCGCCGGCGACGGGTTCTTCGTGGTGTTCGAGCGACCGGCCGACGCGATCCGGTGTGCCATCGAGGCGACCGAGGCCGTCCGAGGCCTCGGGATCGAGATCAGGGCCGGCATCAGCTTCGGCGAGCTGGAGACCGTGAGCAGGAAGCCCGGCGGGCTCGTCGTGAACACCGCCGCGCGGGTGATGTCGGTCGCCGGTCCAGGCGAGGTTCTCGTGCCCGCCTCCGTGAGAGAGATCGTCCCCGGCGCGGGGATCACGTTCGCCGAGCACGGCGTTCACCAGCTCAAGGGGCTCGACGGCGAGTTCCGCCTGTTCGGCGTCACCGGGATCGACGGGCGGGAGGTGGTCCCGCCGCTCGAGGCCGAGGAAGCCGCCGAGCGACGCCGGGAGATCTTCCCCACCGGTGGGCGGCGAAGGGCGATGCTCGTGGGCGTCGGCGCCGGAGTCCTCGCCCTGATCGTGGCCGCGTGGATCCTGCTCTCCGGCGGGACGGAGACCCCGAAGGAGACCGGCTCGCCACGGTTCTCGGTCGCCCAGATCGATCCCGGCACCGGTGAGGTGGGATCCCGCATCGTTGTCGAGAGTCAGAGCGCCGTGGAGATCGACTTCCTCGACCACCCGATGGCGGTCGGCGAAGGTGGCGTCTGGTTGCTCCAGCCGCCGCGTCTGCTGCACATCGACCCGCGTCACACGGAGGTCCGCTCCGACGAGACCGAGATCGGTATCGGGCCGTCCACCTCCGTCATCACGGCCTTCGACGCCGTCTGGGTCCTCAGTGGCGACACGCTCTACCGGGTGAACCCGGGCACCGACGAACCGGATGTGTTCCTCCGGCTCCCCGTGCCGGGGGGGATCACGACGTATTCGTTCGGGATCGCCGACTCGATCTGGGTCGGTCAGAGCGACGGGACCCTCGTTCGTCTCGATCCACGGACGGGGCGCGCGATCCAAACGGATACCGGGCTCGCCCTGGACAGGCTCGCGGCGACGGATGATGCGGTGTGGCTCGCCGACGTCGTTTCAGGCACGTTGGTTCGCATCGACGCCGATACGCTCGAGCCCGTGGGGACACCCCTGGAGGTCACCGGGACCGTCGATCAGATCTACGCTCGGGGCGACTTCCTCTGGGTCCTCGACCGGCAGGCCGGCGTGGTGACGCGGATCGACACCGGCTCGGGCATCGTGGGCCGTCCCGTGCGGATCGGGAACGCGCCGACCGATATGGCCGTCGGGCCGGATGCCGTCTGGGTCGGGGATGAGGGCGGATCGCTCTACCACGTCGATCCCTCGACGCTGGCGGTCACGGAGTTCCCGATCGGAGCCGGCGTGCTCGGAGTCGGCGTCGACGGATCAGGCGACTCGGTGTGGGTCTACCTCGACGAGACGCTCGGGACGGCCGGTTGAGGGGATCGATGGCGATCAGGTCGGAAGAGTTCCGCCGAACGTTGCCGGCGTTGATCGCCGGACTGACGGTCGCGATCGTCTTCCTCGCGGTGCTGAGCATCGTCCTGACCGCGGCGGGTCCGCGCGGCATGGGGCTTTCGGATCGCCGGACCAGCGGGTGGATCGCCCTCGTCTACGGGCTCCCGATGATCCCGAGCCTCGTCCTCACCCTCCGCTATCGGATGCCGTTGTTGCTCACCGGCAACGTCTTCGCCTTGATCTTCTTCGTCTCGCTGGGGAACCGGATCGGCTTCCCCGAGCTCGCCGGCGCCTCGATCCTCGCGGGGGCGATCGTGCTCGTCACGGCGGTGCTCGGGCTGACGGCCCGGCTCGCCGCGTGGATCCCCGCGCCGATCGTGCAGGGTCTGATCGCCGGCGCCGTGATCCCGTTCGTGGTGAACATCTTCTCGTCGCTCTCCACGTCCGGGGGTGCGCGGGTCCCGATCATGGTGGGGTGTGCCGTCCTCGGCTACCTCCTCAGCCAGCGTCTGCTCGGGACGCGGGTGCCTCCCATCCTTGCCGCGTTCGTCGCGGGGTTCATCGCCGCGGCGTTCACGGGACAGCTCGGTGCGTTCCCCTCGACCTTCGCGTTGCCCGGTCTCGAGTTCATCCGCCCCGACTTCTCGTGGACCGCGATCGCCACCGTCACGCCGGTGCTGCTCGCCCTCATGACGGTCCAGTCGAACGTCCCCGCCGTGATCTACCTCCGGAGCCAGGGGTTCCGCCCACCCGAACGCGTCCTCAACGTCGTCAGCGGGGCGGGAACCCTCCTCGGGTCGCTCTTCGGGCCGATCACGGTCTCGCTCGCGCTGCCCCCGGTTCTGGTCACCGCCGGACCGACCGCGGGAGATCGCTCGCTCCGTTACCGCTCTGTTTATCTGCCGGTCGCGGCAGGCTTGCTCATCGCGATCTTCGCGGCGACGGCGGCCGATCTCGCGGTGCTGGTGCCCCCGGTGCTCCTGTTGACGATGGCCGGTCTGGCGTTGGTGCCGGCGCTCGCCGTCGCGCTCCGGGAGATCAGCGCCGGGCCGTTGGTGCTGGGACCGCTGTTCGCCTTGGCGATCGCTCTGTCGAAGATGACCGTCTTCGGCCTCGGGCCCTTCTTCTGGTCGCTCGTCCTCGGCACGGCCATCTCGTTGCTGCTCGAACGCGACGGGTGGAAGCGGTTGCGGGCAGAGGCGAGCGACGTCGGGGACGCGTGACCGCGCGGAAACGGGTCCTCGACGTTTCGCTCGACCCAAGGGCACAATCCTCGACATGAACTGTCCGAACTGCGGGTCCGACGTCCCGGCGGGTGCGCGGTTCTGCCCGGCGTGCGGGACGGCGCTTTCCGAAGGAACGGGGGCGCAGGAGCGGAAGCTCGTCTCGGTCCTGTTCGTCGACGTGGTCGGCTCGACGGCGCGCGCGGACGGCGCTGACCCAGAGGACGTCCGTGACCGGAACCAGCTGTACTTCGACGAATGCCGCTCGCGGATCGAGCGGCACGGTGGGGTCGTCGAGAAGTACATCGGCGACGCCGTGATGGCCGTCTTCGGCGCGCCGCTCGCTCGGGCGGAAGACGCTGAGCGGGCGGTCCGCGCCGGCTTGTCGATCATCGACGGGATCGAGGAGCTGAACGCAAAGCACGAGGGCCTGGACCTCCAGGTCCGCGCGGCGGTCGGGACCGGCGAGGCGGTGATCGCGGTGGCGGCCGGTCCCGGCGATCCGCTGGCGACCGGTGACGTCCTGAACACGGCCGCACGGCTCCAGTCCTCGGCCACGCCGGGGACGGTGGTCGTCGACGAGCCGACCCACCGGATCACCCGGCACGCGTTCGGCTTCGAGCAGCTTCCGGACGTGATCGCCAAGGGGAAGAAGGAGCCGGTCGCCGCGTGGACCGTCGTCGAGGCGCTGGAGGCGCCGGGGGCGCGGCCGACGAGCGGCACGCCACTCGTCGGCCGTGAACGCGAGCTGGCCCTGTTCGACCACCTATGGGACCGGGCGGTGGACGAAGGGCGTCCGCATCTCGTCGCGATCATCGGGCCGGCGGGGATGGGCAAGACGCGATTGGCCCGGGAGATCTCGGCGCGGATCGAAGGCCAAGGGAGCCTCTCGCTGTGGGGTCGGAGCCTCCCGTACGAGGAGCAATCGGCGTACCGGGCGGCCGGCCAGATCATCCGCGACGTCGCCGGGATCTTCGAGAACGATCCCGCGGAAGGGGCTCGGGCGAAGCTCGCCGCGTCCGTCGGGGACCTGTTCCCCGAAACCGAGGCCACCGAGGCGACCCGGTACCTGAGTGTCCTGCTCGGTCTCGGGCTCGACAAGCCGCCCGGCGACGCGATCCACCTGCTGTTCGCCATGCGGATGCTGATCGAACACCTCGCCGAGCGGCAGCCGGTTCTCGTGGTGTTCGAGGACGTGCACTGGGCCGACGAGCCGCTGCTGGCGCTGATCGACTACCTCGTCTCGCACGTCCGCGACGCCCGGGTGGTGCTGATGGTGCTGGCGCGTCCAGAGTTCCTGGAGACCCGACAGGCGTGGGGCGGCGGGATGGTCGGCCAGACGACGCTACCGTTGGAGCCGCTGCGCGACGCGGACGCGACCGCGGTGGTGTCGTCGCTGCTGCCGACGGCGGAGCCTGCCGAGGTCGAGCGGGTGGTCTCGGCGGCCGAAGGGAATCCGCTGTTCCTCGAGGAGCTGGTCGCCTCGGTCACCGACCGGATCCCGATCGAGGAGTTGCCCTCGACGGTCCGCGCCGCGATCGCGGCGCGGGTCGACGCGCTGCCGGCCGGGATGCGGGCGGCGCTCCTGCACGCGTCCGTGATCGGCCAAACGTTCTGGCGCGACGTCCTCGTAGGCACCGGCGAGCTCGAGGAGGTCGAGGCGGCACTCGATGGGCTCGAGGCGCGCGGCCTGGTCCAGCGACATCATCAGAGCCAGGTCGCAGGCGACGCGGAGTATGCGTTCAAGCACGTGCTGATACGGGACGTCGCCTACGGCACGCTTCCGCGCGCGACCCGCAGGCGGGTGCACGGGGCGGTGGCGGCGCACCTCGAAGCAGCGCTCGCGGATCCGGCGGACCTCGCCTGGATCCTGGCCCACCACTTCCGCGAGGGGGGCGAGCTCGACGCGGCCCGCCGGTACCTCCTCGTCGCGGCGGAGCAGGCGCGCGACGCGCTCGCGATCGATCAGAGCCACGACCTGTTCACGCGGGCGCTCGACCTAGCCACCTCCGACGAGGATCGCCGCGAGATCCGCCTGCGGCGCGGGATCGCGATGGTGCAGCTCCAGGACTACGCGCGAGCCGATCGCGAGCTGGCGGAGCTGATCCCCGAGCTCGACGGGGAACGGGCGATCGAGGCGATGCTGGCGCGCGCTCGGGCGACCACCTGGACCGAGAAGACCGATGAGACGTTCGCCCTCGCGGAGCGCGCGATCGAGCTGATCCGGGCGCAGGGACCGGCGGACTTCGAGGCCGTGGCGATGGCCAGGCTCTCCGAGGCGCATGGGATGCGGGGCGAGGTGGGGGACCTCGAGCGGGCCCGCGAGTTGGGCGACCGGGCCCTGGAGATCTGGCCGGGAAGCGATCACCCCCTCTACCTGG
>Ga0070698_100006117_pt1 | contig 13105 bp, 13 predicted proteins | sample KBSK1502metaG_FD_65477 | JGI IMG/M metagenome (GOLD analysis project Ga0070698, IMG submission 65477) | Corn, switchgrass and miscanthus rhizosphere microbial communities from Kellogg Biological Station, Michigan, USA - KBS K1-50-2 metaG | ecosystem: Host-associated > Plants > Roots >... | reverse complement strand
TAACGAAGATAAGAAGACGAGGCAGATTGCCATGAATATACCGTTTCAAGTTGGTTGGCAACAGGTAGTGCTGCTACTTATTGGCCTTGTGGGGCTATGGTTGTTTATCACGGCGGGTTTGGGGCTGCTCAACCGGGGCTGGTTGATGAGTGAGGATGACAAAGACCACTATGCTCGTACAGGCAGACTACCCCGGCGTCACTTCAGGTTTAAGCGCGGCTTGAGTGGTATCGTGCTCCTGGCAGTGGCCATTTCGCTTTTGTGGGTAACGTTCCTGGTACAGAGCTATCTTGGTTTGACGAGTGAAATAAAGGTGGCTCAAATTCGTGCTACGCAGATAACCAATGCAGCCCACGAGATGAGCGTTGAATTGATCCTCTACGATGGCAATGGTCATATCGCGTCAGACAATACATATCTCTTACAAGGTGACGAATGGATGCTCCAGGGAGATATCATTAAGTTCCCTGCATGGCTGAATGTTGTTGGGCTGCATTCAGGATACAAGCTGACCCGGCTGGAGGGTCGCTATGATGATATCAATCTTGAGAGATCTGCTCCACACTCTGCTATTGAACTCAATGGGGGCGATGATAATTTTTTTAAGACGGTGCATACGCAGAAATCATGGTTTGGCGCGTTTGTGGATGCCGAGTATGGAAATGCCGTCTTTCTGGCAGCGGGTTCATTTAATGTGTTTGTCACCCAGGATGCGCTGATTGCCAGGCCAACAAGATGACGAGGCTCATCCTCGCTCCAGAAGGTTCTGCAAAGCTTCAACAGTAAAGGCCCAGGCGGTTGTGTGGGGGTCAATGACATCAAAATGATCGACGCCTTTTAACTCGATATAGGTTATGGGATCGTTGACGGCCCTGGCGGCAGCCACGTATGCCTGGCTGACCTGGAGTGGGACGCTGGCATCATTCGTACCGTGAATGAGCACCTGCGGGACTCCCAGTGGCAGCATGGCAGCAGGTGAGGCGGCAGCGTAGCGTTCGGGCACGTCCGTAAAGCCGCCTCCGAGCAGGTCCACTACTGCGCCATTGCTCAGGTTGAGTCGCCAGGCCATTTCCAGGTCAACGACTCCGGCGAGGCTGATTGCTCCGGCTAGCGCGAGCGGCGTGGCAGTTTCTTTGTTATCGCTCCCAGGCAGCGTGATGTGTGAGCCTGCAAGGGGGCTGTCGTGAGCGATGCGCGGACGGGCTGCCAGCCATAATGCCAGGTGACCGCCAGCAGAGTGTCCGATGGGTACGACTCGCTGTAGATCGAGCGCATAGGTGGGTGCGAGTAGGCGCAGGTAGTCCGCGGCAAGGGCAACATCCAATAGGGTGCCGGGCCAGCCGCCGCCAGGGTCTCCTACTCGCCGGTATTCGATATTCCATGCAGCGTAGCCGCGAGCGGCGAGGTCTTCGGCCAGACCTGTCATGAGATCGAGGCCATAACGGGCACGCCAGTAGCCACCGTGGATGAGGATTACGGTTGGATGGGGTCCGCGTTCGCCGGGCAAATAGAGCTCGCCGAATTGCAGGTAATCCGGGCCGTATGCCAGGCGCGAAGTTTTGAACGATGAAGGTCGATTCGCGGCCTGCTCATCAGGGTTAGGAGAGTGCATATGATACCTCCTGATTTGTGCTGAGAAAGCCCTGAAGCCCATCTAGACTGCGAGGACAAGCTGAGAAGCCCCATCCTGATAGTCTTTGAGCTTCCGCAACTTTCCACCATCACGCTGACTAGAAGAGCGATGGCTACGGTTATCAGTAGACGAAGACGCGTGGCTTTCTTCATCATAAGCACCTCTTGTCGTTTGCTCCTGTGTAGATGTTGTGCTGACTTGTATTCGGACAGCCCACGAGGTGCGCAACGAGAGATGAGCATGAAAGAAGCAACCAAGCAACGAAGAGAGAGACAGTGCTTCAGGCCACCCATGTCTGCTCCTTCTCAAGAAGAGGAGGGCTTTTCTCCTTTCCTTTCAAAAGCCCCCATCCCCATCGCCTCATAAGCAGGAAACGCTTTGGCTAGAGACCCTGGCTTGTTCTCTCATCCTCCCTGCGACCAGTGTTCCTCTGCCATGCGCTCGAAGATTTCTGTCGCTTCAGCCGCCGTCGGAATCTTGAGCACGTTCTCTTCTGCGAACTCCTGCGCTTGCGGATACCCGCTCACCCTTACCTCTTGCGCTGCTGCTGCTCCATCATACCCCGTCCACCGAAATTCGTACCCCTGTGGGCCAAGCAGGAGCCAGTACGCGCCTGGCCGGTCAGCATAGGGCATCCCCACGCTTCCCGCATTGAGAATGCGTATGTTGCCTACATATCGCTCGAACTGGATGTGTGTATGCCCACAGACGACGATCTCCTGCTCTCCATGGGAGAAGATGACGCTCAGTCGCTCTTCAGGTGTGATGGGCGTAAAGAATTCCTCGTCACTGCGCGTGGTGGCATGGCAAAACAAAATCATTCCCAGACCCTCGACCTGGAGCACAAGCTGCTCCGGCAATACTGCCAAAAAGTCCCGCTGGGAGCGAGTTAACTGCCCGGCAACCCAGTGCGTCACCTCACGCACCTCCTCTGGCATAGCAGGGTTGAGCGGCTGGCCGTCAAAAGCCATGACGACTTCGCGATCCCCGTTGCCGCGAATGGAGCGGACCTGATCGCCAAGCTGGAAGAGACGTTCCAGGGTTTGCCCAGGCATGGGGCCGGAGACGATATCCCCTCCAACGACGATCAGGTCCGGTTGCACCTCTTTAAGCTCCTCTAGCAGCGCGTTCAGCGCTGGCAGATTCCCATGGATATCGTAGAGTGCTGCAATCTTCATCGTTCAAGCTCCTTTTTCCCACTGTTTTGTGCATACTCACAGCATAGCAGAGAGCAACAGCCTGGTGAAGAGGTTTTCTATGCTCTTAGCATATGTCCCTGATCAGGCACCTACAATGCCTCAGGAGAAGCCTGTCTCATTGGTGATGAGCACGATGCAGAAACCACTTGGTCATTTCAGCACCCACGGCGCAACGAGAGAGCAGGAAGCAAGTAACGTTTTGAAGACGATAATGTGATATACTCCTTTTTGGGCCAGGCCAAGTCAATAAAGTGGTTTCTCTCTTTTACAGTGTTCTGGCCTGCGAGTGACATAAGGTAGTAACAGGGGGGTCAGGATGCCAGTCAGCTACACCAATCGCAAAGGCCTGACGTATACGCTGTACCGGGGACAGACCAAAACCGGCAAGCCACGCTATTACTTTGGTCGCGAGGGGCAGAGTCAAGGCGAGCCGGTCACGGAGCTCCCACCCGGCTTCACGATTAGCGAGAGCGTCAACGGCGTGGTCTCCCTGGTCAAAGACCGCCCCGCACTGATCCAGCCAGAGGAGGTAGCGGCCGTCGAAGCGGCAGTGCAGCAGCACCCCGATGCGCGCCGGTACCGGGTCGCCGTCAAGGGCAACCGGATCGAGATCTACGAGCAAGCCGGCCCCCATTACGATACTCTGCTCAGCGAACTGCATATGGAGTACCTGTCGAGACCGGGCCTCGCCGAGGAGCTGCGGGCCCTGGAGGAGCGCCACGCGCAGTACACGCCGGTGTTGCGCTTCACCATCCTGGATCCGAAGCAGCGGCGATTCGGCGCGGAGCGGATGTGCTACCTGGGGAGTATCGACGACTGGTTAGATCTGGGGCGAACGGGATCCGTGGCGGAGTTGGCCCGTACGCTCATTCCCACCCTGGGCACGGACCAGTTCTATGAGCTCTGGTGAGCCAACGATGGGCCCAGGAGCGACAAAACACATCACTTGAAGCCTACAGGAGCATTGGCATGTCAGATTACCTGGACCTCTACGACTATCGTTGTCGCGTGGCAGCGATGTATCGCGAACGAATGCGGGCCACGCTGGCTGGTGAAGATGCCGCTACGGTCTTGCAGCGTTTTCGCGAGGCCAGGGACGGCCTTTTCGCGCATCATCCACAATCGGCATTAGACGAGGAGCAGCGGCGGCATTTTCGGGGTCTGAACTATTTCCCTTATAATCCTGCCACGTGTGTCGAAGCTGAGCTTGATACGAATGTTGAGCCAGCGCTGTTGAACGTAGCCATGAATGCCGAGGAAACGATGACGATGACGACGGTTGGGCGGCTGCATTTCAGCATTGAGGGCCGGGCTGTTGCGCTCTCGCTCTACTGGTTGAACATTTATGGAGGCGGTCTCTTCTTGCCTTTTCGCGACACTAGCAGTCCAGGCGAGAGCTACGGGGGTGGACGCTATCTCTTCGATACGATTAAAGGGAGTGATTTCTTGCCGGTACCGGGTGTACCAGGATATAAACGCATCTTGCTCGACTTTAATTATGCTTATAATCCGTCGTGTGCCTACAACGATAGATGGGTTTGCCCGCTGGCTCCTGTTGAGAATCGCTTGAATGTGCCGATTCGTGCCGGGGAGATGAACTTCAAACATTGATCAAGAACTTGACCTTGGGCGAAACTCATCGTAGTATTGGCGTAATCGGCTATCTCGTATTTGCTGCCAGGCTCCAGGCAGGTCGATAAAGGATGATGAGGAGGGTATTTTTTTATGGTGATGCGCACTCGTTTACTTTTTTCGTTGACGTGTATGCTACTTGCTGGTTTGATACTTACCATCATTCCCATGGTCGCTGCGCATGCTGCGACCAATTTCACTACGCAGACGCGCCTGGGCTTTCCAGCAGGAAATGACTGGGAACCGGCCGTGGCTGCTGATCGCTACGGTCATGTCTACACGCTTTATAAGCACTACGATGTTGCAGGACAGACCACCTGTAGCTCTTGTGCGTTGCATGTTCTGTTACAGGTCTCCAATGATCGGGGTCAGACCTGGACAACGCCAAAGCCTATTGATCCTGAGCAGGTAGTTGGTGGTCAGTATGACTCACAAATTGCCGTTGACCCGGTCGATGACAGGACTATCTGGGCCTCTTTCCTGCAAAACAGTAAGTCCTCAATTGCAGTGATGAAGTCCACCGATTTCGGCCAGACTTGGACGGGGCCAACAATTGTCGAGAATTTGCAACGTGCCACCGATAAGGATATTTTGGCAGTGCGGGGTTCGACGATAGCTGTGGCTTACAACGCAGCACAGAAAATCTATGCTTCGATTTCGCATGATGGAGGTCAGACCTGGACAACGCAACTGGTTAATGATGGCAGTACGCAGCAGGGCTGGTCGCTCGCTGGCGGCGGCGGCATAGACTCGCAGGGGAATATCTATTTCAGTTGGGATGGCTTTACTCGGAACGGCCAGGCTAAAGGGCCGGTGAATCTATTCGTGAGTGTATCGCGCGATGGAGGCCAGACCTGGACATTGACGACGCCAGGCATAAGCGGCGCTCCTTATCCCTGCTCTAATTGTGGTTTCGCTTTCCTTAGTGCCCAGGCGACTATGAGAATTGGTAGTGATGATACCGTATACGTGCTGTGGAATTCAACGGTGGACCAGACCGATTATGCACCTGAGCGCATCTACTTTGCAAAGTCGACCGACCACGGGGTCACCTATACTGTTCGCCAGGGTGTTTCACTGGCGCCACAGGGTGTTGAACATTGCTTCCCGGCGATAACAACGGGTGCAAGCAGTGGTGATGTGCGTATTGCGTGGATGGATATGCGTACGGGCCTCTGGAATCTCTTTTATCGCACGAGCAGCGATGGCGGGTCTACGTGGGGCAGCGAGACGCAAGTGTCGAGCTACGTTCCTGGCTATAGCTACCTGACACCCGGTGGTTTTGGCTTACCTTACGGCGATTACTTTGAGATGTCGGTGGATGATCGAGGAGACACGCAGATTGCCTGGGGAGAGGCTGGGAGCTACGCGGGACCCGGTAATATCTGGACATCGCACAAGTAGCCAGGGGACTGTCACAGAGCACCAGGTAGCTTAAATTCAAATGGATGTGATCCATTTTTTCAATACGGCGACCAGCTCTTCAGGCTCCTCCATGAACACCATATGTCCGGAGTGCTCGAAGATGTGTAGCTGGGCGGTGGGCAGTTTTTCGGTCATCTCGAGTGCGCCGGCCATGGGTGTCACCCAATCATAGCGCCCCTGCAGTACTAATGCAGGCGTGTGGATCTCCGCTAAGTAGGGACGCAGGTCATACTCTTTACTCAGCGTGCCCATCATGTAGGTGGCAATATCCATATTCATAAGCGGGTCGTCGAAGAGCTCATGGATATACTCCGGTTTGACGCTCTGGTGCCAGTAGAGGGGCATGATCTCCTGCTCGAAACGCTTTAATTCTGCTTCCGTGGCCTGCCCGGTTGATTCGCGGTAGGCAATCTCGCGCAGTTCTTTGCCACGTTCACCGCCAACCAGTTGTTCCAGCGCATCCAGGTCATAGCCGCCGGACCAGGCGGGAGAAGTGTCAAAGAGCACGATGCCTGATGCAAACCCGGGGTGGCGCTGGGCTATGCTCAGTGTTACGAAACCGCCGAAAGACTGACCAAGCACGATAGGCCGCTCGATATCAAGGGTTTTGCAAAACAGGACGATGTCATCGGCCATAATACCTAGCTGGTAATATTCGTGCGTGTGGCGTTGTGAGCGACCGCAGCCGCGCTGGTCGATATAGATCAACTGGGCAACCTCGCTGACGGGGTCGAGCCAGGGACGCAGGTAGGTGTGATCAAAGCCGGGACCACCGTGCAGTATGATCATCGCTGGTCTGGGCTGGAAATCCGCGTCCAATCCGCTACCGACCACATCAAAAAACAGTTCTGTGCCATTCACTTGTAATTTCATATAGCCATCCTTTTTGATAAGCATGTGACCTCGATCCAAGCAAGTTCAGCATGTTCCAGGCATCATTATAGTAGAGAAAGAGGGGAGGTAACAAGGGACTCACCTGTTGATTGACTTATAAAATTTCGTTTGGTGGCTCACTTCGCTCGTCTTGACAAGGAAAAGGAAACCAGCTCACATTGGGATCAAAGTCGCTTGGGGTACTGATTCCCTTGAGCATATGGAGAGCCATCACTTTTCACCTCTTGCTTCATCCTCTGAGGGGACAGGAGGATTGGCTCTCCATGTAACCCATTGAGTTCCATGGTACGTTGGTGGGCGCAACCACAGCGAGACATGTGCTGGCTGCATCGTCTCCTGCACGACTGCCAGCAGGTGTTCGCGCAACTGCTCCAGATCCACTTCATTGCGCAACGTGGCACTGAAAGCGGCAAGAGTACGGGCCGCATCGTACTTGCGACGATAGAAGCGACGATCAATGACCCGCTGAATGCGATGGCGCAAGGGCAGGAACAGTGCAAAAATGGCCAGCGTCGAAACCACGATGGCCACCGCGTTATTCTGGTGGAACATCCCCTGGAACAGGGCTTGCAAGCTAAAGATGAGGCCAAAGTAGAACAGAGCCAGCAGAGCAGTCAAAGAGCTATAGACCAGCGTGCGGTTGATGATGATGTCGATGTCCCACAGCCGAGAACGCAGGATGGCCAGGCCAAGAGAGAGTGCGATGAGGAGGACGGCAAAAATATCCGCAGGCCCGCTGACGAACAACCGGTAGAACGAGCCAGTCTGGCTGGGCAATGGGAAGATCAGATTAGGCACAGCCAGCACGATCACCATGACAGCCGCGATACACCCACCCAAGGCGACCCACTTGGTTTGCTGGCGCTGCATTGGACTGGAGACGTACCGATAGCGATAGATTTGGGTGACCAGGGCGCAGACCAGCCCACTTACCAAGACCAGAATCTCGTAAGTGAAAGGTATTCGGTGCAAGACGGTAAAGAACAGCACACTCCAGATGATCCACCCGCCCGCGATCCAGCCTGACCAGCGGGGGACGAACTTCCCATTGGGAAAGAGGGAAGCGAGGAAGAAAAGCATCCCATGTCCAAAAACGTTCGAGACAATGGCGAGCCACTGCCAGGATGAATGACTCTCCAGCAGCGCGTAGGAGACAAACAGCGTGCCAGATGTCACCTCAGTGAGCGCGACAAGGAGCGCCATCCAGTCATCGGACTTGCGCCAGAAGATCACGCCACTGACCAGGAAACAGACCAAGGCCGTGATGAGAGTCAGCATCAACGTGAAGGTGGCATAGCTGCTGGCAGACAGGCCAAGCTTGTGCAATGCTTGTGCGGCGTCAAAGGTGGGTTGTACAAGAGCGCAAGTTGGACCGCTACACACTATCTGGAGTTGTGCAAAGTATGACGGAAGGAGGATGACGAAGACAGCCAGCGTCAAGATAACCAGGCTCACCCATGCACCTCTGGCAATGAGGAGCCAACGCCCGTACAAGCGCGTATCAGCTTCGTGATGCCGTTCATGGCTCAATGGGAGGTGGGTCGCTGGATGGTGCAGGTTCATAGCTATTCTCCTTGCGCTCCTCTTGCAGCCATCAATCGAGTCCTCACATTCCTGGAAGCATGCCAAGACGCTGCGTATCGCAGTTGCGCTTCTCTTTCTCTCATCTTACCACACCTGCCAGATGAAAGCTTGATATCCTGCTCCTTGGAAGCTCATTGCCTGATGCGCCTGTACACCCAAATCGCAGGATAGCCCATCCAGTAGAACGCTGTGCGGATCATGGCATTCTGCCAGACGTTCTTGGCCTCCGACCACCTGGTGTCCTTCCACATTTAGATTCAGCGCCCCGGTGTCCAGAAAACGTTTGGGATCAATCGAGATCACTCCGGAGAACGAGCATTTGAGCGTCATCTTCCTCGTCACCTGGTCTCCTACGGGGTCGCGGAATGCCTCACGCTCAATCCGTGTTTTCCTGGGAGTGCTTCTTGTGGTGTCAGAGGATGCTCCCAGAACAGTGTGTCCACCGTTTCCACCAGCCAGTCTCCCAGGACCCCGATGCATCCCGGGCTCCACTCGCCAAACCAGCGCCAGTGGGAAAGCAGGTCTGGCACATCGACTGTGAGCGGCACTTGTTCCAGCAGCCCTCTCTCTTTTTATGGAAGAGGAGATGGTATTTTATAAATAGTGTAATTTATCCGGCATCATCCCTTTGAGAGATCCTCGTTCTCATTTTAATTGTATCACAATTGTCAATAGCTCGACATCGTGCTTTTGGACGATGTTTTTTTGTCTCGCCCTCGGTATACTCTCCATCTAACCTGTCTCGTAGAGCAGAGAGGAAAACATATCCGATGACGGCTGAAAACACATCTCAACCAACGGATCTGAATGGAGAAACGCCCGCGATCATCCTGCCCAAGCCTTCGGAAAAAGGTCTGCTGCGCGTCATTACCTCGTTACGTCAGCGCAATTTTCGTCTGTTCTGGTGTGGCCAGATGATCTCGCTGATCGGCTCCTATATGCAAAGTATCGGAGAGACCTGGCTGGTGCTGGAGCTGACCCACAGCGCCTGGCAGCTCGGCCTGGTGGGTGCGCTGCAAGCTGTGCCGATACTGCTTTTCTCGATTTTTGGAGGCGTCTTTGCTGATCGCTGGCCCAAACGGCGCGTCTTGCTCGTGACCCAAGCAGCGGCCATGATCCAGGCGCTTCTCCTCTGGGCGCTGATCGCTACCGGCACTCTACATCTTTGGCATCTGTATGTCCTGGCGCTGCTGCTGGGGCTCACGAACAGCCTGGGTAGGCCGGCGAGCCGGGCGTTTGTCGTCGAGCTGGTCGGGCGCGAGGACCTGCCCAACGCCGTTGCTCTGAACTCCTCACTCTCTTCTCTGATGCGCATCGTGGGTCCTGGATTGGCGGGCATCATCATTGCCGCCAGTGGAGTAACCACGCTCTTTCTGCTCAACGCGCTCAGCTTTCTCGCGGTGCTGGTGGGCCTGGCGCTGATCAAGAGTCACGAGCTGCACGCCCAGGCGCTTGGATACAGAAGCGTGGGCGAGCGGCAGAATGCCTGGCAGAGCCTGCGCGAGGGCGTGGCCTATGTCTGGAAAACACCCGCGGTATTGTTGTTGGTCCTCGTGGTTGGCCTGGTATTGCTCTTCGGCTCAAATTTCAACGTCGTGCTGCCACTCTTCGCTACCAACGTGCTGCATGTGGGAGCAACGGGCTTTGGTTTTCTCTCTGCCGCGACCGGTGTTGGCGCGTTGCTCTCGGGGCTGTGGCTGGCCTGGAGCAACCAGCAGCCAACGATCCGCCGCGTGCTGACCGGCATGCTGGTCTTCGGCGTGTTGGAGGCGGTTTTTGCGGTCTCGCACCTCTATCTCCTGTCATTGGTGCTCATCGCGAGCGTTGGCTTTACGGAGGAGACCTTTGCCATGCAGGCCATGACAACGATCCAAATGGTCGCCCCGGACCACCTGAGCGGGCGCGTCATGAGCGTGCAGGTGCTCTTCTTCGACGGAAGCCTCCCGCTGGGATATCTGCTGATGGGCTGGCTGTCAGGTCTCTTCGGTGCTCCCATCGCCCTGCTCACCGGTGCTCTTCTCAGCCTGCTGGTCGCGGGAGCCGGGTGGATATGGCGGAAACCAGCGGAGAAGAATGTTGCAGCATCACACTGACGACTCCCCCGGCCTCAGCCCGAGGGGTTCTGGGCGGTGCTTCCACGCTTCCACCTTTCCTCTCTTGGAGAGGAAAAGCAGCTCTTGTGTGGCTTCGCTCGGACTTTTGGGCAGACGCGCTCCGGCACGGGAGATGCCCATGCTTCGGGGCATGACCTGCCCCTCATTCGCGCGTTGGATGGCTCGCTCGTGTGCTGCCAACAGGCGCGCCTCCGCACCTTCCCAGGGAATGACATACCGGGCACACGAGGGGATAGATTCTATTGGATCAAGAAAGGCGGCGAGAAACGCAGAGTACAGGTCGCGTTGCACCGGCCCGATGCCGCACGGGCACCGGTGCCAGCGCTGCCAGAGCGGCTTTTTGACGAACGTCCCGCAGCCGTGGCAAAATTGGGACAGTTTGGTACTTCGCGTGGGGACCTCGTGCAGGGTGCCGCCCGTGCTTGCAACGGTGCGTCTGAGATGGTCGATGAGCATCCCTGGGGCACAACGTCCCACGCTGCTGCCATAGCGTTTCTGCCAGCCTTTGTAGGAAATCTTTTCGGTGAGGATGGTGTGGCCCACACGCACAATCTCATGGACCATACGCCCATGCAAGCTCTTGCGATGGGCAGCCAGCCTGCGCTCTTTGGTTGCTTTGCGGCGCCTGCTGGCCTGGTAGCCCCGGCTCTGCTTCCAGCGGGGAGCGCCTTTGGCGCGTTTCCTGGGCCGCCCCTTCTCGTCGTAGTGCTCAGGATTGGCGGCGCGCCGCTGTCGCTCCATCTGGCGCTGCAGGTGGCGGATGGCCCGTGCATTGGGAGCAAGTTCGGCACACAGCGGCTCGAGCCGGACCTCGGCCTGCCGTGGCACGATGGCGATGCTGGCAGGACCCAGGTCCAGACCGATGGTGTCTGTGCCTACGGCGTGCTTCGGCTTGTGATGGGGCAGGCCTTTGAGTACCAGTTGCACCACGTAGCGCTCCCCCTGCCGGTCGGCGCCCCGGGCACGTGGGCTGGAGGCACGGCGCCGCACCAGGCGGGGGTACTTGACCTCGTGCGCCAGGCCGTGGGCGACCACCGGGTCGTCCCAGTCGATGATTGCGGGAATGTGGTCGTCGTGCCACAGCAGGTAGCCCTGCGGGCGCCCCTGGGTCCCAGGCTGCAGCACAAAGCGCATACCCGTGTCGTTGCGCTTGTTCTCGATGCTATCCAGTCCCCGGCTCTTGCTCTTAAAGCGCGCCCGGCGGGCCTTGCCCAGGCAGACGCGATTGAGGGCCCGGTAGGCACGGCTGGCGAGCGTCTGGGCCAGTACCGCATCCAGGTGCTCGGCCAGCCACGAGACCCGCAGCCCTTTCGCCAGCTCGTGAAAGGCGTACTCGGAAAAACCGTAGCGCTCCCGCAGGGCCGCGAAGGCGGCTTTCCGCTCCTGCGGCTGCGTGCGGGGAATGGCGCGGGCTGCCTGCCAGGCCGGATCGGCTCGCATGCGGCGCAGGCGCTGCTGCCCTGCGGAGAGCACGGCGTTGTAGAACTGCCGCCCCACTTCCAGGTGGGCACCCACGCGTGTGGCCTGCCCGGCCTCGACCGCCAAGGGCAGTTCGAGCTGAAACGTCGGCGTCTTCGGTTTGGGGGGCGTGTGCTCCTCGCTTGACCTGGTGCCCATCACAATCTCATGCTTTTCTCTGAATAGAACGTCCATTCTAATTTTAGCAGATCGGCCCCCCACTGTCAAGCAGCAAGGACTGACATCCAGGGCAATCGCATCTAATTTACGGCAGCCAGAACTTTCAAGAGATACTCATTACTCCACCCTGCCTTGAGACGTTTAGCTTTAATCCCGATGTTGGCGGTCTTCTCTTGCCGAAGAAGATTGAGAGCCAGGTGACGGAGCACCGCCAAATTGTGGTCAGCATGGCCGGTGCGAATGCGTGACTCATCTTCGCGAAAAGCGACGTCAAGGACCCAATGCACACTGTTTTCAATGCCCCAATGACTGCGAACCGAAGAGGCAAAGCGAGTGACATCTCGCTCAAAGCTGAGCAAGTAATAACGTGTCTCGGTTGAGACCTCAAGACCAATCCGGCGTTCAGCCACCACCATCCCGATAGCTCTCAGCCCCTTCCATTTACTTTCTTGATCCAGGTAGCTCAGTTGCTCAAGATCATCAATGATCCAGTGTTTACGGATTTCTAGCCGCCCATGGTCTTTTTCAATCGTTTCATGGAATTGGTGCTCAACACTGCGGAAATGGTCTTTTCGTGCGAGCGTAAAGGTATCCTTGACGTCCTCATACAAATTGCCTTGATTCTCTTTGAGCGCTAGCGCATCGTCTGCTTTTTGGTCGATGATTTGGGCCGCAATGGCCCTTTGTGTCCCCATGGCATCAAGAGTCACCAGGCATCCTTCCAGCTCCAAGAGTTTTAATAACTCGGGGATCGCGGTAATTTCATTGGATTTTTCATCGACAGCCACTTGGGCCAGGACCATCCGATTCTCGGCAGCCCAAGCGCTCACGAGATGCAAGGCCTTCTTCCCGTTGGCTCCATCATGGGAGCGTCTCAACGTTTTCCCATCAATAGCAATGACCCCAGTGATCTTTTCTGTCACCCCACGCACCCAGTTCAGGAAACACTCCTCAAACTGCTTGGGATCGATGCGCGCAAACACACG
>Ga0070698_100006116_pt1 | contig 13107 bp, 10 predicted proteins | sample KBSK1502metaG_FD_65477 | JGI IMG/M metagenome (GOLD analysis project Ga0070698, IMG submission 65477) | Corn, switchgrass and miscanthus rhizosphere microbial communities from Kellogg Biological Station, Michigan, USA - KBS K1-50-2 metaG | ecosystem: Host-associated > Plants > Roots >... | reverse complement strand
TCGAGTCACGGCTGAGCCTCCTTGGCTTTGTGATTGGTTTCTCGCAGAACCCAACTCAAAGTTATCAGAGGCTCAGCTTTTTCCTTTCAACTTCTCAGATTCCTAATTGGGACAAGAGTGATGTAACCTATACGGCCGGGGAAACGGTTAACCCTCAACGAACTTTTCCTGTCGCTTTTTTCATCGGCACGGCGGCGCTCATGGCCATTTATCTCCTTGCGAATCTCGGCTATGTCGCCGCACTGGGCGCTTCCGGCGTCGGCGGCTCAACGCGGGTGGCGGCTGCGGCCCTGGCGGTGGTCGTAAGTCACGGCGCCGGCAAGCTGGTAGCGGCTGCCATTCTCATATCCATGTTCAGCGCAGCCAATGCCATCATTCTCAACGCTCCGCGGGTCTATTACGCTATGGCTAAGGACGGACTTTTCTTTTCATCGCTCTCGCGCGTCCACCCGACGTTTCGAACCCCTGCCCTCGCCATTTGTGCCGCGGGAATCTGGTCCGCTGTGCTCGCCGCGAGCGGAACCTATGAGCAGCTGCTGATGTACGTCGTTTTTATTGGCTGGATTTTCTACGCCCTTGCGGCGGCAAGCCTTTTCATCTATCGCAAGCGCTCTCCCGATGCCGCGCGCCCTTATCGTGTACCTGGATATCCGTTCACTCCCATCGTTTTCATCGTTGCGGCAATGGCCCTCGTCGCCAACACGATCGCCATGAAGCCGGTTCAAGCGGGTATCGGGCTTGGAATCGTCCTTCTCGGCGCGCCCGCCTACGGCTTCTGGCGCCGCACGGCAAAATTCACAGACGCACGGAACATGACCAATGCCTGAGGGAACCGTGTCAGCGAAGGAGCTCGAAATTTCGATTCGTGCGCCGCAGGGGATCGACGAGTTAGGAAAATGCGTGGACTTGCAGCGCCAAGTGTGGGCCTACAGCGAAATCGACACTGTCCCTGAACAGATGTTCGCCGTTGCCAGAGAGAGCGGCGGGCAGGTCTTGCTGGCATTCGACCAGCGCAAGGCAGTTGGATTCGCACTCGCTTTTGTGGGCGTCCACCATCGGACGATTTATCTTCATTCGCACATGGTGGGTGTCGTGCCCGAGTATCAAAATAGGGGCGTCGGCCGCCTCTTAAAGTTTGCCCAACGCGACGAAGCAATCGCGCGCGGAATCAACCTCATTGAGTGGACTTTCGACCCGCTGCAACTAAGAAACGCATACTTCAATCTGGTGCGGCTGGGAGCGGTCGTTCGTCGCTATCTCCCAAATTTCTACGGCCGTACATCGAGCCCGCTGCACGCCGGCTTACCCACAGACCGTCTGGTCGCTGAATGGTGGATCGAATCGGCGAGAGTCGAAGACCTGCTCGATGGTAAGCTGCCTCGTCCCGCGCAACCCGCAGCGCGCATTTCCCTTCCCTCTGCGATGCGTCAGATCTGCGCCAGCAATCCTCGGGAGGCGGAGAAAATCCAATCGCGCATTCGCGCGCAATTCGAAAGGCAGTTCGCAAACGGCTGTGCGGCAGTCGGATTTGAATTTGATGAGCAGCAAGGTCATTACCTCCTGGAGCCTTATGAAGATTGAGTCGATCACGCTTCGTGAAATACACATGAGGTTGAAGTCGCCGTTTGAAACGAGTTTCGGTACCGTGCAGGACCGGCGAATTCTGCTGGTGGAAGTCGTCGCCGATGGCGCGAGCGGGTGGGGCGAGGTCACCGCCGGCGAGACGCCCGCCTACAATGCGGAAACCACCGACACGGCATGGCATGTACTCTCCGATTTCATCGCCCCTTCCCTGATCGGCAAGAGCGTCTCTGAAACTTCGGAGGTTCCAGGACTGATGGCCCAAATTCGTGGCCATGAGATGGCCAAGAGCGGTGTCGAGAACGCGGTGTGGGATGCCGAAGCGCAACTCAAAGGCGTACCTCTCCACAGGCTTTTGGGCGGCACGACCGAAGAGATTGCCTGCGGCGTTTCGCTCGGCATTCGCGAAAACCCGAAGTTGCTTGTAAAGAGGGTGGAAGAAGAACTTCGCAGCGGCTACCAGCGGATTAAATTGAAAATTAAACCCGGCAAGGACTATGAATTCGTGGCGGCGGTACGGGCGGAATTTCCCGATATCCGGCTATCGGTAGACGCTAATTCGGCATACCGCCTTGAGGACGCTCCGCACTTAAAAAGGCTCGATGAATTCGGCCTGCTGATGATGGAGCAGCCCCTAAACTGGGATGACATTTACGCTCATTCGAAACTTCAGGCGCAGATTGAGACCGCAATCTGTCTTGACGAGTGCATCCACAACACCAGGCACGCTCTGACGGCGATCGAACTGAAGTCTTGCCGCATCATCAATATCAAACTGGGCCGTGTGAGCGGCCATACCGAGGCCCGGCTGATGCAGCAGGTGTGCCGTGCGCAAGGCGTGCCCGTCTGGTGTGGTGGAATGCTCGAATCAGGAATCGGGCGAGCGCACAACATTGCGATGTCGACGCTGCCGGGTTTTTCGCTCCCCGGAGATGTTTCTGCGAGCCAGCGCTATTGGAGCGAAGACATCATCGAACCTCCGGTTGAAGTCACAGAAAAGGGCACCATTCGAGTGCCTGACACTCCAGGCCTTGGCTACGGGGTAAAGCGGGATCGTATTGAGAAACTCACGGCGCGCCGCAAGGACTGGAGCGCGCCTCACACCTCGAGCAGAGAGATGTCGGCGGCCACGAGGGAATCATGCTAAGACGACGGCGAAAAAATACAATCCTCGCGCGCTGTCTGGCGAAATGGGCGTTGCTGAGACTTGGTTTAGGGCGTCTCTCCTTCGCTGCTAACCCGGATGGGAACTCCGCCAATGTAATTCCGCGCAAGGACTCCTGATCCCGTTTCGATTGTGGATTCCGGGTTCCGAACAGCAACAGGAGTTTGCGGCATGAAAGAAACCGAGAAGCGAGCAGGGCATTTCCTTTGGGGGCATCACATGAGCGGCAGACACAGCTTAAGAATCGTCGTCAGTTTCCTGACAATTGTCTTTGTGTTTTGCGGCGGCGCAGCGTTTGCGCAGTCGAGCGCCACGCTCGAGCAGCGCGTCAAGAAAATCATGGACCGGCCCGAGTTCGCTCACTCGCGCTTCGGCATCAAATTCATTTCCGCGCAGACGGGGGATGTGGTTTACGAACTGAATTCGCCACAACTCTTCGTGCCAGGTTCCACAACCAAGTTGCTCTCCGCCGGCACGGCGCTCGAGCTGTTGGGCGCAGGCTATCGTTTCCACACCAAGATTTACCGCACAGGACCGATCCAGAAGGACGGCACGCTCCAAGGTGATCTGGTGCTGGTTGCGGCCGGAGACTTGAATCTCTCGAATCGGATTCAAACGGATGGCACGCTGGCATTTGAAGACGAGGACCATTCCTATGGCGGCCCGGATAGCAGGGGCTTGCCCGGCGATCCGCTTCAAGTGATGCGCGAATTTGCGCGACAAGTCGCCTCGGCGGGGATTAAACGCACGAAAGGAAGGATACTCGTCGACGCGACGCTCTTCCCGGAAGGCGATCGTGAACTGGGAACCGGCGTTGTCATCTCACCGATCGTGGTCAACGACAACGTGGTGGATGTCATTGCCAGTCCCGGACCCACCGAGGGTTCCCAAGTTCAATTGAAAATTGCCCCACAGACCGTTTATCTCACCATCACCAATCAGGCCACTACGGGGAAGGCCGGCTCGAAAACATCACTGAAATATGAAAATGAAAAACTCAACCCGGACGGAACGCGAAGTGCGACTCTAACCGGCAGCCTTGCGCTCGCCGGCAAACCAACCATGGTCTCCTATCCAGTCCCCGAACCCAGCCGATTCGCCGCGACCGTTCTTATGGAGGCTCTCAAAGAGCAAGGCATCACGTCGACGCTTCCCTTGCCGGCTGAACAAATTGATTTTAAGGCGCTCGCCGCCAACTATACGGCCGAAAAAATGGTCTCAGAACACGTCTCGCCTCCACTCAAGGAAGAAGTGAAGGTCACACTGAAGGTCAGTCAAAATCTGCATGCCAGTTCCATGCCGTTTCTTCTTGGCGCACTCCTCGCCCATAAAGACAAGCAAATCGATCAGGCAGGCTTCGATCTCGAAAATGAATTCCTCACCAAGGCCGGCCTTGATCTCGGCGGAGCTGCACAAAGCGACGGGGCTGGTGGCAACGCTTACTTCTCGCCGGATTTCATGACCCGGTATCTTCTCTACATGTCGAAGCAAAAGGATTACGACGATTTCTATCGTGCGCTGCCGATCCTCGGACGGGACGGCACGCTCGTGAAGATTCAGGTGAATTCCCCGGCTGCGGGTCACGTGCACGCAAAAACCGGGACCTACGGTCTGTACGACGCCTTAAACAAAAGACTGATGGTGACCGGCAAAGGCCTTGCGGGTTACATGGATACAGCGAGTGGCCAGCACTTGGTCCTTGCGTTGTACGTCAACATGGTTTCGGTGTCCATGGATGATCCGGAAGCCACGCAGAAAATCGCAGGAGAGGCGCTCGGAGAAATCGCGTCCGCGGCTTACGATGCGCTGCCGACCGCGCAGCCGGGCCAGTTCACAGGCAACGAATACGATGTGCTGATCAAGAACGGCTCGATTGTTGACGGCTCAGGAAATCCATGGGTGTCCGGCGACATCGCCATCCGTGGCGATCGCATCGCTGCTATCGGACGGCTCGACGACGTTCACGCGAAGCGGCTAATCGACGCGAAAGGTCTGGTCGTTTCGCCGGGCTTTATCGATATGCTCGGGCAGTCCGAGGCCAATTTGCTGATCGACAATCGTTCGTTGAGCAAGCTCGCGCAGGGGATCACGACCGAAATTACCGGAGAAGGTGGATCGATTGCGCCGCAAACAGACCTTACTTTGGCGCCGCTACAGCCAGTACTCGACCACTACAAATTAAAAGTGGATTGGACCACCCTCGACGGCTACTTCAAACGACTGGAGCAAAATGGCACTCCGCTGAATATCGGCACCTACGTTGGTGCCGGCCAGGTCCGAGAGGCTGTATTGGGAGACGTCGACCGCGCTCCCACATCTGCAGAGATGGACAAAATGAAAGCTCTCGTGGACCAAGCCATGCGAGACGGTGCTCTGGGTATTTCGACGGCGCTTATCTATCCACCCGGACACTATGCAACAACCGACGAGTTGATTGAGCTGGCAAAGGTTGCTGCGCGATATGGCGGCATTTACGGAACACACATGCGCAGCGAGGGGCAGACGGAGCCGCAGGCAGTCGAAGAGGCCCTGCGTATCGGCCGTGAGGCGGATCTTCCCGTTGAAATTTTCCACTTGAAAGTCTCCGGCAAGACTCGCTGGGGTAACATGCCCAAAATTGTCAGACAGATCCAGGCAGCGCGTGACTCCGGGCAGGACGTAACCGCCAACATGTATCCCTACATCGCCGGTGGAACTGCCCTGGCCTCAAGTCTTCCGCCATGGGTCGCTGATGGAGGCTTTGAAAAGCTTTTGCAGCGGCTCCAGGACCCGGCGACTCGTACCAGGATCAAGAGGGACATGGCGTCCGATCATCCCGAGTGGGAAAACATCTTTTTCGACAGCGGCAACGGAAGCGGAGTGATGGTTGCTGGAGTCCAGAATCCAGATTTAAAGAAATTCGACGGAAAGACGATCGCCCAGATCGCAGTGGCGCAAAAAAAGTCCGAACTCGACGCGCTCTTTGATTTCATTATTGCCGACAAGGGACAGACGGGCGCACTTTATTTCATGGCCAGCGAAAATGATCTCATCTATGGCTTGAAGCAGCCCTGGACCAGCCTCTGCCTCGATGCCGGCGAACTGTCTCTGGACGGTCCACTCTATGAACCGCACACACACCCTCGCGCTTTCGGGGCCATGCCGCGTTTTCTCGGACACTACGTCCGAGATCTGCATCTTCTTCCGCTTGAACAGGGAATCCGTAAGATGACTTCCCTTCCCGCGCAGCGTGAGCGGCTGCTTAACCGCGGCTTGCTCAAAGAAGGGTACTTTGCGGATATAACCGTCTTTGACCCTGCTTCCCTGAAGGATGCGGCGACGTATAGCGAACCGGCGCGCATCGCCAGTGGCGTAAAGTACGTTTTCGTGAACGGTCAATTGGAGTTCGAGGACGGCAAGGTGACGGGCCGTACCGCCGGCCAGGCTTTGCGCGGACCGGGATGGAAGCGAGTGGCAGTCGAACAGCACTGATTCGTCCTCTTGCCGATTTTTTCGATAGCTCTCTCGATTAGCAGCTATGGAAGTTGTGGAGAACTGCCAGCCAGGTTGGCTGGCAGAGCCACGCGCAAAGGTGTTGGCACGAAGAGCAGGTACACCTCAACTGCCAGCGCGTTTGGGATCCAGCAGAGCCACGCGATGGCCGGGTAACCGATCGAAAAAGGCCAATGGAACAAGAAGACAAGAGGCAGGTACATGCGCAGAGTGATGGCCGCGGCGGTGAGAGCGAAGCTGCGAATCATCCACCGCCGGTGCCTGGTCGCATCGCCGCGCAAAATGAACCGCACGGCGAGCCCGGTCGCTACAATCCAAGCCGCGCCGAGCGTGAGAAATCCCGCGGAAGCGATCCAACCAGTCTGCGAATGCGGCGCGATCCAGAGTGAAGCGCACCAGCCAAGCGAAACGGCGCCGCAGTAGATCCATCCCAAGAGGCGATGGCGACTCCAGTTGCTTTCACGGAAGCGGGGGAGGAACTGCAACGGGCCGGCCAGCAAGGCGATCGCGCCACCCAAGGCGTGCAGCGAAAGCGCTGTGCGCCGCTGGCTGAAGTTCTCCAGTTCCGCGGGAAACGGCACATGCGGCAGCAGGTAGCGAAGAGCTTCAAGTGCGTTCACAAAAGCGAAGAGCGCGAGCATGAGCCACAGGAGTTTAGGCAGGCGTCTCACGTTGGTTTATTTTGTCACGCTTGCTCGTGCACCGAAAGCTGCTCGTCTTTTGAGCCTAAGCACCGGAGACGAAATTTCAAAAGTAGGCAACGGGTATACGAATTTCGCGGCGTTCAATGAGATCGGCACCATCTTATTTACCTATACCAGCGAAGGTTTTGGCGTATGGGATTCTTCTGGAAAGCGCTATTGCTCCGCGCCGGACATAGGAAACGGCACCACGGCAATCAGTCCGAATGGTCACTGGCTGGCGAGAGGAATAGTAGACGGAGCGAACTCGGTAAGCGTTTGGAATCTGCAAACTCCTTTAGCTACTTGCGGAGTTGTTTCTGGCAACAAGACTCAGTGATTCAGTGAGATTTGTTGCGTACTGTCGGGATTTACTTTCCGACGCGCCGCCCGGTTGCCGCCGCTACCGAAGAAGCATGCTAGGCCGAACAGGTAGCCGAAGTTGTACCAGGCTCCGTTGTTGTGGACCTCGTAGATACTGAGGTTGCTTTTGAACAGCGAGGCCACAAAGACGAACGGCGCAATAAAGCCATGCCAGAGCCCAAGCCAGAAGCCCGCGACCACGTCGTGTTCGTTCGCCGTTCCTTTGGACTGGTTAGGTCCCGGAGCACATCCAGCCAGAATGTTCAGCAACAGTAGGACAAGTACAAGCAAGGTCAAAGAGGGTTTCATCGCGATTCCTCCTTTACAGATGGTTACGAGGCACGGGCATGAAAAGTCTCAGAATGACCGCCAGATAGCGCCCACCGCTGCAGCCGCGCGGTTCGGCGGAATATGTACCGGATCCCGAATGTCAGGTAAGACACTTTTATCAGATGTGCGGAATCCGGCGAGTGTCAGGGAAGTGTTGGTAATTAGGTCGCCATGCGGCGGAGACTTAAGGCTGGCTTTTTCGGCTGAGTGTGTCGAGATGTCAACGGACCAATGTAGTGCCCTCATGGTTACTGTCCTTGGTTACTGTCCCGCAGTTAACTGTCCTTTGGTACGGAGGAGCTATGGGAGGCAGCGAAGAAAACGGCGACATTAGAAGAGTCAAATGATCGCGAGAGCACCGATGAGCGACGTGGCAAACAAACCTCTGCGACGTACCTTGCGACCGGCGGCGTGCGCAACGAGCGCCGGGATGCTCGTCTCATTCGGCGTGACGCTGGACGGGTTGCACTATTGGTTTGGAACGATGGGAAGCGGGTTACTGCTGGCCGCACATGTTCATTTGCCTGCAGCGGCCTTTGATTTCGATGGCCCGGCGGCCCTGCGAAGCGATAACGCGCACGTCATTTTCTCGTACGAGGCGGAGTGATGCTCGCGCTGGCAAATCTCTTCGTCATGCTGAGCATCCTGGTCCTGGTGATCCGATATATCTGGGGCGCGCTGCTGAAGTGGCACCACAAGGGCTTGCACGGATTCCCTAAAGACTATGATTTGCAGCCTACGGTCTCGGTGCTCCTGCCGAACTACAACGAAGGGCCGGCGGTCTACGAAACGATCAAGAGTATTCGGGAGAGCGATTACCCCACGGATAAGCTGGAAGTCATTTGTATAGATGACGGCTCAGTGGATGACTCCTACCAGTGGATGATTCGAGCGTCGCGAGATTTTCCGAACATTCAAGTTCATCGTAACGCGGAGAACATCGGCAAGAACAAGACGGTCCTGCGAGCGCTGCAGTTTTCAAAAGCTGACATCGTTGTGTGCATCGACTCGGATACGGTGTTCAAGAAGGATTGCATCCGGGAACTGGCGGCGTCATTTGCCGATCCGACCATCGGCGCTGTGGGTGGCGCTGTCGGCCTTCGCAACGCGAACGAAAGCATCGTCACGAAATTTCAGACGATTCAATATTACATCTCGTTCTATCTGGGAAAGATTCCTGAAAACTGGACACGAACAGTTGGCTGCATTAGCGGTTGCCTGTTCGCAGTCCGCCGCCAAATCATGGTGGACTTGGAGCCCAAGCTTGAGGCGCGGCATTGGTTCGGCATTCCAACCAGTGAGGGCGAGGACCGGCATTTTTCGCACCAAATCGTTCTTGCCGGATGGGGTACGGTCATCAACTTGGACGCGGAATGCCATACCACCGCTCCGGCCACCCTTCAGCAGTACTTCAAGCAACAATTGCGCTGGAGGAGGTCAGCGATCCGAGACCTGTTCTGGACGATGCGGACAATACCGGAGCACACCAAGTTGCACTGGAACGCGCTCTATGTCTTCCTGTTGCTGCCCCTGACCTCCTTGCTGGCATTGTTTCGTATCGTCCTGGGCTTCCTGGAAAGCCCGCTGTGGTGGACCGACGCGCGGTTGCTGATTCTGTACATGGTGACCGTGCTGGTGGTGAACCAGGCGATCAAGAAACACAATCCCGAGCAGACGGTCACAAACCCTGTGACGGTGTCTGTCTTCGGTGTGTGGTGGATTGTTAACACGCTTTTTCTAACCGTACTGGCCTGCTTCACATTGGACGGCGGAAGTGATTGGGGCACACGAGATAAGAAGGTTGTCGAAGAGGCGATGATTGGCGCCAGATTGGAGACCGCGGTATCGGGGGACTGACATGAGGAAATTATTTTACAAGTCATACGTGAACGTCTATCGCGTGACCGCGATGATGGCTTTGTATGGAATGTTCGCGGCGATCACTGGATATGCGGCGCTGATGGGATTTTATTCGGTGAACAAGTCGTGGGTCGCGCCGCTCCTGATATCGCCATCGAACGATAAAATTCTTTCCCTGACGGCGCAAATGGTAGCCAGCCAGCAAACGCTGGATAGCCTGAACCTGAGCACGAAGAGCCTGCGGGAAGCGCGGGCAGAGATGGTGCAACGCCGCGGCGTTCTGCAAAACCTGAATCAGCAGCTGGAGACCGCGGCAGCTCAGCAAAAGTCCGCCAACATTTCCAGCGGCCAAGAGCTGAGCCGGCTGGCTCTTCAGAAGCATGCCGACCTGCGAAGCACGCAAGCCATGCTATCGGAGATCGACCAAAGCGAATCCGAGGTGGAACGAAACCTGAAGGCCGGCCTGATCACGCGCAGCGAAGCCTTGGCGCAGAAAACCACGCTGGCACAATTCAAAAATGCATACACAGACGCGCAAGTGAGTGAAGTGGTGCTCAAGGATAGCGCACGGCAAAAGATGAGTACGGACCTGAGTGTCGTCGACACGATGTCGAAGGCGGTGGAACTTCGCTCTGAGCTGGCGCAACTCGACCTGAACATCAAGACCGGCGACGACCAGATCTCCAACAATACGGTGCAGATTGCGAACATTCAGAAAGCGATTCGCGCGACCCAGGACAATCCGTACTTCGTTGTCGCGCAGAGCACCACGCCGGTGGAGATGGCGTTTATGCCCTTCGACAATCAGAATGCGGTCAGCGTGGACGCGCCGGTATACGACTGCACGTTGTCTTTCGTGTGGTGCAGAAAAGTCGGCAGCGTCAGCCGCAATTTCTCGGAGGAGGAGCGCGCGACCAATCCTATCTTCAAGACGGACATTCGCGGCACCTTCATTCAATTGGATTTGACGGATCACGAAGCGGTGAAAAGCAAAACACTGTTCGTGGGGCGCAAGCCGTTGTTGCTTTAGGCCTTGCGGAGATCATGATGAAGACCAGACTCATAATCGTTATGGCGAGTTCGTTCCTGTTCTTAGCCAGCGCGGCGCTGGCTCAGGATAGCGAGGAGTATTGCAAATACGTGCAGGAACAAAGCAAGGCCGAAGGTGTCCGTTTGATGACGCCCTCGGCGGCGAGCGGATTTACTTCGCCGAATACCGGAACAGCACCGCAGATTTATGCGGGTTTGATGGGCAGTGTGTCCGATTACCGGAAAGGCAAGCTGACCCTGGAAGCGGCGAAGGGAAATTGCAACCTGTATAAGAGCACTAACGTCGCGCAACAAGCGATTAGCTATGCCGCCTCCTATTTGGAGCAACAGGCGCTTCGCCATCGCATCGCCCTAGATGAGGCCGCGCTAGCGAAGATCGATTTTCTGGTCGATCGGAACGTTCAGATGATTCAGGCGCAGAGCGCGACCAAACTCTCTTTGTACGCACTGCAAACCGCCAAAGCCCACCTGGTGCAGGACGAGGCAGCGTCTCAACGTTCGCTGGCCTCCCGGTACATCCCAGAAATGCCTGATGTGCCGCTCTCGCGGCTAGTCATGGAAAAACAGAACGATGAAGAGAAAAACCAACAGGCCATGGCAAAGATCGCGAAACAAGAAACCTGGGACCTCCGGTGGGAAGCGGGATATCACCGCACTGTGAACAACTCTCAGCAGGGCTTAGTCTCGCCCTCTGGCGCATACGGGGGATTGACGCTCCAATACAACTTAGGAAGCAAAAACGTCAACCGGCTTCTGGATGCCGCGGCGAAGAGCTATGCGGAATGGAAGCGCGAAGAAGATAACGACGTTGTCCAGTCCGCGGAGACGCTGCGTCAGCAACTAGTGGATGCCATTCGCGTTGAGTCGAACCGCATGGACAACCTGAAAGCACAACAAAGCTCTCTGGATGAGAATATCGCCCTGGTGCAAGACGTTTCGACCGGCGCGGGCATCACCTTCGCTAACCAGCTGGCCGCCGATCGGCTCATGCTTGGGGTTGAGTTGAAAGATTCGGAATACCGGATGAGCATACTCCGGGATTACTTGGCGTATAACTTCGAAACCAAGAGTGACGCGAACACGCTGGCTCGAGTTTCCATCACTTTTGACGACGGCTTCGAGAGCGCTTACACGAAGGCGCTCCCCATTCTCGACAAAGCCGGAATCAAGGGGACCTGGTACATCATCACAAGGTCTCTCGGTAAAAGCGGATACATGACCGCGGAGCAAATCAAGGCTCTAGCGGCGGACGGTCAAGAGGTTGGCGGACACACTCGAACTCATCCGCACCTGCCTACACTGACGCTCGAACAGCAAGAGAATGAGATTGTCGGAAGCCGGCAAGACTTGCTGGCATTGGGAATCGATCCGAAGTCTTTCGCATATCCATACGGGGAACACAACGACGATAGCCTGACGGCGGTGCAGGCCGCCGGATTTACCAGCGCCAGGACGACGGATAAAAACCTCTCCGGCCGCAATCGCTACCTCCTAGAAGGGTACAGCATCGGACCTGGGACAACCTTTGAGGAAATCCAACACGCCATCACCCACGCGCAGACTCGCGGAGGGTGGCTCATCCTCACCTTCCATCGTATCGATGACGATGGCAGCCCGATCAGCGCTTCGAGCAAGCTGCTGCAACAAATTGTGGATTATGTGATTCAAAATCACATCACGGTTACCACCGTAGGAGAGTGACAGAGTTAGCGAGCAAAGATGAATGCGGCTTCCCTGCGCGGTAGCAGCTCCCATTTCTTTTCACGGCGATAGCAGCCTGGGTCAGCCAGTATGGTGTTCCAGTCCATGATCCCGCGCTTGCGACAAATTCGCACTAGATGGGGAACAGCAGCATACGAAGCCTCACCCACATCTCCCTGATGGTGCAGCTCTTCGCACAGTTCATGCCACGCAGTCTTCGTGTCCTGGTTGGTCTCCAGCTTTGACAGCGGAGGTCGTTGGTCGAACCGAGAGCGATACCCTCCCTCAAGGTTCTGCCAGCGTTTGTCGTCCAGACTAACTAAGCATTATGAAGGAGAATTTATGACGATTCTGGCGGAGGGCCCGATAAGTCTAGTCGGGTAACCGGGTCATCTTGGTACAGGCTTAGTTCCTTGGTTGGTCGGTGATGATTGCTTGTAGTCCCTGACAGCGGGCCGCTTCGGCTTTTTTCGAGGTCACCGCAAAGAACGCGGCGGCTTCCTGGTGAATTCGCTTCAAGGCCGATGCACTCACGCGGTAGCGGCACAAGGTGCAGGGGCAACCAAGAGGTACGGATTCTTCTAGTTTCGTTGGAGTGTTAACAAGAACTCTTCGCGAATGCCATTACGCTGGTGTAGGCCAAATCGCTGGTATGTATCGAGGGGAGTCATACCTGCAGAAAAACCAACTGACTCGGCGAGGGCCGCCAACCACCGAGGCGTGTCTATGTGAAGCCATTTATGTTCAAGTTGAGTCCTGTTCGGCCCCACCAGCCAGAATGCGAGACTCTTTGACTCGAGTAATCTGTAATTCTCGGCGAGCACGGCTTTCATATCCGTAAAATACTGTGTCAGCAAAGCAGGAGTATTTCTCTTGCGAAAGCCC
>Ga0070698_100006115_pt1 | contig 13108 bp, 11 predicted proteins | sample KBSK1502metaG_FD_65477 | JGI IMG/M metagenome (GOLD analysis project Ga0070698, IMG submission 65477) | Corn, switchgrass and miscanthus rhizosphere microbial communities from Kellogg Biological Station, Michigan, USA - KBS K1-50-2 metaG | ecosystem: Host-associated > Plants > Roots >... | reverse complement strand
ACCTTCGCCGGCAGCGGCGACGCGTTTGGCAGCGGCGGCCGGTTCCAGGCGTGCATCCACCTGAGCCCGGCAAGCGGCAGCCCGGTGCTCCTGGACTGCGGCGCCACGTCGCTCACCGCGCTGAAGCGGCTCGGGCTCGACCCCGGCGAGATAGCCGCCGTGTTCGTCTCGCACCTGCACGGCGACCACTTCGGCGGCCTCCCCTTCCTGATCCTCGACGGACAGTTCTCCCGCCGCACCAGGCCGCTCACCATCGTCGGACCGCCCGGCACCGCGGGCCGGCTAGCCGACACGATGGAATGCCTGTTCCCTGGATCCTCGCCAGCGCCTCGTAGGTTCGCCGTCGAGGTCACCGAACTCGCCCCAGGGACCAGCAGCACACTATGCGGGGTCGCCGCCCGCGCCTGGGAAGCAGACCACCCCAGCGGCGCCCCGGCCCTCCTCCTCCGCCTAGGCCTAGCCGGGAAGACCATCGCTTACACGGGCGACACCGCATGGACCGGCGCGATCGCCGACGCCGCCGCGGACGCCGACCTGCTGATCGCCGAGGCGTACTACCGGGACAAGAACATCCCGTACCACCTGCGGCTAGCCGACCTCCACGCTCACCTGGATCAACTGACCGCGCGGCGCGTCATCCTCACCCACATGTCCGGCGCCATGCTTGACGCTCCGCAGGAGCCATCCTTCGAGCAGGCCCGCGACGGACTCACCATCACTCTGTAGGGAGCGCCCAAAGGCGGTATTGACGACAAGTATCGCCTGCTGGTCAGCCCGCGCCTGCGGGGCGAATTCGGCAACGGTGACCAGTTCTACGCCAAAGTCGGCGAGGTCATCGACCTACCAGACCGAAAGATCGATCGCCCGCAACGCGAATCCCTGCAATGGCATATCGGCACGGTGTTCAAGGCGTCCTGACGCCGAGGCCTGTCAACTCCTGGCCGGCCTGTGCGCCCAATAGTCCGGAGACGCCTTGGACTCGGCCAGCGCCTGTGCCGTGCCGAAGCCTGGCGCCATCGAAGCGCCGGTCCCGGCCAGCACCTCGTGATGCTCGATGTCGAGGAGCCGTAGCCAGCTCTGCTGGCCCATCGTCAGGGCGATGAAGCAGCCTAGCTCGACCAGCTCTGGCTCGGAGAAATGCCGGTAGAGCCGGTCCCACAGCGCGTCGTCGGCGTCCAGCCGCCACGTGATCGCCTCCGCGTAGGCCAGGGCAGCCTTCTCGCGTTCGCCGAGCGTCGCCGAGGACTCGAAGTTAAGCAGGTCGTCGTACTGCCCCTCGGCCAGGCCCTGTGCCCTTGCCTTCTCTGATCGCTGGTTTCCGCAGTACTCGCACTTCACCGAGCGCGACACGTACACCCGGCACAACTCCTTGATGGCGTGATCGCAGACGCCATCGCGGAAAATCGACTCCCACGATCGCGCGAAAGCCCAGAAGCAGGCCGGCACGTGCGCGCGGACCGCCGAACTCTCCGGCCGCGGGGTGCCCTCAAGCCGACACCGCTCCATCTCGGCCTGCATCTCATCGTCCATCGCCTCAAGCGGCAGATAGCTAATCCGCTGTTTGCGGTCCATCGCCTTCCTCTCACTGACGTCAGGCCAGCGCGGCCTCGTCGTATCCGGCCTGCGCGGACACCGCGTCGAAGATCCGGTGGGCCTCTGTCCATTCCTGGGTCTGGGTGAAGACTTCCCTGGTGTAGGGCAGGAAGACGATGCGCTCGCCGGTCCCGAACGCCCGCACGTCGACCTGCTCCCGGTATTTCTCCGGGACGGTCCGCAGGTGGTAGTGCTTGTAGAGCTCCGGGTGGAGATCGATCTCCATCTGCGCCCGCTTCAGGGCGGCCAGGTACTTCTCCACGTCGGCCTTGGTCGCCTCGCGGCCGGTCACCAGGAACCCGATCATGAACGTCGAGTCGACGACCGTGCGGAAGCCGAAGGCCTGGGCGATGTAGAGCGGCACTCCCCAGGTCACGGCCGCCGGGACCTGCCGATCGAGCAGGGCGTCGAGGCGCTCGTTAGGCGGCCCCTGGAAGGTGAGCTTCAGCTCGCCGGGGGCGAGCACGGGCTCAAGGGCCTGGAGGGCGGCGAAGTGGCTCCCGGAGTGGTAGCCCACTCCGATCGGGACCCCGGCCAGATCCTCGGGGCGGCGGATCGGCGACTCGGGCGGCACCACGATGGCGCAGGGCGCCACCGAGTAGGCCGTCGTCACCAGGTGGCCGCTTCCCTCGCGCGCGGCGGCGTTCGTGGCCCAGTGGCAGGCGCAGCTCACGTCGGCGCCGTCGCGCCCGGCGCCGAACGTCTCGAACGCGCCGGTCTTGATCTCCCCGGCGTCGTCCCGCTGGACGGAGCTAACACCGTAGTCGCCGGTGACTATGAAGCTGTAGTCCAGCCCCTCAGCCGTGAAGAAGCCCTTCTCCTCAGCGACCCATTCCTGCAGCCGGCCGTGCGGCATGATCTTCAGTGCCATCGGAAGCCTCCCTAAGCGCCTGGTGAGGCAAAATTATCTCGTAATGCGAGGCATGGTCAAAGGTGACGGCTCCTGGTCAGCGGGTGACGGTACCGCCGAGGAATGATTCGATGAAGGCCGGGGTGGTGGCTAGTTCGGCCGGGGTGCCTTCCATGCGGACCTCGCCGCCGGCGAGGACGTAGGTGTAGTCGGAGATGGCCAGCACCGCGCGGGCGCGCTGCTCCACGATCAGGACGGCGGCGCCGCCCTGGGCGAGGCTGCGGACGTGGTCCTCGAGCAGGGAGCGGGCGATGGCCGGAGCGAGGTTGGCGGTCGGCTCGTCCAGCAAGAACACCGACGGCTCGAGCATCAGCACGCGGCCCATGGCCAGCATCTTCCGCTCGCCGCCACTGAGCTTGCCGGCCGGCCTGGCCAGCATCGTGGCCAGCCGCGGGAAGACCGTGACCACGTGGTCGATCCTGGACTTGACGTCCTTCGGGCGGAGCAGGTAGCCGCCCATCTCCAGGTTCTCCCGCACGGTGAGCGGGGCGAACACGTCGTCGACCTGCGGGACGTAACCGACGCCTATCCGCGCGACCTCCTCAGGCGGCCGGTTGGTCACGGTCACATCCCCGACGGTGACCGTGCCCGCGCTGATCCGCACCACGCCGACCAGGCTCTTGAGCAGGGTGCTCTTGCCTGAGCCGTTGGCACCGACGAGGGACACGACCTGGCCGCGCTCGACCCGCACGGTGATGTCGCGGATTACCGGGTCGCCGCCGTAGCCGGCGGTCACTCCGGTCGCCGTGAGCTGGGCACCCCCGCCACGGGCGCCGGGAACGCCGCCGCCCGTGTGGTCGTCCGCCGACCCCGTGTGGTGCTCAGCCGACAAGGTATGCCTCCACGACCTCGGAGCGGCTCCGCAGTTCGGCCATGGTGCCCTCGGCGAGCACGGCGCCCTCGGCCATCGCGACCACGGGGTCGCAGAACTCGTCCATGATGGCCAGCTCGTGCTCGACCATCAGCACGGTCAGCCCCTCGGCGCACAGCGCGGCGAGCTGGTTCCCGATCCGCCTGGCCAGGTTCGGGTGCACGCCCGCCATCGGCTCGTCGAGCAGCAGGACCCGCGGCTCGGCCATCAGCGCGCGCATGATCTCCACCAGCCTGCGCTGACCGCCGCTGAGGTCCCCCGCGTAGCTGTTGGCGTACCCGTCGAGGCCGAATCTCTCCAGCAGCGCCTCGGCCCTGGCGATCGCGGCGGACTCGTCGCCGCGCCAGTACCTGCGTCCCGCCAGGGCGCCGCGGAACGAGTCGCCGCGGTTGTCCGGCACGGCCGTCAGCAGGTTCTCCATGACCGTGAGCCGCTTGAACTCGCTGGCGAGCTGGAAGGTGCGGACCAGGCCGAGGCGGGCGCGGCGGTAGGCCGGCAGGTGCGTGACGTCCTGGCCCTGGTAGTAGATCTTGCCGCCGGAGACGGACAGCGTGCCGGCCAGCATGGCCAGCAGCGTCGACTTGCCCGCCCCGTTCGGGCCGATCAGCCCGGTCAGCGTGCCGCGCCGGACCTTGAACGAGATGTCGTCGACCGCCTGGACGCCGCCGAACTCGCGGGACACGCCGACAGCTTCGAGCACGACCTCGCGGTCGCCCGGCGGCTCGCCGGCGGGGCGCAGCGCTGACACCGGCACCGCCGGCTCAGGCACGGGCGGCTCAGGCACGGGCGAGATCGGCGGCGCGGCCGCGGAAGGGGGATTCGCGGCCGCGCCAGCTCGGATGACCCGTTTCCGCTCGGGCAGGATGCCCTGCGGCCTGACCCAGAGGAAGATGACGATCAGCAGTCCGATCGCCACCCACTCGAGGGATGGGATCAGGTTCGGCGGCAGGTTGTTGGACGTCGGGATGTACCGAGTGACCTCCTCGAACCCGACCGGCACCAGGATGGCGCCGAGGATCGCGCCGAGGTGGTTGCCCGCGCCGCCGATGATCACGGCGGCGAACAGCACGACGGTCTCGGCGTAGCCCCAGGCGGCCGGCGACCACGTGGTGATGTAGGAGACCAGGATGCCGCCGCTCAGCCCGGCGATCGCTCCGCCGGTCACCAGCATCGCGGCGCGCAGCGAGAGCAGGTTCTTGCCGAGCGAGTCGGCGACGATGTCGTTGTCCCGCATGGCGCGCAGCGAACGGCCGTACGGCGACTCGGTGATCCGGCGGACAAACAGGTACACCAGCGCGCACAAGACGACCGCGACGGCGGTGAGGGTCCACTGGTAGCCGGATGACTGGGGGTTGTACTCCCCCTGCAGCGGCTGCGGGATCAGCGACAGGCCGGCGGCCCCGTTCAGCAGCGGGCGGTAGTTCGTGACCAGCAGGTTGAACAGCACCGCGGTGACGAGCAGGCCGACGGCGGCGAAGTCGCCGCGCAGCCGGCGGCCGACCAGGAACGTGAACGGCAGCGCGATCACGCCGCCGACCACGGCCGCGCCGATCCACGGGAGCGGGAACGGCAGGTTCAAGCCCCCGATGTAGGTCTGGAATCCGGCGTTCGCCGACTGGTCGGGCAGCGCCAGGATCGCGGCCGTGTAACCGCCGGCCGCCTGGAAGATGATGAAGCCGAAGTTGGTGACGCCTGCGACGCCGAACTGCTGGTTCAGCCCCAAGCAGGCCATCGCGTCGACGGCGGCGTAGATCAGCAGGTTGATGATGTAGTACGAGTTCACGCGCGGGCTCCGAGCAGTCCGGTCGGACGGATGCCGAGCATGAGGAGCAGCGCCACGAACGCGACGACGTACTTGTAGCTTGGCGTGATGTAGGCTGCGCTGATCTCTGTCGCCAGGCCGATCACCACCGCGCCGAGCATCGCGCCGTACGCCTGGCCCGGTCCGCCCAGGAAGGTCGCGGCCAGGATCAGGATGAGGAACAGGTCAGTGCTCGTGGCGTCGAAGCTGCCCGCGTCCATCGCGAAGATCACCCCGGCCAGGCCGCACAGCGCCCCGGTGATCGCCCAGGTCAGGGTGATCACCCGGTACGCCCTGATCCCGCAGTTGCGGGCCAGCGTCTTGTTGGCCGCGGTCGCTCGCATCGCCTTGCCGAGCCTGGTGTAGCGCAGCAGGACGTGCGTGCCGAGCATGACCAGCACGCTCAGCCCGATGACGATGAGCTGCACGGTGGTGAGCACCAGCCCGCCCGCCCGGACCGACGGCCCCTGGGCCATCGTGTAGGACACGCTGGTCCCGCCCGCAATCGCCTGGGTGCCGAACTCGATGATCAGCGTCATGCCGAGGGAGACGATCACCATCGTGATCGGCGACGCGCCACGGCGCTGAAACGGCGTGTAGATGCCGGAGTTGAGCAGTACCGAGCCGGCCGAGCACGCCGCGACCGCGATCACCAGGCCGACCCAGATGTTCAGGCCGGCCTGGTTGAGCACGTAGGCGAGGTACGCGCCGGCGATCATCACGGCCCCGTAGGCCAGGTTGAGCACGTCGGTCACGCCGAACTGCAGCGTGAATCCGACCGCGGCGACCGCCAGCACAGAGGCGGTAACCAGCCCGAACCCTACCGAGGCGAGAAATATGGTCATCCGGCCAGTGGTCTCATGAGGAGAGTGCTCGCAGCTGGTCCGCCGTGAGGTTCCCGACGACGTTCACCGCGCCGTTGTCACTGTAGGTGTCAACCTGGAAGATGCCCGTCGAGTCGTGGTAGGCGTCGAAGTTCGTCGGTCCGCCGGGACCCTCGTACCTGATCGCCTTGCCCGCCTTGAGGCTGGCGGCGCAGGCGGCGAACGAGTAGCACACCGTCGCACCGGACACGCCGTTCCCGATCTTGACGATGTCGGGCCCGTAAACACTCGGGCTGGTGCTGTTCGCCATGATCATCGCGAGGGCGGCCAGGTTGATCCCGTCGTAAAGGTGCACACCGCCCGGCGCGCTCAGGTAGGTGGTGAAGTCGCCGGTGGCCCCGGGAACCTTGCCCTGCTGAGACAGCAGCGCGGACGAGAACGCCTGGTACGCCGGACCGTTGGACTCCACGACCAGGTTGTCGGCGTGGAAGTCGGACGTGAACGTGCTCGCGCCGACCGCCGCCGCCGCGGACTTGAAGAACGCCGGCGAGATGGCCGCGGACGTTCCGATGATCGGGATCATCTTCCCGCCGTTGAGCTGCTTGATCTCCGAGAACAGGGTCGGGTCGGCCGACCCGAGCGCCTCGGTCATGATCGCGTCCGGGTGGGACTGGATGATCGCCTCGGCCTCGGTGCGGAACGTCGTGGCGTTGAGGTCGAGCGTCTGGTTGGTGGTCATCGTCATGCCGGCCTTCTTGATCGCCGCGATGGCGGGCTGGATGAAGGTCTGCGAGCCGATGTCGTTGCCGAACGCCAGGGCGATCTTGTTGTAGTGCAGTTCCTGCGCGATCGCGACCATCGCGTAGGACTCCTCCAGGTCCGGCGGCACGAGTCGGTAGAAGTACGGGAACTTGACGGCGTCGAATTCGGACTGCCCGGTCATGCAGAACATCGCCATCTTGTGCGCGTTGATGACGGGCGCGACCGAGGCCGCCTCGTCCGAGGTGCAACCGATGACCAGCGCCAGGTTAGGCGTGCTGGCGAACATCTGGTTGACCGCGGGCACGGCGTCGGCCGGGTCGCCGCGGGTGTCGACGCTCTTGCAGGTGAGCTTGTGCCCGAGCACGCCGCCCGCGTTGTTGATGGCCGTGGTCGCGCCGTAGCAGGAGGCCAGGTACGTGGGGCCGAGCGCGGCGTCGGGACCGCTGAACGGCGCGACATCCGCGATGGTAAGCGTTGATCCAGAGGCCGCGCCGGTGGTACTGCCGCTCGAGTTGGAACTCGCGCTGCTGCATGCGGTCAACACGGCGACGGCGAGGGCGACGATCCCGATCACGGGGGTCGTGAACTTCATTGTCCCTCCGCGGTTAGCAATTTGATGTCAGAGCCCGCTTGGCTGCGGGCCGGTCGGGCGCCATCTCCAGCCCGTGTGGTCGCCGGGCTCGGCGACCACACGGTTCCTGATCGTCCCGACGTTCTCGACGGTGACCTCGATGACGTCACCTGGGTGCAGCCACACCGGTGGCTGCCTGGCGAAACCGACGCCGCCTGGCGTCCCGGTGGCGATCACGTCGCCGGGAGCCAGCCGGGTGAAGGAAGAAAAGAACTCGACCGCGCTCGGCACGTCCACGATCATCTGCGAGGTCCGCGCGGACTGCATGACCTGGCCGTTGAGCACGGTGGTGAGGGCGACGTCGCTGACGTCGGCCTCGTCGGTGGTGACGACCTCGGGGCCGATCGGCATGCTGCCCTCGAAGTTCTTGCCCCCGGTCCACTGCGACGCGGCGCGCTGCCAGTCCCGTGCGGAGGCGTCGTTGAGGACCACGAACCCGGCGATCGCGTCGAGCGCCTTGCTGGCCGGGATGTACCGGCCGCCCGCGCCGATGACGATCCCGAGCTCGCCCTCGTAGTCGAACCGGCTGGTGAGCGCGGGCTTGACCAGGTCCGCATACGGGCCGAGCACGCTGTCCCGGCCGCGCACGAACGCGTCAGGCCAGGTCGGCACCTCCCGGCCGCCCTCGAGGGCGTGTTCCTGGTAGTTCAGGCCCAGGCACAGGATCCGTTCCGGCGCCGGGACGGCCGGGCCGAGGTCAGCAGGGCCGTACTCGCGGCCATCCAGGTCCGCCAGCGCGCGAACGGCGTCCATGGCCTGCAGCCCCGCGCTGAGCACCGCAGCGAGCGAGGCGAAGCGGGGGTCACCGGTCTCCTCCCCGACGTCCACGTATCCGGAGCGTCCTCGTACGTGCAGCCGCGGTCCGTTCGGGGTGACGATGGTGGCGAGCCTCACCTGGCGTCTCCTTACCCGAGGTAATCGAGCTACCTGAGACCAATTGGTTATATTCACCGGATTGGTTGAGCGTAGGTCCAGTCCAAAACCAGGTCAATAACCTCAATAGTTAAGATCTGCCAAATAGCGGTCACAAGTTGACAGTGATTGGTAGAATTGGTTGCGTGAATGGGACGGGGCAGGTCATGTCCGCCAGGCGCGGGCGGCAGCTCGCGGAGCTGATCCTGGCCGAGTCGGAACGGGCCGGACTCGGGCCCGGCTCGCGGCTGCCCACGGAACGTCAGCTTGCGGTCGACCTCGGCGTCACGCGAAGCGGCGTCAGGCTGGCCCTCGCCTCGCTCGAAGCCGACGGGCTCATCTCGCGCGAGGTCGGCCGCGGCACGTTCTTCAGCGGCGCCGCGGGGCAGGCGTTCGACGCTCTTCGGGAGTCTCCTGGCGAGGCAGCGGGCAAGGTAGCGGGCAAGGCGGCGGGCTACCCGGCCCCCGCCGCCACGGACTTCGCGCCCGCCGACGTGATGACGATCCGCCGCCTGCTCGAGCCGCAGGCGCTGCCGCTGGTGGTGATGTGGGCGACGGCGCGGGACTTCGCGGAGATGGAGCGCTGCGTGGCCGGCGGCGACCAGGCCGTCAACTACGAGGAGTTCGAGACCTGGGACCTCGCCCTGCACCGGGTCATCATGGCCGCCGCGCACAGCCCGCTGCTCGCCGCGCTGTACAGCGTCGTCGAGTCGGCGCGGCACGGCCAGGTCTGGGGAGACCTGAAACGGCGCAGCGCGTCCAGCCAGCGCCGCGCCGTCTACCAGGAGGATCACCGGGCGATCGTCACCGCGCTGCGGGCGCGGGACGCCGACGCCGCGGTCGAGTCGATGCGCGTCCACCTGGCCCGGGTAGCCGGGCACCTGCTCGGTGAGACGCGCTAGGCCGCTACGCCCCGCCCGCCTGGAAGCTCTTGCGCATCTCGGCGTAGTCGTAGGTGGCATACGGGTTGGCGCGAACGAACGCGTCGAGCCGCGCGGCGTCCTTGCCGATGAGGATGCGCCAGGCGCCCGCGCGGACCCCGTCGAGGATGACGGTCGCGGCCTCGCCGGCCGTGACCGGCGCCTTGTCGCGGAAGTCGTTATTCACCGTGATCAGGATCCGGCGCAGTTCAGCGACCGGCATGCCCTCCGGGAGGCCGCGCTCGGCCAGCCGGGGCCTGAAGGCCTCCAGCTCGTCATCGGTCATGTGCTCGGGGTCCAGGCCGAACGCGCGCAATGAGTTGCCGACGATGTTGGTGCCCACGTGCCCTGGCATCACGACGGCGACCCGGACGTGCGGCGCGTTCGTGCGCAGGTCCTCGATGAGCGCCTCGGAGAAGCCCTTCACGGCGAACTTCGCCGTGCTGTAGGCGGTGTGCGGCGCCCCGGGTCCCAGCGTCGCGAAGAAGCCGTTGGCGCTGCTGGTGTTCACGAGCACTCCTTCGGCGCTCTTGATGAGCAGCGGCAGGAACGCGCGGGCGCAGTAGTAGACGCCCCACCAGTCGATGGCGAAAACCCGCTCCCACTCCTCGCGGGAGTCCTTGATGAAACTGCCGGCCCCGCCGACGCCCGCGTTGCTGAACACCAGGTCGACGTGGTCCGCCGCAATCCCATTGGCACCGTGCGCATCCAGCAGCTCGTCGCGGAACCGCAGCACCTGCGCTTCGTCGGACACGTCACAGACGTGGCCGGTGACCGTCACCTCGACGGCGACGCCCGGCCGCCCCTGCGTCACCGTTTCGGCGACCGTGTCTGCGTTGAGGTCGCAGGCGGCGACCGAGCAGCCCGCGGCGGCGAGCTGCCTGACCAGCTCCCGGCCGATGCCGGAGCCGCCGCCGGTCACCACGGCGAGTTTTCCAGCGAACGAGTCCATGGGGGTGCCTCCCTCGTTGCGCCCTACCTCATTGCATCCGTGTCCCCGGTCGGTGTAAGCGTAGCCGTGGGAGTCACGACGGGCCCGTTCGGGAAAATGACTGGAGGCAGCGAAATGGCACGGCGAGTAAACAGTGAGCTGCTGCTCGTAGGAAGCCTGCCGGCTGACTCGACAGAGACGGCGTTGCGCGAGGCGGCGGGATTCTTCGGCGGCCTGGTGTTCGCGCTGCCCGACGGCGAGACCGGGCCGCGGGCGGCCTGGGTCGGCTACGAGCGGGAACGCCTTGTCCGGCCGAACGAGGGCGTAGCGACCGTCGAGGAGACCGAGTCGCCGACCGGGATTCCGCGGCACGCCTACGAGACGCCGGTGTTCGCCGTCAAGCCGGGAGTCACCGAGCTGCGCTGGGAGTCCTGGCCGCGGATCGACGACGCGATCGAGTCGTACGCGGTGTTCCGCACGCTGCGGGACGCCGGGGTGATCCCGGCGGGACTGCGGTTCCAGGTGGGACTGCCGTTCCCGTCCAGTGCGCTGAACGGGTTCAAGGCCGACTTCGCCCGCGACTACCCCATCGCCGAGCGGGCGTTCGAGGACCTCGCGGCGCGGGAGCTGCGCCGGCTGACCGCCGCGATCCCGCCCGGTGACCTGGCGATCCAGTGGGACATGGCGTACGAGACGCAGGACATCGAGCGCGTGCTCGCCTGGACGCCCGAGGGCGCGTGGGAGCGGTTCGCCGGGCCGGTCACCCGGCTGTCGCGCCTCGTCCCCGAGGAGGTGCTGCTCGGCTATCACCTGTGCTACGGGACGTTCCCCGAATGGCCGATGTACGAGGCGCGCGACATGGACGTACTGGTGCGCATGGCGAACTTCGCGGTGGCGAACTCCGGCCGGCCCGTGGACTGGCTGCACCTGGCCGGGCCGCGGTACCTGCGCAGCGAGGACCGCACGTTCTTCCGGCCGCTCGTCGACCTCGAACCTGGCGACGCGCGGGTGTACCTCGGCATCGTGCTGCCGATCGACGGGGCCGCCGGACTACGGCGGCGGGTCGCCACCGCGTCGCGCTACATCGACGACTTCGGCGTCGCCATGTACTGCGGGTTCGGCCGACAGCCCGGCGCCGACGGCACCGGGACCATGCGGGAGCACGCCCGCGTCGTCCGGGAAGCCGGAGTACGCGAGGCCAGGGCCGGCTGAGGTCAGACCGCGAGGATCGAGTCGCCGTCCGCGGCCGGGACCGTCTCGTCGTCGAACCACATCCCGCCCTCGGCCAGGTAGCGGAACCGCAGCGTGCTCCCCGTCGGGACTGTCACCGAGGCGCTGCGGGTCTGGTTGGAGCGCGCCCGCAGCGGGTGCGCGGACGGATCCCAGTTGTTGAAGTCGCCGACCACCGACACCGCGCCCGCCGGCTCACCCGCCGGCAGCGAGAAGGTGACCTTGACCGTGCCATCGCTGCTCGGCTTCGTCGTCTTGATCATGCGTTCCCCCAAGAGACCCAGTATCATGGGCGCTGTCGTTTCCCCGGCGAACGGAGAGTGGCTTGAAGCTCTGAGGTCGACCTCATTCCGAGACCTCATCTGGAGCTGCCATATGTCTGTCGTACTGAGCGATCTGTCTTTTTCTTTCCCGAACGGCCGCGTCGTGCTGTCCGGGCTCAACGCTGCTTTCGGACCCGGCAGGACGGGGCTGATCGGCGTAAACGGCTCTGGCAAGTCCACCCTACTCCGGCTCATCACGGGGGAACTTCGGCCCACGTCCGGGTCGGTGACCGTGACCGGCGAGGTCGGCTACCTGCCGCAGGACCTCACGCTGGACACCGGCGCCCCGGTCGCGTCGCTGCTCGGGATCGCCGTCGCGCTGGACGCGATCGCCGCGATCGAGGCGGGCGACGTCCGGCCGGAACTGTTCGACGCGGTCGGCGATGACTGGGACGTACCGGACCGGGCGCTGGCCTGGCTGTCCCGGCTGGGCCTCGGGCACGTCGGGCTCGGCCACCGGGTGGGGCGGCTGTCCGGCGGCGAGGCCGTGCTGACCGCGCTGGCGGCGCTGTTCTTGCGGCGGCCGCCGGTGATCGTGCTTGATGAGCCGACGAACAACCTGGACCTGGACGCGCGGCGGCGGCTGTACGCGGCGGTGGAATCCTGGCCGGGGGTCATGCTCATCGTCAGCCACGACCGCGAGCTGCTGGCACTGATGGACCAGATCGCGGAGCTGACTGGTCCCCCCGGCGGCTCGCTGCGCATGTACGGGGGGAACCTCGAGGCGTACGAGGCGCAGCTGGCGACCGAACAGGCCGCGGCGCGCCGCGCGGTCACCGCGGCCGAAGCCGACATCCGGCGGGAGAAACGCGACCTGATGGCGAACCAGACCAAGCAGGCGCGGCGCGACCGGCAGGGCAGGCGCCTGGCGGAGTCCGGCAGCATCCCGAAGGCCGCCGCGGGCGCCCGCAAGCGCTCGGCCCAGGAGTCGGCGGGCCGGTCGCGGGAGATCGGCCTGGAGCGCGTCGCCGCCGCGGAGACGCGGCTGGCCGAGGCGGAGGAGGCGGTCCGCGACGACGACACGATCCGGATCGCGCTGCCGGGAACCGCGGTGCCGGCCGGGCGGACCGTGCTGACCGTGCGCGGGCTCGACGCGGCGTGGCTGCCGTGGCGGCCGGCTGTCGAGCCTGATTCGGTTGGAGCGCTTGATGAGCTCGTTATCCGCGGGCCGGAGCGGGTGGCGCTCAGCGGGCCGAACGGGGCGGGCAAGACCACCCTGCTGCGCCATATCACCGGAGAGCTGGACGACCTGACGGTCCGGCTGAACGGTGCGGTCGGCTACCTGCCGCAGCGGCTGGATGTGCTGGACGAGTCGGCGTCCGTGGTCGAGAACGTGCGTGCGGTCGCGCCCGCCGCCTCGGTCAACGAGGTGCGGGCGGGGCTGGCGCGGTTCCTGTTCC
>Ga0070698_100006114_pt1 | contig 13108 bp, 9 predicted proteins | sample KBSK1502metaG_FD_65477 | JGI IMG/M metagenome (GOLD analysis project Ga0070698, IMG submission 65477) | Corn, switchgrass and miscanthus rhizosphere microbial communities from Kellogg Biological Station, Michigan, USA - KBS K1-50-2 metaG | ecosystem: Host-associated > Plants > Roots >... | reverse complement strand
TGGTCGCCCTGCTTGTGGAATAACGTGACGACCTCGTGACCGCCTGGCCCGACGGGATGTACCAGCCGGCCCCCTGAGACGAGCTGCTCGACCAGCGGCTCCGGGATGCGCGGGGATGCGGCCGCAACGACGATCGCATGGTAGGGAGCATGCTCGACCACGCCCAGGGTGCCGTCGCCCACGACCACCCTGACGCGGTCGAGCCCGACAGCCTGCAGGTTGACTCGAGCCTGCGCGGCAAGGTCGGCGAAGCGCTCCACCGATACCACCTGGCCGGCCAGCACCGCGAGGATCGCCGTCTGGAAACCAAGGCCGGTACCGACCTCCAGCACGCGTTCGCCGCCCGTGAGGTGCAGCGCCGCCACCATTCTGGCGATCAGGCTCGGCTGAGTGGTCACCTGCCCATGGGGGATCGGGATCGGCGCGTCCATGTACGCCAGGCCGGCGGCGGCGGGCGGCACGAACCGCCTCCGCGGGATCGCGCGGAATGCGGCTATGACTCGGCGGTCCCGGAGCCCCTGGGCGCGCAGCGCCCGAAGCAGATCCTCGGGCGAGCCGGGTCGGCCGGAGGTCATGGGTCCTTGCAGAGCGTCTTCCTTGCTGGTCAAACGGTCCCGCCGGGCGCCTGACCAGGTTATCCCATGTGGTTGACCGGGCGCCGGAGCGGACGGGTACAACCTCGCCGGCGAGCCGCCTGGGAAGGACGGTCACCTGCTGCAGCGACTCGGCCCGGCTCGCGGGCGGCCGGGCCGGCCGTCCCGGGGTAGTGGACGCGGCCCGCCGCGCTTGACAAGCTGTCGGCCGTGAGCGACTTCGAGGCGATCGAGGAGCTGGTGGCGCGGATGGAGGCGCTGCTGGGCCCGCTGGAAGCGCGCGGCGACGGGCGCCGTTACTTCCACGCGACCTACCTGCGCACCACCAGGGCGGTGGGCTCGGAGCTCGAGGGGGGCGGCTTCCTGGACGCGCCCTGGGTGGAGCGTTGGGACGTGGCCTTCGCCCGCCTGTACCTGGACGCGCTGGAGGCCGACCAGCGCGGCGAGGTCCTCTCTGGCCCTTGGAAGGTCGCCTTCGCCGCGGCCGACGAGCGGGCAACCGCGCTGCCGCCGCTGCGCCACGTGCTGCTCGGCATGAACGCGCACATCAACTACGACCTCCCGCAGGCGCTGCTGGAGGTGATCGACGACCAGGAGTTCCAGGACCCGGGGCTGCTGGCCCGCCGCGCCGCCGACCACCGCCACATCGACACCGTGCTGGCCGCGCGGGTCGACGCCGAGGACACCGAGCTGGGCGCGGTCAGCGGGCAGCGGAGCCTGCTGGACCGGGTCCTGACCCCCGCCAACCGGCTGGGGACCAAGCGCTTCCTGGCGGAGTCGCGCGCCAAGGTCTGGGCCAACGCCCACGCCCTGGCACTGGCGCGCCGCCAGGGGTGTGACGCCTACACCGTCCTGCTCGCCGAGCTGGAGCGGCTGGCGGCCAGGCGGGTCGCCGACCTCACCGAGCCCGGCCAGGTGATCCTCAAGCTGGCCGTCAAGGGCTTCGGCGTTGCGCTGCCCGGCGCGCGCCCCGCCCCCGTCTGAGCTGCGCCGGATCGGCACCGCCTCAGCCGGGCGGCTCTGGCGGCTCGCGTTCACGTGCATCGTCTATGCTGCTTGGCCATGACCGGCTCCGGGCTGACCGTGTTCACCGCGCCGTCCACGTCGATGCGCCGCCGCCCCGACGGCAGCGTGCTGCTGTCGTCGGACATCCCGCTCGGGGCCTACCCGTCGACCATCGCCACGATGTTCCGTTCGTCCGCCCACGCCCATCCCGGGCGCGTGCTGGTGGCCGAGCGCGAGGGGGATGGCTGGCGCACTGTCACCAACGCGCAGGCGCGGGCGGCCGCCGACGCGATCGGCCAGAGCCTGCTGGACCGCGATCCCGGCGGGCGGCCGGTGATGGTGCTGTGCGGGAACTCGATCGAGCACCTGCTGCTCACGCTGGCCGCCCACACTGTGGGCATCACGGTCGTGCCGGTCAGCGTCGCCTACTCGCTGCAGAGCAGCGACCACGCCAAGCTGCGCTCGCTGCTGGAGCAGACCGAGCCGTTCCTGGTCCTGGCGGGCGACGCCGACGGGTTCGCCCCCGCGATCGAGCTGGCCGGCGCGGCCGCGGAGGTGGTCACGCCGGGCGGCGCGCGACCCGGCACCACGCCGTTCCAGGACCTGGCGGGCACGGCGCCGACGGACGAGGTCGAGCGGCGCCTGCGCGAGCAGACTCCGGACACCACGGCCAAGATCCTGTTCACCTCCGGCTCGACCGGAGCGCCCAAGGGCGTGCGCACCACCAACCGGATGCTCTGCTCCAATCAGCGGATGATCGGCCAGGTGTGGCCGTTCCTGGCCGCGGACCCGCCCGTGCTGCTCGACTGGCTGCCCTGGAGCCACACCTTCTTCGCAGCCGCCGCCCTGCCCCAGGCCCTGTGGGACCGCATCGAGCGGCTGGCGGACCGGCACGGCGCGACCGCGACCATGAGCACCGCCTGGGGCGCTTCGGAGACCGCGCCGGCCGCGACCTCGGCACACTTCGCCTCTGGCCGCGCCGACTGCATCGGCGTGCCGCTGCCGGGCGTGGAGATCAAACTGGCGCCGGTCGGCGACAAGCTGGAGATCCGCGTCAAAGGCCCCAACGTCATGCCCGGCTACCACCGCCGCCCCGATCTGGACCCCACCGCCTTCGACGACGAAGGCTTCTACCGCAGCGGGGACGCCGTACGGCTGATCGACGAGGCCGTTCCAGAGCGTGGCCTCCGCTTCGACGGCCGCATCGCCGAGGACTTCAAGCTCTCCACCGGCACCTGGGTCAGCGCCGGCACCCTGCGCCCCGCCCTGCTGTCGGCAGCCGGCGGCCTGCTCCGCGACGCCGTCCTGACCGGCCACGACTCGGGATACGTCGGCGCCCTGGCCTGGCTCGACCCGGCCCAGGCCGCCCGCCTCGCCGGTGCCGGCGACAGCGAGCCCGGCGCGGCGGCGCTCGGGGCTCACCCGATGGTCCGCGACGCCTTGGCCAGCGCTCTGGACCGGCTCAACCGAGGGAACGGCTCCTCACGCAGGGTCGAGCGTCTGCTGCTGCTCGACGAGCCCCCGTCCCTGGACGCCGGCGAGATCACCGACAAGGGATACGTCAACCAGCGCGCCGTCCTCGACCGCCGCGCCGCCCTGGTCGCCCACCTCCACACCGACCCACCCCCAGCGGAGGTCATCAGCTGCCCGCCCGCTGTGTGAGGGCCCGTCAAGGTCAGCGCTCGAGGAGATCACCTCACCCAGGCCCGGCTAGAGGCTGGTGGCGACGCGGGTGATCAGGGCTCTGGCGTCGTCGTCGAGGGGTGGCTGGCCGCCGGCGGCGGCGTTGGATCGCAGGGACTCGACCCTGGAGGTGGCGGGGATGACCACGTGGCAGCGGGGATCGGCGAGGATCCAGCGGAGCAGCGCCTGCGACCACGAGGTGATCCCCAGGGCCTCCAGCGCCTCCAGGGCGCGGCGGTCGGGCTGGCGGCGGAGCAGGCGCCCCTCCGCGAAGGGCCGCATCACCACGACCCCGAGCCCGAGATCGGCCGCCAGCGGCAGGATCTCGCGCTCGACCTCCCGCTCCAGGGGGTTGTAGGGCACCTGGACCGCCTGGACGCGGCCGTCGTGCATGACCTTGGCGAGCTCGTCGAAGGCGGAGGGGCTGTAGTGGGTCACGCCGATCGCGGTCACCCGCCCCTCGGCGCGGAGCCGCTCGAGGAGGTGCAGGTGCTCGCGCCAGGCGACCAGGTTGTGAACCTGGTAGAGGTCGACGTGGCCGCTGAACCAACTCAGCGCGCGCTCGGCCTGGCGCGCTCCCTCCTCGGCCGAGGGCGTCCAGATCTTGGTGGCGACCAGCGCCTGGCCTCGACGGCCGTTGAGGGCCTGGCCGAGCAGGCGCTCGGCCTGCCCGTACATCGGCGAGGAGTCGAACAGGTTGGCGCCCGCGTCGATGGCCGCGCCGACCAGCTCGGGGACGAACTTGGCCGCGTCGACCGTCCCCCACCCCGTCGACAGGTCGTATCCCTGGACCGCGGGAAGCCCTGGACGGTGAAGGTCTGGCCGTGCTGGGTGAAGGTGACGGTGACGGTGTTGTCGCCGATGGTGACGTCGACGATCACGATCGTCCGGCCGCGGCCGTCCAGGCCCTTCCGGCCAGGCCCTTCCGGTAGAGCGCGTTCAGGTCGTAGGCGCGCTGGAGCTGGAAGGGCGCGTAGCAGGGGATGCCGGCCTGCGCCACGCAGTCCGCCGTGGTGGGGGGAGCCTGCCAGCGCCTGCTGAGGTGGCGGGCCAGGGGGGCGAGCCTGCCGCCGTGTGACGTCGCCGCGCCGGACCGGCCGACGGCCGGAGCGCCGGCTCCGAACGCGGTGGCCGCCAGGAGAGCGAGGCCGGCGACGATGCCGGCGGAGCGAAACCGCATGAACCGCCTCGTCTGCGCCGAAGGGATCCAAACTCGGCGATAGCGAATGAGAACGGCATGAGAGAGCGTGCCCGGAGCCTTGACAAGGCATGGGAGCGATTCCAGAGAGTGGAATCATCGGCCCACTGATTGGGCCTCTTGACAGGTCTTGGGAGCGGTTCCAGACTCCGCTTCAATTGGTCGAAGCCGGCCTTCGGGGCTTCTGTCTCCAAAGACGGAGGGATCGCATGCCACTCGGCAAGCTCCGCCACCTTCCCCGACCGTTCCGTCCTCCCCTTCATTGGCCGAGCCGCCGCACCAGGGTGCTGGCGGCCGCCGCGGCAGCCGCCTGCGTGGCCGCCACCCTGGGCGTGCCGGCCATCGCCGCCCAGACCACCAAGACGCCCGTGTACATGGACGCCAGCGCGTCGATCCCCTCCAGGGTCCATGACCTGATGAAGCGCATGACCCTGGCCGAGAAGGTCGGCCAGATGGACCAGATCGTCGTCGGCAAGCTGAAGGGCCCGAGCGCCCCGGCCAACGGCGACTGCAACGGCGGCAACAACGACCCGCTGCAGCCGGTCTGCCTCCAGAACGTGCTGGTCACCAACCTGACCGGCTCGATCCTGGCCGGCGGTACCGACAACCCCAGGGACAACACCGGCAAGGGCTGGGCCGAGCAGTACAACACCATCCAGAAATTCGCGATCGACAACTCGCGGCTGCACGTCCCGATCATCTTCGGCGTGGACGCCGTGCACGGGTTCGGCCACCCGTTCGAGGCCACGCTGTTCCCGCAGTCGATCGGCATGGGCGCGACCTGGGACCCGGCGATGGCCGAGGCCGCCGGCGCCGCCACCCGCCAGCAGCTTCTGGCCACCGGCGGCAACTGGGACTTCGCCCCCGTCCAGGACCTCGCCAGGGACACCCGCTGGGGCCGCTACTACGAGACCTGGTCCGAGGCGCCGGAGCTGTCGGCGGCCCTTGGCGGCGCCAACATCCGCGGCCTGCAGGGCGGCGGCTTCGACTCGCCCAAGGTCGCGGCCACGGTGAAGCACTTCGCCGGCTACTCGCAGTCGATCAACGGGCACGACCGCAACGAGGCGCTGCTCCCGATCCGCTACCTCCAGGACGTGTTCCTGCCGTCCTACCAGGGCGGGATCGATGCCGGCGCGGCCACCGTGATGGTCAACTCCGGCTCGCTGAACGGCATCCCCGCGACCGCGTCACACTACCTGCTCACCGACCTGCTCCGCGGCAGGATGGGGTTCAAGGGCGTGGTGATCAGCGACTTCGGTGACGTCGGCGCGCTGCAGAGCGCCTACCACGTGGCCGCCGACATGGCCGGGGCGGTCGCCAAGGCCGTCAACGCGGGCGTCGACATGTCGATGACCCCGTTCGACTCCGCCGGCTGGAACGCCGCGCTGCTCGCCGACGTCCGCTCGGGCGCGGTCTCCGCCAAGCGGGTCGACGAGGCCGTGGGCCGGATCCTCACGCTCAAGTTCCGGCTCGGGCTCTTCGAGCACCCCTTCGTGGACCCGGCCAAGGCCGACGCCGCCGTCCAGGCCAACCGCGACCTGGCGCGCAAGGCCGCCGACGAGTCCATCACCCTGCTGCGCAACCAGAAGAACGCGGCCGGCCAGCCGACCCTGCCGCTGTCGACCAGCCTCGGCAAGATCGTGGTGGCCGGGCCCAGCGCCGGCTGCGCGGCTCCCGGACCGGACTGCGCGGCGCCCATCGCCAACCAGCTCGGTGGCTGGAGCGTGAGCTGGCAGGGCCCCTTCCAGCCCCTTCCCCCGGAGGACCACCGCAACTGCTGCATCGGGCCGCCCGACCAGATCCCCTCGGCGACCACCGTGCTGCAGGGCATCAAGGCGGCGGCGCCCTCCAGCAACGTGGTGCTGGCCCGCGACCAGGCAACCGCCGTGCAGGAGGCGGCCGACGCCGACGCGGTGGTGGCGGTCGTGGGCGAGAAGCCCTACGCCGAGGGCCTCGGCGACAACCCAGCCCCGGCGCTGGCCGCCGACCAGCAGGCGCTGATCTCCGCGCTGCAGGCGACCGGCAAGCCGGTGATCGTGGTGGTGATCGCCGGGCGGCCGCTCGCGCTCGGGCCTGGGACCAAGGCGGACGGCCTGCTGATGGCCTACCTGCCTGGCACCGAGGGCGGCTCGGCAGTGGCCGACGTGCTGTTCGGCAAGGTCAACCCCAGCGGCAAGCTGCCGGTGAGCTGGCCGTCGGAGGGCGCCCAGAGCCCGCCGCTGTCGCAGTTCAACCCCGGCGCGCCGTCGACACCCGGTGACCAGCCGAAGTTCTTCGACCAGCTCCCTGGCACCAACTTTGGCCAGGGATCGGGCTACGACCCGCTGTTCGCCATCGGGACGGGGCTCTCCTACACCACCTTCCAGACCAGCGGGCTGCAGACCAACGGGACGGTTTCCACCCGGGGCACGGTGACCGTCAGCTTCACGGTGGCCAACACCGGCGGCCGGGCAGGCACCGACGTGGTCCCGGTCTACGTCCACCAGCCGGTCAGCGACGTAGTCGCGCCCGACCGGCGGCTGGTCGGCTTCGCCAGGGTCACCCTGGAGCCCGGCGCGTCCCAGACGGTCAAGGTCTCGTTCCCGGCCAGCAAGCTGGCCGTCACTCCGGCCGACATCAACGCCGACGGGCGGCCGGCGGTCGAGCCTGGCGCCTACCAGGCAAGAGTCGACAACCTGACCGCGTCCTTCACGCTGCAGTAGGAGCGGCGCGACCCCGAACCGGGCGGGCGGGCACCACGGCCGCCCGCCCGGTTCGCTCACGCCAGGCCGCGGAGGAGCCTGGAGGACGCCGGCGACCGGCGGGTCCGGCTGCTCCATGGCGGCGAAGTGGTGGCTTGGTCACCAGGCCTCCAATGGCTCAGTCCTGCAGCGCGTTCCAGACCTCCTGGTCGCGCTCGGCGGTCCAGATCCGCGGCCAGTCGACGCCGTCCAGCTCGTCCCAGAGCCGCTGCACGTTGAACGGCAGGCAGTGCTCGAAGATGGGCCAGCGCCCGTAGGTCGGCTCCAGCGCCTGGTGGGTGGCCTCGAAGGCCTGCTTGAGCGTCCCGCCGGCGGCGTGGACCCCGCCGACGCGCTCGCGCATCACCAGCAGGAACTGGCGCGACTGCTCGACCGCGGCGTCGACGGCCGCCCGGCCCCGTGCCACCGCGCCGCGCCCGCCGACCAGCGCCTCGGCGCCGAGCGCCTTGACCGTGTCCAGGGTGCCCGTGGACCAGTCGGTGTGGAAGGCGTCGCCGGTGTAGAGCGCGGCCTGTGCCTCGACCAGGTCGCCGGCGAACAGCACCCGCTCGCGCGGCAGCCAGGCGACGACGTCGCCGGCGGTGTGGCCGCGGCCGCAGTAGCGCAGTACCAGCTGGCCGCGGTCGCCGCCGAGGTCGATGGTGAGCCGCTCGGAGAAGGTCATCGTCGGCCAGGTGAGCCCGGGGATCGAGGAGGGCTCGCGGAACAGTCGCGGCATCCGCGCCAGCTCGCTCTCCCAGTCCTGCTTGCCCCGCTCGGCGACCAGCTCGCGGGTCTTCTCGTGGGCGACGATGGTCTGCGCGCCGAAGGCGCTGGCGCCGAGCACGCGCACCGCGTGGTAGTGCGACAGCACCAGGTAGCGCACCGGCTTGTCGGTGTGCTGGCGCAGCCTGTCGAGCCAGTCCCGCGCCGCCACCGGCGTCGCCCTGGCCTCGAAGCACACCAGGAAGTCCTCGCCCTCGACCGCGCCGACGTTGGGGTCGCCCTCGGCGGTCAGCGCGTAGACGCCGTCGGCCAGGACTTCCAGCGTCTCGGCCTTGGAGCCGAGGTCGTCGGAGGACGCGAACGGTCTGGCCGGCATGGCCCGAGCCTAGCCGCCCTCGACGGCAGCGTCCAGGCCGAGGCTACGGGCGGTGGCGGCCGCCTCGCCCCTGGAGTGCACGCCGAGCTTGGTGAGGATGTTGCTCACGTGGACGCTGGCCGTCTTGCGGCTGATGTAGAGCACCTCGGCGATCTGGCGGTTGGAGCGGCCGGCGGCCACCAGGCGCAGGACCTCGCGCTCGCGGGGGGTGAGCCCGGCGGCGCCGTCGGTCCGGACCGTCCCCTGCCCGATGTCCAGCCGCCCGCGCCGTGCGAGCGCCTCGACCTGGTCCCGCAGCGGCGCAGCGCCGAGCCGCACCGCGACCTCGCGCGCCGCGGCGGCGGGGGCCTGCGCCTCCTCGCGGCGGCCGGAGGCCAGCAGCGCCTCGGCCAGCCGCCAGTGGGAGCGTGCCTGCTCGTAGACGTGGCCGTAGCCGAACGCCTCCGCCGAGGCGGCCCAGCGGTCGGGGTCGGCGTGACCCTCCAGCCGCGCAGCCTCCGCCTCCGCCCGGGCCAGCCAGGCCAGCGCCTCCGGCCCCACCTGGCGGCCGACCTCCCGGGACTGCCGCTCGGCCGCCCGCGCCCGTTCCAGCAGCTCGCGACCGGCCCGCACCGCGTCGGCCGCCACCGCCTCGTCGCCCGCCGTCCGCGCCCGCTCGGCCCGGTCGGCCTCGGCCGCCAGCCCCTGCGTCGACGGCCAGATAGAGCTGAGCTCCCACTGCTCGTCGGCCGCGTCCAGCTCGGCCAGGGCCACGCTGACCAGCGCTCGCGCCCGGTCGTGGTCGCCCTGCCAGCAGGCCAGCTCGATCCCGCATCCCAAGGTCATGTAGGTGGCCCAGCCGTCGCCGTGGCTGGCCCGCTCGAGCCGCTCCACCCGCTGCCGCGTACCCTCGCCGCCCATGGCGACCTGGACGTACAGCGTGACGGCCAGCAGGCTGGGCACCGTCGGCGCGCAGTCGTCGGCGGCCGCGGCGAAGCGGGCCGCCTCGTCCCACGCGCCCGTCACGTAGTCCGCGTAGAAGCGCTGGATGCGCGCCTGGATGCCGTACTCGCTCCAGCTCAGGCCCCGGCGCGACGCCAGCGCGACGGCCTCGCCGAGCACCTCGCGGGCCACCGTCAAGTTGCCGAAGTCCAGCTCCAGCGTCCCGAGGATGCACTGGGCGCGCAGCTCCAGCGAGTGCTCCCCGGCGGCGGCCGCACGCCGCAGGGCATCGTGCAGCAGCGTGCGCGCGACCGGCGCGTTGTCGTGCCGGCACTCCAGCACCGCCAGGGTGATCAGGGCGTGGGTCTCCTCGTTGGCGCTGCCCGCCGCCCTGGCGACCGACAGTGCCTCGTCGCACCAGCGCCGCGCCTCGTCGTACCGGCGCAGCGCCTGGAGGACGCGAGCCCGCCCGGCGGCGACCCGGGCGCGCAGCGCCGTCGGCGGGTCGGCCGGCACCAGCTCGACCGCCCGCAGGCTGGCCGCCAGCATGTCCTGGGCGTCGCCGTCCTCCTGGAGCAGGTAGTTGGCCAGGCGCTCGTTCGCCTTGGCTGCCCGCAGCCCCTCCGCGTTGGCCACGGCGTCCCGGGCCAGGCTCACCGCGCGGCGGAACTCGCCGGAGTCGCTGGCGGCCGCGGCGGCGCGCAGGTTCAGCTCGACCAGGTCGATGCCGGCCACCGATGCGGGGTCGGGGACCCGCTCCCAGAGCTCGATCGCGGCGGTCAGGTGGCCGAGCGCCTCCGCCGGCGCGAACACCGCCCTGGCCTCGTCGGCGGCACGCACCAGGGCGGCCAGCGCGCCCGGCAGGTCGTGGCCCGCCAGGCAGTGGTATGCCAGCTCGGCGGCCGGGCCCTGGTCGGCCAGCAGGCGGGCGTAGGTGGCGTGCAGGCGGCTCCGCTCCCCCGGCAGCAGGTCGCCGTAGACCACCTCCTGGAGGAGCGCGTGGCGGAAGCGGTAGCTCTCGGTGGTGGGGTCGGTGACCAGGACCTGCCCGGCGATCGCCTCGCGCAGCCCCTGCTCCAGCTCCGCCTCCGGGCGGCCGGCCGCGGCGACCAGGAGCTGGTGGCCGACCCCGCGCCCGGCGGCCGCCGCCACCTTGAGCACCTCCCTGGCCAGCTCGGGGAGCGCCTCGATGCGGCCGAGCAGCACGTCGGCGAGGGCGTCGGGCAGCAGCACCTCGGCCCTGACGGCCCCGGCGGCCACCAGCTCCTCGGCGAAGAAGGCGTTGCCCTCGGAGCGCGCCAGGATGCGGTCCACCGCACCACTCGGCACCTCCGCGCCGACCAGCGACTGCACGTACTCGGCCAGCTCCTCGCGGCTGAAGGGCGACACCTCGATGCGCTCCAGGGCCGGGATGCGGATCAGCTCGGCGAGCAGCGGGCGCAGCGGGTGGCGCCGGTGCAGCTCGTCGGAGCGGTAGCTGGCCACCAGCAGGATGCGGCTGGCGCGAAGCGTACGGGCCAGGAAGCTGAGCAGGTGCCTGGAGGCGGCGTCGGCCCAGTGGACGTCCTCGATCACCAGCACCAGCGGCGCCCGTTCGGAGAGGCGGTCGAGCAGCGACAGCACGCCCTCCAGGAGCTGGACCTGCTCGAAGCCGTCGCCGGGCCGCGGCGGCTCGGCGCCGTCCTCCCTGGCGGCCGGCAGCAGGCGGCCGAGGCCGGGCACGGCGGCGACCAGCGGGGCGACCAGCTCGGCGTCGTCAGGGCGGGCGCCCACGTCACGGAAGGCGTCCATGAACGGCAGGTAGGGCAGGCCGACGTCGCCCACCTGGAGGCAGCCGCCGACCAGCACCCTGGCGCCGCCCCTGGAAGCCCGGGCGGCCAGCTCGGCGAGCAGGCGGGTCTTGCCGACGCCGGCCTCGCCGGCCACCAGCGCCATCGCCGGGCGGCCGGACTCGGCCCGCTGCAGCAGCTCCAGGAGCTGGGCGAGCTGTTGGGTCCGGCCGATGAACGCCGGGCTGGTCGCATTCACCATCCCGGCAAGTATCGCGCCGGCCTGTGACGTTGCAAATGACAGAGGGCCGGACTCGGGGTCCGGCCCTCGATCGTGCCTGGTCCGTGGACTGGTGGCCGTCGCGCTCATCGGTCCGGCCGGTCTAGCAGGCCTGCGCCTGCTGGAGCGTCCCTGCAGCGGCCACGTGCTGGCGCCGCTGGCGGCGGTTGCGCCGCGCGCCGCGCACCAGGCGGGCCTTGGCGGCATCGCGCCGCAGTTCCTCGATGTGCTGCTGCACCAGGCTGTTGTCGTAGTCGTACAGGACGTTGGTCATCTCGCCCTCCGTGGTGATCGCTTCGGTTTCAACACTGATGACGATAGGTCTAAGACCCCCTCCCCCACCTCGGTCCAGTGCCTTAGATACGGCAGCGCGAGGACTCATTTCCCGAGGTCAGACCGCCTAAGACCGTGTCATCCCCCGCCCCCACCCCCGACCTCGACTCCGGCACGGCGCAGCGCCGGCGGTCCCAGGTCATCGGGGAGCGCTGCAGCTGCCCGTGCGGGTCAGGCGGGCGGCAGCAGCCGCTCCGCCAGCCAGTCGGCCATGAGCGAGCGGGACTCGAAGACGTGGTTGGTCAGCCCGTGGTTGCCGTCGTCGAACAGCGCCAGCTCCGCGCCAGGCGCCTCGGCGGCCAGCCGCTCGGCGTGGCGGTAGGAGACCAGGCGGTCCTGGCGGCCGAAGGCGATCAGCAGCGGCCGGGTGATCCGCCGGCTTGCGCCCTCCAGCGTCAGCGCCGCCGCGCGCTGGAGTGCCTCCTGGGGGCTGGCGGCGCCCGAGCGCCGCTGGAAGGCGACGCGGGTGAGCACCGGTAGCTGGTCGAAGCCGTCGTCGAAGTTGTACGGGCCGGCCAGCGCGACCGTGGCCAGCGCGCGGGGCTCGAAGGCCGCGGCCCTGGCGGCGTAGTAGCCGCCGAGGCTCACGCCGAAAACGCCGAGCCGCTCGGCGTCGACGTCGTCGCGGGCCTGCAGCCAGTCGAAGCAGGCGGTCACCACGCGCTCGTAGGCCGGCTCGATCGGCAGCTCGTACTCGGCCTCGCCCTGGCCGGGGCCGTCGACCGCCAGCGTCGCCAAGCCGCGCTCCAGCAGGTATTCCGCGGTCGCCTGGAGCTCCTCCTTGACGGAGTCGAGCCCCGGGATCATCACCACCGCCGGCGCGGGGCCGGAGCCGGCCGGCAGGCGCAGGAATGCGGCCAGTCGCGTGCCCTGGTAGGGGATTTCGACCCGCTCGGCCGGAGGGTCGAGCGCCCAGGCGCCGCGGGCGTAGCAGGCGACCGTGCGCTCGTGCGCGGCGCGCTGCTCGTCGGGGTGCTCGGTGAACAGGAACTTGCCCCAGTGCCAGCACAGCGCCGCCCGGCGCCAGGCACCGGCGGCGGTCAGCCGCCGGCCGTTCCCCTCGGCGCGCTCGGCGACCGCCTCGTAGCGGGCCGCGGTGACGCCCCACTGCCGGCACCACTCGTCCCAGGTCGTGATCCGCGACAGGGTCGCCAGGAAATCGACGTAGTCGGTGCCGTTGGCGAGGAACCTCGGCGCCCAGTGGGCGGTCGCCGCCCGCACCCGCTCGTCGGTCACCTGGTCAGTCTGGCTCGTCGCGCTCACCCGCACCTCCGGACGTTCCGGCGGGCTGCGCGCATGGCGTCGGCCCGCCCCGCAATCGTTTGCAGCACCATCGCGCCCGCCCGGGAGGCTGTCAAGGCGCGCGGGAAGGGGTCGGCCTCGCCGGACCGACAGTAGGGCGCGCCATCGGCCACATCGGCAACCGCTGCCCATCTGGGCGGGCGGTCGCCGTCAAGGGGTCCGGGTGATGGCTGCCAGCCAGGCGGCGGCGCCGGCGGGGTTC
>Ga0070698_100006112_pt1 | contig 13110 bp, 7 predicted proteins | sample KBSK1502metaG_FD_65477 | JGI IMG/M metagenome (GOLD analysis project Ga0070698, IMG submission 65477) | Corn, switchgrass and miscanthus rhizosphere microbial communities from Kellogg Biological Station, Michigan, USA - KBS K1-50-2 metaG | ecosystem: Host-associated > Plants > Roots >... | reverse complement strand
TGCTCTGGGTGAGAGACATGAAGGACTTTGCGGGAAGACCTCTCGCCGGAACCGAAGATGCCCAGTCGCCGTTCTTTTCGCCCGACGGATCCGAGATAGGATTCTTCGGGAAAGGCAACGGAGATGCGGTCATCTATGCGATACCTGTGGCCGGAGGAATGGTTCGAACCATCGCCGCTCAGGGTGGGGCGCCATTCGGTGGTGACTGGACGCGCGATGGCACGATCTACTTCAGCATGAAGGACGGCCCGCTTGGGAAAGTACCGTCAGCAGGCGGGACGGTCTCCATGGTTGCGGCGGTCGACAGCGCGAAGGGCATTCAGTCGTACGACTACCCGCAGCTTCTTCCGGGCGGGAAGGGTATCATCGTGCAAATCTGGAAAGGCTCGTCTGCGGAAAATGAGATCGGCGTCGTCTCGGTGAAGACGGGCAAAGTGACATCCCTGATAAAAGGCACATACGCGCGATTTTTTTCGCCGTACAACCTCATTTTCGGTACGAGCGACGGTCGTGTCTTCTCTGTCCGATTCGATCCGGACAAGCTCGCGATCACCGGGCAGCCGGTTCAGGTTCTCGAGCGTGTTTACAGTGAAACCCGAAATGGAACGGTGCAGTTCGCAGTTTCGGAAAATGGAAATCTCGTATACATCCCGGCATCTGTTGCAGCACGACAGATCGTATGGGTTGCGCGCGATGGATCGCAGACGGAGATCGACAGCACGTGGACCGGCGCGTTCGCCGATCTGAGTCTGTCCCCGGACGGAAGCCGTATCGCGATGTCAATCGCAGGAGATGCCGCACCAGCGATATGGGTAAAGAGGCTTCCGGGCGGATCGCTTACACGACTCAGCTTCGTCGGCGCAGCCGACCGGCCAGTGTGGACTCCGGATGGAACGACAGTCGCGTACATGGCAATGCGGAATGGAAAACGAACCGCGTGGATGCGACGCGCGGACGGAAGCAACGACGAACAGCCAATAAATCGAAAGAGCCCGCAGCTCGACGAAATAGCCTATACGCCGGATGGACGCCTGAACATTCTGCGCAGCCTCGGCTCATCCGCGAATACACGAAAGCTCCTGATTGCTCCTGCTGGATCTGACAGCACGCCGCGACCGCTCATCAGAACGGAATATGACAACTTCGCCGCAGCGGTATCTCCGAATGGAAAGTGGATTGCGTACACGTCGAACGAGTCGAAGGAGAACGAAGTCTACGTGCGACCGTTTCCGTCGGTCGATTCAGCGCGATGGACTGTCTCGGTGAACGGTGGCTCCGAGGCGCTCTGGTCACACAGTGGGCGCGAGATTTTCTATCGCACCTCGTCGGGTGACATGATGGTGGTCCCGGTGGCAGCAGGCAGCGTGTTTCAACCGGGCACCCCGGTAAAACTGTTCTCGGGCGCGCAGCTCTTTTCGGATACATATCATGCCACTTGGGGTGTGAGCCTCGATGACAAGCGCTTCATCATGGTGCGTAACGCACAGAAGAACGCGCAGCTCCTCGGCGTAGTGATCAACTGGGGCGCGGAGATTGGAAAACTTGCGACGACAAGATCGCCATGAGCTCTGAATAGTATCAATATGATACTAAGCGTGCACAATGGCGTCCCTCTTGCTAAAAAAAGTATCTGCACGCAAAGTTGGCGACATGGCGCCTTCAGTTCCGTCGCTCCGTCTCGAGTCCACCGCGCCCAACGAACGCGCATGGATCGATGGCACGCGCGCCGGCGACTACAAGGCATTCGACGCCATGTTCGCTGCCTACGCGGACCCGCTCTCGGCGTATGTGTATGGCCTTCTGCACTCACGCGACGATGCACAGGAGCTGGTGCAGGATCTATTTCTCTGGATCTGGGAAAATCGATCACGCTGGGAAGTGCCAGGGCAGCTCCGCACATACCTCTACCGCGCAGCACGGAACCGCGCGATTTCGACCATGCGCCACCGCCGGGTGCAGCGCATGTTCCAGCTTCGTACCGAGAGTGAATCCAGAGAGACTCCGCTTTCGCCAGGAGTGGTAGTTCTCTCGGATGCTCAGGATCAACTCGAGACCGCCGAGCTCTCAGGGCGAATCAATCGCGCTATTGAGCAACTTCCCGAGCGCTGCCGGCAAGTATTCCTCCTCAGCCGCCAGCATCACATGTCTTACGCAGAAGTTGCTGAGGTCATGCAGATCTCTCCCAGGACTGTCGAGAATCACATGGCCCGCGCTTTCGCCGGAATTCGCGCTGCCTTAAGCGATTGGTCATAGCGGACTAGGGGTAGTCAAAGGCTGGCGCGTAATGGCGTCCAGATATGACCGCACCATTCGACGACGCTGCATTGTCTCGCTACCTCTCCGGCGAATCGTCTCCGGAAGAGCAGCTTGCGATTCGACACTGGCTCGAAGCCGATCAATCACGCCTCGCACATCTCGATAGAATCCGCGATGCGTGGGATCTCGCCGCCAAACGCACCGCACCGAGCTTTGACATCGGTGCCATGCGACATAACCTCGGCGTCCGAACCGGTGGAGCGCATAGAGCAATTGGACGCCGCGTTAGCCTCAGCAGCGCTTCAGGTCGCCGCTGGCTTATACCAATGGCTGTCGTCTCAATCGCAGCGGCCGCCATCGTGGTACTTGTCGTTCCGTTCGACCGATCATCGAATGTTGCCCGATCCGCACCGCTCGAATGGAAAGAGATTACGACGGTCCGCGGACAAAAAGCCGACATCTATCTCTCGGACGGATCGCACGTCCAACTTGCTCCTGAATCCCGCCTGCGCTTCACTTCGCCACTCGCCGATAAAGCACGCGACGTCCATCTCGAGGGCCGCGCGCTGTTCGAAGTGCGTCACGACCCGCTCCGCCCATTTCGTGTACGCACTGCACTAGGCGTTGCCGAAGACCTGGGTACGCGCTTCGACGTAAGACAATATCCGGGCGACACTACACTCAAAGTCGTGGTCGCCGAAGGTCTGGTCGCAATGCACGGCGAGACATTGACCGCTGGGCACGCGGGTATTCTGACCGCGTCGGGCAAGATGGGCGTGCAAAAAGGTGTCGATGTGAACAGGGAAATTGGCTGGTCTAATGGTCGTCTCTCCTTTGACGCCATACCGCTCCGCGAAGCCATCCGTGAGCTGCGTCGCTATTACGATTTCGAGTTTGTTGTCGCCGACAGCGTTGCTGCCGCGCGTCGTCTCACCGCGTCCTTCGACACTGAAGCGCCGTCTGAAGTCGTCAACGTCATCGCACTCTCGCTCGAGCTGCGACATGAGCTTCATGGCAAGACCATCACCTTCCGCTCGCGCTGAATATGATCACGAGATTTCTCGTCCTCCTCGCCATCGCAGCGACTGCGTCTGCGCAGCAACCCAGCGGAGAATACGCGTCTACCGAGCGTGGCCCGCGATTCCTGCTTGCCACCACGCGTGAGACGGTGACGCTCGACGTTTCGCGCACTCCCGCTCTCCGCCGCAGAGTATCCATCGACGCAACTCGACAACCACTAAAGGACGTGCTCGACCAGATCGCACGTCAGGCAGATCTGAGCCTTTCGTTCAGTCCCGACGTCGTGAATCTCGAAACGGTAGTGACACTCGAAGCGAAGAATCTCACAGTCGCAGCCGCGCTCACGGAAGTGCTGATGGACCTTCATGTAGATGTCGTGTTGAGTCCAGGCGGACAGCTCAGCATCGTCCGACAGCCACCACCACCCGTGGTCGGCACGGTCAGCGGACGGGTGACTGATGCAGTCACCGGACAACCCATTGGCGGCGCTCAGATAAGTGTCGCTGGTCTGACGCTAACCGTTACGGCATCTGATGCCGGCTTGTATACGATTGCGGGAGTGCCATCAGGCAGTCATCGACTGACGGCTCGACGACTCGGGTACGCCGCGCAGTCACGCAACGTAACGGTTGGAGACGGCGCAACGGCCACACTCGATTTCGCGCTTGCACCGGTTCCGACTGCGTTGAGCGAAGTGGTGACTACCGCTACAGGACCACAGCGCCGACGAGAGCTGGGCAATGTGATTGAAAGAATTCAAGTCGATTCGCTAGTGGTGGACGCGCCGATCACACGGCTGACTGACATACTCAGTGCCCGGGTGGCGGGCGTGCAGATCGCACAGAACACAGGATTCTCCGGCGAATCTCCGCGAGTTCTGATTCGTGGAATCAGCAGCATGACGCTCTCACGAGAACCACTGCTCTACATCGACGGCGTTCGTGTAGATAACAGCACGGGCGCCATCTTTCATCCAACCTTTGGGTTCCTGTCATACGGCCATGCACCGGGACGCTTCAATGACATCAACCCGGACGACATCGAATCCATCGACATTGTAAAAGGTCCGAGCGCCGCAACACTGTACGGCACCGACGCTGCGAATGGTGTAATCCTGGTGACGACCAAGCGCGGGCGGTCCGGCGCGCCGAAGTGGACGATGTACACCGAGGCGGGTGTATTATCGCCCGCGGTTGGATTTCCGGACAATTACTACAGTTGGGGGCGGAACACGACGACGGGAGCAACACAGCGATGTCTTCTGTTACAGGCAGCGGCCAACACATGTAGGATCGACAGCCTCACCACTTTCAGTCCGCTGCATGATGACGAGACCACAATCTTCGGCAGAGGTCTCAGATCTCAACTTGGTGCGCAGGTTTCAGGAGGCGTCGAGCGGTTTCAATACTTCGTATCTGCTGAAGGCGAGCGGGAGCGCAGTTATCTCGAAATGCCAGCGGCGGAGGTCGAGCGTGTCAGCACCGAACGCGGTGGGGCAACGATTCCAGATGAGCAGCTTCATCCGAACGCAGCAAGCAAGCTGAGGTTTCAGGGGAACGTCAACAGGTCGTTCGCGAACGGAGACGTCGCGCTTTCGAGCAGCTTCGTCAAAAGCTACACAAGGATTCCGCGGGGTAACGAATTTGCGGCTGCTTCACTCGGATCGGGTTATCGCGACGCATTCGACGGTTGGGATGCAACCACTGGACGGCCAGGAGAAACCTTCGCGCTCCTGTCGGCTGAGCACGCCACACACTACACGAATAGCGTCAAGATCACATGGCGTCCAATTACCTGGTTGAGTACTCGTGGCACCGTCGGGTTCGACTACTCGGGGATGCTCTATGATGGCTTGCAGCGACGAGGTGAAGGCGGTGGGGCGACGAGGTCAACCGGGCGACGATTGAGCATGCGCTCGGAGTCGTCCGTTGCCACGGTGGATGTGGGAGCGTCGGCCTCAGTGGGATTGAGCTCAGCCATCAGCTCGAGAACTTCTATCGGCGCTCAGTACAACCGCCTGCTCGAATCCATTACCGCTGCAAATGCTACGGGACTTCCCCCTGGATCCGAAACCGTCACAGGTGCCGCGACAGTAGTCGCCAGCGAGTTCACGAACGAATCCGTTGTGGCCGGTGCATATACGGAGCAGACATTCGGCTTGAAGGATCGTGTTTTCGTAACCGGGGCTGTGCGCGCCGACGGTGGGAGTACGTTCGGCAGAAACTTCAATACCGCTGTGTATCCGAAGGCCAGCCTCTCGTGGGTCATTTCGGATGAGCGGTTCCAATCGAGGCTACCATGGATCAGCAGCCTTCGCTTCCGCACTGCGTTTGGTGCCGCTGGCGTTCAGCCGCGAAGCATTGATGCACTGGCACGCGTAACTCCAATCACGTCCTTTGCTGACGGCACACTGACGAATGGAGCTGTGCGTACGGCGATAGGAAATCCTGATCTGAAGCCGGAGCGCACACGTGAGTGGGAGGCTGGTCTCGATGTAGAGCTGTTTGGAAAACGCGTGAGGCTGGAGGCGACGCATTACGACAAGCTCAGCACCGATGCACTGGTCAACCGTCCTCTTCCCTCGTCAGTTGGAATACTGAACCGTCTGGAGAATCTCGGTTCAGTGAGCAATCGCGGTTGGGAGGGACTTCTGAACGCGGTAATCTTCGAGTCACCGCTGCTGAGCTGGGACATGACGCTCAACGGGTCAGTGAATCGCAATCGGCTGAAGTCAATCAATGCCGACGCCATCTTCGTCACGAGTCCTGCAGGTGCCTTCAGGGTCGGCTATCCAATTTTCTCCCGCTGGGATCCACCCATTCGGAGTTTCGCGGACGCGAACGGAAACGGCATTATCGAGCGCAACGAAGTCGTAGTCGGCGACACGGCCGAGTTCATAGGTGAGTCGACTCCGCCGAAACAGCTCACCGTTGCCACTGGCCTCTCTTTCTTTCGCGATCAGGTGCGGATCTCCAGCCAGTTTGATTATCGCGGTGGGTTCGTCGGTATGGATTTCACAGAGCTGAATCGATGCAACTCGCGCGGCACTTGCCGCGGTGTGAATGATCCGTCCGCCCCGTTGCTCGAACAAGCGCGAGCAGTTGTTGCAAATGGCACGGTCAGGAATTGGTCTGGCTACATGGTGGATGCGACTTTCGTAAGGTGGCGCGAATTCGCGATTGCATACCGAGCTCCGACGGCAATTGCGAGGCGTCTGCGCACAAACAGCTTCAGCCTGACGCTTTCCGGCCGCAATCTGCGTCTATGGTCGGACTACACGAGTCCCGACCCCGAGATCAATGACTCCGCGGGAGCGCTCGCGGCGGAAGGACTAGGCGGCAACCCGACCGCACCGCAGACGCGCTATTGGATTCTTCGCGCTGCTTTCGGCTTTTGACGGAGATTGCGGAATGACTGAGATCAGAATCACTCGCTGCTTTCTTGTGATTGCAATCAGCACCATCCTGACGGCGGCTTGTTCCACGTTGACCGACGTCGATGCACCCGACGTTCTTCAACCTGAGCGATTTGACAATCCCGCGGGCGCGCTCACTCTGCGTGCTGGAGCGATAACACGATTCACGGAAGCTATGGCGAATCCGACTCTCGAGTATGGACAGGTCGGTGGCTCGGGTCTCATGTCTGACGAATTCACTTCGACATTTCTCAACCGCCTCAGCGACCGTCGCAGCATTACAACCGGCGTCAGTGAGTATCCAGATCAGGCGCTTCACATCGCACGGGTCGCGCTGCGTGCGGCAATACCGGCGATGCAGAAGTACGTACCGACCCCGAGCTCTCGTATGGCGGAACTTTTCGGATTACTTGCCTTTACCGAACTGTTCTTCGGTGAAAACATGTGCTCGGGAATTCCGTTGAGTGACATTATCGAGGGTACTCCCGTTTACGGTGAGCAGCTCACGAAGACCCAGTTACTCGAGCGTGCCATCGGCGACTTCGACTCGGCCATCGTTTACGCGGCAGACAGCGCTCGCATCCTGAACATGGCTCGTGTTGGGAGAGCACGTGCGTTGCTGAATCTCGGGCGTTTCAGCGATGTAACTGCCGGAGTTGCAGCGGTACCAACGTCATTTGTCTACTCGACGCAGCACTCGGCGAGCGTGCAACAGAACGGCTTGTTCGTGGCGCAGTATTCTTCCCGCACGCTTTCAGTCGCGAATAACGAAGGAGTGAACGGTCTCAACTTCAGGACGGCGAACGATCCCCGCGTCCCCACGCAGCTTCAAGGAATCGGGAACGACGGCGTAACGCAGGCGTTCGCGTTTACGCGTTACAACAGCGCAACGTCGCCGATTCCTTTCGTGAGCGGATTGGAAGCGCGGCTGATGCAGGCGGAAGTCGAGCTGCGGCTCAACCCAGCCAACAATCAGACGACGGGCACTGGCTGGCTCGGCATATTGAACATGTTGCGAGGTACAGCCATCACGCCTGCGCTCGCACCACTCGAAGACCCGGGCACCCCTGAGTCGCGCGTGAATCTCCTGTTTCGCGAGCGCGCATTCTGGCTTTTTGGTACGGGGCACCGGCATGGCGATCTCCGCCGTCTTGTGACGCAGTATGGTCGCGGCGTCGAGACAGTTTTCCCCACGGGTCCATACCGCGCGGGACTGTTCTACGGGACATCGGTCGTGTTCGTGCCGAATGACCGCGAGCAGAACAATCCGAATTTCAATGGCTGCCTGGACGTAAATCCCTAGCGATCGTCAACCGAAGGAGAAGTACGGTGCCAGCGTTGCTCATGATTGTCCTGGCTCAAACGGTCGCGGCTGCAACTGGTGTTGCGGCGTCAGATCGCATAATAGATCAATCTGTCGGTATGTGGCGCATCACCAACTACTCGGCATCGCCAGGAAAGCCATTGGCAGCGATTTCGAATGACGGGATGCGCGTAGCGGCTGTCGTTTCACGCGGCAATGTCCGTGCGGGCGTCACCGAGTATGAGCTCAGAGTATATGATCTGAACCGCTCGGGGCCGACGCCCGCTGTCGCGAAGGAGACAGTCGTTCTTCAGCGGTCTACTACAGGAAACCCGCCGGCAATCACGGCCGTGCGGTGGCTTGCAGATGGGAGGACTCTCTCTCTACTCGCGATACCTATCGGCGGTTCACCGATCGAGCATCAGGTATACGTGATAGATACGCGCACGGGTATCGCAACACAACGCACTACATCCCGAATCCCGATCGTGACATATGGGATTTCCGGTGATGCATCGACCATCGTGTATGCGACTCGCGTTGCCGCTGATGCAGCAAGCCGGGAGCGAGAACGCCTCAGTGGTGTCGTTGCGGATGCTGATGAGCCTGGCTTCCAGTTCGACGCGAACACGCTGTATGGCTTTGATATCGAGTTCTTTGTTCAGCCCCCCAATGGGTCGAGCAGATCCGTCCGCAAAACGCGGAGTGCCAAGGGGCTTCAGCCGATTGAGTTCTTCGAGCGCAGCGGTTTCATAGAAGTTTCGCCCGATGGACGGCAGGCAATCATCGGAATGCACCTACCTGACTCGATTCCGACTCGATGGCGTGGATACAAGGCTGAACAAATTCGCGATTTCATCGATGTTCGCGAGCATTCCCCACCGACGTACGGTTTGCTCGACCTGACGACAAATCGCTTTTCATTATTGTTGGACGCTCCCTCAGTGTGGAGCGGTACCACAGCAGTATGGTCGCCGGACGGCCGGTACGCGTTTTTGACTGGATATCTGCCACTCGATTCGACTGATTCTGCTGCAGTGAGATCAGCGCGATCTGCCGGAGGTGTAATCGCCGTGGATATGGCTACGCGACAAGCGCGCCCGATCGTCGATGGTGTGTGGCAATTCGCGCATGTGTCGTCGCGTGGTGATTCCGTCTGGTTGACGCGACCAGGGCAACGCGGTGCAGTGGGGGGCGCGGGACGATCTGGTGTAAGCGCTCGAACACTGGTGCGAGATGAACGAGCGTGGCGGAGTACTGACAGCACGGAATACGCGTTTGAGCTATTCCACACATGGGCTTCCGTCACAGCGAGCGATCAGATTGTGGTCGGTGTAAATGAAACGCTCGACCGTGCGCCCGAGCTCGCCGTAGTCGATCGACGCAGCGGACGTGGTGCCGTCATCACTTCGCTCAATCCGGCTTTTCGCACTCTTCCGCGAGGATCGATCAAGCGTGTGGAGTGGAAGAGTTCCCGGGGCGATGTCTGGGAAGCGCATCTGGTCACACCTGTCGGATACAAGCCGGGAATTCGATACCCTGCGGTGATCATGATGATGGACATGAGCTACCGGGACAGTTATGTGTTGGACGGTCGCATCTACAAGAGTGCTTACCCTGTGCAGGCGTTAGCAAACAGGGGGATGGTCGTTCTGATGACTTATTTTCCGCCGGTCTTCTTCGCAAACTACGTGCGTCCGCTGGAGCGCGAGATAATCCGGGCGGGCACGGATGGAGCATTCGAGTATCTGGTGCGAGAAGGGCTCGCAGATTCTGCGCGAATCGGGATTACAGGTTTCAGCCACGCAGGTTACGTAACGCAGGATGCGATCACACAGTCTTCGCATCGATACGCGGCTGCGATCGCGATGGACAACTTCAATGGAAGCTATGTCAGCTACATCGTGTTCAACTTTCGCTCGACCATGAACGCGATGGAAGACTACTACGGCGGGAGTCCATTCGGGGCTGCAATGGCGCAGTGGCAAAAGGAGGCTCCCGGGTTTGCAGCGGCGCGCGTGAGAACTCCACTGCTTCTCGAGGTGCATGGCTCTGGCCGTTTAAGCGAGACTCCAACGTCGAACATCGCTTCGTGGGAGACTTACGCGGCGCTGAGCCGCCTGGGTAAGCCGGTGGAACTGGTAAGGTATCTATATGGTCAACACATACTCGAGAAACCGATGGAGCAATATTCGTCGGCGCACAGGCAAGTCGACTGGTTGACCTTCTGGCTGAAAAACGAAATGGATCCGTCGGACGCGAAGCGCGAACAATACATCAGGTGGAAAGCGATGCGCGAACGTGCTTCACTCGCGACCGACGCTCCGCGGTAATTCCTCGTGAGTCGAAGATGTCGTCGACGCACCATACGAGCTGATTTGAGGCTTCTCAGCCTCGCCGATCAGGCAATCTGTGGAATCCGGATCTCAACGTGAACCTCTGCCTTGGCAAGCATATCGACAAGTGTGTCTATAGAAAACAGATCGATTTTGCCCCTTACGACGTCGCTGACTCGCGGTTGCGAGACACCGAAAAGCTTAGCCGCGGCAGCCTGTGTGAGACCGCGAACCTTAATGACCTTCACTATTGTCGCCATTAGTAACGAGCGAATGCGAAGATGCTCGGCCTCTTCGCGGCTAAAGCCGAGATCCTCAAACACGTTTCCGCTCGAGCGGACAACGCTTGTTCTCCGTATTGCCATTTCTACCCCTTGGCTACAGCGCGTCGCGCGGCATTTAGTGCCTTGAACCGCTCTTTTGCCAAATTGATATCCGATTGGCGAGTCAGCCGTGCCTTCTTCTCGAATGCGTGTAACACGTAAATCCCTTCTTTGTGCTTACTGACGTAAAGCACGCGATGCTCAGTCGCTGTGTGAATCCGGATTTCATAGACCCCCTGACCGACAGAAGTCATTGGCCTCCAGTCATCTGGAGTTTCGCCGAGTTGGACCAGATGCAACTGATGACCCGCTTCGCGACGGGCATTGTCAGGAAAGCTCCTCAAAGCTTCCAACGAAGTTCCCAGGAAGAAGAGATCTTTGCCAACCACTGTAGTATATAAAATGTTGTATAAGTGTGCAATTCGCTCTTTGCATGATTAGTTCAGCCCGACGTATGACATCATCAGACGGTGGCTCGTGGAAGTTTTTTGTTACTTGAACGAGCCCCGCAGCGCATTCCACAACAACGGGTACGTTGCCATAGTCTGAGCGCGATACTGCGGCCGGAATCCAAACAGCACAACGTGGCCTTTGCCCCGTCGCACATCGACCATCGCCGCTTTGCCCGCAAGCTTCTGTGCGCCGAGGAGCCAGCCGGACATGAGTGGATTGTCGGCTGGGTATCGCGCCACGACTGACACTCGCGATGGATCAGTCACGGTGAAAGCAGGAGAGCTCTCGAACCAGACGGCTTCCTGCGGCGCGGTATAACCGGCCACGAGCGGATTCGACTTGTCGAGCTCGACTCGTAGCACAGAACCCGGTGCATAGAAATCACTCGGCCGAACACCATCGAGATCATTCTTCACGGGAAGTGAAAGCGCGTCGATGGCGTAGTCACTCGCATCGTTGAACGCTATCAGCGTCCCTCCATCATCCACGAATTTGCCAAGCGCTTCGGCACCGGGCGCACCAACTCCGCCCTTGAGTGAATCCGGGTACCTGGCCGGAGGACCGTTCGCTATCGCGCGAGCATTCTGGTCAGGAATGATGATCGCGTCGAATCTCGAGCTGAGGTTTCCAGAACGGATGTCACGCGCCGAGATGGTGGTGAAGGGAATCTTGTACTGATCGAATACCCATCGTGTCCAGCCTTCATCCATCGACGGTGACGCGTTGGTGAAGATTCCAATCCGGCGTGATTTATTGTTGGTGAGACCAGCTGCGACCCACGGTGTTGCGCCAACAGGTGCGATGTGTGTCGATGCAACCGTTACAGGATCCTTGACGAATTCCACATTGAAGCCGAAAAGGAGCGGCAGTGTGTGCGCTGTCACGTCATAGGGCCGCTTGGGTGGACCGCCGGGATACTCATGCAAATCCGGATAATGCTGATTCTCGAGAAGTGTCTTGGCGAATCCGCCATATGGTTGCGCAGTGGAGATCAGATAACTGCCGGCAGGAAACGTCTTGCCGTTCGCGGTGAATGATGCATTAGCTCGACTGATCTCGACCTGGCCGCGCTGGAGAATGCGAAGAGCAAAGTTCACCGCGGTGTCGCGAGCAGGTTGTGCCGGAATTACAATCGTGGCGGGCCAGTCATTTCTTCCCGGCGCATTGCGTCCAGCAACGGAATGTTTCTGTACGGCGCTGTAGCTCGAGAGCCAGAGTGCGCGATCGTCTGCGGCCTGTGCGAGGAGCGCCCACGACGCTGCCGTTTGATATCTGACGATGTCGCCAATGGTCCAGTGTCCGCCTTCCCACCGCGTCAGGAAATCGACGCCAGTCACTTTCGGATCGACGTTATAACCGGCTCGAAGTGAGTCGAACTTGACATCGATCGGGGAAGCGAGCCGTGCGCTTGCAGTCTCGGTGAGGATGCGGATCGCGCCATGATAATGCTGATAGGCACGAGCCGGAGTCCACGCATCGTACGAGGTGTTGTTGGCGACTCCTGTCAGTCCGTCCATGGTGAGTCGCCACGTCATCGACTTGCCCATCTGTGCAACTCCAGCTGCGATGACGGGATCGATGTTCGGCTCGATTGGATCCATATACGGCGGAATGAAAATGCGTGTGCCGTCTGATCCCTGCTGATGGATGTCGTTCACAATCTGCGGATGCCACAGGTTGTATAGTGAATCGATCACCATCTGTGTCTCGACCTGCGTGAACGCATACCAGTCACGATTGTTGTCGTGGCCCGCGTAATGATGGTACAGCTCGGGCGGCGACAATCCCTCGGCGCCGGTCCCCAGGGTGCGGTTGTACCACTTCGCCACGATCGTCACGCCGTCGGGATTCAGCGACGGGACGAGCCACAGAATCACGTTGTCCAGAATCGCGCGCGTCGCGGCGCTCGTGTCGGTCGCGAGGCGATAGGCGAGCAAGACCGGCGACAGATGCCCGCCGACCTCGGTCGAGTGAATGCTCGAGGTGATCAACACGATCGCTTTG
>Ga0070698_100006111_pt1 | contig 13112 bp, 12 predicted proteins | sample KBSK1502metaG_FD_65477 | JGI IMG/M metagenome (GOLD analysis project Ga0070698, IMG submission 65477) | Corn, switchgrass and miscanthus rhizosphere microbial communities from Kellogg Biological Station, Michigan, USA - KBS K1-50-2 metaG | ecosystem: Host-associated > Plants > Roots >... | reverse complement strand
TGTTGCACCATCGGCGAGTAGCCGTTGAGCGAAATCCGGTGCTTGCCATTAAACAAACCCGTCGTCGCGTCGTAGTAGCTGCACAAGTAGTCGACGCGGCCATCCGCGTTGAAGTCTCCGTACGTCACGCTGCACTTCTGTGTCGCGGTCGTATCGAGCCAACCGGCTTGGCCTATGTACTTGAACGTGCCGTCGCCGAGCGAGAGGAAGCTGTACTGCCATGTGTACGTCGTCGAATTCGTTCGCGTGCAACTCACATCGAGCTTGCCGTCGGCGTTGAGATCGACGAACACGATGCCCGCATCGCACGCATTCATGTAGTAGTAGGGGTCCGCCCAGATCGGTGCCAGGCGGAACGTGCCGTTGCCGTTGCTGAACGCGACGCGAAGCGAAGACTTGGCGGCGGTCGTCGCCGTCGCAGGCAGAAACCGCCGGAAGATGATGTCTCGGCGATCGTCGCCGTTCACGTCGGCCGAGTAGACGGCAAACGTTTCGGTGGCGAGAGGACTGGTCCACACGCCGGTAATCCCCGTGCCCACCGAGGCGAACGCACCACTGGTCGTCGCGAGCGCCACCGCACTCGAGGTCTGAGAGTTGGCGGTGCGGCAGATCAGATCCGTCTTGCCGTCGGCGTTGACGTCGCTGTTGATGATGCCGCCGCCCGCACACCAGGAACCGCTCGCAGGCCACGTACCGTACGCCGCGAACGTTCCGGCACCGGTCGACACCGCGACTCGATACGTGCCGGCGATCGCGCCGGTGGAAGTTCCATCGATGCACATTAGATCTTGCTTGCCGTCGCCGTTGTAGTCGCCGCCCATGCTCAGCGAGTCGTCCGTGCCGCACCACCCCGCGCTGTACGCCCACGTCTTCGCGGCCGCGAACGTGCCGTCGCCGACCGAGAGCCTCGTGTACACGTACCCGCCCGTGGCGCTCGGCCCGACGCGACAGTGCGCGTCCGCCTTCGAATCCGCGTCGTGATGCATCAGCACGAACGAGGCGCCCGAGCACCAGGCGATGTCTGGCTTCGCGGTGAACGTGTCGCCGAGCTCTGGCGTGTATTCGGCCGAGAAGCGCAAGATCGACGCGCCCGTGAGGGAGTAATCCGCGTTGACCACGGCGTCGCGGCCGTACTCGCGAACGCTCGCGAGCTTGGACATGCTCGTCTTCTCGCTCGCCGTGTACGCGAGTCCGAACGCCCGCTTGATCGTTCCGCCGACGCGCACGACGATCGACTTGAGCCGCATTGACGTTTGCCCCGTTGATGCCCCGGTGGCGAACGTGAGCACGTCCGAGACGGGTCGAGTCTCGCGCAAGAATTCGATCGTCGGCCCGTCGGCGTGAGCAATCGAATAGAGGTAGCACTGGAGCGCGCCGCACCCATAGCTGTACGTGGTCACGCGCCCGTGGGTATCGGTCGACGTCGCCGCGGCCCACCGGAATGTCTTGCCGGCGATCGGCACGAGGCTCGGTGTCAGTACGATCTCCGTGCCGTCACGCTCGCGAATCCGCCACGTGTTCGCTGTGGCGTCGAAGCTGATGCGCAAAAAGCTCTGACGCTTCGTCGAGTGCGTGCCGCCGAGGCTCGTGTCGGGGATGAGCTCGTCGCCGCCGTCGAGCATGAACACGTCGGTGGCGGTGTACGTCGGTGCTCCGCCACCTTTGCTCGCGCGCTCGATGAAATGAACGCCCTCGAGCTGCCAGCCGACGCCGACAAAGCCATTGCGCCGGCTCGAGTCGTAGCTCAGCGCGATGTCGTCGCCGAGCGCGATCCGCGTGGTGAAGCTGCCGTTGTGCGGCGGCGACAGTTTCTCGCTGGCCGCCGAGATGTCACCAGCAGCCGACGCAATGCTGCCCGTGACGATCACCGCTAACGCGGTCACAAAGCCGATCCGATGTTGCATCATCGCCCGCCCTGACGAGCACGCCGTATGCCGGGGCAACTACATGTAATCGCCCGACGTCCGCGAGCGCTGTCACGCTGGGATGTGACAGCGTCGCCTGCGAAGCAACACGCGCTATCGCAAACTGTGCCGGCGCAGCAAGCGGTACAAGAACGCGCGATTCAAACCGCTCGCGCGCGCCGCGGCGGTGACGTTGCCGCCATGCAGCTCGAGCAGCGCGAGCACGTAGTTGCGTTCGAAATTATCGAGCACTTGGCGGCGCGCAACGTCGTACGACAGCCGCGGGTCGATCGTCGTGGACGGATGCGGCGGGTTGGGCGCGTTCGGCAGCCGGCGCTCGCCGAACACGACGCACTGCTCGAGATGATTGCGTAGCTCGCGCACGTTGCCGGGCCAGCTGGCCGCGGTGAGGGCACCGAGAAACTCCGGTTGCGTAAGCTCGGCGATCGTCGCGGCAGGCGCGCCGATGCGGTGTAGCAAGTGATTGACGAGCAGCGGAATGTCATCGCTTCGCTCGCGTAGCGGGGGCAGCTCGACCTTGACGACGGCGAGGCGGAAGTACAGGTCGGGCCGAAACGCGCTGCGATTGACCTCGGCGCGCAGATCGCGATTCGTCGCCGCGATGATGCGCAGATCGCAGTTGATCGGACCGCGTCCACCGATGCGGCGAATCACGCGCGACTCGAGCGCGCGGAGCAGCTTTGGCTGCAGATCGACGGGCAGCTCACCGATCTCGTCGAGAAACAGCGTGCCGCTGGAAGCCTGCTCGAACGCGCCCATGCGCCGCTCGGTCGCACCGGTGAACGCTCCTACCTCGTGGCCGAACAGCTCCGACTCGAGCAGGTTCGCGGGAATCGCGCTGCAATCGACGACAATGAACGGGCCAGCTGCGCGCCGGCTCGCGTAGTGCACCGCTTCCGCGACACCCTCCTTGCCCGTGCCGGTCTCGCCTTGCACGAGCAGCGTCGCATCGGTCGCCGCGATCTTCTCGAGCTGGGAGAACACGCGCCGCATCACATCGCTGTCGCCGATCAGCGGGCCGAACGACGAATGCTCGGAGCTCGCGAGCTCGGAGTGCTTCTCGTCGACGTGAATGCGCACGTCGGAGTTGCCGAGCCGCAGCTCGGTGCCGCCGGGGACGAGCCCGTCGGTGATCTGGATCGAACCGGCGTAGATCCCGTTGCGACTGCCCAGATCGCGCACGCGCACCGAAGCACCCGCGATCGTCAGCTCGCAGTGGAATCGCGACACGGTGTCGTCGGCGATCACCAGATCGTTGGATGGATGCGAGCCGATCGCGCACTGCTCGGCCGGCTCATCCCATTGCGGACCGCCGATCGTCTCGACCCGAAATCGTCGGATCGCGCGGCCACGGCGCTCGGTGGTCCGCCGCGTCGATGCAGGTGGCTCGTTGGCCATCGCGCGACGATATCAGGGCCACGTCAGATCGTCACTTCCCGGCGAAACCACTGCGTTCGTCGCGGCATCGAGCCAGCCGTGCAGCGCGATGAGAGAGGACCGCGAGCCGTGATTTCGTTGGAGGTCGCGAGCCAGCGCCTCGATGCCGGGCCATTGCGCGCCTACCTCAGTCGCGCGACCAATGCGCACCTCGAAACGGGCTCGGACGCCGTCACCTGGGAGTAACAAGTACGACGTTGCAGCGTCGTTACATCATGATGACATGCAGGCGTCGCGTGCTGACCAATTCTGGTCAAACAGATGCGCGTGCGAGTGACCGCCCGCAGTTAACCGCTGCATGCACCTTGCAAGACCGCGCGTCCTATTGCGCGCTACGAACAAGATCGATCCGTTTCGAATCTCTGTCGCGATGATGCTTCTATATGGAGGCTGCGGAGCTCCGGCCGATCCCGCACATCCTGACTCGTCGGTTGGAGCCAGCGACGTCAGCGTTGACGTCCGCATGCCGGTAGACGACGCTTGCTTTCCGCACCCCGCCGCCGGGCACAGCTCGTACACGTGCAACGGGGTCGCATTCGATGTCGAGGTTCCGGCGCAGTGCATCGTGGGCGGCTGCGGCATCATCCTCGATATTCACGGCCTGACCATGAGCGGACTCATGGAAGATGCCAACACCGAGCTGCGTACGCGCGGCGGCGCGGCGGGCTTCGTCGTGATCCAGCCGAGCGCCACACCCGCACCACCGCAATCGTCATGGACCGAGAGCGACGAGCCGAAGGTGTTCGACATCCTGACCCGGGCCATCGCGGTGTACGGGATCGATCCGGATCGCGTCCATGTCACGGGCTTCTCGCAGGGCGGATTCATGACCTGGCGCTTTCTGTGCGCGCACGCGGATGTGCTTGCATCCGTCGCGCCTGCGGCTGCCGCATCCAATTGCGCGAGCGCCGGTGGCGCGGGCCCGATCCAGGCCGCGTGCTCGTTCACCGGGCAAGAGCTTCCGAGTCGCAAGCTGTCGATCCTCTATATGCACGGGCGCGCCGACGAGAACTACATCCCGTTTTCGTGCGCGCAGCCGCAGGTCGATGCGATCGCGAGTGCATGGAGTCTGCACGCCGATGGCGTAGTGAGCTCCGGCGCCGGGTATACGCGCACGCGGTGGAGCGATGCGTCCGTCACGGTCGAGCTGCTTGCCCATGACTACACGTCGACGGCGCAAGTGCCCTTCGTGTCGGCGAGTGAGCTGCAGGGTCATTGCTTCCCGGGCTCGAACGATCCGGGCACGCAGCCCGGTCAGCTGTTTTCGTTTCGGTGCGAGCAGCCGGCCGGTTTCATGTGGGGCGACGAGATCGTGCAGTTCTTCCTCGCACACAGGCGCTGAGCCGGAGTGTTCTGTGCGACTAGATCGGCCCGGGAGCCGAGGTGCAATCCAGACCGTGTCCAGAGCGCCGTCCGCGCAACCACGCCGCCGCGTGCGAGCCGGAGCGTCGATGAAAGGTTCGTGATCGGGTCGCGGCGCCCTTCTGTCGTCCAACCGAGGCCCGCGTCATCGACGCGTTACATACTTTCACGCGACACCCGGATCGATCGCTCGTCTGTTGGACATGCGAATCGCATATCTGTTTGTCTTGGCTGTAGGCTGCACGGATCCCGACGGAACCTCGCCGGATAGCGCGCGCGTATGTCGCGACGATGCAAAGCTCGACGAGCTAGCCATGTTGTGGGATCAATACGTGAACGTTCCTCCGCCGCGCCCAAATGAAACGCGGTTTGGCTTTGTCGCAGCGGTCGTTCCGCCGCGGACCGCCGCACATCCGAGTTGGACCGAGCGCTCGGAGACGGCGCTCGGCCTCGACGCGTACGATTTCAACGGCTCCGTAGCTCCGCTTTCCGCGACGCAGGTCGCAACGTTGCTGCTAATGGACTCGAACTTGTCGGGCTATCTCGGCGAGCGCGAACCGAACCTGATGACCTTCGTGCGGGCGGTCGACGACATCGATACGTTTCGCGCCGTCGCGGGCTTCAACTTCGAAGGCCTCATCCATGCCGGCTACGACCGGCCAGACGTGTTCGTCGCGTACTCTTCGACGTGTAGCAAAGCGATCGCATTCGGATTACTCGAGAACGGACCCTGTGGAACGTCCCCGTGCGAGGACTAACGGATCACTACACACAGTAACGTTCACCGCACTCGGCGCGTGGTCCGCGACCGTTGCATGTGTACTCGTCGCAGCGCTTGGATTGGTCATTTGGATCTACGCACGGCGATTGTTCGCTCGAACCGCCACCCCGAATTGATCGAAGGCAATCCGGGCCTCGGGATCTGACAGCTCCAGCGGAGCGGCAGACATCACCGAGACAACGCGCGAGCCGAGAGCCTCACCAACGCAACACGTTGATGTGAGCAATCGGCACGTCCTGCCGGTGATCGCCAGGTGGCAGCGGCTACCGCTTGGACCTGCGCGAGGACGGTCGCATTCACGCGTGCCCATCACGCGCGACTCGCTATACTCGACGAGACATGGTGGCGTGCTTGCGGTGTACGCGTGCGCTCGATCGAATCGAGGCCGCCGGCGACCTGCAGTTTTGGCGTTGTCCGGTGTGCCAGCGCGACTATGCTGAGGAGAACGGTCGGCTGATGGACCGCTGGCTCAGTCCGATCAGCCTCGTGCTCTACGGCATCATCTTCTCTCGTCACCCACAGACCGACGCCGCGCAAATCACCGATCATTTCATCGCCGGCCACACGCGAGAGACCCTCGCGCTGATCGTCGACGACATCCGCGAAGAGCTGGCGCGGCCGAAGCAGCGCGTTCGCGACATCTTGCCTCTTGCGTGCGCCGAGGTCGGCGAGTCTGATGTTCGCGAGTTCTTGGCGCTGGTCGGCGATCGGATCGCCGCCGTGCTCGCCGATGCTTAGCGTCGACCGCGACACATCGGCGCATGCGTGCCGGAACCTGCGCGTTGACGTCGATCGATGGATCGAACACGCATCACACAACGGTTTCTTTGCCGGCTTCGTCTTCCGCTGGCGCGTAGTGTGATGTTGCCGGCATAGTCGCCAGCGGCCCGTGCACCGTCGTCGCGGGCGTGACGATCGCATCGGCGCGGGCGAGCGTGCAGGGCGAGCTCCGCGTGCACGATCCGGTCGGTGATCCATTCGGCGCGACGTAGAGTGCGGGTTTTTGGTCGGCGTCGGGCTCGGGGTCGGGCTGGACCTGGCCGCCGCTGTCGAGGGCGAAGCTCGATTCGACGTGCAGGCGGCACACGCGAGCGCGAGGAGATACGCGAGGCCTCTCATCGTCGAGCCAGTCTAGGACGAGCGATCGCGACCAGCCGATGACGTGGCGCTGACGGGGCGCGTAAATGCTGCATAGGTAGCCACAAACGGGTTGCACGCAACCGTCGGTAGGGCGTGCCGATAAGGCGTGCGATGGCGAACTTCGACGATCCAAAACCAGTTCTATCGGTCGCGACTTCGAGTCAGGCACACGCCTCGGAGAAAGCGCAAATCATCGATCTCCTACGATATCGATCGTTTGATCGCCCCGACGACCCAAGCAGTGACGGCGTCTCGTCATCGAAGCGTGTACCGCCGCCACCCGCGGAATCGATTCGCGAGTTGCTCGAGATCTTCGGATACCAGGATCTCTACGAAGCGATGAAAGACCGCACGGTCAACGGAGGTTTGGGCAAAGTGCTTCGGTTTGCGCGCAAGTCGCCAGCAGCGGCGAGGCTCGGCAAGGTCGAACGCGCATGAATGCTATCGCGAATCTCAACGTGCCCTCGTACGCCTTCATCATCGGCCGCAACCGTGCATCGCAGCGAATGGATCGCACGCCAGCCGTATCGTCGAACCGGGTGGCCACAGCGCATTAACGTCATGGTGGCGTTTGTGGTCTGTCACAGAAAGCATCGTCAACACCTGCGCGGTCAACTTCGGCGGCAGCACGCGGCGTAGGTTGCCGACGAGCCATTCGTCCGCACTGAGCTGAGCTCGCTGGTTCGCGAGCGCTTCGTCAAACATGCGCTCGACCGTCTTGGCGCTTTCGTGTCTGGCGGTCGCGAGGCGAATTTTGAGCGCGCTACGTTGTTCCTGCAGGCGATACGTCTCCGCGTCGTACCAGGACAGCACCTCGACGAGGACATCGCGAGTTCGCTCGTCGACACCGAGCGCGTTTGCAACCGAAGATGCGCGCGATGAAGGCTCGGCAGCAGCGATGGGTAACGCGAATAGGAATGCGAGAACGATCCGCATTCCTAAAGGCTAAACCACGGGAACGTTATGAACTTGTCATACCGATCACCAACTGAGGTCGAGCAGGGTGACTACACCACTGGCCACGCTCAGCGCCTCCACGTAGGAGCGCTCAAGGCAGCGGCGTCGGTTCCGCCTGAAGAAATCGACCGATTGGCTTCGGCAACCTAGTAGACGGCGTCGATTTGCTCCTGCACGTTGTCCATCGCGGACTCGAGGCCGGGCACCTTGACAATGCTGTCCCACAATGACGATAGACGTTGCTCGAGCGCATACGGCGGCGTCGGATTGGCCTTGTACGCATCGATCGCGCGCTGCGCTGCAGCCATCTGATCGCTCGGAACATCGCGGTAACCGTTGAATGGATCGTACCTCCAGCCGTAACCCCAACGCCATGGCGTCGGCAGCGCTGGGGTTCCGCCCATCCGCACACCAGCGCGCATCGCACTGCCAAGCAGAGGCGTAGTCTCGCTTGCGACGCAGGTCTCGAGCGCAGCATCGGCCGCTGCCCTGAGCTCACTCGAGCCGCCGACGTAGTATGCAAAATCGTGTGTGACGCAACAGTGCTGCCACAGCGCGCGATTACTTGGTGTGCCATCGGGGAACATCGAGCAGCCATCGGTGGTGAATGGAGCGAGCTCGGCAGCGGTGTGAGTGACGCACAACATCGGCATCTCTTTGCATACGGCGCTGTCGGCTTTCGGCGCGCTCAGAGCCGCGCAGCCTTGAGCGTCGTACGTCCGGACGACTGCCTCGGCGAGCTGTTGTTGTTCCGGCTGACACGTGCCGAACGGACTTTGGTCGGTGGTCTTTCCGCAGGTCGCGAGCACCGATGCGGCCCGATCACAGATCGCGTCCTCGGACGACGCGCATCCAATCACGCTGCAAAGTAACAAAACGATGACGGTCGATTTGCCGATCATGCTCGCGAGCGAAAGCAACGCACGTGCCGTGAGTCGCGAATGGGAAATCGCTACGATCGATCGCGACTGGCAACTCGGATGGCGATGTCAGGGCGATGTCACTAGCCGCTACACGTCTTGGCCGAGCACAAACTGTTCGAGCGGATTCTCACGATCACTTGGCAGGGTCGGGTGAACGCCAGAAGCGCGATGACTCGCCGATCAGATCGCTGGACCCGGATTACTACAATGCGTTTACACGGCCACGAACGTGACGTCGATGTCGCGTCTCGAAGCGAGCCGATCCTGTCGGTCCACTCCATCTTCGTCAAACTCGCCGCGCACACACATGACCTTTGCTTCTTCTGCTACTCGGTGCTTGCGGTGGAGTTGGATTCTCCGGGACATGGACCGGCGACGTCGAACGGATGGACGTCGGCACCGGGGCCGTCGTTTCGGCATCCGAAATGGCTATCGGGCTGACATTCTCGATCGATCGCGTGGCATCGAAACCTGCTCGCTCATGCTCGAGACGGGAACATGCTCGCGCGGCTGCTACGACAAGGTCGTTATCGCCGGCCAATCCTGTGATCGATGGCCGCACGCTCGTGTTGCTCGACGGCTATCTGTCCTGGCAAGGCAGCGCGAGCCACGACAACGCCAACGGTGCTCTGCTTCATTCGCCGCGTGTACCACGTGCTGACTGCAACAATGGATCACAGCGCGAAGAACACGGCGATGCCATCGAACCAGCGACGGCCGTCGCGCACCGGAGCCTTGGTGCTGGCCACGGTAGCGGACATACACCGGATCGCGTCGTCGCGCTTCGTGCCGATGCACACGGTGTATGGCCCCGGCGCATTGTCGCGCACGATCGCGTGGTGCGCGCCCGGGCGGTACGCATCGACACCGGCCGCGGTGACGTTGTTCGTCCCGACGGGCTCCGGAGCGACCGCAACGATGTCCTGCGGCGCGAGCTTCGCGAGATCCGCGCGGGTCGCCGGGTGGACGGTCCCGCGGATCACCCAGGCGGTCTGAGCGTCGAGCGGCACGTCGATGTCGAACGTGTCGCCGACCGGCCAGTGGACGATTGCGCCGTCGACGGCGGGGCCGGCGTCGATCCGGCGGTTGGTCTCGCGCGGCCAGTGACTGCCGACCGCGCCGAGGCGCACCGTCGCGCCGATCGGAATGCCGCCGAGCGTGAAGCGACCGTCGCGCGAGGGTGCGATGGACTCGAACCACGTCACACCAGGCGCGACGTCGATACGAACGAACGGCTCGATGCCGGCGACGGAATCGCCACCCGCATCGACTGTGCCAGCGATCGTTCGCGTGGGGCCGAGCGCGAGCTGCACGTTCGGCGTTGCGGGCATGGGTCGCGAACGGCGAGCGCCGAGCTCGGCGATCAGGCCACCATCAGGCGGGGCGACCGCGGCGAACCGGCCGTCGTGATCGGTCGTCGCGATCGCAGTGATGTTTTGACGCTTGTCCGTGAACACGCGCATCGGATCGCCGAACAGCTCGCCGCTCCAGACGACGACGCTCGCGCCGGCAACCGGCGTGCCGCGCTCGTCGACGACGCGCCCCGCGATCGGCGTCGCATCATCCCGTGGCAGCGGCTCGAAGTCGTCGAACAGCGCGTGCGCCGCCGCGACGTCGCCGCGCAGCCAGGCATTCCAGTAGCGTGCATTGTCGGCGATGCCAAGACCGATGCCGTCGAGGACACGCGCAGCGCGCTCGAGATCGCCGTCACCGGACCGCACGTCGAGGAGCTCGGCAAGCGCCGCTGCCGCACGTGGCAACCGGTACGTGTCGCCCGCGGCCTTGCGAGCCTCGACGGCGCGGCCCTCGAGCTCGATCGCCTTGCTGAGGTCGCCGTCCACGTACGCAGCGTGCGCGGAACGCGCTTCGTCCAGCGCGGTCGTGAGTGCCAGCGGCGACCCGGCGGCCTGCACCGCGAGCTCGGCATCACGAAGCTGGCTCTCGTACGCGGTGGCAGCGTGATCGCTGGGAGCGAGCGCGGTCCCACCGACCTCGAGCACACCCACGCGCGCACGCGCCGCGATCATACGGTCGCCGGTGTCGTGCGCGAGCTCGGCCGCACGCAGATACGACTGCATCGCCTCGTCGTATCTGCCCGCGGATTGGTTCGCGTCCGCGAGCTGGAGCTCGGTCAACGCCAGGGCCTCGGGCCACCCGATGTCCTTTGCCTCCGCGCGCAGCTTTGGCTCGTCGGCGGTGAGGTAGACGGTGAAGCTCCCCAGAGTGCTGTACAGCTTCGTCAGGAACGCGACCGTCTTCGCCCGGCGCGCGTCGCTCGGCAGGCGCCGCGCTGTCATCGGATCCGCGCCGCTGCACGGATCCGAAGCGCTGACCTCGTCGAACAGCTCGCGCGCGCCGATCTCGCGCTTCGGGAAGCGTTGCAGCAGGTCGACGTGAAAGGCGAGCTGCTCGCGCTGCGCGACATAGCAGTCGATCGCGGCCGTGCGCTTCGCATCCGTTCGCGCGCACGCCGCCGCATAACCGGTGTGCCACCGTTGCGCGAACGCGTCGACCTTCGCGGCGAGCGCCGCGGTGCCGGGGTGCTTCGCGATGATGTCGGCGCGCGCCTCGGGCGTCCATGCTGCGGCGAACGCGGTGTCGGCGGGTTCGCAAGTCGCAGGTGCGGCCCCACCGTGCAGGGAGAAGAACACCGCAGCGCCACCGGCGAGTGCAACGAGTGGCACTGCGATCGCGAGCCGCCGAGGCCACGTGCGACGTGCGCGGTCGAGCGCAGCGAGCAGCGTCGGCATGTCGCGCCACCGCCGAGCCGGATCCGGAGACAGGCCGCGCCCGAGAATCGCGCGGACCCGCGCGGGGATCTTCGCTGTCGCGACCGGCTGGCCGGCGCGCACGGCATCGCGCAGCTGCTCGAGCGTCGTGCCAGCGAACGGTCGCTCTCCGGCGAGCGCCTCCCACGCTGTGACACAGAACGCGAACTGATCCGTGCGCGCATCCGTCGCGCCACCGTCGAGCTGCTCGGGCGCCATGTACGCCGGCGTGCCGAGCAGCTGGCCGGTCGTCGTCAGCTGCAGGTCGAGCACGTTGCCGGCCGCAGCGTCGGGCGGCAACGTCGCCGCGAGCGCGTCCGTCGCGAGACCGCGCGCGAGCCCGAAGTCGGTGACGAGCACGCGGCCATCTCGAGAGCGCAGCACGTTGTGAGGCTTGAAGTCGCGGTGCACGATGCCGGCGGCGTGTGCGGCGGCGAGCCCGCGCCCGGCGGCGATCAGCGCGTCCCAGATCTCGCGCGCCGGCCTGGCCTCTCGCAGCCAGGCATCCAGGCTCGAGCCATCGACGAGCTCCATCGCGATGTAGTCGCGTCCGCCGTCGCTGCCGACCTCGTAGACGGTCAGCACGTTCGGGTGCTTGAGCCGTGCCATCGCGCGTGCCTCGCGCAGCAGCCGCGTTCGCAGATTGGGGCCGGCGTCCTCGCCGCGCAGCAGCTTGACCGCGATCTCGCGCTCGAGATCCGGATCGCGCGCCGCCCATACCACGCCCATCCCGCCGGCGCCGAGCGTGCGCACGAGGATGTACTTGCCGATCGTCGTACCCGGCGCCGCGCCCGACGCGCGAGGCGGCGGTCCGGATGCGAGCGTGTCGTCGTCCATCACTCGCGGCAAGCATAACCTTCCGATCTGCTCCGCGATCGGGGCGTCTGCCCACATCTGACCTGTGCGATCCTGATGCGGGATGTCCGAGACGGGCAAGCCAGACGGGGACGCCGTGGACGTCGAGACAGGGACCCAGGAGCTCGTCGAGGGCGTCGATTTCTTGCGCCACTGCAGGCCGAACGGTGCCGTCGACCTCGAGCGGCGCCGCGCCGCCTTGCGGCAACTCGTCGACGGTGTCTCGGCGCTGCACGCGCACCACAAGATCGCGTGCAACGATGATCGTTATCGCGCGATCACCCTGCTCGCGAGTGAAGCGGGACTTCGCGCCGGCGAGATTCGCGGACTTCAGTGGACCGATGTCAAAGACGGTCAGCTCACTGTTCGCCGTGCGCTCGACAGCGGCACGGTTCGCACCTTGTTGTGCTTCGGGGGATCACCGCGCCGGTCTCTTTGTCGCCGCGCATCGTGGCGGCGCTGGCGGTTCTCCGAAAGCTCGGTCTTTGGATCGTGTCGCGAGAGGACGGAGGTCCACTCAACTACTACGAGCTGAGCCGCACCGTGAACACGATCTACGATCGTGCCGGCGTCGCGCGGCCGCTGTGGCCGATGCACTGTCTGCGGCACCACATCGGGACCGTGATGGCCCGCCGCGTGCCGCTCGGTGTGCTTCAGCAGTTGATGGGCCACACAGACGTGCAGACGACGATGCGCTACGTGGATGTCTCCGAAGCCGACAAACGCGATGCGATCGCGGTTGTCTTCGGCGCGCGTGGCAGCCAGGCGCCAGCGGAGCAGGAAGTTGCGAGCTAACTACGACTGAACGTTAGAGGTGCCACCCGGATTTGAACCGGAGCTCGGGTCTACGTCAGTGCGGCTTGCCGCCGCTTTGCGCCTTCGCGGCATCGAGACGCGCCTGCGCCCATGCCGCGCGCTGCTCGATGTTGAGGTGCTCGGCGTTCGTCGGCTTATCGCCCCAGCG
>Ga0070698_100006109_pt1 | contig 13113 bp, 16 predicted proteins | sample KBSK1502metaG_FD_65477 | JGI IMG/M metagenome (GOLD analysis project Ga0070698, IMG submission 65477) | Corn, switchgrass and miscanthus rhizosphere microbial communities from Kellogg Biological Station, Michigan, USA - KBS K1-50-2 metaG | ecosystem: Host-associated > Plants > Roots >... | reverse complement strand
GCCGTTACTCGCGCCCAGCGCCACCCGGAGCGCGCGCTCCTTGGTGCGGCCGGTGGCCTTGGCGAGGAAGAGGTTCGCCAGGTTCACGCAGGCGATCAGCAGCAGAAACCCCACCGCGCCCATCAGGATCCAGAGCGCCCGCCGGAGTCCATCGCTGGCGATCCACCGCTCCGAGGAGTCGACGGTGACGCCCATGCCCTTGTCGTCCGTGGGATACTGCTCGCCCAGCCGGCGGGCGATACCGGTCAGATCGGATTGTGCCGCTTCCAGGGACACCCCCCGGGCCAGCCGGCCGATCACCGCAAGCTCGAAGCTGCCGCGGTTCGCGTCCGGCTGGCGGAGCATCGGGACGAAGATGTCGGCCGCGTCGAGCCAGGGCTCCCCCCGCGGCAGGACTCCGATCACGGTGTAGCCCTGACCGTCCAGGAGAATGCTCCGCCCGACGATGCCGGGGTCGGCCGCGAAGTTCCTGGTCCAGAGCGAATGCGAGAGCACCGCCAGGCGGGCATTGCCCCCGGGCTCGTCCTCTCCCTTGGAAAAGGTCCGCCCGGCGGCCGGCGTCACCCCCAGGGCCCTGAAAAAGTCCGCCGACACCGATCCGAGACTCAGCCGTTCGGGAAAATCCCGCCCGGAGAGATTGATCGACCCGCTCCGGAGGGCGCCGACCGCCTCGAAGGTCCGATTCTGATCGCGGATGTCCCAGAAGTTCGCGTGGGTGAAGGCGGCCCTCGTCCAGCGGCCTTCGCGCGATTCGGTGAGCTCCACCAGACGCTCCGACTCCGGAAAGGGCAGCGGCGTGAGCAGCACCGCGTCGACTACGCTGAAGATGGATGCGTTGGCACCGATCCCGAGACCCAGGGTCAGCACGGCAACGGCCGTGAATCCTGGGTTCTTGATCAGGGTGCGCGCGGCGTACCGCGCATCCTGCCAGAGAGTAGACACCTTTGGTCTCCGATGTTGGGGTCGTTCCCGCTGGCGCCAGCGCAACGACCAGCCCGCCCGCAGCGCGTCCAGGGACGAGCGAATCGCGTAGCGCGTCACCGCGCTGTCCGGACGGGCACGGAGGGCATCCGAAAACGCGCCGAGCATCTCGTCGCCGTGGGCCGCACGAAACTCGGCGGGAAAGGCGCGCAGGGCGCCTCGGAACAGGAGCCGGGCCGCCGTCTCCCGGAGGCCGTTCCGGCTGCCGTTCATCGCGCCATCCCGGGCAGCCAGGTCCGGCGCCGCGCCACGTCGACCAGCCGGCGGAGCCGCTCGCTTTCCGTCCGGGCCAGGGCTCTGCCCCGGCTGGTGACCCGGTAATGGCGCCGGCTGGGGCCGCCACTCTGGTCGCCGGACGGCGCGCGGGCCTCCTCGATCAGGCCCAGCTCCACCATGCGGGCCAGGGTGGAGTACAAGGTGCCCGGCAGGAGCTGGTCGGCGCCGCCGGTCAGCTCCTCGAAGCGCTGCATCATGCCGTAGCCGTGGAGGACCTCGTCCCCCAGGGCCAGCAGGACGTGGTACACCGGGACGCTGAGGGGGGAGGATGGTCGCATGGCTGTACCTTAGCCTCCACTATAGTATATCGCAAGATAGTTGGCGGCGACCGAATTGCCGGAACCTCCCGGCTGGCCCATTATTAACGTCCGACGGGCAGAGGAGTTTCAATGGCCGGCCACAGCAAGTGGAAGCAGATCAAGCACAAGAAGGCCGCCACCGACAACAAGCGCTCGGCCGTGTGGGCCAAGCGGATTCGCGACGTGATCGTTGCCGCCAAGGCAGGCGGCGGCGATCCGGGCGGCAACGCCCGGCTCCGGACCGCCATCGACGCAGCCAAAGCCGTGAATTGTCCCAACGACAACATCGAACGGGCCATCAAGAAGGGCACCGGCGAGCTCGAGGGTGAGACCTACGAAGAGGTGACTTACGAGGGATACGGTCCCGGAGGCGCCGCGATCATCATCGAGGCCACCACCGACAATCCCAACCGCACCGTCGCGGAGGTCCGCCACGCCTTCAGCCGCAACAACGGCAACCTCGGCGCCACCAACTCGGTCGCCTGGATGTTCGAGCGCAAGGGTCAGATCTACCTGGACGCGGGTCGCTACCCGGAAGACCAGGCCCTCGAGGACGCGCTGGACGCCGGAGCCGAGGACTTTGCCCGGGACGGGGACGAATACGTGGTGAGCACACTGCCCGGCACCTTCCATGCGGTCCAGGACGCGCTCAAGGCCAAGCGGTACACGATCCAATCGGCCGAGCTGGCGATGGCGCCGAAGAACACGGTGAAGGTGGAGGGTGCCGACGTCGGCAAGCTGCTGCGCTTGATGGAGGCGCTGGAGGACCTGGACGACGTGTCGAAGGTGTTCTCGAATTTCGATATCGACGCGGCCACGCTGGCGGAGGCCGGGGCCTGACGCCCAAGCCGCGATGAAGGTGCTGGGCATCGACCCGGGCACCGCGACGGTGGGCTACGGCGTGGTGGAGCGAGCCCGGGAGCCCGGTCGGCTGCTTCGTCTGCTGGAGTGCGGCATCATCCGGACCGGCCCCAGGGATTCGCTGCCCCGGAGGCTTCAGATCATCCACGAGGGGCTCACCGAGCTCATCACCCGCCACCATCCCGACGTGCTGGCGGTCGAGGACATCTTCTACGCCACCAACGTGCGCACCACCGTGGTCCTGGGGCACGCCCGGGGCGTGATCCTCCTCGCCGGGGCGGAGGCGGGCGTCGCCGTCAGCGAGTATTCCCCGGCGCTGGTGAAAAAGACGGTGGTGGGCCGGGGCGCGGCACTCAAGCCGCAGGTCGGATACATGGTGGCGAAGCTGCTCAAACTCGAAGCTCCGCCCAAGCCGGCCGACGCGGCCGATGCGGTCGCGGTGGCCCTCACCCACTTTTTCACCCTGTCCCGGGCGAGGCTGGGTCGATGATCGCCACCGTCACCGGCGTGCTGTCGGAGCGCCACGCCGACGCGGTGGTCATCCAGACCGATGGCGGCGTCGGGTACGAAGTATCGGTGCCACTCGGTGTGTTCGAGCGCTTGCCCGCCCAGGGCGCCCGGTGCTCCCTGCACACCGAACTGGTGGTGCGGGAAGACGCCTGGACGCTCTACGGTTTCGACTCGGTGGTCGAGCGGAGCATCTTTCAGCGCCTGCTCTCCGCCACCGGCCTCGGGCCTCGGCTGGCGCTGGCGATTCTCTCCACGCTGGGCCCCGAGCGGGCGGTGCGCAGCATCCAGGGCAAGGATGTGGCGGCGCTGAGCACGGTGACCGGCATCGGGAAGAAGCGCGCGGAGAAACTCATCGTGGAGCTGTCCGACCGGTTCAGCGACCTGGCGGTGGCACCCTCGCCAACGCGGGGCCGACCGGCGGACGAGGCGGCTAAGGCGCTGGTGGCCCTGGGCTACGCGCCCGCCGCCGCGGACGAAGCGGTGCGCGCCGTCCTGGCCGTCGCGCGCACCGACGATGTGGCCGCGCTGGTCCGCCGAGCCCTGCAGCATCTCACGACCCCACGAGGAGGACGGGGATGACCGTCGCATCAAGCAGCCCGCACATTACCGCCGAGTGGCTCTGCACCCGGTGCGGCTCCACCAACCGGAAATTCGTGCCCGCTGCCACCACGAAGGTGGTCGACCGGTGCGTCTCCTGTCACGCCAAGCACGAGCTGACCCCGGGTGACCGGCCGGTCCGCTGGAACGCGAGAGCCCTCTGAGCCGGATCGAAGTCACCACGCCGGCGGCGCTGCCCGACGAGGGCGGCGCCGAAGCGGCGCTTCGGCCGTCCCGGCTGGACGAATTCGTGGGACAGCACATGCTCAAGGCCCAGCTCCAGATCGCGATCGACGCCGCGAAGGGACGGGGCGACCAGCTCGACCACATCCTGTTCTTCGGGCCACCGGGCCTGGGCAAAACCACGCTGGCCATCCTGCTCGCCAAGGAGATGGGGGTGCAGCTCCGCACCTCGTCGGGACCGGTGCTCGAGAAGCCGGGCGATCTGGTCGGCCTGCTCACCGGGCTGGGCAAGGGCGACATCCTCTTCATCGACGAGATCCACCGGCTCCGGCCCCAGCTGGAGGAGTTCCTCTACCCGGCTATGGAGGATTTCCGGGTCGACGTGCGCATCGCCGACGGACCCAACGCGCAGACTATCCCGATGACCGTGGAGCCGTTCACCCTCATCGGGGCCACCACCCGGTTCGGACAGCTCACGCCGCCGATGCGGGCCCGATTCGGGATCGTGGAGCGACTGAGTTTCTATCCGCCGGGTGAGCTGGCCCAGATCGTGAACCGGTCGGCGGGGATTCTGAAGGTCGCGATCGAGTCGGAAGGCGCCACGGAGATCGCCCGCCGGAGCCGGGGCACTCCGCGCATCGCCAACCGGCTGCTCCGGAGAGTGCGCGACTACGCCCAGGTCAAAGCGGACGGCGTCATCACCTCGGCCGTCGCGGCCGACGCGCTGGCCCGGCTCAACGTGGACGAGTTCGGCCTCGACGACATGGACGCGCGAATCCTCACCACCATCATCGAAAAATTCGGCGGCGGGCCAGTCGGGCTTGGCACCATCGCCGCGGCGGTGGGCGAGGACGCGGGGACTCTCGAGGAGGTGTATGAGCCGTACCTGCTCCAACAGGGATTCATCGAGCGAACCCAGCGCGGGCGCATGGCCACCGCGAATGCCTACAAGCGATTCGGGATCACGCCGCCGCCGTCGGGAGGACAGGCTGCGCTCTTTGACGGATGAAGTTGCGGTGCCCCTCCGGACGTCCGATTTCGACTACGAGCTGCCGCGGGAGCTGATTGCGCAATCGCCGTCAGCCATCCGCGGAGAGAGCAGGCTCCTCGTGGTGCGGCGGACGGACAGACGGACAGACGGACAGACGGTCGAAACACCGAGCGCAGGAGCCGACCGTCCGACCGCCCGACCGACTGACCGTCGGTTCTCCGATCTCCCCGCGCTGATCCCCGAGGGCGACCTTCTCATCCTCAATTCGACCAAGGTCCGCCACGCCCGCCTGCTGGGCCGCCGCGCGTCGGGCGCACCCGCCGAGGTCCTGCTCCTCCATCCCGCGGGCGAGGACACCTGGGTCGCGATGGGAAAACCGGGGAGCGCGCTCAAGCCGGGCAAGCGCATCGACCTTGGCTCGGGGATCGCCATCGAGACGATCGAAGAGCTGCCCGACGGGTACCGGCGGGTTCGGTGCATCGGCGCCAGCGCCGAGGAGGCGATGGACCGGGTGGGACGGTTGCCGTTGCCGCCTTACATCGATCGCGACCCGACGCCCGACGACGGCCTTCGCTATCAGACCGTGTTCGCGGAGCGGGAAGGGAGCGTGGCCGCTCCCACGGCGGGCTTGCACTTCACGCCGGCGCTGCTCGGAGCCCTGGAGAGCAGCGGCGTCCGGATCGCGTGGCTCGACCTCGAGGTCGGCCCCGGCACATTCAAACCGGTAGAAGTGGAAGACTTCACCCGGCACCCGATGCATCCGGAGCGATACGATCTTCCGGAGAGCGTGGCGGTGGCGATTACGGAGACGCGGGCGCGTGGTGGCGCGGTCTGGGCGGTCGGAACGACGGTGGTGCGAGCACTGGAATCCGCCGCCAACCCGGTGGGTGGGGTCGTTCCCGGCGCCGGAGAAACCCGGCTGATGATCACCCCCGGGTATCGGTTCCGGGTGGTGGACCGTCTGCTCACTAACTTCCACCTGCCGAGGTCCACGCTGCTCATGCTGGTGGCCGCCTTCGCGGGGCTCGAGACGACGCTGGCGGCGTACCGGATGGCGGTGGAGCTGCGCTTCCGGTTCTACAGTTACGGTGACGCGATGGTGGTCCTGTGAGTTTTTTCGAATGGCTCCGCTCGGTCACGCCCGACGAGATCAAGGTCTACTACTGGGCCGCGATCAAGATCTACGGCAGCCCGTGGTTCTACCTCGGGATCGCCGTGATCCTCGCGCTCGAATGGGTCCGGCCTGCCGTTCGGGAGCAGCGGGTGTTCTCCTGGGGTCTTCTGCAGGACTTTCTCTGGTTCAATCTGGACCTGGCCTTCAAGGCCGCCGCATTCCCAGCGTTCGTCGGATTTCTCCGCCTGCTCTATGCTCGCGCGACCGGGGGGTACGTAGTTCCGGTACTGTCCGAGTGGCCATTGTGGGTCAAGGTACTGATCTCGTTCTTGATTTTCGATTTCCTGCAGTGGTTTCACCACTGGGTCCGGCACCGAATCAGCGCGCTCTGGCAGTTTCACGTCATCCATCATTCCCAGCGCGAGCTGAACCTCTTCACCGACTTGCGGGTGCATTTCGTCGAGTATCTCGTGGCCCAGGTCATCACCTTCATACCGATGTTTCTGCTCGGCCTGACCCCCGGGGCGATCGTGGGCACCGGATTCGTGATCCAGTGGTATACCCGGCTGATCCACGCCAACGTGCGAACCAACTTCGGCCCGCTCAGGCACCTGTTCGTGTCGCCCCAGTTCCACCGGATCCATCACTCGATCGAGCGGCGGCACCAGGACAAGAATTTTGGAGTAATCCTGACCCTGTGGGATCGCGCCTTCGGCACGCTGTACCCCGGCTACGACGAGTATCCCGAGACCGGAGTCGAAGGAGTGCTGTTCGCCCCGCCCTCAGGACTCTCCCCACTCGCGTGGGCCCGGGACCTGGGCGGGCAGGTGTTGTATCCGTTCCGGCAGCTGCTGGTCATGACCCGGGGGGCCGGATCAACGCGCACACCGCCTCGAGCTGGCGACGGGCCTCGTGATGCTCCTGAACATGCCGGCGGGCCCGCGCGCCGACCCCCGCCAGGAACTCGGGAGCCGCGGCCATGACCTCGGCCAGGGCCGTCGCGAACGCCCTGGCGTCCGCCGCCACCAGTCGCCCCGTCCCCGGATCGGTCAAGACCTCGCTGACACCCGGCGCTGCCATCGCCACCACCATCCGCTCGCAGGCCATCGCCTCCAGCAGCGCGTAGGGCAGCCCCTCGACCTCGCTGGTCATCGCGAAGCAATCGAATCCGGAATACTCCTGGCTCGGAACGCTGGAGACGCCTGCCCACCGGCAACGGTCGGAGAGCCCGAGCCGGTCCGCCAGGGCCCGCAGCGCCTGCTCCTCCGGTCCCACCCCGACCAGGACGAGATAGACGTTCGGCGCGTCCGCGACGAGGAGCTTGAACGCCTCGAGCAATCGGTCGAACCGTTTCTGTGGGGCGAGACGGGCCACGGTTCCCACCACGAACGCTCCAGCCGGGATGTTCCATCGGGCGCGCGCGCGCGCGGCGGCGGCTGGATCCGCGACGAACCTTGAGGAATCGACGCCGTTCTGGATGACGGTGACGCGAGAGCGCCCATAGTGGTAGTCGTCCACCAGGCTCTGCCCGATCGAGTGCGATACGGCAACCACCCGCTCGCTCGCGGTGCGATGCAGCCACAGATCGGCGGCATGGCGCACATACCAGAGACCGAGGCCAGGCACCCGGCCGCCCAGGTGACGCCCCGGCTTCCACACCCGGCGGGGAGGCGGCGTCGCATGCTCGATCCGGAGATAGCGGCGGGAGCGAAGCAGCATCGCGAGGTCGAGCGACGACCATCGGACCGTGAACGAGCCCTTCACCAGCACCACCGTATCGAGCTTGTGGGTGCGGATGAGATCGCGCCAGAATGACGGCCGGCTTTCCCGGAGCGGGATCGGGAGTGGGACCGGGACCACCTCGACGCCCGGAGAAGCCACCGCCCTCTCGGGCGCCGAGTAGATCTCGTGGCCAAGCTGCAGGATGACGGACCGGCGCCCTTGCGCCTCCAACGCCCGCGCCACCGCCGCCGTGTGGACCTCGGCGCCGCCCCATTCCTTCGTCTGAGTCAGGAATCCAATCCTGTCTCCTCGGTCAATCATGCTGCAAGTTAGTTTGTTCTGATGTTCACCTTCAGCCTCGAGAGCACCTCCGGCGTGGCCCGCGCCGGAGTCCTCGATCTTCCCCATGGCCGCCTGCTCACGCCCGCCTTCATGCCGGTGGGCACTTACGGCACCGTGCGCGGCCTCCATCCCGACGAAGTCGAACGGGCCGGCGCGCAGATCATCCTGGGGAATACGTATCACCTGCACCTGCGTCCCGGCGAAGCGGTCATCCGCGCGATGGGCGGCCTGCACCGGTTCACCTCGTGGCCTAAGCCGATGCTCACCGATTCGGGCGGCTTTCAGGTCTTCTCGCTCGCCGGTCTGCGCACCATCGAGGAAGAGGGCGTGGAATTCACCAGCCACATCGACGGCTCGGTCCGCACGCTGACACCCGAATCGTCGATGGAGATCCAGGCGGCGCTCGGCGCCGACATCGCCATGGCGTTCGACCACGTGGTGCCGGGACAGGCTTCATGGGAGCTGGCCGAAGAGGGGATGGAGCGGACGCTGCGGTGGCTGACGAGGTGCAAGCGGAGGCACGACGAGTTGACGGGAGGACGGGATGACGGGATGACGGGAAGCGGGGAAACCGACTCTTCCCGTCCTCCCGCCTTCCCGTCCTCCCGTCAGACATTGTGGCCCATCATCCAGGGCGGCTCCCACGACGACCTCCGCGCCCGCTCCCTGGAGGGCACCCTGGCCCGGGGCCCGTGGACCGGCATCGCCATCGGCGGCCTCTCGGTGGGGGAGCCGAAGCCGGTGATGCACCGGGTGCTCGAGTCGCTGGCCGGTGCGCTCCCCGTGGACCGGCCCCGTTATCTTATGGGCGTCGGATTCCCGGAGGACCTGGTCGAGGGAATCGCCCGCGGCGTGGATCTGTTCGACTGCGTCGCCGCGACGCGGAATGGCCGGCACGGCAGCGCCTGGACGTCGGGCGGCCGGGTCAACATTCGCAAGGCGTCGCACCGGACCGACGAGCGGCCGCTGGACTCGGCCTGCGACTGCGCCACCTGCGCCAGGTTCTCGCGGGCCTATCTGCGCCACCTGTTCGTCGCGGGAGACATTCTCGGACTCCGGCTGGTGTCGCTTCACAACGTGCGCTTCCTGCTCTCGGTCGGCGAGCAGGCCCGCGCCGCGATCCAGGCGCAGGACTTCGACCGCTGGAGCCGCGAGTGGCTCCGGCGTTACCACGCCAAAGAGGACGCATGAATCCGTTGCTCGCAAGTTTGATGGCCCCGGCCAGCGGCAGCTCGGGCAGCTCGCTCGCGATCCTGCTGTTTCAGTTCGGCGCGATCATCCTGATTTTCTACTTCCTGCTGATCCGGCCCCAGAAGAAGGCGCGGGACAAGCTGGCCGAGATGCTGGCGGGGCTCAAGAAGGGCGACGAGATCACCACGTCGGGCGGAATCATCGGCAGGGTGAAGGACATCAAGGAGGATAGAGTCACCATCGAGAGCGGGACGTCTACGCTGATCGTCGAGCGCGGCCGGATCGTCCGCGTCGGCGAGATCGTGTCTCCGACGGCCTGACCATGGCGGTTCGTGATCTGCACCTCCTGGGCTCCCCGGTGCTGCGCCGGCAGAGCGCCGAGGTGAATGCGGTGGACGACGAAGTCCGCCGCTTCATCGACGATCTCTTCGAGACGATGGATCTCGCCAAAGGCGTGGGCCTCGCCGCCAACCAGGTCGGCGTGGCCACCCGCGTCGCGGTGGTAGGCGTCGAGAACGAGCGGCTGGCCATGGTCAATCCCGTGATTGTGAGCGCCGAGGGGAAGGACCGGGCCGAAGAGGGCTGCCTCTCCATTCCCGATGCCTACGGTGAGGTCGAGCGCGCCGACCGGATCGTGCTGGAAGCGGTGGGCCGGGACGGCAAGCCGTATCGCCTCGAGGCCGCCGGACTCCTGGCCCGGGCGATCCAGCACGAGGTGGACCACCTCGACGGCATCCTGTTCATCGACCACCTGGGCGCGCTCAAGCGCCAGCTCCTGGTGGCCCGCTGGAAGAAGGAGCACAAGGGCGAGGGTGTCATCAAGAGCATTCGCCCGGAGCACGCACGGCCGGAGTAATGCGCATCGTCTTCTTCGGCACCCCCGACTTCGCGGTGCCGAGCCTCGAAGCGCTCCTGACGGAGCGCGCCCACGTCGTCGGCGTCGTCACCCAGCCCGACAAGCCGCAGGGCCGCTCCCGCTCCACGCTGGTTCCCCCGCCCGTCAAGCGCGTTGCCCTTCGCCACGGCCTGCCCCTGCTCCAGCCCGAGCGGCCCCGCGGCGATGTCTTCCTCGCGGCACTGCGCCACTGGCAGCCGGAGATCGGCGTGGTGGTGGCCTACGGACACATCCTTCGTCCCGACGTGCTCGCGCTCCCTTCCCGGGGCATGATCAACGTGCACGCGTCGCTCCTGCCCCGGTTGCGCGGCGCCGCGCCGATCAACTGGGCCATTCGCCAGGGCCTTCAGGAGACCGGCGTCACCATCATGCGGATGGAGCCGGGCATGGACACCGGGCCGATCCTGCACCGGATCGCCACACCGATCGAACCGACCGACACGGCAGGCACGCTCACCCAGCGCCTCGCCGGCCTGGGCGCCGATGCGCTGGTGGAATCGCTGGCGCTGCTACAAATGGGACGGCTGATGCCGGAACCGCAGGACGAATCGCAGGCTACCTACGCGCCCAAGATCGATCGGCGCACCGCGCGGGTGGACTGGGGCGGCGACGCCACGTCGGTAAGCCGCGGCATTCGCGCGTTCGATCCCGAGCCCGGTGGCTGGACCACACTCGGGGGCGTCGAGATCAAGCTCTTCGGTGCGCGCCCGGCGGATGGGTCCGGCCGGGTGGGCGAGGTGCTGGTCACCGAGCCGGCCCTCACCGTCGCCACCGGCGCGGGCGCGGTCGAGATCGCCGAAGTGCAACCCTCGGGAAGATCGCGCATGCCCGCGGCGGACTGGAGCCGCGGCCGTGGCGCCGAGCCGGGACAGGTGTTCGAGTGAGACCCCTGCCCCGTCTCTTTGCCGTCACCACCGACGCGGTGTGCCGCGCGGCCGATTTCGGCGTGCGAGCCGCCGCGGTGGCCGCGCTCGGTCCGGCGGCGGCGCTCGTGGTTCGCGCCCCTGGCTCCACCGCGGCCCAGCAGGCGGCCTTTGCCGAACGCGTCACTGCGCTCGCCCGCCCGCCCGAGGCATCCGTCATCGTGCACGCGCGCCCCGATCTGGCGCGAGCCCTCTCCGCGCAAGGTGTCCAGCTCCGGCGCACGGACCTGGCGCCGGCCGATGCGCGGCTCGTGCTGCCGCGCGGCTGGATCGGTGTCTCGGTGCACAGCCGCGACGAGGCTGAATCCGCGATTGCCGAAGGGGCCGACTACCTTGTCGCAGGGAACGTGTTCGAGACGACGTCCCACCCCGATCGTCCCGCCCGCGGGCTGCCCTGGCTCGCCGACATCTGCCGGCTGGGCACTCCCGTGGTAGCCATCGGGGGGATCACCGCCGCCCGCGCGCCGGAGGTGCGGGCAGCCGGCGCGTGGGGAGCAGCCGCCATCACGGCACTGTGGGATGCGAACGATCCGGCCGCCGCGGCCTTCGGGCTCGCGGAGCCGTGGACCGGAGAGGAATAACATGGAGCTGATCGTCAACGGCGAAGCTCGGCGCTTCGAACACGGGCTGACCGCGGCCGAGCTGCTGGCCGAGCTCGAGCTCGACCAGCGGGCGGTGGTGGTGGAGCTCAACCGGCGCATCGTCCGCCGGCCGGAGCTCGATCAAACGCAGCTCGGTGATGGCGATTCCGTCGAGCTGGTTCATTTCGTCGGAGGAGGGTGACATGACCGGCCTGCTCGATCAACCCCTGGCGATCGGCGGTCACTCGTTTCGGTCGCGGCTCTTCGTCGGCACCGGAAAATATCAGAGCAACCCGGCGATGATCGCCGCGATCGAAGCCTCCGGCGCCGAGTGCGTGACGGTGGCCGTCCGGCGGGTGGACCTGGACCGCACCAGGGAAGCAGGCGTTCTCCATCATCTCGATCCCGCCAAATACTTTCTCCTGGCCAACACCGCGGGCTGTTACTCCGCCGACGAGGCGGTGCGCTACGCCCGGCTCGGACGCGAGGCCGGATTCAACGATTTCGTGAAGCTCGAGGTCATCGGTGACCAGGAAACACTCCTGCCCGACGTGGCCGGCCTGCTGGCCGCCGCCGCCGAGCTGGTGGCCGACGGATTCACGGTGCTGGCGTACACCAACGACGATCTGATCACCGCGCTCCGGCTCGAGCAGATCGGGTGCGCGGCGGTGATGCCGCTCGCCTCGCCGATCGGCAGCGGGCTGGGACTGCTCAATCCCTATTCCATCCGCACCATCAAGAAGCGACTCAGGGTCCCGGTCATCGTGGATGCGGGGGTCGGCACCGCGTCCGATGCCTGCCTGGTGATGGAGCAGGGAGTCGACGGGATTCTCATGAACACCGCGATCGCCGAGGCGGAGGACCCGGTCCTCATGGCGGCCGCCATGCGGCGCGCGACGGAGGCCGGACGGCTGGCCTTCCTGGCCGGCCGGATGCCGCGGCGCGAAATCGCCGCGCCGTCGTCGCCCACCAAGGGCATGGCGGGGTGAGCCAGGGCACCTCGCCCGGCCTTCCCCCTCGCGCCGCCGCCTGGCGGGTCCTCCACGACATCCGTCACGAGATCCCCTTCGACCGGGCGCTGGAGCGCGCCCTGGTCGGACTGGAGGAACCCGACCGCCGGCTGGCGCACGAGCTCGCCGCCGGTGTGCTGCGCCATCGCACGCCGCTCGACCAGGCGATCGCTCCGCACGTCTCCGGTGGGGTCGAACGGGTTCGCGACGATCTGCTCGACATCCTCCGGCTCGGCGCCTACCAGCTCCTCTTTCTGGAACGGGTTCCTCGCCACGCCGCCGTGGACACTGCCGTCACGCTGGGCCGCCGCATCGCGGGCGCCCGAGTGGGTGGATTTGTGAATGCGGTGCTCCGCAAGGTCGCGGAGCAGGGAGTCAGGGAGCCGGGGAGCCGGGGAGGCAGGGAGCAAGGGAGTCAGGGGGTCAGGGAGCCAGGGAGTCAGGGGGCCCCCACGGCCGAGTCGATGGCACTCGAGTACTCACATCCCGCCTGGCTGGTGGAACGCTGGCTCGCGCGCTTCGGACCCGAGGAAACCGAGCGACTCCTGGTTCTCAACAACACCCGCCCGCCCCTGATCATCCAGCCGGCCCGCTGGCCGCGTGACGCGCTGATCGCCGGTCTCGACCAGCAGGGCAT
>Ga0070698_100006108_pt1 | contig 13114 bp, 13 predicted proteins | sample KBSK1502metaG_FD_65477 | JGI IMG/M metagenome (GOLD analysis project Ga0070698, IMG submission 65477) | Corn, switchgrass and miscanthus rhizosphere microbial communities from Kellogg Biological Station, Michigan, USA - KBS K1-50-2 metaG | ecosystem: Host-associated > Plants > Roots >... | reverse complement strand
TTCAGATTGAATTTATGTCCGCCAAAATCATCAAATGAAAGTTTGCGGTTAGTGCCCAGGCCACTGTAACTCCAGATCACAGAATCAGGCAAACAATTGGCTGCACTGATATAGACATATGGTCTTAGTTTATGATCTTCTTTTATAAACTTGATCGTATCCTTCTGGCAAGTTGTATCACAAAACATTTTTGGACTATTACCAGAATTACCGCAGGAAAATAACATTGCTGATATAATAAGAAGAAAAAGAATTCTCATTGCTTTTGATTTTGTGTGACAAAAATAGCAAGCCATTCTGTTTGGCAAAGTTTTTCTTATACCTTGCAGCTTTGTAAGCATAACCTTATTCACATGGAAGTTGTTAAAGAGAGTCATCGTTTAAAGCCACTTTTTAGATTTTTAGATCGTGTAAACAGAAATCCTCCGCCTAACCTGCAAAGTATTGCAATAAAAGCAAGCGGCAATGTGTGGAATGGAATAGATTGTTTGTCCTGCGCCAATTGTTGCAAGACAATGACACCGACCTACACCAATAGCGACATTAAAAAGATCGCTTCTTATTTGCAAATGTCCATTGATGAAATGAAAAAGAAATGGCTTAAAAAGGAGAGAGGTACAAAGAACTGGCTAAATAAAACAACACCTTGCCAGTTTCTCGACCTGGAAACTAATATGTGCAATGTATATGAAGTTCGGCCGGCTGATTGCGCAGGGTTTCCGCATTTGACTAAGAAAAAAATTTCCGACTATATTCATGTGCATAAACAAAACCTTGATGAGTGCCCCGCAACCTTTAAGATGGTTGAAAAAATGAATGAGTTGGTGAATGAAGGAATCAGGGATTAGGAATTTGGAAGGGTTTAAAGAAACACGTCTTCAATTAAAAAAAGTTCGGGTTCTTTATTTTTGAAATAGGTAATCGACAAGATGTTGAATTGAATGTGCCGGTATTCAGGATGCCTGTAAAGAAACTCTTCTGCCGCTCTTTTTAAGAAACTGAACTTCTTTTTTGTAACACTTTCTTCCGGAAAGGCCCCGGGAAAATAATGACGACTTTTTACTTCAAAAATATGAAGCATCGATTTTTTTCTGGCAATGATGTCAACTTCCAGTTTCAAATACCGCCAATTACAATGAAGGATCTCAAAATCATTTTTTCGCAGAAATTCAAGAGCCAGCGCTTCGCCTTCTTTGCCAAATTCATTGTGTTGGGCCATAAGGTAAATTACAAAACTTAGAGAAAATCTGTTCACAGCCGTGAATAATTAAAGACGGCTATTGGAACAATTCTTTTATTTTTGCAAACTAACCTTCTTTGTATATGAAACTGAATAGATCAAATCTGCTGATATTGTTCGTACTTATTTTGGCCTGTGCTCTTTACCGGGTTTGGGATACGAGGCCAATGGGTTTTGCTCCGCAAATTGCTATGGCTCTTTTTGCAGGTTCTGTGAGCAAGGATAAACGGTTCGCTTTTTTATTTCCCATTCTGTCTTTGTTTATCTCTGATCTGCTATACCAATTTTTATATTCACAAGGTCTGACCACGATCAAAGGATTTTATTCTGGCCAGTGGGAAATTTATCTGATGATCGCATCAATTACTGTTATCGGTTTTTTTATCAATAAAAATAAGATTAGCCAGATCTTTATCGGTTCACTTGCCGGGGCAGTTTACTTTTTTCTTATTTCGAATTTTATGGTTTGGATCGGAGGCGGATTGGATATAAATAACCAGCCTTACCCCAAATCATTTAATGGACTTTTGGTTTGCTATTCTGTAGCATTACCATTTTTTAAGTGGAGTTTGTTGTCTACTCTTCTTTTTAACGGAGTCTTCTTCGGAAGTTATTACCTGGCAGGAAAGAAGTTGTTGAAAAAAGAAACTCATCTGGCTTAATACTTTCTGAAAAAACATTTTGATCCGTCTCGGCTTAGGTGAGACGGATTTTTATTTAAAGAGGTTGCCACCTTTGGTTTCAAAACCTTCATCTTCTATTAATATACCAAAATCAGCGGCTTCAGTTGCTAATTGATCGCAACGATTGTTATGTGGATTATCTGCATGCCCTTTTACCCAAACAAAACGGATAAACTGTTTTTTGGAAAGATGATAAAACTGCAGCCACAGGTCTTTATTTTTTTTGCCACCTTTAAAATCCGTTGCTATCCATGTATTCAGCCATCCTTTTTCTACTGAATCGACAACATACTTACTGTCAGAATAAATAACTATATGTAATCCCTCTTTTTTTAAAGCTTCCAAACCGGCGATCACGGCCATCAATTCCATTCTATTGTTTGTAGTTTTTTTATATCCCTGTGATAACTCTTTCTTATTGTTCCCTGCGATCAGAATTGTACCATAGCCACCTGGTCCTGGATTGCCACGGGATGCACCATCGGTATACATAATTACATTAGGCTTACTCAATGAGTGTAATTTTCTGGTGTAGGAAATTTAGTTGGCGTTTGCGGTTTGCCAAAAATTACTTTTATCACTTCCCGGCAATGTGAATTGAGGTATAAATTATCAATCGACCAGTATTCACGCTGATCAACACTTTTAGCAGAAGGAATTACTTTTTTCTGCAAGGCCATCTTTAAATATTTCTGTCGCAATTCATCATTCACCAAACTTTTTGGGATCAGTATCCTATTGGTTGTTGCCTGCTCAACGGATTTGGCGATCATTTCAGCACAGTACATTTTATTGTCAGTTGCAAGATCAAAGTTCATATCAAACTGTAGTTTGTTTAGATAATGGCCTGTTACAATAGTTTTTAATTTCTCAAGTTCTTCGTTGGAAAGATCATACCGATACACACCTGCCGTAATGTTGTTTGCAGGGGTCAAAAAAGAATCAACATTATCCCGGCGCATTATTTCATCGGGGTTCAGGTCACCGGCCATGTTGCTGTAAACATACATTACACCATCATTCATTAATGCAATGCCGCTATGCGAATAAAGTTTTTCCTGCTGGCTGAAATCCCGAAGTGATTCGCTGGTAAAATCATTTCCGCATCTTACAACAAGATCACCTTCGCGGATGCTGTCAGCAACTACATTGATCACTTTCCAGCGTTCATTCAGAAGCGAATCAGACAATGGTGCTGGTTTTTTAGCAGTTGTATTATCTCCATCAGTGCATGCAAAAGCGATGAAAGCAAGAAATAAAATAAGAGAATGTTTTTTCATAGCAATTGGTAAAATTAAAAAATCCAACCTTGAAAAACCAAAGTTGGATTTTTATAAAAGAAAATATTTTTTTACTGGCTGATAAAATCAAAATCATCAACACCGATTTCAAGAGATACAGAGCCACTCGGGCCACCATTTTTCACATAGTATCTGAAGCCAACACGATGTTTCTGAGCTATTGTTCCATTTGGCAGGCCCGAAATAACAATTTCAAATTTTGTCCATGTAGTTGGATAACCAGTGGGGTATGGGCTAAAAGAAAGAGTTGGGTTAAGGTCAAGAAGCTTCGTTGTAAAATCGCCGGTTTCGTTTGCAGTTCTGCCAACATTGGTGTTATCATTGTTTGGATTCAACCAAACCTGCATGCGATCAGGATAACTTACAGTAGGGCTGGTAGTTGTCCAGAAAGAAATAATATCTCCATTTTTCATAGACAGTGCCGGAGAAATTAACCAGCAATTGATAAAAGATAAACCTGCACCACATGTATAAGGAACAAATGCATGTTCATTAGCACTGGCTTTATAAGAATGAGAAGCGATACTGGAAACGAAAGGCCCGCCTTTCTGGGTATTTACAATATATGAACCCTGTTGCCATGATTCGCCACCAACCGGATCACTTAAATTCACAGCTTTCCAACCCATATCAATAACACGTTGCATTGAATCAAACTCTTCATGATAAGAAAGACTGGCAGGCTGTGATGATTTTGCAGTGACCGCTGTTTCTTCACTGCAGGATGTGAAAAGAACCGAAGAAAATATTGTAAGTATGAAACCAGTAAGTGATAAATTTCTTTTGTTCATTTGAGTTTTTTTATGGTTAGCACTAAATGGTTTTAATAGTAAATTACTTTTTGCTGACATAAGCCACGCTGTCAACTCCTATTGAAGAAGCTCTTCCATTATTACCAGCCTCTTCAGTAAAATAGCGGAATGCAAAACGGCCTTTTGTTGGTTCATTTAAACCTATTACTGTTGCTTCAAACCGTGTCCAAACATGCGGATAAGCTTGCAGTGCTTCATTATGCCGCGGGTCCGCCGGGTTATTGAAAGATTGAAGAATAAACTCGTTATAAAAAGGGTTAACATCAAGTAAAGGAGTTGTAAAGTCACCCGGGTCAATACCATCGCCGCAATTCAATGTGTTTAGTTTGTTCAACCGAACCTGCATCCTGTTTACAAAATCAGTATTGATAGCGCCGAATGCAAGTACTTCGCAACGTGTATAAAAAATTATTTTATCACCATTCTGCATAATTATTTCGGGTGATACGGCCCAATTACTGATTGTGCCGGCAGCAGAAGATGTGGATTGGTAATCTGCCCAGAGATAACCATTGCCCGTTCCGCTATAAGATAAAAATGGAACACCAGTAAGAGTCGATGGATTTTGCCAGTTTGTACGACCAATAACATCGCTTCTGTTTATAAAACGCCATCCTCTATTGTAAGCATTTTGTGCGGTATCAAATTCTTCAACAAATGATTGATCAGGAACCGGAGGTGGTGTTAAAAGATAACGATCATCTTTACAGGATTGCAGTAAGGTAAGGATACATACAGAGGCCAATAAGAATCCAGAGAATGTAGATTTCTTCATAAGCGTTCAGTTAGTGTTGATTATGGGAGTGAAAGTAGTTAAATTTTATTTTCAAAAAAAACATTTTTTTTCTACAATTTCCTCAAGATCAAACCTGGAATACACCCAGTTTTATACCGGGGAAATCCGGATTATTATTTGAAGCAGAAATAGCTTCTGAAATGACAATTCTTGTTTGTAAGGGATCGATAATATCATCAACCCACAATCTTGCTGCAGCGTAGTAAGCAGTTGTCTGTAATTCGTAACGATTTATTATTTCAGACAATATCTTTTGTTCTTCTTCAGGCTTCACTTCTTGTCCTTTGGATTTCATTGCATTCACTTGTATTTGCAAAAGAGTTTTTGCTGCCTGGTCGCCGCCCATTACTGCGATTTTTGCAGTTGGCCATGCATAAATAAACCGGGGGCCATAAGCTTTGCCACACATTGCATAGTTCCCGGCGCCATATGAGTTGCCGATGATGATAGTGATCTTTGGAACAACTGAATTGGCAACAGCATTAACCATTTTGGCGCCATCTTTTATGATACCTGCATGCTCACTGCGGCTGCCAACCATAAAACCGGTTACATCCTGTAAAAAAACGATTGGGATTTTTTTCTGGTTGCAATTGAGAATAAATCTTGCAGCTTTATCAGCGCTATCATTGTAAATAACTCCACCCAATTGCATTTCCCCTTTTTTTGTTTTAACAATCTTACGTTGATTAGCTACGATCCCAACTGCCCAGCCGTCAATTCTTCCATAACCGCATACGATCGTTTTACCATAATCTTCTTTGAATTGTTCGAAATCTGAATTATCAACGATCCTCTCAATAATATCGATCATATCGTATGTCCTTCCATCAAACGGCATTATCCCATACAGTTCATCAGGGTTTTTTTTAGGTAGTACTGATGCAATTCTGTCAAATTTGGCTTTTTCCTTTTCACCTAACATAGAGATCATTCGTTTAATATGATCCATGCATTCCTGTTCTGTTTTAAACTTATAGTCGGCTATTCCGGAAATTTCAGTGTGTGTATTTGCTCCTCCTAATGTCTCTGTATCTATATCTTCACCAATGGCTGCCTTTACAAGATAGGGCCCGGCTAAAAAGATCGAACCATTTCCTTCTACCATCAGGGTTTCATCACTCATAATTGGCAAATAGGCGCCACCGGCAACACATGGCCCCATCACTGCAGCAATTTGCGTAATGCCCATTGCACTTATTCTTGCATTGTTGTAAAATATTCTTCCGAAATGTTCTTTGTCTGGAAAAATTTCATCCTGCATGGGGAGAAAAACACCGGCACTATCAACCAGATAAATAATTGGTAAATGATTTTCCATTGCGATCTCCTGCATCCGGAGATTTTTTTTGCCCGTGATCGGAAACCAGGCGCCGGCTTTTACTGTTTGATCATTAGCGACGATCACCGCTTGCCGGCCACTTACATAACCAACACCTGCTACTGTGCCACCAGCAGGACAACCTCCTTGTTCGTCATACATTTTATAACCTGCAAAAGCGCCGATCTCAATAAATGGCTTGTCTTTATCCGTTAAATATTCTATGCGTTGTCGTGGAGTAAGTTTGTTTTTTTCCTTTTGTTTTTCAATTGCTTTTTTACCCCCTCCTTCATATATTTTTTGTAAACGCTGACGCATATCGCTTAACAGCATTTTCATGGAATCTTCATTACGATTAAATTCAATATTCATGCAGACGGGGTTATTTAGCAAATATAATTTAGAATCTTTGCATCAATATATTTGATTAAAATCATCCGGCCCGGAATTCTTATCAATAAAACTTATTTGGATAATTATTTGTTTAGTATTGGACATGTTTGCATCAATTGATATATGGAAAGTGCTGGCAGGGGTAGCCATTTTCTTATTAGGTATAAAATACCTTGAAGAATCGCTGCAGGAACTTGCCGGCAGGAGATTTAAACTTTTTTTAAAAAAGCAAACTCAAAATAAATTAAAGGCGATCAGCGGCGGCGCCATTGTAACAGCTGTGTTGCAAAGCAGTTCATTAGTGAGTTTGATGGTATTGGCTTTCGTAGGCGCAGGTATTATTTCAATGCAAAATGCTTTGGCGGTTATTCTCGGCGCTAATCTCGGAACTACGATTGATAGTTGGATCGTAGCGTTGGTTGGTTTCAAAGTAAATATTGAAAGAATTGCATTGCCGGTTACGGGCATTGCAGGTTTAGGATATGCCATTTTTAATAAACAATCATCCTGTATAACTGGAGTCGTTTTTTGCTTGGGTTTAGTTTTTTATTTGTGGGTCTTGGCTATATGAAAACCGGGATTGAAGACATGGTGAAAAGTGTGGACCTGCACCAGTATGAACATTCGCCGGTAATTGTTTTTTTTATAATAGGGTTCATAGTTACTACGCTTATTCAAAGCAGTTCGGCTACAATAGCTATTACATTAAGTGCCTTGCATGCCGGCGCTGTCAATCTTTATGATGCAATGGCGATCATTCTTGGATCAGAGGTAGGGACTACTATAAAACTTTTTGTGGCAAGTATAAAAGGCACTGCGGCAAAAAAGAGAGTTGCACTGGGTAATTTTTTATTTAATACCATCAACGTGTCATTGGTTTTGATCTTCCTTTTGCCTATAAACAAGTTTATAACAAATGTGATCGGTATAAAAGATAATTTGATAGCGTTGGTGTTTTTTCAAAGCTTCATAAATATTATCGGCATCATTCTCTTTTATCCCTTGCTCAATGTATTTGGACGTTTTCTTGAAAAAAGATTTCGTTCCGCAGATGATGAAACAATGTTTATTCATAAAGTGAACGCTAAAGAATCTTCAATGGCATTGTTTGCTTTAGAAGAAGAGAACAGGCATTTTATTGCCGTGGTTTGCAATTATCTACTTAGTTGTTTTGGGATAGAAGATAAATTGCCAAAGGAAATGAAGTTGAATAAAAAATTCCTGGATCATGGTGTTCCCGGAAAGTATGAGTATATAAAATTCCTTTACGGAGAAATACACAGTTATTATATCCAATTGCAAAAAACAGTAACTGATAAAGAAGAAACTGAAAAACTTGACAGGTTAATGTCGTCGGTTCGTAATGCGATGTATGCCGCCAAAAGTTTTAAAGATGCATTGCCTGATAAAGAACAGTTGCATAACTCAAGCAATGAAATAAAATTTGCTTTTTACAAGCAATCAAAAGAAGAAGTAAAAAAAATCTGCGTAGCGATACAGGAGTTATTAAATGACGATCAGCAAGATCGCACAAAAGCTTTGTCCGCAATTTATAAATCAGTAACAGCCGGTTATACTGGCACACTTCAGCATTTATATAAAGAAGGTACTGCAGGTAAAGTAAATGAAACTGAGATCACAACTATGCTCAATTTTAACAGGGAAATATTTACAGGTTTCAAATCCCTTGTATTTGCTGCAAAAGATCACTTGCTTGATAAAGAACAGTCAAAGGACTTCGATGATCTTCCCGGATTTATCCGGTAATTAAATAAATCCTTACCATAAAAAACTGGAAAAAATTCAGATACTTTACAGCATCTGCTGATGAGATTTATTTTTTTATTGCAGTAAAAAATATTCTACCTTACATATTCCATCTTCCGCCCTATTTAGGTTCTTCTCTGTTTAGTTAGCATTTAAAAAATTATTGGGAAATATAATCTGTTTTTGAGAAGCCATTTTTCTTAAAATCGATTTTTAGTAATAATAATATAGAGATACCGGTATTTTTAAAATAAAATAAATCAAAATGAAAAAGAAGATCATATTTACTTTCTTTCTCACGCTGCTTCTATTTGTGTTTAGCACCAGGGCACAGATGCGTGTTCATCTTATTAATGTTGGACAGGGTTGTGCAGCATTGATAGAGTTTCCATGTGCCGCCATTCTTATTGATGTCGGTGGTGAAAACAATTCACTATTCAATTCATCGGATTCATTAAAGGCTTATCTCGATGATTTTTTTGAAAGAAGAACTGATCTTAATTACACATTGCAATGCGTTTATCTTACGCATCCTCACTCAGATCATACAAATAATGATCTTGTGAAAACAATTTTACAACCACCTTATATAATTAAAAATGTGGTTACTGATGGCCTGGAAAGAGGTTCCGGAAGATTTGGGCAGATAAGATTGCACAGGGCCGCACAAGCCTCCGAAGAAAATAATAATGCTAATGATGATATCGGTCTTGAATCGATCACAACAAAAAAGATCGGCGCCACAGGGTTTACAAATGCAAAAATTGACCCTGTCAATTGCCCGGGAACAAACCCGGTTATAAAAATTCTTTGGGGCACGTCTGTCACTCATCCTTCAGGCTGGAGTGATGATGACTTTGATAATGAAAATAATCATTCATTAGTAATAAAAATTGAATATGGAAGCTCTTCGTTGCTTATCACCGGTGATCTTGAAGATGTAGCACAAAAAAAATTAGTGGCAAAATATAACGCTAACAGCATGCTGAATGCTGATGTGTACATCGTAGGCCATCATGGTTCCAAAAATGGAAGCAGTGTAGAGTTGTTAAATAAGATCACTCCTCAAATGGCTTTAATTGGTGTTGGAGATACGACCCGCCAATTCACTTTTTCTGCATGGGCATTTGGACATCCTAATAAAGGAATATTAGACAGACTTCAGAATGTTTTAACTGCAACCCGAACACCCGTTCAAATACCTGCTGGTAATGGTGCTAAGAAATTTGTTTCTTATACGGTTACGAAAGCAATTTATGCAACGGCCTGGGATAACAATATTGTGCTGGAAGCAGATGCTACAGGCCACTGGCAAAAGTTATCTAATCTTGTTCCCGCTTTAGTAAACATTAATACTGCTACTTTATCTGAACTGCTAACACTACCGGGCATTGGACAAACAAAGGCGCAGGCAATAATAGATTACAGGACCGCTCACGGCAATTTTGCAAGCATAGATGCACTTGATGATGTTCCGGGATTTGGTCCGGCCACTATCAACCTGCTTAAACCTTATGTAAAACTTTAAAATGTTGGGTTCTCTCCAAAACACACACTTTCCATTATAAAATAAAGCCTCATCAATTGATGAGGCTTTATTTTATAATCCTGCAAGTAATTCATCAAGATTACCATGAGCAGCAGCAAAACCTTCTTTGAAACCCATTTCAATGATCTTTTCAAGATCCTCAACTGATGCAACTTTTCAGTTGCTCAAATTTTTTATACAGAATGTTTAGACTATAGGACCTACTAAAATATCATTTAGCGATTTTAGCGTACAAATAAGTGCCGCTTTCACTTAAATTGCCTCGCTGAAAATATTTACGTAAACGTTTCCTAAATTCAGCAATTTTGTATGTTGAGCTTAAAAGCCTGCCCCGATTATGAATAATGTAACACTGAAAAAGCTGGCCGAAGAATTGAACATGTCGCCTTCAACGGTTTCCCGTGCTTTAAGGGATAGTCATGAAATAAGCAAGGAAACCAAAGACCGTGTGAAAGCCCTTGCAGCCAAACTTGACTTTCAGCCCAATCCTCATGCAAGCAGCTTGCGAAAAAATAAAAGCAGAACTATTGCTGTTATTATTCCAGAGATACAAAACAATTTTTTTTCTCAGGTTATGAATGGAGTTGAAGAAGTGGCCCGGCAAAAAGGATATCATGTGCTGATCTATCTTACTCATGAAGATCATAAAAGAGAAACGGATATTTTACATATGTTGCGAAGCGGAAGAGTGGAAGGCGTAATGATCTCTGTTTCCAATACTACTAAGAGTTTTGAACACTTAGAAGCCTATCGTACAGAAGATATTCCTTTAATATTCTTTGACAGGGTTTGTGAAAGTATGGAAGTGCCATGCATCACTACTGATGATGCAGGAGCTGCTTTCAAAGCAACAGAACATTTGTTGAAAGCAGGATGTAAGAAGATAGTTTTTCTTTCCATGGCAGGAAATCTTTCCATTAGCTGCGGGCGTAAATCCGGGTATGTAAAAGCACTAACAAAATATGGTTTATCGAACAAGGAACTGGTTATTGAATGTGGACCTGATGATGAAACAAACCGGCAAAAAATTCGGGAAGTTCTGCAAAGCGAAGAAAAGCCTGATGGGGTTTTTGCAGCTGTAGAAAAATTTGCTGTTAATACGTACGAGGTATGCAGGGAACTTGATATAAGGGTGCCTCAACAATTAAAAGTGATCAGCTTTTCTAATTTATCTGCTGCTGCGCTGTTCAATCCGCCACTATCAACTATTGTACAGCCAGCTTACGAGATGGGCCGTGAAGCTGCTGGTATTCTTTTTAAAATTATTGATAAAAAGAAATTATTATCTACTGAAAAGAAAATTGTGATTCCTTCTCATCTTGTAATCAGGGAATCAACTACCACAAAACAATATACAAAGCCATCGGTGTTACTAAAACAATAGCTTTTTTTAACAGTTTAATTTTTCAGAATTTTAATTATAAAGATACTCCCCGCTTCCAGGGTATAAAATCATCCTGGCACAACTGAACTGCTTTAGGAATTATTTCACCACTTGCTACTTTTATACAGAAGTCAAGAATTTCTTCTCCCATTTGCTGAATTGTTTTTTCGCTATCAATGATGGGACCTGTATCAATGTCTATAATGTCATTCATTCTTTTCGCCAACCTGGAATTAGTAGATAATTTAATGGTTGGGGCAACAGGATTTCCTGTTGGTGTACCCAGCCCTGTTGTGAAAAGAATCAAGGTTGCACCCGAAGCAGCTTTGCCAGTTGTAGCTTCCACATCATTGCCTGGTGTACATACCAAACTCAAACCTGGTTTTGTAGCTGGTTCTGTATAATCAAGTACGGAAACTATGGGAGCTGTGCCGCCTTTTCTTGCAGCGCCGGTTGATTTAATTGCATCCGTTATTAAACCATCTTTGATGTTGCCTGGTGAAGGATTCATGTGAAAACCTGAACCCACCCGCTTTGCCTGGTCATTATAAGTCTCCATCAGGCGAATGAATTTATTAGCTGTTTCTTCAGTAACACATCTGTCTATTAGTTCCTGTTCTGCTCCGCATAGTTCAGGAAATTCAGCAAGCAATACTTTTCCTCCTAACGCTACCAAAAGATCAGATGTATATCCTATTGCAGGATTAGCAGAAATGCCACTGAAGCCATCGCTACCTCCGCATTTTACACCAACACACAAAGCACTCAGAGGTGCTGGTTCTCTTTCTTGTTTATTAATTTCTACCAGTCCTTTGAATGTTTGACGAATAGCTTCAGCAATCAATTGCTCTTCGCTTTGTATTTGTTGTTGTTCGAAAACATATAATGGTTTATCAAAGGAAGGATTACGTTGTTTCAGATCATTCAAAAAAGTTTTTACCTGCAAATGTTGGCAGCCAAGACTTAAAACAGTCACACCCCCAACATTCGGATGATCGGCATAAGATGCAAGCAGTGTACTAAGTGTAGCAGAATCCTGGCGGGTGCCTCCACAACCCCCTGCATGATTCAGAAATTTTATACCGTCAACATTTTTAAAATATCGTTCAGTGTTGTTTTGTGAGGATGGGTTCAGATCAATATTATCAATATCATCACCTATCATGTGTGCCTGTAGCATTTGCCTTGTAAATCGTTTATACCGGTCGGTAACAGCATAACCCAATTCATTCCACATGGCTTCTTTGATAACATCAAGATTCCTGTTCTCACAAAAAACTGTAGGAATGAATAACCAGTAATTAGCTGTTCCTACCCGTCCGTCACTTCTTTTATAACCATTAAAAGTCTTATGCAAAAACCGGGAAATATCCGGAGCCTGCCAATTGTAGTGAAAAGACCGATAAGCATATTTTCCGGCAGCATGTTTGGTGTTTTCAGTAGTCATTGCCTGTCCTTTAAAAACATCTGATTGTAGTTTGCCTACCAGTACGCCATACATGATCACATCATCACCAGTATGCATATCGTGTTCAAAGAATTTATGTTTGGCAGCTATGTTTTCAGGCAATTCAAACCTGGAACCATTGGAAGAAACTTTTGTGCCAGGCTCGAGGTCTTTGAGGGCTACCAATACATTATCATTGGGATGTATTTTCAGAAAAAAAGATTGCACAGCCTTCGTCGTACTTCTTTTTTCAAATTCTTTTTCCATGCAGTAAAAACTTAAGCAATCAATTAGGTTTACAATCAGTAAGCTGTTACAGATTATGGAGACTAAATAAGTTTTATTATAAACAGTTACTGTATAACAAATAAACTTATTAAGACAATAAGCATGCTTTATATAATTGTCCTATCATTCAACA
>Ga0070698_100006107_pt1 | contig 13115 bp, 13 predicted proteins | sample KBSK1502metaG_FD_65477 | JGI IMG/M metagenome (GOLD analysis project Ga0070698, IMG submission 65477) | Corn, switchgrass and miscanthus rhizosphere microbial communities from Kellogg Biological Station, Michigan, USA - KBS K1-50-2 metaG | ecosystem: Host-associated > Plants > Roots >... | reverse complement strand
TGCTGCAGGATGCCGGAGACCGCGAGCTTCGCGGTCAGCGGACCATCGTGATAGTGGGCAGATGTCGTCGCCCGAAGGAATCGGCCGCGATTCAAGAAGCGTTTGTCGGCGTTCTTGTCGCGACTCGTGTAGAGCTCCATCGCGTCGTCGGAGCCAATGCTCGACGCGCGCACCGTCCACTTATCGCTGATCGTGTAGTCGATGCGCAGCTGGCCATCGTAGAAGCGCGGCACGGTCGTGAGCGCGAGGTCGACATCGTCGGGGAGCATCAGCGGCATCAACAGATCGATCGCCGAACGGCGCAGCGCGATCATGTAGCGGCCGTGATGAAACGAGCCTTGACCGAGGAGGCCGAGCTCGCCGGCGGAGGTCTCGAATTGTTGGCTGCGCTTGCTCGAGCCCGCGCGCGTTGTTAGCGAAACGATGCCCGCGGAGGCGCGGCCGTACGCGACGTCGAAACCGCCCGGGATGTACTCGAGCGTGTCGATCGCTTCGCTCGGCACGACGGAGCGAAAGCCGAGGTAGTGATACAAAAGTGGAACTTCAAAGTCGTCGATCAAGACCTTCGAGTCCTGCGGTGACGAACCGCGAATCACGACGCCGGTCATGCTGAGTGGCAGCGGATAGCTCGCGACGCCCGGCATCGCCGATAGCGTTTGCATCACGTCGTTGCGCGCGCCCGGCATCCGCTCGAGCTGGTCGCGATCGAGTGTGGCGGCGCCTTGCGCTTGCGGCGGTCGCTCGCCGTTGACCTCGATCGTCTCGCTCGATTGCACGTCGAGGACGATGTCGCCGGCGGTGCCTATGCCGGCGCCGTAGCCATCCGCGATCACGAGCAGTGATGCGCCGGGCTCGACGCCGCTCAGCGCGTAGCGGCCTTGTGCGTCGGTTGTCGTCGCGACCGCCGAGCCCTCGACGGATACGGTTGCCCCCGCGATCGGTTTACCGTTCGCGTCGAGCACGCGACCGTGGACCGTGGTCGGTTCGGCAGTAGCGATGCGGCTGCCGATCACTATGACGACCACCCAGCGTCGCAAGCAGCCAAGCTTGACGTGCGCCCGTCACGCGACAAGCGAGAAACCGCTGCGAGTTTCGCCTAAGAGCTCTACTCGGCGCGGATCGGCCAGATGCTCCACGACACGCCGCCGCGAGCGTCGCGCAGCACGAGGACGAGCTGGCCTTCTTGGTTGTCTTCGGGATCGACGGTCAGATACGCGTCGTGAAGATCGAAGTCATGCATGACGCCGCACGACGTTAGCCAGTTGACGATGTCGGTTTGATCGTCGGCGTCGACGTGCAACGCGATCTTCGTTTGCTTCGGCACGACGAGCTCGAGTCCCGGCTCGACGCCGTTGATCGTGACGTTCGCCAGTGGCGGGTTCTCCGCGGTCTCGCCGAACCACACCGTCTTCGTCGCCGCGAAGTGCTGGTTGTCGGGCGACATCACCGGCTCTGGCCACGCGGCCGCGACGCCGATCTGCAGCGGCACGGGCGCGCCGTCGGGCAGACCGAGCTGCGCGCGCACGGAGGCGAGCTGTGTTTCGTCGGGGGACGTGACGCTCCATTGCCCGCCATCGGGCCGCACGGCCGCCGCCATGCTCTGCGGCGCGACGACGGTAACGACATCGGGCGGGCGCTGCTGCACCGGCGCGTTCGCGTAGCCGACGAGCAGATCGATCGTCGCCGTGCCACCGGCGGCAACGCGCGGCGGCGTCGCGCGGACCGCGATGATGCGGTCGTGCTCGAGCTGCCACGGCTCGTCGATATCGGCGTTGCAACCGATGAGCGCGATCGCGATCAGCGCGCGCTTCACAGCACACCTCGCAGCCCGATCGACGGAATGATCGGCAGCGATTTGAACGCCGCGCGTTGCGTGAAGTCGTAGCCGTAGAAGTACGTCACGATGCTGTCGTTCATATACACGTTCTGCACGTCGATGAATGCCGTGAGCGCCGTTGGTCCCCACTTCCACGAGTAGTCGACGCGCAAGTCGAGCTGATGGTGGAGCGGCGCGCGCTCGGAGTTCGGCTCGCCGTAGATCGGAATGTAGATGTTGCGATCGCTGTCGAAGATCGAGCCGAGCGCAGGCGTGTACGGCAGCCCCGAGTAGAGTTGAAAGCGGCCGCCGAGCTGCCAGCGCTCGTGACGCCAGCTCGCGGCTGCGTTGAGGCTATGCGGTTGGTCGTACGTGAACAGGCGCTCGGGATCGCCGGGGTGATCGACGCGCGTCGAGTGCGAATACGAATACGACAGCCAGCCAAACCACGGCCCGCTGCGATACGTGCCCAAGAACTCGGCGCCGAGCGTTTTGCCGCGCCCGTTGTTGCCGAGCTCAGCACCCATTTCGTGCGTGATGAGATTCGTGCGGTCCGTGTAGTAGGCCGATGCCTGCAGGCGCGTCTCGGCGTTCGGTTCCCATTGCACGCCGGCGATCGTTTGCGTCGAGTGTTCGGCCTTGAGGTTCTTGAATAAATATTCCGATTGAAACTCCGGCGGTCGGCGATACGCGCCTGCCGATAGGCGCGCCGTCCACTCCGGCGTGACGCGCACCTTCAGCTCGCCGCGCGGCTGCAGCTCGGAATCGCCGAAGCGGCCGAAGTAATCCTCGCGCAGGCCGACCGTCGCGCGAATGCGCGGGTCGAGATTCGCCGCCAGCGAGCTCCACGCCGCCCAGTCGGGCAACCAGAACGAGCCCATGAACGACTGCGATGTGTCGCGCGGGTCGTAGCCCATGAACTCTTCGCCTTCGCGCCGCTCGATCGGAAGCGCCATGTCGATCGTCGCGTAGCCGGCGCGCAGCTCGGTGCCGCTCTTCCACTCGACGTTCGTCAGGCCGGCGGCCTCTTCGTAGGTGCGGATCACTTCGGCGCGCGGCGTGATCGTCGGCTGCGTCGCGTGGACGCGCTGATAGATGCCGGCCTCGAACAAAAACTCGGGCAACAGGCCCGACAGCGCGAGGTTCGCGGTCCACGGACCGTCGTGGTAGTGCGCCGCGGCGGTGAGCCGGATGAACTGCGTGCGGTTGTAGTAGCGCTTCGTGTCGGCGTCGGTGTCTTTCGTCGCGAACAGCTCGAATGTGTCGCTCGTGCCGACGCTCGACAGCGCGAGTCGCCATTTCGACGAGAGCTGGTAATCGATGCGGAACTGTTCGTCGTAGTAGCTCGGTACCGTTGTCAGCGACAGATCGAGGCTCTCGGGGATGAGCGATGGCAAGAGAAAGTCGATCGTCGAGCGGCGCAGCGCGATCATGTAGCGCGTGCGTTCGCCGAGCGGGCCTTGCGCGACGAGCCCGCCGTCGATCAGCGAGACCTCCGCTTGCGTCGAGCGGGTCTCGGAGCCGGGTCGCGTGGTCAACAGCACGATGCCGCTCGATGCGCGGCCGTAGCTGACATCGAAGCCGCCCGGGATGAAATCGAGCGTCTGGATCGATTCGGCGGGCACGATCGCGCGAAACCCGATGTTGTGAAACAACACCGGCACCTCGAAGTCATCGACGAGCACCGTCGAGTCTTGTGGCGACGAGCCGCGGATCACGACGCCCGAGTAGCCGAGCGGAATCTGCAGATTCACGACGCCGGGCATCACCGTGAGTGCGCGAACGATGTCGCCGCCGGTGCCCGGCACGCGCTGCAGCTCCTTGCGATCGAGCTTTGCGCCACCCGGTGCCGTCGGAGGCGCTTCGCCGCTGACCTCGATCGTCTCCGAGGCTTGCGCGTTCGTCAGCAGCACGACGTCGTCGAGTCGCGCGCCACCGACGACCGTGAGCCCGACCTCGTATTTGTCGGATTCGATCACGAGTGTCGCGCCAACCGGGGCGTCGATGCGAAACCAGCCGTCGGCGCCGGTGCGCACGGTGTTGGCGTCGCCCTCGATGTGTACGGTCGCGCCGCGCACCGGCTTGCCGAGCGAGTTGATGACGCGCCCACGCACGGTCGTCGCCTTCGCCTCTGGTGGTGGTGGTGGTGCTGGCGCTGGCGGTTCCGGCTGCTCGGGCTGCTCCGGAGGGGGTTCCGGCTGATCTGGCGGTTGCGCGATCGCGCTGTGCGCCAGGCAAAGGATGGACAGTGTCATTAGCCGGCGCACGTCTTCGCGCTTCGGCAGCAATCGATGTGCCGCGTACACGGTCGGACTCTATTGGCGCGCGTGGCCGTCCACATGTGCCGGAAGTAACAGCCCACTGCCTGGGAAACCGACAGGTGCAGGCAAAACCGACGCAAGACATGTTACTGCCGGCCATTGCCATGGAGCTCGTCAAGCACGTCGAATCCGTCTCGCTCGCTACGCAGAGCAACTACATCATCAAGCGGCGGTTCTGGTCGTTCTTCGAACGCATCTTCCGCGTCTGGACCCCCGACGGGCAGCTGATCATGTACATCAAGCACCCGATCTTTCGGCTGCGCGAGCAATTCATGGTCTTCGCCGACGAGGCTCAGACCAAGCCGCTGCTCGAGCTGCGCTCGCGTCAGGTCCTCGCGATCAATTTTTCATACGACGTCACCGATGCCACGAACGGCCAGTTGCTCGGCACCGTGCAGAAGAAGGGCCTGCGCTCGCTCATCCGCGACAAGTTCATCATCCTCGACCCACATGGTGCCGAGATTGGTTACGCCGAGGAGCAGGGCGCATCGATCTTGCGCCGGTTCTTCCCGTGGCTGACGTCGAAGCATGCGATCTTCGTCGATGGCCAACAGGTCGCGTTCATCAAGCAGACTTTTCGGTTCTTCACGAAGGAGTTCGCGGTCTCGCTCCAGCCCTCGCGTCTCGAGCCGCGCTTCGTGCTCGCGGTCGCCCTGCTCGCGCTGATCGCCGAGGCACGGCGCGAAGATAGCAACTGATATTACAAGTAGTGCCGAAATCCGGCCCGTGTTGTAATATTGCCTCGTGAAGCCGACGGCAAAGCGCATCATCCTCGAGCTGCTATCGGCATCGGATGATCACGAGTCGGCCGCGGCGTCGGTCGTCAGTGCCGGCAAGCTCCTCGGCATCACCGAGAACAACGTGCGGGTCGCGCTCACGCGTCTCGTCGCCGACGGCACGCTCGAGCTCACCGCACGTGGTCACTACAAGCTCGGTGCCGCGACCCAAGCCCTCACGCGTCAGGTCACGAGCTGGCGCGAGCTCGAAAAGCAGGTGCGCCGTTGGGATGGTTCCTGGGTCTGCGTCGCGCTCGCGAAGGTCGCAAGTGATGACCGCGCAGCCGCGCGCCGACGTGACCGTGCACTGCGCCTCCTCGGCTTCCGCGCGCTCGAGCGCCAGGTCGCTGTACGCCCCGATAACCTCGACGGCGGCGTCGACGCGCTGCGCGACCGCCTCTACGAGCTCGGGCTCGAGACGAGCTCCCTCGTGTTTCGCGCAAGTGATTTCGATCCCGCGACCGACGCGCGTGCCCGCCGGCTGTGGAATGCCGACCGCCTCACGGCGAGCTACCACGCGACGCGCGAGCGCATCGATCGCTGGCTCGTCGCGGTCACGGATCTGCCGCTGCGCACAGCCGCACGCGAAGCCTTCTTCTTCGGCGGCGATGTGCTGCGCATGATCCTGTTCGATCCGCGGCTGCCGGAGCCGCTCGTCGATGTCGCTGCGCGACGCGCGCTCGTCGATGCCGGCAAGCGTCTCGACACGGCGGGTCGCCGGATCTGGGCGCAGCTCATCGGCATGCAACACGGTCTCGTCATCACGAAGGAGCACCACGATGCGCTCGTCTCCTCCTGACCTCGTCGGTGCCGCGGATTTGCTGTCGCGCGACGAGATTCGCGCCTTCACGCGAACGTCGACTGCCGCGGGTGCGCTCGCGATCGCCTGGTCATGGCTCGTCATCATCGCGTGCTTCGCCGCGCTCGCGATGTACCCCCATCCGCTCGTCTTCGTCGCGGCCGTGATCATCCTCGGCGGCCGCCAGCTCGCGCTCGCCGTGCTGATGCACGAATCCGCACACGGCACGCTGTTCCGCACGCGCCGGCTCGACGCAATCGCCGACTGGCTGTGCGCGCGCCCGGTCTGGTCCGATGTCGTGCGCTATCGCAAGCATCATCTCCAACACCACGGCCACACCGGTACCGAGCGCGATCCGGACCTCGGTCTCGCGCTCGCCGAGCCGATGACGCGCGGCTCGCTGGCGCGCAAGATCGCGCGCGATCTGCTCGGCGCATCGGGCCTTCGCCGCATCGCCGCCCTCCTCCTCATCGATGCCGAGCTCCTGACCTACGATGTCGGGGGCGGGCCGCGTCGCAACCGCATGCGTTCGCCGGCCCATCACCTGCGTGCGCTCGCCCGCAACATCTGGCGTCCAGCGCTTGCCAATGCCGCGATGCTGGCGGCGCTCGCGCTCGCGGGATGCGCGTGGGTCTACGTCGCGTGGCTCGTCGCGTACGTGACGACGTTCAGTCTGTTCCTCCGCATCCGCGCGCTTGCCGAGCACGCGTGCACGGCGCGTGGCGACGATTCACTTCGCAACACGCGCACGACGCGTGCGGGCGTGCTCGCGCGCGCGACCGTCGCGCCGCTGCATGTCAACTATCACCTCGAGCATCACCTGCTCCCAACGGTGCCGTGGTTCCGACTCCCCGCGCTCGCGCGTGTGCTCGAGGCGCGCGGCGCGATTCCCGATACGTCGCGCGCGGCCGGGTACATCGACGTGCTGCGGCAGGTCACGCGGTAGAACGTCTCGACGAAGAGGCCTGTCACCGCTGACGCCCTGTGGACAACGCGCAACGTTCAGCACGCTCGCGTCGACGATCCCACCGTGAGCGCGTTGACCACAGGGCTTGGAAACCGCGCGTATGCGCCAAGCGAGCTGGATGGCGCGGTTTCCACAGCGCTGACAGGCCCTAGTTCTACTAAGAGGATTTTTTGGGGGGGGAGGAGGCAGAGAACGCGCCGACTTCGATGACGGCAGCGGTCCCGCGCACTCGAACCGATCCAATCGCGACAATCGCGAGCTGGCGCGTCCGCGACAATCGCCTGTGCGGGGCCTCCAGCCCTCGCGCGCGCCGCATTTCGCGCGCAACATTCGGTTGCTCATGCACGCTAACGTTCGAGACGAACATCGGCACGACGCCATCCGCGCCGGCGCGCGCCAAGAGCACCAATGCCCTCATGCACCGATCGTAAAAAGCGCGTGGATCAGAGTGGTCGCGATTCGATCGGCGACCCACGCGATGACCCACGTGGGTCAGAACATTCGGACGCGGCGCGCGGGGCCTCCAGCCCTCGCGCGCGCCGCATCTCGCGCGAAACCTGCGGTTGCTCATGCACCCCAATGTTCGAGACGAACATCGGCAACGCTGCATCCTCGCCGGCACGCGCCGAGAGCACCAATGACCTCATGCACCGATCGTAAAAAGCGCGCGGGTCAGAGTGGTCGCGGTCGGCGCGCGGGGCCTAAAGCCCTCGCGCGCGCCGCATTTCGCGCATACCTGTTGCTACGCGCAGACCATCGTTCGACACGAACATTCGGCAATGCGGCATCCGCACCCAGCACGCGCCGAGAGCAGCGATATTCATTCGACACGAACATCCGCAGTCGCGCGACGGAACTACAGCGCGCTTGCTATTACGGGCACGGATCGCCGAGCGAATAGCCAAGCTTGCACTGGCAGCGGCATAGATCGCCGTTCGCTCCTGCTTCGCACGTCGGAACGATTTCGAGCTTCGCATCGGTACTGGCGCCACTGGCATCGGCAACACCGATTCGGAGCACGTACGGCTGATCGTAGACATCGCGCGTCGCCGAGGAGAGCGGACACGCCGGCAAGTTCGCCCAGTCGAACATTCCGGCGGGGTCTGCCGGAGCGGCCCAGCCATCGGCACCGATCGTGAGATGCACGGGCCGCTGCTCGAGCGTGAGCACCGGGCTATCCGCCGCGTCGCGCAACGACGCGGTCACCGTGACACTCGCTGCATCGAGATTGCGGACGCGCGCGCCGACGAAGAGCACCAAGCCACCCTGCGGCGGAATCGTCAGCGGTACCTGCGCGCCGGCGGTGGCATCGACCGCCATGCCGTCGCGCGTGCGATACATGATCGCGAGCTCCGGCGCGATGGTTGGAACGTCGGGCGCGGCGGCGTCGATCGACGGCGCCGCGGCATCGATGGCGAGCGGAGCGGGCGATGAGCACGCAGCGACAAACAACGGGAAGAGGAGGCGCGACATTATTAGTTGCAGAACACGTCGGAGTCGACGCGCGGGTAGTAGTAGAGGAAGACGTTGCAGTGCTCGCCGACGTCGGTGTTGCCACCGAACGTGTAGCAGCAATCGTCGGCATGCTGCGGGTCTTTCGCGTTGACGTCATCACACGTCACCACCGTTGGCGGCTGCCACTCGTACGAGCAGCTCCACCAGACACCAGGCGACGTGACTGCGAGGTCGATCGCCATCGGCGGATCATCCCACGCTGTGCTGCGATAGAACCGCGCGGAGTCGGGCGGCGTGGTTTCGCCGAGGCCATCCCACGCGTAGATGTCGAACTGTCGGCCGCGTTTGTGAAAGTGGCCGTTTGCCGCCGCGATGGTGACTGCTGTGTTGTTCGGAAACCTGCACGTGCCCGAGTACGTGACATTCGGCCGGCCCTGACAGATGCGGATGCTTTGTTGCGTCGCGAACAACGTGCCGAGATCTGATGTCGGCGCGGATGCATGATGCTTGTAGAAGTTGATGCCGACACGCGCACCGAACTCCGTGGGCTGATCGGTGGTGTTTACGTAGTGCGTTTGCACCATCAGCAGCTCGCCCGGCTGGAACCGGATCACGACATCGGTCGGTAGCTTCCAGTCGGTGTACGGATCGTCGGGGTTCGCGTGCTGCGAATTCGCGACGAGCGGCCAGTCCGCCCAGTTCGCGCTGTTCCAACACGGGCTCGTCGCGTAGTGGTCGGAACCTTCGATCAGCGTTGCGGCGTAGTCGCCCATCATGATGGGTCGGCCGTCCTCGGGTTTGAGATCGAGGAGCGTCTTGACCCGGAACACGTTCATGTGGTGACTGCCCGGATTGATCGCGGTCTTGACCTCATCGATCAGGAGGTCGGCACCGCCGCTGATGTCGGGCACCCTGACGAAGTAACAATTTTGGCTCTCGTGCCCGGCCGCTACTTCGAACGGCGGAACACGAAGCGAGAAGCCTTGCTCGGGCGACAGCGGTTCGAGCGACCACGGCTCGAACGAGTCTCCGGCGCACGCGCCGACGACGAAGGCGATGGACCCGAGGCGCAGCATGGGAGCGCGACCAGCAAAAGCGACGCCATCCCATCTACACGAGATCTGGGTAGACCGTGTCAGAAAACTCGAACAGGACTCGAAAAAGTGACATTCAACACCGCCTCCGAGCCGGAGGGTGCCAAAACAGGGACGTCCAACGCGACACCTGAGTGATCTAGGATGCGCGCCCATGAGCGCGCCGGCGAAGCTTCGAAGTCTCGTTTATGGTTGGGTCGCGTACGCCGCCTTTGCGTCGCTGCTCGAGATCGTCACGTGGGGATTCGATGCCGGCGAGGTCGCCGTGCGCATCGGGCTCGCCTATGGAATCGCGTGGGTTGTCAGCCGGCAACTCGCCCGCAAGTCGTCGCTGACGTGGGCGCTGGCGGTCGCGTTCTCGTTCCTCAGCGGCATCGCCGGCCTGATCCGCATCCTCGAGATCCTGCTCAATAACCAGGGCGAAGGGTTTATCGAGCTCGCGAGGGCGCTCGCGTGGACGCTGACGAACTACTACATGTTTCGCGTCCTGCGCTCGCGCGAGGTCAAGCGCTTCGTGATGCTCGACGAGTGAGCGACGCCGAAAATGCGACGAGCCGGCTCTCGCGAACCGGCCCGTCTATCGTTGCTACCGACTAGTCTTCGAAGTCGTGGCCGTGGCCGCCGTGACCACCGCCGCCCTTCTCTTCCTTCTTCGGCTTCTCGGCGATGAGCGTCTCCGTCGTCAGCATGAGGCCGGCGACAGAGGACGCATTCTGCAGCGCCGCGCGGACGACTTTCGTGGGGTCGATGACGCCCGCCTTGACGAGGTCTTCGTACTCGAGCTTCGCGGCGTTGAAGCCGTAGCCGCCCTTGCCCTCTTTGACCTTCGCCGCGACGATCGAGCCATCGACGCCCGCGTTGCCAGCGATCTGGCGCAGCGGCTCCTCGAGGGCGCGACGCACGATGTTGACGCCGTAGCGGCGATCATCGTCGAACGTCAGCTTGTCGAGCGCGGGGATCGTGCGGACGAGCGCCACACCACCGCCGGGGACGATGCCCTCTTCGACGGCCGCGCGGGTCGCGTACATCGCGTCCTCGACGCGCGCCTTCTTCTCCTTCATCTCGACTTCGGTCGCCGCGCCGACGCGGATCACCGCGACGCCGCCGACGAGCTTTGCGAGGCGCTCCTGGAGCTTCTCGCGATCGTAGTCGCTCGTGGTCTCCTCGATCTCGCGGCGGATCGTCTTCACGCGCGCCTCGATCGCATCCTTCTTGCCGGCGCCCTCGATGACGGTCGTGTTGTCCTTGTCGACCTGCAGCTTCTTCGCGCGGCCGAGATCCTGGAGCGTGAGGTTCTCGAGCTTGAGGCCGAGGTCCTCGGTGACCGCCTGGCCACCCGTGAGAGCCGCGATGTCCTGCAGCATCGCCTTGCGACGATCGCCGAAGCCCGGCGCCTTGACGGCGCAGACTTGGAGCGTGCCGCGGAGCTTGTTCACGACGAGGGTCGCGAGCGCTTCACCATCGACATCCTCGGCGATGATGAGGAGCGGCTTGCCCTGCTTCGCCACCTGCTCGAGGATCGGCAGGAGCTCCTTCATGTTCGAGATCTTCTTCTCGTGGATCAGGATGAACGCGTCGTTGAACACGCACTCCATTCGCTCGCTATCGGTGACGAAGTACGCCGACAGATAGCCGCGATCGAACTGCATACCTTCGACGACGTCGAGCTCGCTGGTCAGCGTCTTCGCCTCTTCGACGGTGATGACGCCTTCCTTGCCGACCTTCTTCATCGCCTCGGCGATCATCTCGCCGATCTCGGTGTCGCCGTTCGCGCTGATCGTGCCGACCTGGGCGATGTCTTCCTTGCCCTTCGTCGGCGTCGACATCTTCTTGATCTCTTCGACCACGGTCGCGACCGCTGCGTCGACACCGCGCTTGAGATCCATCGGGTTGAGGCCCGCCGCAACGAGCTTCGCGCCTTCGTTGTAGATCGCCTGCGCGAGCACGGTGGCGGTGGTGGTGCCGTCACCGGCGACGTCGGAGGTCTTCGATGCGACCTCCTTCACCATCTGCGCGCCCATGTTTTGGAACTTGTTCTCGATCTCGACTTCCTTCGCGACCGTGACGCCGTCCTTGGTCACCGTGGGCGAGCCCCACGACTTCTCGATGACGACGTTACGACCACGCGGGCCGAGGGTGACCTTCACCGCGTTGGCGAGAAGGTTGAGGCCCTTTGCGATCTCGCTGCGGGCGCTCGACGAAAAAATGATTTCTTTGGCAGCCATGTCTGTACCTCTCTGTGATTAGTCGAGAACCGCGAGCAGATCATCTTCGCGGAGGATCAGGTGTTCTTCACCGTCGATCTTCACTTCGGTGCCGCTGTACTTGCTGAACAGCACGCGGTCGCCTTCCTTCACTTCGAGGGCGATCAGCTTGCCCTCCTTGTCGCGCTTACCGGCGCCGACGGCGATCACCTTCGCCTGGATCGGCTTTTCCTTCGCCGAATCGGGGATAAACAGACCACCAGCGGTCTTGGTCTCCTCGTCGAGACGCTTGACCAAAATACGATCATGCAGTGGACGGATCTTCATTGCCTCACTCCCAGAAAAAGTTCGCAGCGCCACCTATAGCCATGCCTGCCAGCGTTGGCAACCCCCGAAGGCGAGTGCTAACAAAGATCGTATTTCGCCAATAGTTATAACGATATAACTTCTCGGATCGATCGATGCCGCAAGGCCGATCGCGGCCATGGTAGGAACCTGGCGTGGCGCTTACCGATTACGAGAAGTACATCCGCACCGATGAGCTGCTGAAGCTGCAGAAGTCGCCGGAGGCACTGACCTGCCACGACGAGATGCAGTTTCAAATCATTCATCAAGCGCACGAGCTCTATATGAAGCTCATCGAGCACGAGCTGCGCTTCTTGACGACCCTGCTCCAGCAGGATCAGATGGCGCGCGCGATCACGACGCTCAACCGCGTCTCGCGCATCCAGCGCGTACTGCTGCACTCCGTCGATCTCCTAGATACGATGGCGCCCACTGATTACATGTGCATTCGCACCGGGCTCGGACGCGGCTCGGGGCAGGAGTCGCCGGGCTTTCGCATGATGCTGAAGCTGCCCGGCGAGGTCGTGTGGCCGGCGTTCGCTGCATTTCTCGAGCGCCAGCGCGTCTCGCTGCGCGAGATCTACGAGCAGCCGCACGATCACCACATGCTGTATCAGCTGTGCGAAGGCCTCGTCGATTACGACCAGCTGCTCCAGACATGGCGCTATCGCCACCTCATGCTCGTGTATCGGATCATCGGTACCGGCACGCCATCGCTCAAAGGCAAGCACTCCGATTTGCTCGCCCACGGCATGAAGACGCGCTTCTTCCCGGCATTGTGGGACGTCCGCGATGTCGTGTTCGCCGATTGGACCGCGCAGCAGGCCGCGAAGGGCCACGATCCTGGGTATCACGGGTGAAACGCATCCTTCTATTACTCGCGCTCGCGGGCTGCACGTTCTCGCAGAAGCATCCAGGCATCGTCGTCGGCGTCGCCTCCGGCACGATCGCGTTTGGCACGTGCCAGATGGCCGTCGATAAGTTCGGCACGTGCGCCCTAGTCGGTGGTGCCGTCGGCGCGGTGCTCGGCGGCATCACCGGGCTCCTCGCGCTCCTCGGCGCCGATAAAGCACATCAGATTCCGACGGAAGAAGAAGAAGAAGCGGAGCGCCGCCGCCTCGAAACGACGACGGAGCCACCGCCGGGCCTTCCACCTCCCGACGCCGGCGTTCTACCGCCTCCACCACCTGCGCCACCGCCTGACGCGGCGCCGGTTGACTAAACAGAGTCGCCTGGGTTGTGGATCATCGTCGAAACGTAAACGTAAACGCGAACGTAAACGTAAACGCAACTCCGCCCCGAGACCGCCTCGGTTGAGGAGTTGTTGGTGCGCATCGT
>Ga0070698_100006106_pt1 | contig 13115 bp, 11 predicted proteins | sample KBSK1502metaG_FD_65477 | JGI IMG/M metagenome (GOLD analysis project Ga0070698, IMG submission 65477) | Corn, switchgrass and miscanthus rhizosphere microbial communities from Kellogg Biological Station, Michigan, USA - KBS K1-50-2 metaG | ecosystem: Host-associated > Plants > Roots >... | reverse complement strand
GATGACTCTTCGTCCCAGACTTCGCCCGCGAGATCCGACATCAACACTTCGGCCGTCGTCGACGCCGCTGGCTCGGGGCGGCGTCCTTCGTACGTCGAGTCATCGAACTTCGCGGCGCCGCCGATCGTCAACGGCCGTTTCGGGAAGTTGCGATCGTAGTCGCTGTACAAGATGTCTGCGCCGATCGGCGGCGCACGAAAGCCGCGCTTCGCCGGCTCCTGCTGCCGCCGGCCGATTTTTTGCGGCTGCAGCTCGGGCAACGGCGCAAAGCGGTCGGGCTCGGCCGTCGAGAGTCGCAGCGCGATGCCATTCCACTCTTCACCGGAATCTTGCGCGACCACCGCGCGGAGCTCGAAGCGCACCTGGTCGCCGTCGATCTTCGCGACGTAGCTCGGCGCCCAGCGCGCCGCCGCGACCTGATACTCGATGTGCACCGTCACGTCGCCCTGCCCGCTCATCTCGAGGTCGACGTGCTTGCGTAGCTCGTGCAAGCGCGCGGCGCGTGCGCTGCCTGCGCGTACATCCTTCTCCGCGGCAACCTCGAATGCGCGCTGCGCTTCGGTGAGCTCGCGACGCGTACTCGCGAGTGCCTCGCGCAACGCGACCTCGCGCTCCGCACGGAGCGCAACGAGCGTGCGCCGCGCGCTGACGATCGAGTGCCACGACGCGGGTGGCTCGTCGCTCGGATCGGGCTCGATCACTGGTGCATTCGCGAGCCGCTCGAGCGCGATGCGAAGTCGTTCCGTCTCGCTCTCGGCAAGTGCAACGCGCCGACGCGCCGCGCGCAGCTCCGTCGATTCCTCCGCGCGCGCCTCGCGGTCCTCCGGTGCCGTCACGCCGACCCGAAGCGCGGTCACCACAGCAGCCGCGCCATCAACCTCTGCACGAACGGTGTCGTCGATCACGCTCAGTGGCAGTCCTACAACCCGCACGTTTTTGCCGGCGGCCGCGCGCAAGCTCGCGACTCTTCGAACGCGAGCACCGCTTGCATAGACAGTTACGCGCTCGATCCTCGACTCGACGGAGACCGACATGCCGCGCAGGGTCGGCCCCTAGCCTGGGGGGTGTCAAGTCGCTGTTGAACCAGCGAAGACGATCGATTAGGGTGTGCGCGTTTTTCGACGGCCGTCACTTCTCAAGAGAGGAACTCCGCATGCTTCGCAAGGTCTCGTTTGGTTTACTACTGGCGCTTGCTGCCTGTGGCAGCGCGCGCGTTATTCAGCGCACGCAAGGTGGCGGTGTGATCGAGCTGCAGGGCGATCGTGGCAAGGCGATGGAGCAGGCGAACCAAGAGATGGCGTCGCACTGCGGCCCGAACAACTACACGATCGTGCAAGAGGGTGAAGAGGCGATCGGTACCGATACGTACTCGCGCGAAGACAGCTCCGCTGCATCGCAGACCTCGCGCAGTGGTCGCACGACCACCGCGGATCAAACCACGACCGGTCAAACGAGCACGCGCACGGCGACTGCGTGGCGCGTCCACTATCAGTGCAATGGTGCGCAGGGCCCGGCGCCGCAGCCGGCCGCCGCGCAGCCGCCTCCTCCGGCAGGTGGCCCGCCGCCCGGTGGCCCGCCGCCCGGCCAGATGTAATCGACGAGCCTGACGAAAAAGGGGCGCACGCGCCCCTTTTTGCGTTTTCGGTATGCTCGCGGCATGCTCGAACGCTATCGCTTCGCTCGCTACGCGCTGAAGTTCGAGCGCGCGTTCAAGACCGATGACTGGGAGGCCGTAATGGCGTGCTTTCACCCGAGCGCGACGTACACGGTTGTCGGCAGCGAGACCGAATGGGACACCGTGGTGCACGGGCCGGAGGCGATCGTCGCGTTCTTCAAGAAGATGCTCGACGCCGCGGATCGCAAGTTCGACTCGCGACGGCCACGGCCGCTCGGATTTCCGCGCGTGCGCGATGGCGAGCTCGTTTTGCCGTGGCGAGCAACGTACACGATGGGCAACGACACCGTCGTGCTTCACGGCGAATCGCGGTGCCGATTCTCGAATGGCAAGATCATCGCACTTGGCGACACGATGCGCGCCGACGAGACGCAGCGCTGGATCGCGATGGCGCGCAGCAAGGCGGCGTGACTAAACGCAAGGCTCAGGGGCTCGCGCGTTCGCGCTCGCCCGGTCGATCTTATGCGGGCGGCATACCTTCCTCATACCTTCCTCATAGCGGGATCTGAATCGCCAAGGCGCCGCAGAGCCAAGGCGCCAGTCAGAAGGGTTGATCAGGCCCGATCTTGATTCAGCCGTGCGATTGCGTGCGTTCTGCTCGGTGACACTCGCGTCGAGTACGGCCCCGGCCCCCTTTCTTACTGGCGCCTTGGCTCTGCGGCGCCTTGGCGATTCTCTGGGGACGCGAAAAGGAATCAGAGCGGGGTCCCCGGCTCGAGGACTCGCCACCCCGCGAACCCATAGTTCGGCTGGTCGAATCGACACAGCCGAACTCTGGGTTAAACGAGCAGCTTCGTGTCGTCGAGCGACATGTCTGCGATCTGATCGACGCCGCTTTGCGCGAAGCGACGCGCTGCCGCCGCGAGCCGCGGACCCTGGCCGTGATCGATGCACCACTGCGCGTGCGCGCTGAGTAGCGCGAGCTCGAGGCTGCGGCCGAGCGTCATCGCGAAGCGACGCGCGCCAGCTTCGACGCGCTCGGCATGCGGCATTGCTTCCTGCACCCAGCTCGTCGCGTGCCGAAGCGCATTGCGCGCCGCCGCGGCGGGCTCCGCGAGGCCCGGATCGGTCGCAGCGGCGCAGCAGCTCTCGACTTCGGCCGTGATCGCCTCGAGTGCGCCGCCTTTGCCGAGCGCGCGCAGCGTGTCGAGCGAGAGCACATTCGTCGTGCCTTCCCAGATCGGCAGCACCTGCGCATCCGCGAGCAGGCGCGGCAAGCCGGTATCTTCGACGTAGCCTGCGCCGCCGCACGCTTCGATCGCTTCGGAGGCGACGGCAACGGCTTGCTTGCCGGTGGTCAGCTTCGCGATCGGCACGAGTGCGCGCGCGAGGCGCTCGGCGGATTCATCGTGCCCGTGCTCGAGGATGCCGAGCAGCTGCACCGCGCGAAACGCGAGGCAGAACGCGCCGGCATATTCGGCTTCGAGCATCGCGAGCGTGTCGGCGTGCAGCGGCTTGTCGGCGAGCAGCGCACCGAACGCGCGACGACGACGCGCGTAGTCGCGCGCGAGTGCGAGCGCGCGCCGCATGCCGGAGACCGCGCAGATCGAATTCCACGTGCGCGTGATCGAGAGCATCGGTGTGATCGCGCGAACGCCATCGCTCGGCGAGCCGACGAGCGTGGCCGGTGTGCCGTCGAGCGTGAGCTCCGCCGTCGGTACCTTGCGCGTGCCGAGCTTGTCCTTGAGGCGGTTGACCTGGATGTTGCGCAGGCGACCGGCGCCATCGCGCAGCTCGACGAGAAACAGCGCGAGGCCGCGGCTGCCTTCCGCGTTGCCTTCAGGACGCGCGAGCGTGAGCGCCATGTTCGACGTGGTCGCGGACGTGAACCACTTCGTGCCGTACAGGCGCCACTGATCGCCATCGCGCTTCGCGATCGTTTCAGATTGCGACACGTCAGAGCCGCCGGTGCGCTCTGTCATCCATTGGCCGCTCGTCCACATCGCGCCTGGGTCGCGCGACGTGAGCAGCGAAACGTAGCGATCGATGAGCGACTTGTTGCCGCTCGAGACGAGCGTGCGCGCGGCGCCATCGGTCATCGCGAGCGGGCACGAGTACACATCGAGTGACGGGCCGAGCACGTGGACGATTGCAAATTGGTGCGTGCGCGCGTGCACGCCGAGGCGCGCCTCGTAGCCGGCCGCCACCATGCCGTGCCGTGCGGCGAGGACTTGCGCCTCGTGCCACAGCGGCGAGACTTCGATCTGATCGATGCGATTGCCCCAGGCATCCCATTGCGTGAGCACGGGCTCGTTGAGGCGGTCCGCGAGCTGCTTTGCGTAGTACTCGACCGCGACGTCACCGAGGGCGTGGAGCTCGGTCGCGACCTCGCCGTGCTGTGCTTCAGGAATGTGGCGCGCGAGCCAGGATGGCAACAAGGGGTCGTCATCGAACTGATTGGCCAAGCGCGGAGGGTCCTGGAAGAACGGCATGGCGGCACCGTACCGCGGTAAGGTCCTTTGGTGAACCTGTTGTTGGTCGACCCAGCCGAGCTCCGAAGTGATGGAACGTGCAGGATCGACGACCGTCGCGCGCACCACCTGCGTACCGTGCTCGGCGTCGAGATCGGGTCGACGGTGCGCGCCGGATTGCTCGGCGGCGCGATCGGCACCGGCGAGGTGATCGCCGATGACGGCTCGGGCCTGACGTTTCGGTTGAAGCTCGATGGCTCGTCGCCGGCGCTGCTCGATGTCGAGCTCGTGCTTGCCGTGCCGCGGCCCAAGGTGATCACGCGAACGATCGAGATCGCGGCATCGTTCGCGGTGCGGCGCATCGATCTGACGAACGCGTGGCGCGTCGACAAGAGCTATCTGAGCTCGCCGCGCCTCGCACCCGGCGCGCTCGCACTCGCGGCGCGGTTCGGCGCCGAGCAAGGCGTGACCACGCACTTGCCCGACATCGTCGTTCACGATCGCTTGATGGAGCTGCTCGACGATCGGTTCGCCGCACCTGCAACCGGCTCGACGCGGGTGATCGCGCATCCGAGCGCGCCGCCGATCGAGAGCGTGATCGCCGCGCGCGGGCCTGTCGTGATCGCGATCGGTCCCGAAGGCGGTTGGATCGATCGCGAGCTCGACACGTTCGTCGAGCGCGGCTTTCGCCCGGTGTCGCTCGGCACGCCGGTGCTGCGCGTCGAGGCCGCCGTCGCATCGGCGCTCGGTCAGCTACTGCTGCTTCAGAGGATCAGGCACGAATCACCGAGCTCGTGACTCGACAGGCCGTGCGTGGCGGCCAGCTCGATCGCGCGCTCGAGGCGCTCGCGCGGTACGAACGCCGAGAGCAGCTCGAAGTGACTCTCGCCCGGCGCGTGCAGGCCGCTGACGAGTCCGTCGACGATTCGCGGGCGATACTCCGCATCAAGGCGCAGCGTCGCGACACCCGAACCCGCGAGTAGCTCGCCGCGCTGCTTGCCATCTACGCTCGCGAGCTGCGCGTCCTCGGCGGCGGACTCGAGCGCGCGCACGACGGTCGTGCCGATCGCGATCACGCGATTACCGCGCGCCTTCGCTTCCGCGATCAGTTCGATCGTGCGGCGCGGAATCTCGTAGCGCTCGGGCCACGGCAGCGCGCGATCGAGTGCATCGTCGCCCGTCGACGACAGGCCTGCCGCATGCGTGAGCGTTGCGATCGCGACGCCGGCGCGACGCAGCGCGAGCAAGATGTCCCACGTCAGCGGTCGACCCGCCGATGGCATCTCGGCCGCCCATGGCCTACCGGCGTAGGCGGTTTGCACGGCCCACAGCGGCAATTGCTCGGGGCGATGCGCGTACTGCACCGGCTTGCCGCTCGCGTATAGCGCCTGCCAGAGCACATCGCCGGTCTCGCGCGCGATCAGCTCGACGCGGCGACCGGCAACCGAGACGACCTTCGCCGTGAGCGCACCGACCTCGACGATCTCGCCGATGCCGATCGCTGGCGGCGCCGCGCGATTCTCGGTACGCGTTCGGTGATCGCCCGGTCCGAGCAACACGCCGTAGAGGCGATTCGCCTCGACGGGCGCCGATAGCCGGAGCTCGAACGGCTCGCCGCGCGCGGTGCGGCCGGGCAGCGAGGCGGGCAGCGTCGCCGCATCGTTGACGACGACGAGGTCGCCCGCGCGCAGGTGTTCCGGTAGCGTCGCGAACTGCGTGATCGAGAGATCATCGGCATCGCGCGGGATCACGACGAGGCGCACGCGGTGGCGCGAGACTTCGTCGGTGCGCAGCGCGACGATTGATCCACCGCCACTTGCGGGTTGCCTCGCGTAGCGCTGGAACATCATGGTGCGACCTCCCAGCTCGCTGCGGCGAGCCGCAAGCCGTTCTTCGCCTTGTCGTCGTTCTCGATCATCGACACGATGCGTGCGGCGACGTCGGCGGGGCGCTGCAGCGTCGCCGGATCGGCCTCGGGAATCGCATCGGCGTGCATCTTCGTGTCCATCTCGCCGGGGTCGACCGCGAGCACGCGCACACCCGTGCCTTCGAGCTCTGCCGCGAGCACGCGACTGAGCTGATCCTGCGCCGCCTTCGAGATGCCGTATGCACCCCAGCGCGGATACGCCTCGACCGCGGCATCTGAGCTGATATGCACGATCACGCCGCTGCCGCGCAGAGCCATCGCGCCGGCGAGGATCTTCGTCAGCCGAAACGGACCGACGAGGTTTGTTTCGAGCACGGCCGCGAGGTCCTCGCACTCGGTGTCGAGCAAGAGTCGCAATGGCACGGGGCCGAGCGTGCTCGCGTTGTGAATCGCGATCCCGATCTCGCCGACGAGTCCTTGCGCTTGTCCCGCGATCTTGTGGACCGCGTCCTTATCACTGATATCGGCGGCGATCGCGTGTGCGATGCCACCGTTGGCACGAATCGTAGCTACGGCGTCGGCAAGCGGTCCCGCATCACGCGCGACCATCGCGACACGCGCACCCTTGGCCGCGAGCGCTTGCGCGAGTGCGCGTCCGAGACCTCGGCTTGCGCCGGTCACCAACGCACCTTGTCCAGAAATCTTCATCACGACCTCCTGCTACCGTCGTACGCACCCACCGCCAATCTGTCACCGGGTGCGCTAATCTATTGGCAGGAGGCCACCGCATGAGCGGCGAACACGATCACCTCGCAGACAACATCAAGGCGTTACGTGAAACTCGGGGCCTATCGCAGCAACAGATCGCGAAGGCCGCTGGCATCCCGCGAGCGACATGGACGCACCTCGAATCCGGTGCGGCGAACCCAACGCTCGCGGTTCTGGTCAAAGTCGCGAACGCGCTGCAGGTGAGACTCGACGAGCTGCTCGCGCCGCCGCGACAACCCGCGCGCTTTCTCAAGGCGAGCGAGCTACCGACGCGCAACCGCGGTCAGGTCGCGATTCGCAAGCTGTTGCCCGAGCCGCTGCCCGGGCTCGATCTCGAGCGCATGGTGCTGCCGCCGGGCGCGCGAATGGCCGGCGTGCCGCACACGCCCGGCACGCGCGAGTATCTGACGTGCGAGCGCGGCACCGTCGAGCTTGCGGTCGCGGGTGAGCGCTACACGCTCGCCGAAGGCGACGTCGTCAGCTTTCGCGGCGATCAGCGCCACGGCTATCACAACCCCGGCACGACGACGTCGGTCGCGTATTCGGCGATCGCGTTCGCGCCGGTGATGAGCGGCTAGACTACGCCGCCCACGTAACGTGGACTTTGACGTGAACGTGAACGTGAACCCCACCGTGGACGTTGACGTATGTCGATGAGCGACTCGATCGAGTTCCTTGCACTGACCAACCGACGGACATCGTCGATCGCCGATAGCCGCGACGCGCGCGGAACCGAACTGACCACGTCCAAGGTGGAGTTCAGGTTCACGTTCACGTTCACGTCGAAGTCGACGTCACCGTTCACGTTACGTGAGCGGCTAGAACTTGTACGACAGGCCGAGCCGCAGATACAGGTTGAAGTCTGTATCGAACATCGAGTGCGAGAACTCGTTCGTGAACAGCGCGCGCTCGTTCTGAAACGGCGCACCCTCGAGGATGCCGAAGAAATTCCAGCGCTGATCGAACGCGACCTCCGCGATGACCGCGGTCATGAATCGCACGCCCTCTTCGCGCTCGGTGAATGCCCACGCCTCGGTCTCCGAGCCGGTCGTCAGCTTGTTGATGCGCGCCTGCTCCATCTGCGAGAGGTCGTTGTTCGCGTAGCGCTCGCAGACGCGGATCGGATCGCCATCGAAGCCGCCGGTGCCGCCCGTCTTGAGCTCGGGGCAGTGGCGGTCACTCCACACGTTGAAGTAGAGGCGACCGCTGATCGTGACGTGCGTGAGCGCGGTCAGCGACGCGACGAGACCGACGTCCCATGTGAAGCCGTTGCGGCGTGAATCGTCGAGGAGCTTGCTGCCCCACCAGATGTCCGTGAAGATGCCGGCCGAGAACGGATCGAACTCCGCGACCATCGCGCGGCCGCCGAGACCGAGCTCGTTGCGCGCGAACATCGTGCGCAGGCCGACGCCCGCGTCGAAGCCGAACTTCTTCGCGATCTTCGTCGCGCCGACGTTGATGCGCGCCTGGAAGTAGTACGGATAGCCGAGCGAAATATCGACAGTCGAGCGACCGCGCGGCAGCGTGCGCGCGCCGAAAGATGACAGGCCGCGCTGCTGCTCTGCGAGCTCGGTCTCGCTCAGGCCCGCGACTGCGAGCTCGCGCGATAGCGTCTGCGTCTTGCCGCCTTCGATCGTCAGCGTCTGCTCGAACGGCTGATAGCCGGCGAGCTCGAGGCGCACGACGGTCTCGCCGACTTCGACTTCTTGATCGAGCGGCGTCTTGCCGGCGGGCAAGCCGTTGAGGACCACGTCGGCCTGCGCCGGCGTCGACAGGATGCGCAGCCGGCCGACCGGCTTGAGCGTCGCCTGCACGGTGACGGCTTGGCCCGCCTCGACGCGCACGCGTTGCTCGAATTGCTTGTAGCCATCGAGGCGAACGACGACCGGGTGCTCGCCGGCGCTGAGCTTCTTCTCGACGGGCACCTTGCCGACGCTGGCGCCATCGATGAAGACCTGCGCCTCGGGCGTCATCGACACGACCTTGAGCGTGCCCTGATCCGCGGGCGTCTCGGGATTGAGATCGAACTTGACGATCTGCGAGCTGCCCGCCGCGACCTTCACCGTCTTCTCGCCCGTCGCCATGCCGGGCGCTTTCACCTGCACGATGTGATCGCCCGCTTTGACATCCTTGATGTCGACCGGGACCGGCCCCATGTCGGTGCCGTCGAGGAACGCGCGCGCGCCCTGCGCATCGGAGAGCACGCGCACGACACCGACGCCACCGTGCATCGTCGCCTGCAGATCGGCGCGCACCTTCGTCGAGTTGTTCGCCGTGACCTGGATCGTCTGCTTCCACGGCAGCGCAGGCGCCTTGCGCACCTCGACGACGTGCGGCCCTTCGATCACGTTTGCGATCATCGCCGGCGTGTTGTCGGGGTGCTTGTTGCCGTCGATGTAGACCTCGGCGTCGGGCACGTCGGCCTCGACGACGACGGTGCCGAACTTCGCGCCGGCCTTCATCTGCGGAAGCAGCGTCGACGTGTTGTTCTCGCTTGCGACGACCCACGTCTCGTACTGCTCGTAGTCCTTCTTCTTGATGATGAGCTGATGGCGACCTGGCGTCACCGTCAGTGTGATTGGCGCGACGCCCTTTTGCTCGCCGTCGAGCCAGACCTCGGCGCCGCCCACGCCCTTCGGATCGGCATCGGCTTTGATGTCGATCTTCGGCGGGTCGGCTTTCTTGACGAGCGGCACGAACAGCTTTTGCGTTTTGCGCGAGCGCACGACCTTCATCGTCTTCGTGACGAGCTCGTACCCCGCGAGCTCGACCATGACGGTGTTCTCGCCGGCGCCGAGCTTGCCCGAGAACGGCGTCGTGCCGACCATGCAGCTCTTGTCGTTGATGTAGACCGTGGCGCCCGCCGGCGAAGACTCGATCTTCACCGGATACTTGCCGGGCGTGGTGTTGGGGCACGGTGCGGCGCCCGCGGCCGAGGCGAGCAAAACAAGAGTCGCAAGTGCACAAAAAGCGACGGAGCTAGTCCTCATCGGGTCCCTCTGAGTACGGACGCTCCGAACCTAACAGTCATGCAATTGTTTCTCAAACGCGGCGCAGCAATCCTGCCGCGAGAGCCGACAAAAGTGCGGCACCGCACGCGATCCGGTAGACCGCGAAGCCGATGAGGTTGTGGGACCCCAGCCATTTCAATAGCCAAGCGATCGAGGCGTAGCCCGTAACGGCCGCGACGGAGGCGCCGACGACGATCGCCGGCATCGCGGTCGGACCGAGCTGGCGAAACGCGTCCCGCGCCTCGAACAGGCCGGCGCCGGCGATCGCTGGGATCGAGAGCAGGAACGAGAAGCGGGCCGCGTCGCTGCGCCCAAAACCGAGCATCAGGATCATGCAGATCGTCGCTCCCGAGCGTGAGACGCCGGGGACGAGCGCCATTGCCTGGGCGCAGCCGATCAGCAGCGCATCGAGATAGGTCATCGATCCGAGCGGCCTGCCGTCGCGGTTGCCCGCATGATGATCGATGATCGCCATCGCGATCCCGACCACGACGAGCGCCGTCGCGACGACGTACAGCGAGCGCAAATCACCCTCGACGTGCTTCTTCAATAAGAGACCCGCGATCACGATCGGCAGGGTGCCGACCGCGAGCAGCCACGGCAGCCGGCCCTCAAAGGAGCCCGTATTGCGAACGACCGCTACGACCATCTGGCCGAGGTCCTTTGCGAAGTACAGGATGACCGCGAGGAGCGTGCCGAGCTGGATCACGGCGGTATAGGCCGCACCCGGATCGCGCATCCCGATCAGGGCGGGCACGACGCGCAGGTGGGCGGTCGAGGAGACGGGAATAAATTCGGTCGCGCCCTGAACGAGACCGAGCAAAGCGGCGTACCAAAGCGGCATCGCGGCTGACACGCTAACATCAAAGGTGTGATGAGGCTTGTTTGTGTCGTGGTGCTCGTCGCGTGCGGCGGTCGACCGAGCGCGCCCGCCCACCCCTCGTCGGAGGGCGGCACCGTGTCGCCGGGCGCTGGCCGCAGCGACGAGCAGTGCGACAACCTGCTCGCGCACACGTTCGAGCTTGCCGTTGCCGAGCGGCCGGCCGAGCAGAAGCTGACCGCCGACGAGCGCACGAATATCCAGACGCAGTTGCGTAAGACGTGGCTTGCGAGCTGCCGGCAGATGACCAGCACGGGTTACGACTGCGCGCTCGCCGCGCATTCGCTCGCCGAGGTCGATGCCTGCTCAGGTAACGTTAAGTAGCTCGACTTCGAATAGCAGCGTTGCGTTCGGCGGAATCACGCCGCCTGCGCCGCGCGCGCCATAACCAAGCTCGGGCGGGATGCGCAGCGTGCGCTTGCCGCCAACCTTCATCGTTGCGACGCCCTCGTCCCATCCTTTGATCACGCGGCCCATGCCGAGCGGAAACTCGAACGGCTGACCGCGATCGAGCGAGCTGTCGAACTTCGAGCCCTTTGCGTTATTGACCCACAACCAACCGGTGTAGTGCATCACGCATGTCTGGCCGCGCTGTGGGCTTGCGCCCGTGCCGACCTGGGTATCTTCGAATTCGAGCCCGCTCGCTGTCTTCTCCATGCGCGGACGATACTCGATTCACCGCGTGACGAGTTGCTCGAGCTGCCACTTCTGTAGATGCAGCTGCACCTGCAATGCATCCTGCTCCTTGCGTTGCCCATCGAGGACGATCGTGTTGCCGATCAGTTGGACCATGAAGACAGCGGCGAGCGTGAACAGCAGCGCATCGGAGGTCAGCGTCACGGCCCATGGATGCATCGCGATCGTGCCGGCTTGCAGTGTGAAGCTGCGCGGCACGATCGACAGCGCTTCGAGCGTGAGTGGCACCGCGACCGCGAGCAAATGAGCGACGAATATGACGCGCGGTGATCGCAACGCCGGCATCATCAAGAGGATCGGTAATGAGCCGAAAATGAGGACCGGTAACACCAATAGCGCGCCGAGAATGACGCCGATCGTCGCGAGCATGATCATGTGCATGATCGCAGCAGCGATCACGCGTGCCGGCGTGAACTCCCAATCGCGCAGCACGGCGAGGCCAAGATACGCGATCAGCACAACCAGCTCGCCAGCGACCATGGCGAGTGCCCACGTGCTCGCGAAGCCAAGCAGCGCGACGATCGGTAGAACGAGAAGCGATGCGACGTAGACGCCGAGCGCGCGCTTTAGCACTGCGCGCGTCGCTTGGTCGCGATCCTTTTGGATCTCGAGCCGCGCTGCGGGTGGAATTTGTTTCGGCGGTTCGAGCAAGAGGCGCGCGAGCACGGCTTGCGCGTCGCGATTGGTCGCATCGAGCGCGATCGCGCTGCCGGCTTCGCGCATCGCCTCGGCGCGCGCGGCGATCGTGTCTTCCGCGAGCAGCTGTTGTGCGCGAGTTGCATGCGCAGCGGCCAGCTCGCGACGACGTGCGAGGTCGCGATCGCCGTCGAGAAATCGCTGCACGGCATCGGCGAGCTCGCGCGCGGTCGCGAAGCGTTGTTCGCGATCCGCGCATGTCGCGCGCGCGGTGATCTCGTCGAGCTCGGGCGGCACATCGGCGAGGCGCGCCGGGCGGTACGAGCCCGTCGTCAGCGCGAGCTCGAACGCGCGGTCGCGCGGGATCGCCGATTCGCCGGCGAGGATCTCGAACAGGATGCAGCCGAGCGAGAACACGTCGGCGCGCTCGTCGAGCGTGTCGCCCTTCATTTGCTCGGGTGCCATGTAGCCGGGCGTGCCGAGCATCGCGCCCGCCTGCGTTTGACCGCCAACGGCGGAATCGCCGCGCAGATCCTTCGTGCGAATCGCGTCGGACTCGGGTGCATCAGAGATTCGCGCGAGGCCCCAATCGAGCACGTACGTTTCGCCGAAGTCGCCGAGCATGATGTTCGCAGGCTTGAGATCGCGATGGATGACGCCTCGCTGATGCGCGAACTCGATCCCGAGACAAACATCGACGAAGCGCGCGAGCAGCGTTCGCCGCGACCATGTGGCGTTCGCGATCACCTCGGCGAGCGTCGTGCCGGTCAGCCGTTTCATCGCCAAGAACGGCGAGGACGCGTCGCCGAGATCATGGACAGGCACGACCGTCGGATGCTCGAGGCGACCTTGCACGCGCGCCTCGCGGAGAAAGCGCGCGACCGCATCGGTATCCCCGGCGCCGCCGCGCATCAGCTTGATCGCGATGTCGCGATCGATGCGGAGGTCGTGCGCGAGCCAGACCTCGCCCATGCCGCCCTTGCCCAAGAGGGCACGTAGCGCGTACCGAGCATCAGGCGCCTTCGGAGGTCCGAGCGACGTCGGTCCGTGAGTCGGCGCCTGGGTATCCGGCACGGTCGGAGCGTTGCCGTCGTCGGTCATTCCCCGACGATACGACATGTACGCCGCGACTCGTCGCTTTCGGTGGGCGTCGCGCAGCGTGTACGATGGC
>Ga0070698_100006105_pt1 | contig 13115 bp, 12 predicted proteins | sample KBSK1502metaG_FD_65477 | JGI IMG/M metagenome (GOLD analysis project Ga0070698, IMG submission 65477) | Corn, switchgrass and miscanthus rhizosphere microbial communities from Kellogg Biological Station, Michigan, USA - KBS K1-50-2 metaG | ecosystem: Host-associated > Plants > Roots >... | reverse complement strand
GGGGCGATGACGACCGGGCGGGAAGCCAGGCGCGCATAGAGTTACAGCGTGGCAGATCCGGCGAGCTACCGGCCCGCCCCGGGCTCGATTCCCGAGTCGCCAGGGGTCTACAGGTTCCGCGACGACCGGGGCCGGGTCATCTACGTGGGGAAGGCCAAGAGCCTCAGGTCCCGGCTGAACTCCTACTTCGCCGACTTCGTCGGGCTGCATCCGCGCACCCAGTCCATGCTGCGGTCGGCGGGCAGCGTGGACTGGACAGTGGTTGCTACCGAGGTGGAGGCGCTCCAGCTCGAGTACAACTGGATCAAGGAATTCGATCCCCGGTTCAACGTCCGGTACCGGGACGACAAGAGCTACCCCTACCTCGCGGTCACCATGGACGAGGAATACCCCCGGGTGATGGTGATGCGGGGCGCCAAGCGGCGCGGGGTGCGGTACTTCGGCCCTTACTCGCACGCGTGGGCGATCAGGGACACGGTGGACACCCTGCTGCGGGTGTTCCCGGTCCGGACCTGCTCGGCCGGCGTGTTCAAGCGGGCGGGCCAGATCGGCAGGCCCTGCCTGCTCGGCTACATCGGCAAGTGCTCGGCTCCCTGCGTGGGCCGCATCGACGCGGAACAGCACCGGTGCCTGGCCGAGGAGTTCTGCGACTTCATGGCCGGACAGACCGGCAAGTTCACCCGGCGACTCGAGTCCGAGATGCGGCGCGCCGCTGACGCCGAGGAATACGAGCTCGCCGCGCGCCTGCGCGACGACATCCAGGCCCTGCGGCGGGCGCTGGAGAAGCAGGCGGTGGTCCTCGGCGACGGCACCGACTGTGATGTCATCGCGCTGGCCGAAGACCAGCTCGAAGCCGCGGTTCAGGTGTTCTACGTGCGCGGCGGGCGGGTCCGCGGGCAGCGGGGCTGGGTGGTCGACAAGGTCGAGGAGATCAGCCCGGGGGAGCTTGTCGAGCAGTTCCTGGGCCAGGTCTACGGCGAGGACCCGGTGCTGGGCGAGCTGACCGGCGGTGCCGCCGACGACGACGGCACCGCGGACCGCGAGGCAGCCGACCACCGGGCCGCCGACCAGGACCGCGGCGGGTCGAGGCGCGGCGGGCGGCGCAGGCCCGGGCGCGGCCAGCCGCGACGTGACGCGCCGGTACCGCGCGAGGTGCTGGTGCCGGTCCTGCCGCCGGGCGCCGCCGCCGTGGAAGAATGGCTTGCCGCGCGGCGCGGCGGCCGGGTCAGTCTGCGTGTCCCGCAGCGCGGCGACAAGAAGGCGCTGCTTGAGACCGTGGCCAGGAACGCGGCGGAGTCGCTCGCGCTGCACAAGACCAGGCGTGCCAGCGACCTTACCACCAGAAGCCGCGCGCTGTCCGAGATCCAGGAGGCGCTAGGGCTCGACGAGGCGCCGCTGCGGATCGAGTGCTACGACGTGTCGAACCTGCAGGGGACCCACGTCGTCGCATCCATGATCGTCTTCGAGGACGGCCTGGCGCGCAAGTCGGAATACCGCCGGTTCAGCATCCGCGGCCTGGATGGCACCGACGACGTGGCCTCCATCCATGAGGTGATCACCCGCAGGTTCCGTCGCTACCTGGAGGAACGGGAGGCGACGGGCGAGCTCGACGTGCTCGGCGACCCGGCCGGGGAGCCGGCGGCAGGCGCGGCGGGTACCGGGCCGCGCAAGTTCGCCTATCCGCCCAACCTCCTGGTGGTCGACGGCGGCCCGGCCCAGGTGGCGGCGGCCGCGCGGGCGCTGGACGAGCTCGGCATCGACGACGTCTCGGTCTGCGGCCTGGCCAAGCGCCTGGAAGAGGTGTGGCTGCCCGGCGACGACGGCCCGGTGATCATGCCCCGCACCAGCGAGGGCCTCTACCTGCTGCAACGGGTCCGCGACGAGGCCCACCGGTTCGCGATCACCTATCACAGGAAGAAGCGGTCCGCGGCCCTGACCACCAGCGAGCTCGACGCCGTTCCGGGGCTGGGCCCGGCCCGCAAGGCCACGCTGCTGAAGCATTTCGGCTCCGTGCGAAGGATCGCGGGAGCTAGCGTGGCGGAGATAGCCGACCTGCCAGGCTTCGGGCCGCGCATCGCCGAGACGGTGGCCGCGGCCCTGCAGCCTGGGGGTGACGGCACGCGACGGCCGGCCGGGGGAGTGGCCAGCTCCGCGAGGATCGAGGGGGGAGGTGCGCCGTGAGGCCGGAGGACCCGGAGCGAAGCACGCCGGAAATCGTCATCATCACCGGCATGTCGGGCGCCGGACGGAGCACGGCGGCGAAGTCGCTGGAAGACCTGGACTGGTTTGTCGCCGACAACCTGCCGCCGGACCTGCTGCCGACCATGCTGGACCTCGCCCGCCGCGCCCAGAGCGCCGTGCCGAGACTCGCGGCGGTCGTCGACGTGCGCAGCCGCGCGTTCTCGACCGACCTGAAGTCGGTCATCGGCGATCTTGGCAGCGGGGGCAGCCGCCCCTTCGTGGTGTTCCTGGAGGCCGGCGACGAGACCCTGGTCCGCAGGTTCGAGAGCGTCCGCCGCCCGCACCCGCTGCAGGAGGACGGCCGGCTGTGCGACGGCATCGCCGCCGAGCGCGAGCTGCTGGCCGGGGTCCGCGGCGAGGCCGATCTCGTGCTCGACACCTCGCAGCTCAACGTGCACGAGCTGCGGGCCAGGATGCGGGCCGCGTTCGGTTTCGAAGGGGGCACCGGGCTCCGGCTGAACATCGTCTCGTTCGGGTTCAAGTACGGGCTGCCGGTGGATGCCGACCTGGTGGCGGACTGCCGGTTCCTGCCGAATCCGCACTGGTTGCCCGCCCTGGCCCCGCTGACCGGCGAGGACCGGGAGGTCAGCGAGTACGTCATGTGCCAGCCGGGTGCCGCCGAGTTCCTGGACGCCTACGTCCGGGCGGTGCGCGTGACCCTGGAGGGCTACCAGCGCGAGGGGAAGCACTTCGTGATGCTCGCAGTGGGCTGCACCGGAGGGAAGCACCGGAGCGTGGTGATCGCTGAGCAGATCGCCGCCCGGCTCGGCGATAGCTGGCCCGCCGTGCGGGTGGTGCACAGAGACCTCGGACGCGAGTGAGGTCGCCGAAGATGGAGGAGCCCGCAGGACCGGAGCCGGACAAGCTGGCGGCGGTTCCGGCCGGGCGCCCGCGCAGCCGCAAGGTGGTGGCGTTCGGCGGCGGCCACGGCCTGTTCGCCTCCCTGTCCGCGCTGCGCCGGGTCACCCGGCAGCTCACGGCCGTGGTGACCGTGGCCGACGACGGCGGTTCCAGCGGAAGGCTGCGCAAGCAGTTCGGGGTGCTGCCGCCCGGCGACCTGCGGATGGCGCTGGCCGCGCTGTGCGGGGATGACGCCTGGGGCACCACGTGGAGCCGGGTCGTGCAGCACCGGTTCACCGGGGAGGCCGAGCTCGGCGGCCACGCGGTGGGCAACGTCCTGATCGTCGCGCTCTGGGAGCTCCTGGGCGACACCGTGCAGGGCCTGGACTGGGTCGGGCGCCTGCTCGGGGCCCACGGCCGGGTGCTGCCGATGGCATCGGTTCCGCTGGATCTCGAGGCCGAGGTCGAGGGCGCCGACCCGGCCCGTCCCTACGACATCAGCACGGTTCGCGGCCAGGTCGCATGCGCGACGACGACGGGACGGGTACGGTCGATGTCACTGGTTCCCGCAGACCCGCCCGCGTGCCCCGAGGCGGTGGCGGCGGTCGGGGCGGCGGACTGGGTGGTGCTCGGGCCCGGATCCTGGTTCACCAGCGTGCTTCCGCACCTGCTGGTGCCGGAGCTCGCCGAGGCCCTGGTCACTACCCGGGCGCGCAGGCTGGTCGCGCTGAACCTGGCGCCGCAGCCGGGGGAGACCGAGGGGTTCTCGCCCCACACGCACCTGGAGGTGCTCGCCGATCATGCTCCGGAGCTGACCGTTGACGTGGTGCTCGCGGACCGCCGCGCGGCCAGCGGGACCGTGGCCGAGCTGGAGAAGGCGGCCGGCCTGCTCGGCGGCAGGCTGGTGCTGGCGGACCTGGCCATGGGGGACGGATCCCCGCGCCATGACCCCCGGCTGCTCGCGGGCTGTTTTGCGCAGATATTCGAGGGGGAGTGAAGCCGAATGGCCATGACCGGCCTGGTGAAGGATGAGCTCAGCCGGATCGCCGTGCTGAAGCCGTGCTGCAGGAAGGCTGAGGTTTCCACGCTGCTGCGGTTCGCCGGCGGCCTGCACCTGGCCGCGGGGCGGATCGTGGTCGAGGCCGAGCTCGACACCGGCGCCGCGGCACGCAGGCTCCGCAAGGACGTGGCCGAGGTCTTCGGCCACTCGTCCGAGCTGATCGTGCTGGCCCCCAGCGGCCTGCGCAAGGGCAATCGCTACGTGGTGCGAGTACAGAAGGACGGCGAGAGCCTGGCCCGCCAGACCGGCCTCGTGGACGCCCACGGGCGGCCGGTGCGCGGGCTCCCCCGCCAGGTGGTGTCGGGGACCACCTGCGACTGCGAGTCCGCCTGGCGTGGCGCGTTCCTCGCCCACGGCAGCCTGACCGAGCCCGGCCGCTCCATGTCGCTGGAGGTCACCTGCCCGGGGCCGGAGGCCGCCCTGGCCATGGTCGGAGCGGCCCGCAGGCTGAAGATCCACGCCAAGGCACGCGAGGTCCGGGGCGTGGACCGGGTGGTGATCCGGGACGGCGATGCGATCAGCGCGCTGCTGACCAGGCTGGGCGCCCACGACAGCGTGCTCGCGTGGGAGGACCGACGGATGCGCCGCGAGGTGCGCGCGACCGCGAACCGGCTGGCCAACTTCGACGACGCCAACCTGCGGCGCAGCGCCCGGGCCGCCGTCGCCGCAGGCGCCCGCGTGGAGCGGGCTCTGGAGATCCTCGGTGATGAGGCGCCGCAGCACCTGATCGTGGCCGGCGAGCTGCGGATCAAGCATCGCCAGGCGAGCCTGGAGGAACTCGGCCAGCTTGCCGACCCGGCGCTGACCAAGGACGCTATCGCCGGCCGGATCCGCAGGCTGCTGGCGCTGGCTGACCGGCGCGCCGCGGAACTCGGGATCCCCGGCACCGAGGCGCACCTGACCGCGGACATGCTGGTGCCCTGACTTCGATAGGGTTCCATGGGGTGTCCAGAGGAGCCGCGTGCCCTGGGCAAGAAGAACACAACGAGGAGAACACTGCTGTGACTGTCCGTGTGGGCATCAACGGATTCGGCCGGATCGGGCGCAACTTCTGGCGCGCCGTTAACGCGGGAGCCGCCGCGGGGGCGGGCGGTATAGAGATCGTGGCGGCCAACGACCTCGGGGATGTCGCCACGTTCGCGCACCTGCTCAAGTACGACACGCTGCTCGGCCCGCTGGGCATGGACGTGACGGCGACCAGCGACTCGATCCGGGCGGGCTCCCAGACGATCAGGATGCTGGCCGAGCGCGACCCCGCCGCGCTTCCCTGGAGGGAGCTGGGCGTGGATGTGGTGATCGAGTCGACCGGGCGCTTCACCAAGGCCGCCGACGCCCGCAAGCACCTCGAGGCTGGCGCGCGCAAGGTGATCATCTCGGCTCCGGCCACAGGCGAGGACATCACGATCGTGATGGGCGTGAACGACGACGCCTACGACCCGGCGCGGCACGACGTCATCTCCAACGCCTCCTGCACCACCAACTGCGTCGCTCCGCTGGCCAAGGTGCTGCTCGACAGCTTCGGGATCGTCAAGGGCTTCATGACCACGGTTCACGCATACACCAGCGACCAGGTGCTCCAGGACTTCCCGCACAAGGACCTGCGCCGGGCCCGGGCCGCCGCGCAGAACATCGTGCCGACCAGTACCGGCGCCGCGAAGGCCACGGCGCTGGTGCTGCCCGTGCTCAAGGGAAAGATGGACGGAATCTCGATGCGGGTACCGGTCATCGACGGCTCGGTGACCGACCTGGTGGTCCAGCTCGAGCGCGAGGTCACGGTCGACGAGGTCAACGCCGCCTACCGGGCCGCAGCGGACGGGCCGCTCAAGGGCTACCTGCAGTACACCGCCGACCCGATCGTCTCCTCCGATATCGTCAGGTCCCCGTACTCGTGCACGTTCGACTCCCTGCTCACCATGGCCAACGGCGACCAGGTCAAGGTCATCGGCTGGTACGACAACGAGTGGGGCTACTCCAACCGGCTGGCCGACCTGACCGCCCTGGTCGGCGCGGGGCTCCCGGACCGGGCCTGACGGCCGCCGGCGATGAGGGGCATCGATGATCTGGACGTCGGGGGCGCGACGGTGCTGCTGCGCACCGACCTGAACGTGCCGCTGGACGGGACGAAGATCACCGATGACGGCCGCATCCGGGCCAGCCTGCCGACGATCACGAAGCTGGCCCGCCGCGGCGCGAGGATCATGATCTTCGCGCACCTGGGCCGTCCCACGGGCGCCGATTACGCGGCGCGAGCCGCCGGCGGGCCGTCGCTGGAGCCGGTCGCCCGGCGCCTGGCCGAGCTGCTCGGCCAGGAGGTCCGGCTGGCGGCCGATGTCGCGGGCGAGTCCGCCGCCGACGTCGCGGCAGGCCTGGCCGACGGCGGGGTCGGCATGGCGCAGAACGTGCGCTTCGAGCCCGCCGAGACCAGCAAGGACGACGCGGATCGGGCCGGCCTGGCCCGGCGCATGGCGGCGCTGGCCGGATCCGGGGGCCGGTACGTGGGCGACGGGTTCGGCGCGCTGCACCGCAAGCATGCCAGCGTCTACGACCTGCCCGCACTGCTCCCGCACGCCGCGGGGGATCTGGTGCTCGACGAGCTCGCGGTGCTGCGCAGGCTCACCGACGACCCGCAGCGGCCGTATGTCGTGGTTCTCGGCGGGGCCAAGCCGTCCGACAAGCTGGCCGTGATCGCCAACCTGCTCGGCAGCGCTGACCGGCTGCTGATCGGCGGCGGGATGTCCTACACGTTCCTGAAGGCCCAGGGCCACGAGGTCGGGAAGTCGCTGCTGGAGGCCGACATGCTCCCGCGGGTGTCCGAGCTGCTCGCGGAGGCGGCCCGGCGCGGCGTCGAGGTGGTGCTGCCGGTCGACCTGGTCGCAGCGACCGATTATGCTCCGGACGCCGAGCACGAGGCGGTCCCGGTCACCGCCTTCCCGGCCGACCGGGAGAGCCTGGACATGGGCCCGGCGACCCGGAAGCTGTTCGCGGACAAGCTCGCGGACGCGAAGACCGTGTTCTGGAACGGCCCGGTCGGGGTGTTCGAGTTCCCGGCCTTCGCCGCCGGCACGCGCGCGGTGGCCGAGGCGATCAGCCACGTGAGCGGGCTGACGGTGGTCGGCGGGGGCGACTCCGCGGCGGCCGTGCGCACGCTCGGCTTTCCCGACGGAGCGTTCACGCACATCTCGACGGGCGGCGGGGCCAGCCTCGAGTATCTCGAGGGCAGGACGCTGCCGGGGCTCGCGGCGCTCGAAAGGGGCCGGGAGGGCGGGCAGATGAAGGTGCCTGGGTGAGCGAGCCGGAGGGCCGTGCGCCCGGAGGCGAGCGGGGGGCACCGTGAGCCGTGCCACGGCCAGGAAGCCGCTGGTCGCCGGCAACTGGAAGATGCACAACACCCACTTCGAGGCGCTGGCGCTGACCCAGAAGCTGGCGTTCATGCTGACCGGCAAGGACTTCGACGCCACGGACGTGGCCGTGCTGCCGCCGTTCACCGCGCTGCGCAGCGTCCAGACCCTGATCGAGGGCGACAAGCTGCGGCTGGTCTACGGTGCCCAGGACATCTCAGCCCACGATGACGGCGCGTACACCGGCGACGTGTCCGGGCGGATGCTCGCCAAGCTCGGCTGCGGCTATGTCGTGGCCGGGCACTCGGAGCGGCGCCGGTACCACGGCGAGGACGACGTCCTGGTTAACGCGAAGGTGAAGGCGGCGCTGCGGCACGGCATCACGCCCATCCTCTGCGTCGGCGAGACGCTGGAGCAGCGCCAAGCGGGCGAGTACATCGCCCACAACCTCAGCCAGCTGGAGGGCGGCCTGGCCGGCGTCTCCGGCCAGCAGGTGGCGGGGCTGGTGATCGCCTACGAGCCGGTCTGGGCGATCGGCACCGGCGAGGTGGCCACGCCCGAGGACGCCCAGGGGTGCTGCAGTGCCATCCGTGGCTGGGTTTCCGCCCGTCACGGGGACGAAGTGGCGGCTGGTGCGCGTATCCTTTATGGCGGGTCGGTGAAGTCTGACAACATGCCTGCGATCATGGCGCAGCCGGACATCGACGGCGGCCTGGTTGGCGGTGCCAGCCTCGATGCCGGGGAATTCGTCAGGATCTGCCGGTATCGTGAGCTGAGCGCCAGCACCTGAGCGGCCGCGCGGAGGGGACGAGAAGCAGCAGTGACCATCGCAATTTCCATCGTCCTGATCATCACCAGCCTGCTGATGATATTGCTCGTGCTGCTGCACAAGGGCAAGGGCGGCGGGCTCTCCGACCTGTTCGGCGGCGGAGTCTCGTCGAGCCTCGGGTCGTCGTCGGTCGTCGAGCGGAACCTGGACCGGATCACGATCTTCACCGGGATCCTCTGGTTCCTCTGCATCGTCGGTCTCGGCCTGCTGCTCAACCGCTAAGCAGCGGTGGCGGTCAGGCCGGCAATCTCATTACGCACGCCAGGATTTCAGCGGTCTTGAGGCAAGGGGTGAGCAGTGAGTAGTGGCAACGCCATCCGCGGCAGCCGGGTCGGCGCGGGTCCGATGGGCGAGGCAGAGCGCGGCGAGGCCGCGCCTCGGGTCCGGGTCTCTTTCTGGTGCTGCAACCGGCACGAGACCGTCCCCAGCTTCGCCAGCGACGCCGCGATCCCGGAAACCTGGGACTGCCCGCGGTGCGGCTTCCCCGCGGGCCAGGACCAGGCGAATCCGCCGGCGCCCCCGCACGCCGAGCCGTACAAGACACATCTCGCCTACGTGAAAGAGCGCCGCAACGACACCGACGGCGCCGCAATCCTCGCCGAGGCCCTTGCCCGCCTGCGCCGGGGGGCCTGACCCGCCTCGGCCGACCACCTGACCTTCCCGCGGCCCGACGACATCAGTGCGCGAAGCCCTGGCGATCCTTGATCGACCCGGGGATCAGCGGCGCGGGCGGGTGCGGCTGCGCGGCCAGCAGGTGTACCTGCGCCCGGAGATCGGCCAGCAGCAGCCGGGCCATGTCCCTGCTGAAGCCGTTACGGACCACGATCCGCAGTACCGCCGTATCCTGCATATCCTGCGGGAACGTGTAGGCCGGGACCAGCCAGCCCCGCTGCCGCAGCCGCTCGGACACGTCGAAGACGGTGTACCTGACGGCCGACGAGCTGGGCTCGGCCAGCTTGAACGCGAACACCGGCAGTTCGCTGCCGTCGGTCAGCAGCTCGAACGGGCCCATCGCGGCGATCTCGCCGGACAGGTACCTGGCCACGTCCTGGCACGCCTGCTGCACGCCGCGGTAACCCTCGAAGCCAAGCCGGAGGAAGTTGTAGTACTGCGCGGCGACGTTCCCGCCCGGCCGGGAGAAGTTCAGCGCGAACGTCGGCATGTCCCCGCCCAGGTAGTTCACCCGGAACACCAGGTCCTCCGGCAGCGCCGCGACGTCCCGCCACACCACCCAGCCGACGCCCGGATAGACCAGGCCGTACTTGTGCCCTGAGGCATTGATCGAGGCGACTCTCCGGACCCGGAAATCCCAGTCCAGGTCCGGGTGCAGGAACGGAGCGACGAACCCGCCCGACGCGCCGTCGACGTGAATCGGGATGTCCGGGCCGCCGGCGGCCTGGAGGGCGTCCAGCGCCTCGCTGATCTGCAGCACCGGCTCGTAGCTGCCGTCCATCGTGGATCCCATGATCGCGACCACGCCGATCGTGTTCTCGTCGCACCGGGCCGCCGCCTCCGGGCCGGTCAGGTGCAGCCGGCCAGGCACCATCGGCACCAGCCGGGGCTCGACCTGCCAGTAGCGGCAGAACTTCTCCCAGCAGACCTGGACGTTGGCGCCCATCACCAGGTTCGGCTGGTCAGCCCCCACCCCCGCCGCTCCGCCCGCCGTCCTGCGCGCGCGCCAGCGCCACAGCAGCGCCATCCCGCCGAGCATGCAGGCTTCGCTCGACCCGGTGGTGGAGCACCCGACGGCAGCCTCCTGGTCGCCGAGCCCGGCGCCCGCCGCGGGCGCGTGCCAGAGGTCGGCCAGTATGTTGACGCAGCGCCGCTCGAGCTCGGCCGTCTGCGGGTACTCATCCTTGTCGATCATGTTCTTGTCGAAGCACTCGGCCATCAGCTGCCGCGCCTGCGGCTCCATCCAGGTGGTCACGAACGTCGCCAGGTTGAGCCGCGCGTTGCCGTCCAGGATCAGCTCGTCCCGGACCGCCTGCAGTGCGGTGTCGGGCAGCATCCCGTGCCGGGGGATGCTGTTGCGTGGCACCCGTAGCTGGACCTCGCGCACGTACACGGGATTGATATCCAGGTCGGCTTCCGGGCCGGCGTCCTGAACGTTCTTGTGCAGTGGCATTCATCACTCCGTTTCGGTGAGCGAGTAGTCCGCGTCGCCGCCCGCGTCCCGCAGGTACCGGCACAGCAGCGTCCCGTGGTCCTCGAGCACGTGCGCGAGTCGCAGCCTGGCCGCGGCCCACGGCGTGCCGGCCGTCGCCGCATCACCCGCGTCCACCGCCCCGCCCGCTGACCCCGGCCCGCCCGCGCCGTCAGGTACCGTCAGGATCCGGCCCGCCCAGCCTCCCTCAAGCAGCGGGCTGATGGTCAGGCAGAGCTCGTCCAGCAGCCCGGCCGCGCTGAGCTGCCCGAGCAGGTTCGGCCCGCCCTCGGTGAGCACGCGCCGGTAGCCGCGCTCGGCGAGGGCGCCGATGACCGCGGCCGGCGTGAGGCTGTCCTGCCCGGCCACGACCACGTCGGCGTGCCTGGCCACGGCGGCCCGGCGGCGGTCCGGGGCTGCGGCCGTGGTCAGCACGATCGTCCGGGACCCGCCGGGCGCGAGCGCGATCAGAGGGCTGTCCGGATCCAGGTTGAGCTCCCTGGTCACCACCGCGATCGGCGGCGTGGGTGCCCTCCCGACCCGCAGCACCGGCCAGATGGCCCGCCCGGCGGCCGGCCGGTACCTCTCCGCCCGGGCCGTGGCGGCGCCCACCAGGATGACATCGGCCAGGCTCCGCAGCACCGAGAACAACAGGCGATCCGCGGGTCCGGACAGCCCTCGGGAGCGCCCGGCCAGCGACGCGGCACCGTCCACGCTGACGACCATGTTCGCCCGCAGCCACGGCCGGTCCAGCGCCTCCCCGGCAGGGTAAGCGTAGAGGCCGGCCAGGGCCATGACCGGAGCCGGAGCAGCCTGCCCGGTCTCGCCGGGCCCGCCAGGGTCGAACTCGGCGGGGCCGATCTCAGCGTGGGCCACGTCGGGCGGGAAGATCTGGCGCACGGCCAGCAGTCAACCAGACCTCGGCCGCAGGCGCCGCCGCGGGCGGCGCGAGCGCCTCCCGGCTATCCGTCGTCCCAAATGGCGCCCTGCCGCGGCCAGATGGGGCAGGATGTGCTCAGTCGTGAAATTGCATAACGGGCTGTGAAAGGAGCATGATGCAGATCGCAGCCCTGGTGCTCTGGACCGGCACCGCGTGCTTCGGCCTTCACCTGCTCGGGAGCTGGCTTTCCCGCGGCGGCCTGCGCCAGCAGGCAACTAAGATCACGGTCTTCCCGGCGGCGCTGATCTTCGCCCATCCGGTACTGGCCGCAACCGCCCTGTCGTTATGGATCGCGTTCCTCGTCACCCGCCAGGTGCTCTACGCCTGGTGCGGTTTCGGCGTCCTGAGCGTGTCGGCGATCCTCGGCTTCGTGATGCTAACCCGCTGGCTGGTCGGTCGCGGCGGCAAGCACGCCAGGGGAGCGGAGCAGCACTTCCCGGCCCGGGTGGTCGTCATGCACAGCGCTGTGGGCCTGGCCACGTTCACAGTGGTCCTGATCGCCGCGACACAGGCGACGTCGCATTAGGGGCGCTCGCCCGCGCAGGAGTCGCTACACCACCGAGCCAGAGCCCTGTCCTGGCTAGCGCCAGCCTCAGGGCGACTATGGGCCGGTTAGGGCACCGTCATGCCACATTGATGTCGGCCTCGCGCAGGATCATGATCGAGCGGCCGGCCAAGGTGACGCTGGAGGTGACCTGATACGTGATCGTGGTGTCGCCCGGCGTGCTCGCCGTGTCGATCAGCACGTCCCAGGCGTCCCCGAATCGCCGGCCGGGCAGGACGAACGTCACCGGCTCGCGGTGCGCGTTGAACAGCAACAGGAAGCTCTGGTCCCGCACGGTGTCGCCGCGCGGCCCTGGCTCGGTGATCGCGTCGCCGTTCAGGAACACCCCGAGCGACCTGGCGTAGCCGGTATGCCAGTCATTGTCGGTCATCTGCCGGCCGGTCGGGGTCAGCCAGACGATGTCCTGCAGGCCGCCGTGCGCTCCGTCGGCGGGCGCGGTCTGGCCGCTGAAGAACCTACGGCGCCGGAACACCGGGTGCGCCCGCCGCAGCTGCGACAGCGCGCACGTGAAGTCGATCAGGTCCTGCTGCTTCCCCGCGGCCTCCCAGTCCACCCAGGACACCCCGTTGTCCTGGCAGTAGGCGTTGTTGTTGCCCAGCTGGGTGCGGCCCATCTCGTCGCCCGCCAGCAGCATCGGGACGCCCTGCGAGCAGAACAGCGTGACCAGGAAGTTCCGCACCTGCCTGGCCCGCAGCTCGTTAACCGCCGGATCGTCCGACTGGCCCTCCGCGCCGCAGTTCCACGACCGGTTGTCGTCCGTGCCGTCGCGGTTCTGGTCGCCGTTGGCCTCGTTGTGCTTGCGGTCGTAGCTAACGAGATCGCGCAGCGTGAACCCGTCGTGGCAGGTGACGAAGTTCACCGACGCCACCGGGCGCCGGGCGCTGGTCTCGTACAGGTCGCTGGATCCGGTCAGCCGGGACGCGAACTCCGGGAGCGTGGCGGGCCTGCCGCGCCAGAAGTCACGCACGGTGTCTCGGTACTTCCCGTTCCACTCCGACCACAGCGGCGGGAACTTGCCGACCTGGTAGCCGCCCTGGCCGACATCCCAAGGCTCGGCGATGAGCTTGACCTGGGATACCACGGGGTCCTGCTGGACCAGGTCGAAGAACGCGGCCAGCCGGTCCACGTCGTGCAGCTCGCGGGCGAGGGCCGCGGCGAG
>Ga0070698_100006103_pt1 | contig 13118 bp, 9 predicted proteins | sample KBSK1502metaG_FD_65477 | JGI IMG/M metagenome (GOLD analysis project Ga0070698, IMG submission 65477) | Corn, switchgrass and miscanthus rhizosphere microbial communities from Kellogg Biological Station, Michigan, USA - KBS K1-50-2 metaG | ecosystem: Host-associated > Plants > Roots >... | reverse complement strand
GCGCCGCGGGTCGCCGCTGCTCGTGGCGATCGGGAATGGCGAGAACTTCGTCGCGTCGGACGCGTCCGCCGTCCTCGCCCATACGCGTTCGGTCGTCTACCTCGATGACGGCGACATCGCCGAGGTCAAGCCGACGGATTATCGCATCCTCGATCTCGACGCCGGGGAGAAAGACAACGCGGTCACGCACGTCGAGTGGGACCTCGCGACGATCGAGCGCGGCGGGTACGCGCACTTCATGCTCAAGGAAATCATGGAGCAGCCCGAGAGCGTGCGGAACACGCTCCGCGGCCGTCTGCTGGAGGAAGAAGGCACGGTGCGCTTCGGCGGCCTGAACATCAGCGCCGACGAGCTGCTCAAAGTGCAGCGGATCGTCATCACGGCCTGCGGCACGTCGTGGCATTCGGCCTTGATCGGCGAATACATGATGGAGGAGCTGGCGCGTATCCCGACCGAGGTCGAGTACGCATCGGAATTCCGTTACCGCAACCCGATCGTCGACGAGCACACCCTCGTGATCGGCATTTCCCAGTCGGGCGAGACGGCCGATACGCTGGCGGCGTTGCGTGAAGCGAAGCGGCGCGGTGCCCGGACGTTGGGGCTCGTCAACGTGGTCGGCAGCACCATCGCGCGGGAAGTGGACGGCGGCATCTACCTGCACGCCGGTCCCGAAATCGGCGTCGCGAGCACCAAGGCGTTCACGAGTCAGATCGTCGCGCTGGCGCTGCTCACGCTCCGGATGGGTCGGTTGCGCGCCCTCTCGATCCTGCAGGGTCGGGAAGTCGTACGAGCGCTGGCCAAGCTTCCCGATCTCGTGCAACAGGTCCTGGCCAAGGCGCCGCAGATCGAGGAGCTCGCCGACCGCCTGATTCGCGCGCAGAACGTGCTGTACCTGGGCCGCGGCTACAACTTCCCCGTCGCGCTGGAGGGGGCGCTCAAGCTCAAGGAAATCTCCTATATCCACGCCGAGGGGTATCCCGCGGCCGAGATGAAGCACGGACCGATCGCGCTGATCGACGATCTGATGCCGGTCATCTTCATCGCGCCCAAGGACGCCGTGCACCAGAAGGTGATCAGCAACATCGAAGAGGTGAAGGCGCGCGGTGGCCGGGTGATCGCCATCGTGACCGAAGGCGACAGGGCCCTCGACCAGCTGGCGGACTACCGGATCGAGATTCCTGAGACGCTCGATCTGCTCACGCCGGTGTTGAGCGTCGTGCCCTTACAGTTGCTGGCCTACTACATCGCGGTCCGTCGTGGTTGCAATGTTGACCAACCGAGGAATCTCGCCAAGAGCGTCACGGTCGAGTGAGAGTAGTTCTTCAGAGGGTTTCGCGAGCGGAGGTTCGGGTGGACGGCCGGGTTACCGGGAAGATCGGGCCCGGCTTTGTTGTGCTTGCCGGCTTCGCTCCTACTGACACGGACGCTCAGCTGACATGGATGGCCGACAAGATCCTCGGTTTGCGCGTCTTTGGTGATGCGGAAGGGAAGATGAACCGGGACCTCGCCGAGTTGAACGGCGGCGTGCTCGTCGTGTCGCAGTTCACGCTCTACGGGGATACGAGCAAAGGCCGGCGACCCAGCTTTATCGATGCTGCGCCGCCGAATCTCGCGATTCCCATGTATGAAAGATTTGTCGCGTTGCTCAAGGAAAAATCGGGAGGGAAGATTCCCATCGAGACCGGCGAGTTCGGCGCGATGATGGATGTGGAACTGGTCAACGACGGGCCCGTGACGCTGATTCTCGAGCGCTAGCGAGGCGCCGGGACAGCCACGATCGCGAGGCGGTCCCCTTGTGGGCTCACCGCGAGACGCGTCACGCTGCTGAGACCGTCGGCGGCAAAATCCGCCACCTGCTCCCAGGCTCCGCCGCGTCGCGAATCCCACTGATACAACTTCGTTCCGCTCGCGGTCAACACGATTCCGTCAGGCGTCAAGGCTACGAAGTCGGCGCCCGCTGGAACCTTCACGAGCATCTTCACACGACGCCTGGGGACGTCCAGCTCCTCGAGTGTCGGACCGGCAGCCGAATCGCGCTGCACGAAGCTGACTGCCGACCTCCCCGGGATTCGCTGTAAGGACCGGCCGATATCCTTGGCGAACACCTCGCCACGGGCAGCCGGGAAACCGGCATCCGCGATCTGCAACGTGGAGGGCGAGCCGAGGACGAACAGGACCAGGGTGTGCGCGTCAGCCCAGGCGTGGTAGCCGACCGGCTTGATCGAGTCGAGCACGAGGCGGGGCCGCGATCCGTCGAGGTCGAACGCCCACAGCCGCTGTGTCGAGTCGGCTTCGACCCGCACGACCGAGAACCCCGTTCCGTCCGGCAGCGGCGTTGGGGAGTACTCGCTCTCGTGGGTCGCCGTGAGGCGAACGCTCGTCTTCTTGTCGAGGTCATAACGGTAGATGTCAGCCTGACTGTCTTCGCGAATCGACGTGTAGAGGAAAGCGCGTCCGTCCGGCAGGAACATCGGCTGGTTGTCATAGCCCGGCCGGCTGGTGACGTTGACCGGCGTCCCCACGCTGGCGCGGCCATGTGACACGCGCAGCTCGGCGAGATAGATGTCGGTCGCGGGCGGACCTTGCAGCGTGAACAGCGCGATCCAGAGCACGCTCAAACTTAGCCCGAGCTATCTTTTTCCGCGTGTCCACCAAACCGATCGTGCTCGCGTCGGGGTCACCTCGCCGCAAACAGCTCCTCGAAATGCTGCGCATTCCGTTCCGTGTCATCCCGCCCGACGTAGACGAACACGTCTTGCCCGGCGAGAAACCTGACGCCTACGTCACACGGCTGTCGCGCGCCAAAGCGCAGGCGGTGGTGCAGCGCGCTCCCGGAGAGGTCATCCTCGCTGCGGACACGACGGTCGTGCTCGACGGCACGATCTTCGAGAAACCGACCTCACCGGCCAAAGCGGTTGAGATGCTGGAGCAGCTCCAGGGCAAAACCCACGAGGTGCTGACGGCGATCGCGGTCGCCGAGAACGGGCGGTTGGAGCAGGCGCTCGACGTTTCGCGCGTGACGTTCCGGCCCAACGACCGGCGCACGCTCGAGGAATACGTCGCGACCGGGGAGCCGCTCGACAAGGCCGGCGCGTACGCGATTCAGGGACTGGGCGCGCCGCTGATCGAGCGCGTCGAGGGCGACTTCTTTGGTGTGATGGGACTGCCGCTGCGGCTGGCGCTGGACCTGCTGGCGAAGTTCGACCGTCCTTACCGCTTTACGCGATAGACCGGCACCTTTTTCGTTTTTCCCTTCACCTGAATCGGCTCGAGCGCCTCGACTTTGGGAGGGTTCTTGAGCGCCTTGTAGAAGGGCTCCGAGATCAGAATCTCATTGCCGCCGGCGGACGAGCAGAGTCGGCTGGCCGTGTTGACCGCGTCGCCGATCACGGTGTACTCCAGCCGCCGGTTCGAGCCGATGTTGCCGGCGAACACCTCGCCGAAGTTGATGCCGATCCCGATCGCAAGCGGCTGGCGGTCCGATTCCTTCCACTTCGCATTCATCTTCTCCAGCGTGTCGAGCTGATCGATCGCGCATTGCATGGCCCGGTCGGCATCGTCGGCGTGCGCGATCGGCGCCCCCCACAAGGCCATGATGGCGTCGCCCATGAACTTGTCGAGCGTTCCCGAATGCTCGAACACGATATCCACCATCTCCGTGAAATACTCGGTCAGGAGGCCCGCGATCTCGTCGGGGTTCATCGTCTCGGACATCGGCGTGAAGCCGCGAATATCGGAGAAGAAAACGACGACGGGGCGTTTCGTCCCGCCGAGCGCGACCTCGCCCTCCTGCTGCGCGATCTGCGACGCGAGGTTGGGCGCGAAGTAGCGCTGGAAGTTCGACACGACCACGGCTTCGCGCCGCAGGCGGTCGGAGAGCTGCGAGTTTTCGATCGCGACCGCCGTCAGGCCACCGAACGCGATCAAGAACTCCAGGTCTTCGTCCGCGAACGAATGCGTCGCTGTGAGGTTATCGACGTACAGAATGCCAAGGACCTTCGAGTCCGATCCCATGAGCGGTGTGCACATCGCGCTGCGCACACTCTGAATCAGAATCGATTTGCCCTTGAAGCGCTCGTCGGCCGCCGCGTTGTCCGACAGAATCGCCACCCGCTCCTCGACCGCCTTGCGGGCGATCGACTGCGGGACGTGCTTGGCGGCGCTGGCGTCGCCCGTGCGGCTCTTGGAAATCCGCGGGATCAGCTCGTTCGACTTGCCGTCGAGCAGCAGGATCGAGACGCGGTCCACGTTCATGATCTGAAACGTGAAGTCCACGACCTTGTCGAGCAGGCGGTCGAGCTCCTGCTGCTTCGACAGCTCCTTCGACACCTCGAGCAGCAGCGACAACTTCTTCTCGCGCCGCTCTTCGAGATTGTCGGCCTTGACCTTGAGGTGCGACGCGCCCTGCGCCTCGTCCATCACGATCGCCGGCACACCGCCGGAGACGCTGACGGGCAGCTGCCGGACGATCGTGCCACCGGCGGCGGCTTTGGCGCCCGACTTGAACTCGGCCGGAGGGGTCACGACCTGCGGCCTGGGGAGCGGCGCCGTCACCTCTTTGACGCGAAACGCGACCTTCCCGAACGTCACGACGTCGTTCGCGCCGGCTTCGGCCTCCGTGATCTTGGCGCCGTTCAGGAACGTGCCGTTCGAGGAGCCGAGGTCGGTGACGCGGACGCCGCTGTCGGTGAGCACGATTTCGGCGTGACGGCGGGAAATGGTGGGGTCGTAGATCGGCACGTCGCTGGTCACCGCGCGCCCCACCACGAGTTTGCGCCCGAGCTGGAGGTCGATCGACTGCTCGCCGGAAGTGCTCAGCAGCTTGAACACAGGCCCCGAAACTAATCGCCGGCTTTGGCGAGCGCGAGCGCTCGCAGCACAGCCTGGGCCTTGGCCTCGGTCTCCGCGAATTCGCGCTCGGGCTGGGAGTCGGCGACGATGCCCGCGCCGGCCTGCACCACGACCCGGTCCTTCAGCACGAGGGCAGAACGAATCGCGATGCAGGTGTCCAGGGTGGTCGCTCCCCATCCCACGTAGCCGACCGCGCCCGCATATGGGCCGCGGCGCTCCGGCTCCAGCTCGTCGATGATCTCCATGGCGCGGACCTTCGGCGCGCCGCTGACCGTGCCTGCCGGGAAGCACGCCCGGAACACGTCGAGCGCGTCGTATCCATCTCGCAGCTGGCCGCGCACTTCACTCACGAGGTGCTGCACGTGCGAGTACCGCTCGATCTGGAGCGACTCCGTGACGCGCACCGTGCCATACTGGGCCACCCGCCCAACGTCGTTGCGGCCCAGATCGACGAGCATGCGATGCTCGGCCAACTCTTTCGCATCTTCGCGCAGCGAGATCGCCATGGCTTCATCCTCGGCGGGCGTCGCGCCGCGCGGCCTGGTGCCCGCGATGGGCCGCACCGTCACCTCGTTGCCCTCCACACGCACCAGGACCTCCGGTGAGCTCCCGACGAACGTCACGTCGTCGAGCGCGAGGTAGAACAGGTACGGGGCGGGGTTCAGGGCGCGGAGGTAGCGGTAGAGCCGGAGCGGGTCGACCGCGCCCGGCACGACCTGCCGGCGCGACAGCACCGCCTGGAACACGTCGCCCGCGGCGATGTACTCGCGAATCTTTGCGACGTCGCGCTCGAACGCGGCGCGCGGATATTGCGACTCGGGCCGCAACGTTCCCCCGTCGTCGTCGAGCCCGAGCGGCGTCAGCTGATGTGTGGCGCCCAGCCGCTCGATCAGGCCATCGAGACGCTCCTGCGCGGCATCATAGAGCCGCAGCCGCTGCGCGGGCGATGCGTTCGGCGGCACCTCGACGTTCGCCACCACGTTCGCCCGCCCGAACACGTTGTCGAGAATCACAAGCGAATCGGCGATCATCACGACCGCGTCGGGAACGCCGAGCGTGTCGGCGGGACTGGCCGGCAGGCGCTCGATGCTGCGGACCAGATCGTAGCCGAGGTACCCAACGGCGCCGCCCATGAATCGCGGCAATCCCGGGACTGCCAGGCTCGGCAGTGCGCGCATTCGGTCCGCGAGATGGGCGATCGGATCGGGCGTCTGGCCCGCATCGCTCCAGCCCGCGGCCGGCGTCCAGCGCTCGATCTGCTGTCCGCGATAGCGCCACGCCTCCCGCGGCTCCGTGCCGAGGAAGGTGTATCGAGCCCAGCGCTCCCCGCCGACGAGTGATTCGAGCAGAAACGCGAAGGGGGGCCGCGCGATCTTGGCGAACGCGGCCACCGGGGTATCGGCGTCGGTGACCACCTCGCGGATGACCGGCACGATCCCGCCGTGTTTGGCGCGCTCGAGGAATGCGTCGCGTGGGTCCATCGTCTAGATTTCGCTGCAATGCGCTGGCCCGCTGCGCTCCTCTTGTTGATCGTGCCTGTGCGTGCGTCCGCCCAGGACTGGAACAGCGACTCCGCCCTGGCGCTGGCGCGCCGCGCCATCGCCCGGCGAGCGCAGGCCGCGGTCGATACTGCCCTGCACGATTACAAGGCTCAAGCTCACGGGTTTCTCTTCTTCCTCGGCCAGTTCGGCGAAGGGCTCACCGAGCCGCCGCGGCTCGTAAAAGCGGACCAGCTGGAGCTGGAAGTGTACTGGAAGGCGCCGCAGCTGAGCAAGCAGCGCATTATCGGCTGGCGCGATCGCGCCGAGCTTCCCACCGACATCAACTACCACCGCGATCATCTCGGCATCGTCCAGAACAACTTTGGGACCGCGATTCGGCTCGGCGAGGGCGACGAAGTGCGGGACGTCCCGCATCCGCTCGGGCCGAGCGGCACCGATATCTACGATTTTGCGCTCGGCGATACGTCGGCCATCGTGCTCTCGCAGCGCGCGGTACAGGTGGTCGCGCTGCGGGTGCGGCCCAGGCGTTTCACCGACGCCGCCATCGTCGGCACGCTGTACGTCGACGTTGAGTCCGCCGAGCTCGTCCGCATGGCGTTCAACTTCACGCCCAAGGCGTATCTCGATCCCCAGCTCGAGGACGTCAGCATCGTGTTGGACAACGCGCTGCTCGAGGGGCGGTTTTGGCTGCCCTATCGCCAGGAGATCGAGATCCGCCGGCGCGCAACGTGGCTCGATATCCCGGCCCGCGGCATCATCCGCGGCCGCTGGGAGATCGACGGCTACCAGTTCAACCTCGGCCTCGCCGCGACCTTCTTTCTCGGCGAAGAAATCACGGCACTGCCGAAAGCGCAGCGTGATTCATTTCCGTGGCGCGGGTCTCTGAGCGCCGCGATCCAGGACGTCGCCGAGCCGGTTCGTGAAAACGATCTGCAGCGCGTTCGTGCCCAAGTCAACCGCATCGCGGGCCGCCGCGCGCTCACCGGGCTCAAGCGCCAGCGCCTGGGCGCGCGGTCGCTCAGCGAGCTGGTGCACGTCAATCGTGTCGAGGGCCTCGCCGCGGGGGCGGGCGCCGTGTGGCGCACGCCAAACGACGGCTTCGAAGTCCGGGCGCTGGGCAGCTACGGATTCGCCGACGGGTCGGGGAAGGGAATGATCGCGCTGACCTCGGCCGACGGTGTCGAGCTGGCCGTCTATCGCCAGGTGCGCGACATCGGGGACGCACCGGTGATCGCGCCGATGCTCAATTCGCTCGCCGCGCAGGAATTCGGCGACGACTATGGCGACTATTACCGCGCGACCGGCGTGCGGTTCGGGGTGCGCGTCCCGATCGGCGCACGCGGCGAGTGGCGTTTCGCGCTGGCCCGCGAGCGCGTCGCCTCACTCGCCGTTCGGGCGACGCCGGCCACCGGCCGGTATTCTTCCAATCCCGCGGTGCTCGATGGCGACTACACCACCGCGGCGCTGACGCTCAGGCGGCGCAGCGAAGGTTTCGCGGTGCGCCGCGATGTGGCGGGAGAAGCGACGCTGGAGGTCGGCGAGCACTACGCGCGTGCGAGTGGCGCGGCGCATTTGCTCGTTCCGCTGGGGCCGAGCCGGATATTGACGCGCCTGCAATTCGGCTGGGCGAGCGCGGACCTGCCGCCGCACCGCGCATTCGTCCTCGGCGGGCGTGGGACGCTCCTGGGAGATGCGTTCCGAGATTGGGGCGGCCGGCGCGCGGCGCTGCTGCACGTCGAGTGGCGCACGCCCGTCCCGTTCATCCGTCTCAATGCCGGCCCGGCACGGACGCCGGGCACCATCACGCTCGCCCCGTACGCTGCCTGGGGGTGGACCGCGGAGCCCATTGCGCTCACGCCGTGGCGCGCCGCGCCCGGCACCCGGATGACGGTCGGGCTTGGGGCCGAGTGGCTTGGTGTGTTTCGGCTCGAAGCGGGGTACGGTGTCCAAAGTCGCCTCGTCCACGTCGCTTTCGACATCACGCGTGATTTTTGGGACATCCTGTGATTTCCGATACTGGACTGATGGGTCTCCCGGCATAGCTTGGAAGCAGCCTCATGCCGGTGACCTCATTCCCCGACGAATGGTTGGCCCAATCTTTCGAGGGCCTCACCCCCGAGCTCCTGCAGGAGCTGCGGGGGAAGTCGGAGTCCGGCCGGACGCTGTGGGAATGCGTGGTCGCTCAGAAGATCGCGACCGACGCCGAGATCGTCGATAAGCTGTCGCATCGCTTCCGGCTGAAAGTCGCCGACGTCAGCACGACCGATCCGAGCGCTCGGAACGCCGTCCCCGAGCAGCTCGCGCGCCGTCACCACGTCTTGCCGCTGCGCCTCACCGATTCGTACCTGGAGATCGGGACCGCCAACCCGCTCGATCTCGACGCGGAAAAGGCGCTGGCCTTCAACACGGCCCGGGAGATCCGCCTGTTCCTGCTCGCGCCGTCGAAGATCAGTGAGAAGCTCGATGAGATGTACAAGCCCGAGAAAGCGATCGACAAGCTGCTGGAGAACATGGGTGACGCCGAGGTTCTGCAAACCCTGACGGACGCGCCACCCGAAGACCTGACCGTCTCCGAAGCGGACGCCAGCCAGAAGCCCGTCGTCCGGCTGGTGGACATGATCATCTCGGAAGGGATTCTGTCACGGGCCAGCGACATCCACGTGGAGCCGGAGGAAGGCGGCGTGGCGGTGCGGTACCGCATCGATGGCGTGTTGCGGCAGGTCATGAAGATCCCGCGCCAGGCTGGCTTACCGCTCATCTCCCGCATCAAGATCATGTCGTCGCTCGACATCGCCGACCGCCTGCGCCCGCAGGACGGGCGCGCACGCGTCGCGGTGAACGGCCAGCCGATCGACCTGCGCGTATCGACGCTGCCCGCGCAGCTCGGCGAAAAAGTCGTCATCCGCATCCTCGACTCCCGCGCGACGGTCAAGTCGCTCGACAGCCTCGGCCTCAATCCCGGGGAAGGCGAAGCGATCAGGCGGCTGCTCGAGAACCACGAAGGGATCATCCTCGTAACCGGGCCGACCGGATCGGGCAAGACCACGACGCTCTATTCCGCGATCAACCAGATCAAGAGTGAAGGCGTCAACATCGTCACGGTGGAGGACCCGGTCGAATACCGGATGCAAGGGATCGTACAGGTGCAAGTGCAGGAGAAGGCGGGGCTGACGTTCGCGGCGGCGTTGCGATCGATTCTGCGTCAGGACCCCAACGTCGTCCTCGTCGGCGAGATTCGCGACAAGGAGACGGCGCAAATCGCCGTCCAGGCGTCGCTCACCGGCCACCTCGTGCTCTCGACATTGCACACGAACGACGCCGCCAACGCCGTCATGCGGCTCGTGGACATCGGCGTCGAGTCCTACAAGATCGCCGCGTCGCTGCGCGGTGTCGTGGCGCAGCGCCTGATGCGCAGGCTCTGCCCCACGTGCAAGGAAGTCTGGATGGAAGCGCCGGCGGAGCGGCTCCGGCGCTGGATCCCGAAAGGGACGCCGCTCTACCGCGCGGGCGGCTGCCCCGATTGCGCGATGACCGGCTATCGCGGGCGGTTCTCCATTCTCGAGATTCTGACCATGACCCCCGAGCTCGAGCGGCTGATTGCCGCCGGGGACGCGGCGGACCGGATCGCGGCGGCGGCGAAACGCGGTGGGATGAAGTCGCTGTGGGATTCTGGTCTCGCGCACGTGGCGCGCGGCGAGTCCACGCTCGATGAGCTCACGCGCGTGGTGGATATTCCCGACGAACCGGAGGCTCCGGCGCCGCAGGAGCCGCGAGCCTCGCGCGGGACCCCCGGGATCCCCGGGACGAGGGTCACGCCGGCGGCGGAGCCGGTGGCTGCCGCGCCTGTCTCCACCGTTTTCGACCTGTTGGAGGAGCACACGCCCCCGGCGCGCCGCTCCGGCGCCCATGGCCAGCCGGCGTCGAAAGTGCTGCTCGTCGATGACGAAGATTCGCTGCGCAAAGTCATGCGCGACCTTCTCGAGCGGGACGGGTATGTCGTCACCGAGGCGCGCGACGGCGTGCAGGCGCTCGATCAGGTGGATCGCGTCGGGCCGGACATCATCGTGCTCGATCTCAATCTCCCCGGCCTCGACGGCTACGGCGTGCTGTCGCACCTCCGTTCCCGCCCCGCGACCGCGAGCATCCCCGTCATCGTGCTGACCGCGAAGGGCGACGAGGACAACGAGGTGCGCGTCTTCGAGCTCGGCGCCGACGACTTTCTCACCAAGCCATTCCGCGCGCGCGCACTTTCCGCGCGCCTCGAAGCCGTCCTCGGCAGACGCCGCTGACTTCCGTTCGAGTGTCCTTCGTGGACACGTACGCGTTGCGTGGCACAGGGCCGAGTCTCGAGGTGCTGGCCCTGCGGCGCGGTCCGAACGGCCGCAATCCGGGATCGTGGGAGACCGTGCACGGCACGATCGAGCCCGGCGAGACGCCGGTGCAGGCGTCGCTCCGGGAGCTGCGCGAGGAAACGGGCCTCGTGCCGCAAAAATTCTACAATCTCAGCCGCACCGAGGCGTTTTATCAGCATACGCGCGACGAAGTGGCGCTGATTCCGGTGTTCGCGGCGTTCGTCCTGCCCGACGCGGCGGTACAACTCTCGGCGGAGCACGATCGCGGGGAGTGGCTGCGCGTCCGCGACGCCGCGCAGCGGTTCGCCTGGCCGCGAGAGCGGAGAGCGGCGGAGGACATTTTGTCAATAGTGGGGGGGGGAGACGCAGGCTTGCTGGAAGACGTCCTGCGAGTAAGCTAGTAGCGAGGCTCCCTTGTGAATCCATTCTATCATCGGATCTACCGCGTGGTCCGTCACATCCCCAAGGGACGGGTGGCGACCTACGGGATCATCGCGCGGCTCGCAGGACGGCCCGGTGCGGCGCGCACGGTCGGTTGGGCGCTCTCCGCACTTCCCGAAGACAATGATGTTCCCTGGTGGCGCGTCATCAACGCGGCGGGCCGCATTTCTTTTTCCGGGCAGGATCACAGTGCGGTGCTGCAGCGCGCGCTGCTGTTGCGTGAAGGCGTGCGGTTCGCGCCTGGGGGTGCGGTGAGTCTCTCGACGTTCGGTTGGCCCGCAGAGGCCTACGACAGCGCCGTCGCCTCCCACAAGCGCGCCGCTTCGACGCGGAGATCACGCAGGTTGAAAGGCTTGCGCACGTAACGCACGCCGAGACGCGCCAGCGTCTCTTCCGTCGTCGGCCGCACGTCGCCCGTCGCGACGATGATCCGATCCCGCAGCGCCGGCATCCGCGACACCAACTCCTCCGCCAGCAGGGTTCCGCGTTTCCCCGGCGCCATCGCGCGCGCATCGGTGATGACGAGATCGAAGCCGCCGCGCAGCGCGAGATCGAGTCCGTGTTGCGGATCACCCGCGACCTCCACGTCATGGCCGTCGCGCGCGAACAGCGCCTTGATCGTGCGCTGCACCGCCGGGTCCGCATCGACCAGCAGAATCATGCGCTTTGCCGCCGGTGATCCGGTGACCGCCGGTGTGCCGTGCACGGGGGTCAGCGCCGGCCGCACGGCGTCGGCCGGGGCGGGCGGGAGGTCCACGCGGAACGCCGCGCCTCCTCCGTCGCGGGGGCTGCGCGGCTCCAGCGTGATCTGCCCGCCATGGCTTTCGACGATCGAGTACGTGATAGAAAGCCCGAGCCCGGTGCCCTTGCCGGGCTCTTTGGTCGTGAAGAACGGCGTAAAGACGCTTTGGGCGATTTCGTCGGGAATCCCGGGCCCCGTGTCCGCGACCCGCAAATGGACCTGCCCGTCGAACCAGGTCGAGACGGTGATTTCGCGCGGCCGCTCGCGCGGATTCTCCGCGACGGCGTGCGCCGCGTTGGTCACGAGGTTGAGCACCACCTGCTGGAGGCCATGCCGGTCGCCGAACACGTCGGGCAGTGCGCCGCTCAACTCCCGCTCGACCTGGATGTCCTTGAGCTTCAAATCGTATGACGTCAGCGACAGCGTCCGGCGGATCACGTCGTTCAAGTCGACGGGCACGCGCTCGGCGCCGCCCTTGCGGGCAAAGGTGAGGAGGTTCCGCACGATGCGGCTGGCACGCTCCGCCTGCTCCTGAATCACCTGCAGGTGGCCGCGGTCTTTTTTGCCAAGCTCTTTCTGCTCGAGCAGGAACTCCGAAAGACCGGCGATCGACGTCAGCGGGTTGTTCAGCTCGTGCGCGACGCCGGAGACGAGCTGGCCGACCGCGGCGAGCTTCTCGCTTTGCACGAGCTGTGTTTCCAGCGCCTGCTGCTCGGTGACATCCTCGACCATCACGACGATGCTCTGCTCGGTCGCGGCCCCCGGGATGTGTGCCACGTTCACGCGGACCGTCCGTTTGAGCCGCTCGGAGCGCACGACCATCGGGGCCGGGCGGTCGCCGCGGCGCGTCGCGGCAAGGAGATCCTGCAGCGCGTGCGGCTTGCCGAGCAGCGCTTCGCCGAGCGGCGTGCCGACCACGCTTTGCAGCGGCATGCTGAGCAGACTGGCGAGCGCGCGGTTGGAGCGGCGCACGCGTCCTTCGTCGTCGACCACCGCGATCCCCTCGCTCAACGCGTCGAACGCGGTCTCCCATTGCTCCTTGGCGCGCCGCACCATTTCGAAGAACCTGGCGTTCGCGATGACGACGGCGGCGTGGGTCGCGAGAGTCGAGAGCAGGCGGATGTCCTCAGGGACAAAGACGCCCTCGCGGGGGTCCGTGATCACGAGCGTGCCGATCACGATGCCGTGCGCGCGCAGCGGGACGGCCGCTGCGGCGGCCGCTTCGAAGCC
>Ga0070698_100006101_pt1 | contig 13125 bp, 13 predicted proteins | sample KBSK1502metaG_FD_65477 | JGI IMG/M metagenome (GOLD analysis project Ga0070698, IMG submission 65477) | Corn, switchgrass and miscanthus rhizosphere microbial communities from Kellogg Biological Station, Michigan, USA - KBS K1-50-2 metaG | ecosystem: Host-associated > Plants > Roots >... | reverse complement strand
GCCGTGTTCGCTTCGCCGTCAGCAAGCGTTGCTTCGCTCACGATGCGATGACCGATTCTGGTTACCTCGTCGAGCGATGGCATCGCAACCGTTGGTGCGACCAGGTGACCGGCTTGTCGATCGACGCGCAGCTCCGTTGCGACCTCCGTTGCGAGATCGCGCGCCATGCCTCGGCGCGCCTCGATCTCGGCGGGCTGCCAGAGCTCGCGCAGGCGAAAGCCGAAGTTGCGATTCTGTTCGCTCGCGAACAAGCCACGAACGTGCCACGACACGGCCCCGAGCCATTCGCTCGGCGAGGTTGGTAACGCCACGACCGATGAATTTGCTCTGCAGCGGTCAGCGCGTCAAGCCGATTTCAAGCCGACGCTGTCTGCCACCGCGTCGGCGAGCAGCTTGACGTTCTCGGGATCGAGCGCCTCGGGAAAGGATCTGGGGTTTCCGATGAATCCTGGGTATGTCGATTGATGCAGCGCCGCAATCATCGCGAGGACGGCGTCGCGATCGTGGACGTGATTCGTCGTCGCACGGGTGAACAGCTCGAACCAAGTATCTTTGGCAGCGCGCCCAGCGCGATACACCGACGGATGGTGATTGAAGAACACGTCGCCAAATGTGACGACGGGCTTTTCGAACATCAGGCCTTCCCAGCCGACGGTGCCGGTAATGACGGCAACGACCGCTGCGTCACGAATCAAAGACCACGTGTTTTCGTCAGGGCCGAGTAATCGAGCGCTCGGGATCGCGCGAATCGTCTCGTAGAACCCGAGCGGTCGGCGACCACGACTGCTGAGATGTTCTTTGACGTACAGTCGATAACCGGCGGGGAGACTCGCTGCGATGTCATGTAGCAGCGCGAGCTGGTCGACGTAGAGCGGCGCCTGCACGAGCGTCGTCGCCTCTGGCTGAAAGTGCAGCGGATAGAAGATGTACTTCTCTCCGGGAACGGGCTTCTCGAATACGCCGGTCGCATCGGCAACCGCGATGCGGGCCATGCGCGTCAAACGCGACTGGATCATCCGCAAGGGTGGAATCGCGGTTGGGTTATCGCGGTCCGCAAAGTACAGCGCGGCCGCGTTGCGGAAGCGACTGACCTCGAGGCGACCCACGCTCGGTTTAACGGCGCGCGTGTTCATCCCGGTCGGGCGCTGCGGCCGCTCACGAAAGGTTGTCAGATACGTTTCGGCGTCACGCCGCTCATCGCCGGTTAGTCCGCGCGCCGAAATCTCGGCGAATCGTTTCTCGAAGCGCTCATTGTGCTGCAAGCCCGCTGAGTACACGCTGATGCGCCTCGGCAGACGGCCTGACCCGATGCTCCAGAAGGGGATGCCGCGCTCGCGCGCGACAGCGAAATGCACATAGCTGTGAAAACACGCGATGTCGTCGGAGAAAATGAAGTCGGGCCGCGCGCGATCGTACGCCGCAGCAATTTCGCGCAGCGCGACTTCCGCCATGCGCATGATCTGCTCGAACGTACGGCCGGTCAGAAGATGCCGCTCTGCTGCGAGCATCCGTTGCAATGACACGCCAAGCTCGCACTCGCGCCGTGCGAGCCAATCGAGATCTGGGCGTTGACCATCCTCGATCTGCGGCAGCAAATCCCTCGTGAACACCACGAGTGGGTCGTATGTGACGCCGCGGCCTTCGAGTGCCTTTTGCTGGTGCTGACTCCAAACGAAACCGCTCCATGCAGTCACGCCACGACGCTGCAGGTTCTCCGCAACTTGAAGGAACAATTCCTCATGCACCGAATGGAAGATGAAGGCCTTCATGCGTCCGCGTGTCTTCGTGGCAGGTTCGCGTCCGCTTTGCAAGCGACGAAAACCGGCCTACTCTGCAGCCACAGATGGGCATCTGGCGATCAGCGTTGCGAGCGCGAGTTAAGCCGCTCGTCTATCGATTCAGGAGCCGCGCGCTGTACCGCATCGCGAGCTTCTACGTGAACGCGGTAGACAACGACCATGACAGCGATTTCGAAACAAATGGCGAAGCATATTTTGCTCGCCAGCGGCTCGTCGGATGTTCGCTCGCTTTTGACGTAGGCGCAGCCAAGGGCTTGTGGACGCAGATCGCGCTCGCGGCGGATCCGAATGTCATCGTGCATTGCTTCGAGCCAACGTCGCGGCGGTTCAAGATCCTGATCGATCGAAACTTCGGTTCGCGAGTCGTACTCAATAACTTCGCGCTTGGCGACGCGCCCGGCACGGCAGACATCTTTTACAACGCATCCGGCGGCAGCAATTCGCTATTTCCGCAACGCTTCAACGGAGAGACATATCCAGCCGGCGACGTCGAGACGATCACGATCTCGACAATCGATGCCTACTGTCTCGAGCGCAACATCGACTGGGTCGACTTCATCAAGATGGACATCGAAGGCTACGAGCCGGCTGCAATCCGTGGCGCGGAGCAGATGCTTCGCGCGGGAAAGATCGGAGTGATTCAATTCGAATACAGTTACGTGTACCTCGACGCCGGAACCTCGCTGATGCAGCTCATGCGCTACGTCCAGGGCGTGAATCCCGATTACGAGTTCCACAAGCTGTTTCCCGACGGGCCGCGGCGCGTAGTTGCCTACGAGCACGTGCTCGATAATTTCAAAACCCAAAACTGGGCGATCATCAAGCGCCAGTAGAGCGGCGTGCGATCAAGCTCGCGGCGTATCCCAAAACGCGTGCTCCGAGCTGTCGGGGCGAGCCCGCGGTTGCCACATCGAACGCGAGCTTCTTCATCCACGGTGTCTCGGCAAAGACCGCGAGCTCTTCACGCGAAGGGCCTAGCCATCCCGCCGGATAACTCGCGTCGCCATGTAGGAGCGAGATGCAGAATCTAAGCGCGAGCTCGGCCGCATGCCCAACTCCCCATGCGTGCGCGCGTTCGAGCGCAAGCGCGGTGGGCGCATGCTCGAGCAGTCGTGCCGCATCCACGACGTGAATGAGAGGGATTCGCAAGCGATTGCGCGCAAGGTGCGCGAGGTGAAACACCAGCGCGTCGACGGCCTCGAGCTGGTCAGCACCTGCTGGCCAGCCCGGCTGCGCGCGGGACCACACCGCATCGAGATCGATGCGACTACGGCCGGCCGGCATGATCGAGATGTGAAGGTCGACGACCATGCCGGCGCGCTCCCATGCGGTCGCGTGATGGAGGAGCGCGCCAGGCACGCGCGAAAAACCCATCCGTTCGAGCTCACGCTGCGCCCGCGCATGGTGCTCGCGTGGCACCAGCAGGTCCACATCGCTCATCGGCCGCTCATCGGCATGTGCATAGATGCTCTTCGCGTATGCCAGGCCCTTGATCGCCGCCACGCGCGCTCCCGCAGCGACCAGTCCCGCCACGAGCGGCTCGACCATCGCCACGATGCGGGTCCAGGCGAGAGCCGACCGTGCAAGGTCGTCACGAAACTGTGTCGCACCCGCCCGCGCCGCGAGCGGAGCCAGACCATGACGCTGAACCAACCACTTGGACGCTGCGACCTGGGTCACTGAGGTCCCCGAAGCAAGCTCGCGCACGAGCGTGAACAAAGCCTGCACTGCCGGCAACATACCAGCTGGCATTTACGCACAGGCTACCGAGCTTTCGCGTTTCCCCATCGAGTTTGATGTCTGCTAGATTGCCGCCACCGGACGCCCATGGCTGACTCCGACGACCCCAAAGATGACAAGCTCGCGCTCACGCGCCGGCGACTGCTGCGCATCGCGATCTACACGCCTCCCACGGTCATCGGCATCATCCAGCTCAACAACGCAGGGTGCGCGCCGCCAGCGTCGTGCCCGCCCACGATTTGTCAGCCGAACTCACAGTGCGGGCCGAACACCTGTAATCCGGTGATCAACCCGTGTAATCCGCAGAACTGCAATCCGAACGGGTAACGATGGTGGCGTACCTCGTTCCGCGTGCGGATGCGGTCATTCGCATTTCGCCGCGCCGCGCCGAGATATCCACGACGCAATGGTCGGCCTCATTCGAGGGTGACGTTGCGAACGACGTTGGCCAGGTCGCCTCTGGTGCGGTAACGCCGCGACTCGAAGCACTCGCGCGGATAAACCAGGCCGCCGCGATCATCGCGTCGTGGCGCGAGCTCGCGTGGTTGCCGCTAACCGCGCTCGATGCCGTTCGACTCGACGGTTTCGACACGCTGTTCGTCGAGCTCGTAGGTCAGTGCAACGAGCGCTGCGTTCATTGCTACGCGGAATCGAGCCCGCAGGTAACCACCGCCCTGGATCGCGCAACGTGCGAGGCAATCGTGGATGACGGCGTCGCACTCGGATTTCGGCGCATCCAATTCACGGGCGGCGATCCGTTGCTGTGCGCGTTCCTGCCGGACCTCGTCGCCCAAGCGATAGCCTACGACGTGCGCGAGATCTACACGAACGGGCTCGCGCTCGACGAAGAATTGATGGCCGAGCTCGCACCGCATCGGCCGTCGTTCGCATTCTCGTACTACTCGCATGACGCGGCGATCCACGACGCGATCACGCGCACGCCCGGCAGTCATCGGCGAACTCGCGCCGCGATCGCGCGAGCTGTCGCACGCGGGCTGCCGGTACGCTGCTCGATCGTCGTGCTGTCGGATAACGTCGATGGCGTCGATGCGACGTTCGACGATCTGCGCTCGCTCGGTGTCACATCGATCTATGCAGCGGCATCGAAAAGTGCCGGCCGCGGCTCCTCCTTTCTGTGGCGCCCGCACGCCCAGCCAGCGAACGCGGGGCATCGTGGCGGACCGGCGATCAGCGATGGCAAGCTTGCGGTCACGTATGGCGGCGAGGTCGTGCCCTGCATCTTCAATCGCGGCCGCATCCTCGGGCGCGTGACGACAACGCATCGCCTCCGCGACGTGATGGCCGCGCTCGCGTCGGCACCCGGCGCTGCAGCCGGCGACGACAAGCTCAGCTGCTCGAGCTGTCGTATGACCGATCATGCGCTGGCGACGCTCGCCGAGGAGACATCGTGAAACCGCGCCTCGTGAGCGGCGCAGTGCGCGGAGAGCTCACGAATGGCGAGGTGGTGATCAGCGTTAACGGCGGCGAGCGCGCGTTGATCCTCAACGCAGTCGGCGACGCGGTCGTCGAGCTGTGCGATGGCTCGCGTACGGTCGCCGAGATCGCAGCGTTTTTGCGCGACAACCTCGAGGTTCCCCAGCACGTCGACGTCGTAGGCGATGTCAGCGCGATGATCGACGAGTTGTCGCGTGCAGGCCTGATCGAAGTCGCAGAGTGAAGACTACGTTCCGCGCGTTGACAGTCACGGTTGCCGTCGAAATCGACGATGACCTGCCGCATGCCGATCTTGCGCGCGCACTGATCGCGACGTATCCCACGAGCGACGACGCTGTTGCGCTTCGGTATCGCATTTCACGTGGTGTGCTCTCGCGCGATGGTGCCGATGATCGGCGCATCGCCGATCCGCTCGATGTGATCCCGATTTTCGAGCTCGACCTATACGAACAAGTCATCGCGCGCGCCGAGCCAGGCTGGATCCTGCATGCCGCTGCCGTTGCGGTCGACGGTGGTGCCGTCGTATTCGCGGGTCCATCTGAAGCCGGAAAGACAACGATGGCACTCGCGCTTGTTGCTCGTGGCCATCGCCTGCTTAGTGAAGAGATCGTGACCATCGATCCGAACGGTCTCGTATGCGGGCTCAGCCGTCCCCTTCATGTGCGCGGGCAGGAGCAAGTACCCGGCGATTGGACGCGCATCGCATACCCGCTCCGCGAGCGCGATGGCAGCCGCAGCGAACACGCGCTCGTACTACCACCCGCGAAGACGTTCGAGCACGCCACCATCCCATTGCAAGCGATCGTGCGTTTGACGCACGGACCCAGAAAGCCGACGCACCTTTTACGGCTCGAGCCAGCCGTTGCGTTTGGTCAGTTCTGGGACACCACGCTTCGTCCGGATGATTCCGGGCTCGGGGTCGCCACGACCGTGCTCTGCCGCACGCCGGCTTACGAACTATCGTCGGTACGTTTCGGGGATGCTTTGGAGGCTGTCGACCGTCTGTTCAAGTTGTCTTGATCGCATGGGATTCTGAGCCAATAAAACGGTTGCGCTGACCGTGAACTCCACGCCATACATCGGCACTAACTACGAGTCGCTGTGGACGTTGAATCCGTAGATCAAGCCGCCGAGGACGAGACCGTCCTGAGTTTCGACTTTCGGCGCTATTTCGATGCACTGCGCCAATACATCTGGGCGGTCATCGCGCTCGTGGCGCTCGGAATCACGGCCGCGGTCATCTATACGAGCCGGCAGGTAGAGATCTATCAGGCCGCAGCGTCCGTGCAGATCGAGCCGCGGCTTCCGGACGTGATCGGCGACCGAATGGAGATCCGAACGCGCGCGAACGTCGGCGGCACCGATTACTACGCGCAACAGCAGGTCGTGCTCGCCAGCTATCAGCTGATCCGCAAGACCGTGACGCAGCATCGCCTGTACATGCGGCTGTTCACCGAAGACCAGCGCCGCGATCGCAAGGTCGAGGATCTGATCACCTGGGCCACGGGCACCGTGCAGGGCATGTTGTCGGTGTCGTACCCCGAACAGAACCGCACGATGTACGTCATCGTCCGCGGCCCCGATCCGCAGCTCGATGCAGATATCGCGAACGCCCACATCCAGACGTACGTCGATTACTCGAAAGGTCTGCTGTCGACCGATACAAAGCAGGCTTCGGGTGCGCTGTCGACCGAGTTTGACGATGCCGAGCGCAAGCTGCGCGATGCCGAGTCGGCGCTGTACTTGTTCCAGAAGGACAACAAGGAGCTGTACGGCGTTACCGTCGAAGAACGTCAGAACATGGTGTCGACGGGAATTACGACGTACACGGCGAAGCTCAACGAGGCACATGCCGTGCGGATCGAGCTGGGGTCGAAGCTCGATCGGATGCGCAAGGCGGCGACGGAGAACGTGCTGACGTCACCGATTCTGCTCATGGGTAACAACGAATCGTTCGATGGCTTGCGCGCGAAGTACTACGAGGAGCGCAACAAGTTCATCGAAATGGAGAAAGAGATCGGACCCAAAAATCCGCAGTACCAAATGCAGAAGGCCAAGCTCGACGATCTCTACTCGGCTCTGCAGTCCGAAGCAAAGCGCATGCTTTCGGGCGTCGAGGAGCAAGTCGCCGCCGCGATCGCAACCGAGACTGCGCTCAAGGCAGAGGTCGACAAGCGTACAAAAGAAGCGCTCGATCTCGGCCCGAAAGTCGTCAAGTACAACGAGCTGTTGCGCGAGAAGAAGAGCATGGAGGATCGCTACAACATCCTTCGTACGCGACTTTCGTCCACGGATCTCAGCGATCGCATGAATAGCAACCTCGACACGTCGAACGTGACGCCGTTAGATCCTGCGCTCGTGCCGCACACCCCGATATCGCCGAACCTGCGGCTAAACATCATGGCGGCGGCGGTGCTATCGCTGTTCATCGGGCTCGGCCTTGTATTCCTGATCGTGTTCCTCGATCGCTCGGTAAAGTCGACGGCCGATGCGCAGCAAGCCGTTGGGTCGCCGGTTTTGGGCATCATCCCGATCATCGAAGAGCCAGACCAGATGGACGACAGCGACTCCGCTCGCGACCTCTACGTCCACCAGCATCCGACATCGCGCATCGCGGAGTGTTGCCGCTCGCTCCGCACAAACATCATGTTCTCGGCCGCGGATCGCCAGATCAAGACGATCGTCGTGTCGAGCGCGAACCCACGCGAGGGCAAGACGACGAGCGTGATCTACCTCGGCACGACGATGGCGCAGAGCGGCCAGCGTGTGCTGCTCGTTGATACCGACATGCGGCGGCCACGACTTCACGTTTCCACGAAAGTGGCGCGGACGACGGGGTTGTCGAACCTAATCGTTGGGGATGCTGACTTCGACAGCGTGATCCGGCCGACAGAGATTCCGAACTTGTTCGTGCTGCCGTGCGGTCCACTGCCGCCGAATCCCGCCGAGATCCTGATGACACACAAGTTCGAAGCGGTGCTTGCCGAGCTCGGCAAGCGCTTCGATCGCATCATCCTCGACTCGCCGCCGTTGCAGGTTGTCACCGATGCAGTCGTTTTGTCGAAGCAAACTGACGGCGTGATTCTTGTCATCCATGCGGGCAAGACGCTGCGCGAGGAGATCAAACGCTCCGCGAATCAGATCAAGGCTGTCGGCGGCAAGGTGTTCGGCGTCATCGTCAATGCGATCGAGCCGAATCAGCGCAGCGGCTATTACTATTCGTATTACGGCTACAAGTACTCCGAGAAATCGTCCGAAGCGACGCCCTCATGACGTGGGGCTTTTTGCCGCCAGCCGTCTCGGAGGTGCATCTGATGGCTGTCGTCGCGCGGCTGTTGCGTCGTGACGCAACCCAACTTGAGGATGAAATCTGCACATTTCTCGGCGCGCGACGCGCCGCCGCAGGTTCCTCGTGGGTACATGTTCTCAGGCTACTGCTCGAAGAGCTTGCCGCCCGCGATCCTGATCGCCGCGAAGTGTTGCTACCGAGCTACTCGTGCAACGAGTTCACGAAAGCGACGTTGCTCGCTGGCCTGGAGCCGACGTACGTCGATCTGCAACGGGATCTCCGCTCGGATCCGTCGGCGATCGCGGCTGCAATTAATTCTCGAACGCTCGCCGCTTTTTCAATCAACAACATCGGGCGCGAATCCGATAACGCCAGCGTGCGTGAGGTGTGCGATCGCCGCGGTATCGTGTGCATCGAAGATGCGACCTACATGTTCCTTGGAACGTCGGCCCGCGATGGCCAGCGGTTTGGAACGTACGGCCACTACGCGGTCCTGAATTTTTCCGAAGGAAAGATCATCCCGGTGGGAGGCGGCGCCGTCCTCACGAACGTCCGAGACGGCATAGATGTGATCGATGCAGTTCGGCGGCGAATCGCGCAGCGGTCGCCGCGCTCGACAGCCGCTGAGTTGATGCGCCTCGCGATCTATCGCGCAGGTTCGTCGCGACTCGGCTATTCGGCATACCGCGTGCTGCGCGAGCTCACCGGTGCGGATCTCAAACAACGCCTTTCGATGGAGCCGACGCGGACCAAAGAGGTCGGGAACGATCTCGAGCGCGACACAGCTGGCAACATCGTACTGCGAACCGAACGCAGCGACTCGCTCGACGATCGCAGTGCACTACGCGCACTCGGCAGACCCAAGCAGCTCTGCGGCTCTGAAGTTGTCCGCCGCGCTGAGCGTGAACGCAACAGGCGCCTAGTCCGATACGACTTGTTCCGGCGCGAGCTCGCAAACGTTCCCGGCGTCGAGGTCTTGTCGTTGCCCGACAACGGCATGCCGATCAAAGCGCCTGTTCTGATCAACGGTGACATCACACCGGAGGATCAGCGTGAGCTCGACCGACTCGGCGTCGCGCGGGGATATTCGACGGAGTACCCGACGTACGGAGATGATTCGTATCCCAACGCGAATCGTTTTTTCGAGCGTCTCTTCACGTTGCCCGTACATCGCTACGTCGACGGGCGCGTCGTGCGAGACATCATCGCAGTACTCGCAAGGGCAACTCGCGGCACCGTCGTCAGTTCCGATTCGCCTCGATCTCAGCTCTCGCGGACGTCGGCACACCGCTGAGCTGTTTGCCATCGTCGCCGTAGACATTGGTCGGCCTGACCACAACCGCGACGGTCTTGAATAAGATCTTCAAGTCGAGCAGTAGACTTTGATGATCGACATACCAAACGTCGTGGTCGACGCGCTCTTCCCAGCTGTTGTTCGAGGCGCCATTGACCTGTTGCCATCCCGTCATGCCGGGCATTACCTCGAGGCGTCGGCGATCATACTCGCTATACGCGTGGAGAAATTTCGGCAACAGTGGCCGCGGTCCCACAAGGCTCATCTCGCCGCGCAATACGTTGAGTAGCTGTGGCAGCTCGTCGAGCCGGTAGTCGCGCAGCATTCGACCCACTCGCGTGATGCGGGGATCCGTCTTGAACGTGATGTCGCCAGTGCCTTGCGCCGCGGCGTTGTCGACCATCGTGCGAAACTTGAAGATGCGGAACACCTTGCCGTTCAGGCCGAGGCGCTCCTGGCGGAAAAACACCGGACCCTTGCTTGTCGCCTTGATCACCGCCGCGCATGCGGCGAAGACGGGGGCCGTGGCACCGAGCAACAGCGCAGATCCGAAGAAGTCAAATAGCCGCTTCGAAGTCATGTAGCACCTGTTCTAGATCCGTCGTCCTCGTCACGGCGACGTGCGCGGCATAGTCGTCGTCGAGTGGCTCGTGCCTCGCGAAGGGCTCGGTCAACACGCGAACCGTTCGCATGCCGAGCTGCTTCGCGCCATAGAAGTCGCATGCAGGATTGTCGCCGACGTAGAGATATTCGAAGGGCGCACCGCCGAAGCGTTCGACGATTCGCCGATAGGCATGAACAGCGGGCTTTGCCCAGTCCTTGCCGAAATGTCCCGTGATGATGATCTCGTCGAACAATGTTCCAAGGCCCAAGGTGTCGATCTTCGCTTGCTGCATCTCCTCGTTACCATCGGTGATGAGAAACAGTGGAACACGGCTGCGGAGTCGACCGAGCATCGCGCCGACTCCGTCGAACAGCGTAAGGTCTGCTCGATGTCGATGATAGAGCGAGATCAGCTCCCTGACGATTAGCTTGTCGTGGCGACCGAGCTCCTCGAGTACTTCGTCGAAAAGGCGGGCGTAGTAGCTCGTTCTGCGAGTCCAAACTGTGGTGAAGACATGCTCGATGTCGCTCGGCGGTGCCTGAAACTTTGCGCCGAGATCGTCGGCAGCTACGCGAAAGAACGAGCGCATATGCTGCGCTTGGTCGTAGAGCGTGTTGTCCAGGTCAAAGCCGATCGCGCGTAGAGTCATAGCGAGCGGGCTAGCGTCTGGCCGGGCGCGACATACGCCTCGTCCCAGTAGCGCAACAAGATCTTCGGCTCGACCGGCTGCAGGTGCTCCGCGATTTCAGCGCCGAGCGCCATGTTGCAGACGCCTTCCAGCAGCGGCACGCCCGCGGCGACCGAAAGGATGCAGGTGCCTGCAAGGCGTGCGTTGATCTCCGAAAACAACAGCTCACCTTCCGCTGTTTCGAAACATTGGATATTCGCTGGGCCTACGATTCGCAGACACTCGACGATGCGACGCACGTTGCGAACGATTTCGTCGTGCCACGCGGTGATTCCTTTCGAGGAGATTCCGGAATCTGTGGCAAGCCGTTTGCGAGGCGACACGATCTTGAGCGTGCTTGTTGCGTCGGCGAGCACGTCGACGGTGAACTCGATACCCGCGATGTACGGCTGGATCACCGCGTCGCAAACATAGTGCGCGAAGAATGCGAGCTCGCTCGCGTTTCGCGCGACATGAACACCCGTGCTGCCGCGGCCGCGACGTGGCTTGACGATCGCCGGATACGTCGTGATGCTGGCGACGTCGGAGGCCGGCACCGTTGGAATCGCGGGAATGCCATGGGCGCGGAACGCCTCGAATGTTCGAAGCTTGTCGACGCAGATGCGCAGTGTCTCGGGAGACGAAACGAGTGGCGTTGTCCCATGCGTGGTGAATTGATCGAGATGCTCAGCGACGAGCAGAAGCTCTTCGTCGAGCGCGGGCAAGAACACGTCGACACGCTCGTACCGACATACGTCGAGCAGCGTGTCGAGGTAATTCGGTGCATCAGCACGCGGCAGCACGTACGAAGCGTCAGCAAAACAAAATCCAACAGAGAGAGGCGCGCAATCGCCCGCGACGACGCGATGGCCGAGCTGTTGGAAGTAGCGATACTGGGACACCGACGGTGGTGATCCAGCTGCCGTCCGGAAAATCGTCAGTGCCTTCGTCATGAGGTTCCGGTCTTGGTAAGGCGTTGCGGCTCGGGCTGCGGCAAGCCACGACCGAGCAACAACCGAGCATACTCGTCACGCCACCGCGCCCACACCGCCTCGCGTGCATACAATGCGGCGACGCGAGCACGCGCCGCGCGGCCGTGGTCGGCGCGAAGTGTCGGTTCGGTCAAGTAACGCAGCAGTGCCGCGCCAAAACCGGGTACATCGCCGATTTCGACGAGCAATCCGGTCTCGCCATCGGAAATGGCATCGATGACGCCCGTTGCACGGGTCGCGACCGTCGGTACACCACACGCACCGGCTTCGAGCGGGGCGTTTGGCAGGCCCTCGCGGTGCGACGGAAATGCGAGCACATCCATCATCGCGTAATAGGGTGCCGGCTCGGCGACGCGACCGGTACCGATCACGTTCGCGCGGTTTAGACGCGCCGCGACGGCTGGCGCCGCAGCGTAATCGCCAAAACCGGCACCGATGAACAGTAGCCGCGCCTCCGGTAACCTGCCGAGCACGATCTCGAAGGCATCGAGCAACTCGTCGATCCCTTTATCCGTCACAGGCCGGCCGACGAAGCCGATGATTGGAGCGTGATCGGGGATGCCGAGCGAGCGCTTGAGCTCGCCTGCCTCGCGGAGTTTCGCACTCGTCGGCGCGAAGCGCTCCAGGTCCACACCATTTGACGCACCCGCGCCGAGGACCTTGTACTTGTCGGTAGGTCCGTAACGACCATCGACCAGCAGTTTTCGCAAACTGTCGCTCACGCAGATGACATGGTGGGCGAATGCCGTCGTCGCTCGCTCGGCGACAACCAACACGCGCCGTTTCGCGCCGCGCGCCGTTTCGGCTCGCAGACCGCGCTGCAAATAGATTCGGATCGGCACACGCGTGATGGCGGCGGCAGCCATACCGAGGAGGCCGGCCTTTGCGGTGCTCGCGTTGACGATGTCCGGTTCGATCGTGCGCAGCACACGCACGAGGCGCGCGAGAGACAATGTGTCGGGCACAGGATCGATCTCGCGCGCGATCGGGATCGCGATCACGTTTACGCGCTCGCGCTGTGCGACGCGATCCAGCTCGACACCTGGTGAGCTGATCAACGTTACGTCGAATCCGTTCTCACGCAGGAACGCGAGCTGCCCGTTCAAAAGCACATCGGCGGTCACCGGCGTGGTGACGACGAACACGAGACGTGGACGGCGACTCAGGACGCCTTCTCCGCACGCGTGGTTTGTACGTTCTTCGAGATTCTCCCCATTGTCGTCCACCACAAAGCATCACCGAATTCGCGATGCAACCGCTCGAATAGCAGATCAAGGAAGTTGCA
>Ga0070698_100006100_pt1 | contig 13125 bp, 8 predicted proteins | sample KBSK1502metaG_FD_65477 | JGI IMG/M metagenome (GOLD analysis project Ga0070698, IMG submission 65477) | Corn, switchgrass and miscanthus rhizosphere microbial communities from Kellogg Biological Station, Michigan, USA - KBS K1-50-2 metaG | ecosystem: Host-associated > Plants > Roots >... | reverse complement strand
GATTGATGCGGCTGGAGGCCACTGATAGAATCTGGCCCCCCAACCTTGGTCGCCAAGCTCGCAACCAAACTACAGGACGAGGAATTGATAAGCCCCGAAAGAACGACGAGGCGAGCAAGTTCGACTGTATGACTAAACACATCGGCATAGTTTCTGTGAACTATGAGGGCACCGCGCTCTGCTACCGCTCAATCTGCATCGAGGCCGCCGCCCTCATGGGCGAGTACCAACACCCGCAGATCACGATTCACTCGTTCCCTCTTGCCGATTACATGCGCTTGCTCTCGACGCTTGATTGGGAAGGGTTCGCGGGGCTGCTGCTTGAGTCTGCTGAAAGGGTCACACGCGCCGGCGCAGACTTCGCAATCTGTCCCGCCAACACGGCGCACGAAGCCTTTAAGTTTATGAGACCACGCTCTCCTCTCCCGTGGCTTCACATCGTTGAGGTTGTCGGTGAAGCTGCTGCGGCCCGACGGGTATCGAAGCTCGGCATCCTCGGAACCAGATTTCTGATGGAAGGAAATCTTTATCGAGAAGTTTTATCTGAGCGCGGCATCGAGGCAGTGATCCCCGACGCCGACCAGAGGGAGAAGATCAATACTCTTATTTTTGAGGAATTGGTGAAAGGCACCCTGAAGGACTCTACGAGAGAATATTTCCGGAGAGTGGCCACAGACCTGGCGAGCAAGGGGTGTGATGCGGTGGTCATGGGATGTACGGAGATCCCGCTTATCCTGAAATCAGAAGACGTCGAGGTGCCTCTTCTGGACTCGACCAGACTTCTGGCGAAGGCGGCATTGGAAGAGGCACTCCGTGGGGTCTGACTATTTGATGAAGTCGACTTGGTAACGTGATGAAGAAGCCCACCCAGCGAATTCGGTACGTGAGTACGACGGACGGCATCCAACTCGCTTGGGCCGAGGCGGGTACGGGGCCTGTGCTGATCAAGGCCGCGAACTGGCTGACCCACCTGGAGTACGAATGGGAGAGCCCGGTCTGGCGCCATTGGATTCGCTTCTTCAGCGACAACTTCCGCTACATTCGTTACGACGAGCGCGGCTGCGGGATGACCGAAAGAAACGTAGGCGACCTCTCGCTCGAGCGCTGGGTCGCGGATGTGGAGGACATAGTCGCGGCGGCCGACTTGCGCGAGCCGTTCGCCATGCTGGGAATTTCTCAGGGTGGGGCGATCTGCGCGGCCTACGCCGTGAAACATCCGGAGCGTGTCTCGAAACTAGTGCTCTACGGTGGCTACGCCCGTGGCCCGTTTCAGCGCGGCGACCCCGACCGGGCGAGCTTTTATAAGGCAATGATTGATCTCGTTCGTTTGGAATGGGGAAGTGATAACCCCACCTTCCGACAAGTCTTCACTTCGCGATTCATCCCCGAGGGAACCGAAGAACAGATCGGCTGGTACAACGATCTCTGCAGGAAGACCTTGACGCCGGAGATCGCGGCCCGACTTCTTGAGTCGCGCGCGATGATCGACGTCACGGGGTTACTTGGGCAGGTGCGGGCCCCGACGCTTGTGCTTCATGCGAGCGGCGACGCGGTCGTCCCGATTGCAGAAGGGCACATTCTGGCTGCGGGGATTCCGGACGCCCAGTTCGTTGAGCTCGATTCAAGGAACCACGTCCTTCTCGAGAGCGAGCCGGCGTGGGAACGCTTTTGCGATGAAGTGTTGAAGTTTATGGGACGCAAGGGCACGAGCCGCGGTGAGGACCCCGCGTTCGCCTCGCTCTCGCCGAGGGAACGAGAAGTGCTGACGCTGATGCGCGAGGGCTTGAGTAACGCACAGATTGCCGACCGGTTGTCCATCAGCGAAAAGACGGTCCGCAATCATGTCTCTAATCTTTTCGACAAGCTTGGCGTCTGGACGCGCGCTCAGGCCATCGTCTTTGCCATCGATCGGGGCTTCAAGGGTTGACGGTTAGCGAAAATCTTTGAGCTAAGGTCCCTGATCGGTTATTGGAGACTTAAAAGAACAAGTATCTCACCCGTCCCCGTCGCCAAAGGTTCTAACGCCTTGCCAATGATTGTACCTGGACGGTGAATCCGCACACCTCTGATCGTGATCGGCAGTGATTTCATGGCCATTCCGGTTTTTTCGCTCGCGACAAGCAGGTCGCCGATTTTGATCGGATTTCGGGTGGCGTCAACCTTTAATTTCACGCGCCCGGTAGTTGCGACTAGCACTTTCCCCGCGCCAGTTTCTCCGAGTATGACTCCAGGCCGTGCTGAGATGACGCCGGCAACGCGCGTGTCATAAGCGCGGTTCGAAGCGACTACCGCATTGGCGAGTTCCGGATCAAGAATCACGAGCGTACCGGCTGCCAACGGGTTCCGCGCCTGAACCCATTCAGCGACGTCCTGATATTTAGCCGCTATGTTTCCGCCTATGACAGCATTCCCGGTGACGTTAATGTCGCCGGCTACGTCAAGCAGCGAGTTTGGGTTTGACGTCCCAATGCCGACCTTGCCGGTATTGGTGATTCTGAAACGCTCTGCCGAGGAGACTCCATCATGGTAGGTGAGACTGCCATTTGAATTGATCCGCAGCGAAAAATCATTCGGCGAGTAGTTGTAGTTGACAAAGCCCATAAACTGACGCGTATTGTCCCAGGAGAAGCCGCCCTTTGGTACCCCGTTAACCGACAGTCCCAGGTTGTTATTGCCTGAGCCAGTCGCGTCCATCAGCAATCCGAAGCCGTTGAAAGATCCCGTGGTACGGATTACACCCATGTGCCCTAGCAGCGCAGGGATCGCGCCCTGCACATTAAGCTGGCTATCCGGAGTGGGAGTACCAATACCGATGAATCCGCTATTGGTCTCGGTAATAGTGGAGTCTCCGAGCGTGCCCAAGCTGTCTGTCCACTTCGCGATGCGGTTCTGCGTACCAGTGCCAGACGTCAGTGGCTGCGGGGCTTCCGTGGTATCGATAGCCTGTAACGTATTGCTGCCTGGCGCTCTGGGTTTGGCGATCAGAATCCGCTCGGCACGAATCGTCCCAGCCACCTCCAACTTCGCCCGTGGAGTGCTCGTGCCGATGCCGAGGCTGCCATCCGACGTCAGACGCATTTGCTCTGTGTCGGTGCCGAAGAAGAAGTCTCCCATCCGAAACGAAAATGCGCCGCGACTCCTGATCATTTGCCCTTCGGTGCCATTGTGCGCAATCGCTGTGGTGGCTTCCGCCTGACCTGCTCTGAGAACTGTTAGAGCGGCACTATCTTCGATTGGCCCAGCGGCCTGTTGTTGCGCTAGAGTCAACTGAGTAGCATCCAGTGGTTGCAGCTCATACTGTTTCTCCGCGACTGACATTGAAGCCATCCGCCGGCTCGTTTTGCCTGATAAGCTCTTCGCGGTCACCACTGCCAGGTATGAACCATTGCCCAGACGTGCGCCTGCCCTATCCTGCACGCTCCAGTCGAGGACATTGCCTTCCGAAGTAACCTCAGAGATCAGTTGCCCTAAATTGTCATAAACCTGCAGATGCATCTGCACGATTGCCGAAGGCGCCGTGAAGCGCACTCGCTCGTCGGAAGCAGCCGCGGTGATGGTCAGCGATGATCCGTTTAAAGCGAGATTGCTCTCTTGCGCCGCTGCGGTCGAGAGCAGTGCGAGGATCAGACCGGACGACAACGTGATCTGTTTTAGACTAAGCATAAAAGTAACTCCTTCAGGGCGTTGATATCGCCCGCGAGTCTCAGCTAGGGCACGAGATAAGAATCTTCTAACAGCGAGACTAGACATTGCCTTTCGCTTCCATCAGATGAACTTCGCATCTGCGGTACGGCGCAATAAGGATCCGTTGGTTATCCAGCGATAGTCCTGATGCGTTGTCGTAACTCTTCAATATGAATCCGCTTGATCACAAATCCTGAACTGAGTCCGGGATCGGTGTATGGCGACGTCGAATAGCCGAGGTGCGTCGCCGCGTCGTCAAAATATGTTCGTAGCTGCTGGATGTGAATTGCTTTTATGACACTACTGTTTGGCACCAGCGTGGCATCCGTCCACACTGCTGGAGCGAGACCTGCGACAGCTCGCAGCGCGTCTACCGCCTGGCGCAGTTCGTTAATATGTTCAGTCTTGGCCTTAGTCTGACCCGCCATGATCGAGTCGTCCGTGAAGACCGTCGGCAGAAATGCGAACGCATTTACTTTCTGGTAGGGGCTACCCGAAGTCGGCGTAACATCAATCTGAACGGCACCGACTGCGTGAGAGGGAGTCGTGACCGTGATTGAGCTGGAATCGCCCGCACCATTTGTGTAAAACCATGACGCTGCTGAACCACCCATCGTCACTGTAGATAAACCGGGAAAGGCGCCCGTTAATATGATCTGTTGTCCACCTGAAGTCCGTCCCGCCCGCGGAACTACACTGTCAATTCTTTGAGTGGAATTGCCGAAGCAGATCATGACGTCGTTCAAGGTTGGCGTCACGCTGCTATTCGTCGTGCTCAGGTATGCCTTGTATTTTAGATACCGGAAACCATTGAACTGACTTAGCGAGGCGCCGCTCACGGTAAAGAAGGTCGCCGGTGTGCCATCAGGTCCGACAAAAGTGAACGGGCCATTCACATTATTGCTCACTGCCGTTTGGAATTTGAGGGTCGTATTCGCCGGAGTGTTTGCGGTCCAGGACAGAGTGGTCCATGTTGGTGTAAAACCTAATGCGGGGTTTGCGTCCTTCGATGACGAGGCAAAATCCCCAGTGGACGCAAACCCGGCATTCATATAAGTCTTGAAGCCAAGATCCCTGCCACCGCTAGTCGTATCCGCTGACCAAGTCATTCCACTGTTCGCTGAAGTCACTCGTTGGCCGTTCGCGTATGGATTAGCCGAACTAACCACGTACGCCTGGGTCCCCGTAGCGCGGTTTGACACCAGTCGAAAGATCACTGCGTAGCGGGTACCTGCAGTTAGCGTTGGCTGGGTGTTGAAGGTTGCAGTGTAATAGACGCCGGCGCCGCTCGAAAAACCCGCAATCGTTGCTGTGGTTAAGTCTGGACCGGTGGGCACAGCTGGCGAGCCGGTGGTCGCCCTGATCGAGACTGTGACGTCGGGATTCGTGCCACTACACATACTACAGAACAGATCAAGGTCTACTCTGCTTAACTGACCCGTAACAGCCGGGGTGAAGGTTTGACCTGCCCAACTGGTGGAGGAAAAGCCAAAGCCACTAGTGGAAACGTTCGTGTTTTGCTGGTCAATGTTTTGTAGAGCTAGCAGGACGACATCGCCGGCGCTGGCCGTCAGGTCAACATTTGTGCCGACACCCATTTGGAAGTCGGTTTGTGTTGTATCAACAAAACAGCCGCTGCTGGCCGCTTCAGTGAGCGAAAAATTCTGCGTTGTCGTTGTCCCATCGTTTACAACAATGCTAGTCGCGGCGCTGGAGTTGAATCCCGCTGCACTTACACTAATGCTCGGATAGGTGCCGGCCGGAATCCCATTGAACGAATAAGAGCCGCTACCATCGGTAGTCGTGGTTCGAACACCTAGCGCAACTGCGGCACCGCTAATCGGCGAGTTGTCGCTGGCTTTGGTTACGGTTCCGGACACCGTTCCGCCGCTTCCAACCGGCGTACACGCGGCAAACTTGAACGAACCGATGCGGGTGAGATCATTAAGACCGTTAACGGCGTAGTACTCGTTGGTGTACCAGAACGTGCAGCCGTCAGTATCCAGCGTCATCGCGGTGTAGTCACCCCAGCGAACGCACGTGCCGCCGCAGCTACCAGTCTGCGTCCCAGTCCCTTGAATCAATGTTTGCTCAGTCTGGCTGAACGTATTGATGGGATCAGTTGATAGCCTACCAGCGTACTTGATCCCCGGATTGGTTGCGCTGTTCGAAGTGGTGTAGCCGAGTGCCATGTTACCTGCGCGATCAACGGCTAAACTTGGCACATATCTATAAGTCACATTGGCTCCGTCGGGATCCCAAGTGACCGACTGAGTGTCATTGGCGCCGATGGTGCCGCCAGTCACCGGCACTTGATACCACCGCGGCGCCGCAAAGCCGGAAGTATTTTGTCTCTGAACAGTGTGAGTCGCCCAGAGCGATTCCACACCGTTAAGATTAGTGTATTGGTTTTGGGCCATGGCGCGGATTTGAAGGACATCCAGTGAATTACCCGGGGTTGCCGCGTTGGGTACTGATGTGTCTGGCCAACTGCTGCTGGCGAGTGGGTTGAATGGTCCAATAAACGTAGAAAGAGAGATGCTATTCCAGTCGACGTGAAACTTATAGACGTCTTGAGCGTTCAGAAATTCCCAGGTCGAAATGAAGTAGTTGGAAGTACCGGGTGGCGGTGTGCCTGCCTGAAGTCGCGCGTTGCTTGGCAGGAGCGTGAACTCAGAGGTATCCGCGACATCGAATGAGACAACCTGAGGCGTCGGTGCGCCGGTGTACATTTGAGTCTTGTTAAAGGCATACACGCGCACGTTCTGGAACGACCCGGTGGCCGCATAATCGAATATGTTGGCCGACATATATATCCCGTCCGGCCAAATACCGAACTTTGGATAGTCGCCAAGGCCGCCGGTCGTGTTGATGGAGTAAAAGTTCCAACCACCCGCGACTGGGTCTCCTGTCTTCGAGACCGCGATGCACTGAAACGAACCTGGCGGATTAATGACGTTGCCCGAACCATCGATCTGAAAGGCGAAGTCTGAAATGAACCATCGATCTTCAAAGGTGTCATACAAGACGACCGGGTCGCCAAAGTTGTCCGTGTCGCAGAGATTCCCAAAATTTCCCTGATTCATGAACGTGTCGAATGTGAATGCAGCTACTCGGACTCCAGTGCTCTTGTTGAAGATGCCGATCGATGTATTGACGGTTTGAATGTAATAAGTGGGGCCGACGTCGCCATTCTCGTCTGGTGGATGACCGGCGCCCCAGTTCGCGAAGTCGAGCCCCTCGAAGCTTATGTTAGGTGGCGGCGCCGGAGCGGCTGGTGCAGACACAGCAGGCTGCGTTGGAACTGATGGGGTTGCAGGAGCTGTCGTTCCCGGGTGAATCCGAGGGACATGAGCAGGTGGTTCGCGCTCGGGCCGCCACTTCCTAACAGGTTTTCGGTTCGGTAGTTTCCGAAGATCGCCGTCGAACGGGTGTGCCTTCTTAAGATGTAGTTCCTTTGGACGGCGAGCGAGCGAATCTGTCTCGTCCTGTTTGTCTACAAAAAGAGCATTGTTTGCTTTTAGTTTGGGGTTATTGACTCGACCCGGGGGATTGCCAGGAATATTTGCCGAGCGGCCTTGCATCAATCCCTTCGCCGTAAAGGCGGTCACAACCATCGCTGCTACGATGACAATCAAAAACCACTTGGTGTGGGGTATCAATATCGTTCCACAAGATGGAGAGTACCTTGAGCGGCGACGTTGGTTCCCGGGTCTCGCTAATGTTCTCATGCTTTGTTTGAACCGCCGCTTTATTGCTCTTAAGGCGGCGTAGAAGACTTACCAGCCCTTTGATAAGTGGCGATACTTTTACACATACCTGACCGACGCGCAAAACATTTCGGTGACAGTCTCGATTGTGTCCAACGTGTTTTCGGACGTTTGCCCGTGGGTTTGCGGGAAGATCTTTAGCGGCGATCTTCGCTAGCACTGAATGGCGTTGCGATTGCCAGAAGGCTGGTTGATTAGCTGTAATTAGTAGCGGGGATTTGTGTCGTTTAAGTTCGCCCGAGTGATAGCGAACCAGAGCCCATAGATGCATATCGACAGGCTCGCCCCGCCATAAAGAACGCCGAAGATCATCCGGTTGACACTCAATCGCGGCCAAAAGATTTGCGACAAGACGATAGCGTTGCCTATAAAAATCATCAGGCAGGTTAGGTAGAGAATTCTGCTTACCCAACGCCGGCGACGCAGCAGAGCGTACGTTGAAAGCAGAGACGTCACTACTATCAACAATGTCACTCCCAAAAATCCAAAAGTTTTCAGTTCACGCAATCCGAAATATCCCTCTTTGGCCAGCGCGAGAATGATTAGCCAGGTGAAGGACACCAAGACCAGATGCGCACACCCATAGAAACAGAAAAGGACAGCGAGAATTCTGCGGTGGAATTCTTGATCAGGTTGGTCGACGACTCTTACCTCATCTGTGCTCATTCTTCGTTAATTCCCAGTTCCTTGCCATTCAGATCATAGTAGACCGTGCCAAACTTTCGACCCGCCTTGCAGTTGACCTCCCAGAAGGTTATGAGCTTTGTACTTTGGACCAGCTCTTCGCGTTTTACGCGTATCGACAAGATGTCTGCATTCTCGAAACCTAGTCGCTGAATCGCCTTGCGCCCCAACTCAGGAGCCTGTTCGATGCCGATGGAGTCGAGTTCAAAAAGAATCTCTTCGAGTTTGTGGCCTCGTTGAATTTTGCGAACGTCCTGGCCAGTAGCCTCTATGTCCAGGATCACATCATTGCTTATACCGTTGAGGTCGTATGAATACTGGCTGATTTCTTTTGTCTTTGGATCCGGCGCTTTGAAGCGCAGGGACTTGTCCCAGAGTGCAATATCCATAACCATGGCATGAGGGCCGAACTCGGAATCGATCACAGTGACAGCTTCACGCAGGCTTTCAGGTGTGAGGAGATTAAACTTCGCGGCGCGAGCAGTTTGCGACAGATCCAGCCGCTTGATCTTTCCTTGTTCGTCGGCATAAACGGTGGCGTGCTCTCGCGAGTTGTTGACTTCTATGGCCCAGGTCAGACTGCCTGTCTTGGCAACACTTGAGCCGATGGTCAAGTTGCGCTCAAGGGTCATTTTCTCGATCTTGCCTCCGTCGATCTGGACTCTCTCGATCGCCGTGCGTGTCAACGACTCAACCGCGTCCCAGTTGACTGAAGCGAAATCAAAAAGTGTTTGGTCGAGATTATTTTCAAGCGAGCTCAATTCCACGGGGCGGGGCCCACTGATTGAGTGGAGGAAGCCCGAATAGCGATACTCATCGACGTTTGCCGGCTTGTTTGGATCCTGAGCTCGCAGTGTTACTGAGTCGGAATTAATCTGCACGTTGAGGGCTTTGAAAGAGCCGCCGAGCTTCTTGCGGAAGGCTGCGGCCGCCTCAGTTACGGCATGGCCCTCATACATGGAGAATCGGGTTCCTTTGGGGAAATGACAACCGACGATGGCGGACACAAGGCCAGCGAGGGTCAGTACCGAAAGTATCGTTAGCACGTTTCTCTTTCCACTCATTTGCTGATTCCTTTTTTGCAAAAACTAACAATGGTGGTTTTCGACTCTCTGTGCGTCTCTGTGTCTCCGTGTCTCTGTGTTGATGAAGGCTCTGGTTAACCACAGAGGCACGGAGTCACAGAGGTGCACAGAGAAAACTTGAATTAGGAGACGACAATTCACCGCCTGACATTTGATTTCACCCTCGCCCCACCAAGACCGAGTCCCAAGCTCAGTAGCAATCGGGTGAACCACCTCTTTCCAAACAACGACGAAAAGCCTCCAGCCAAACAAAACGTCATTGCCAAAAGGATGATGAAGATCACTCCGACCGGCGTTCCGTCTCTTCCCAGCCGGTAATCAGCAACGCGATCGGTGATCACCCAAGATAGTGTGTAAGCGAGAAAGCCACCTATCACGGTAAAGATCACCCCGCACATCAAAAGCATTCCTCTGATTGCTCCGATTCGTATATAGCCGGGACGCCCGCACTGCGGACACCCTTTTCGCTCCTCGTTTGATCGGTAGTCGCACCAGATGCATTCGAACGCGAATGCTTGCACTCCATCGGTTGCTGGTTTTGAGACGAACGGCACCGTGAACAACCACCGCGAGGAGACTCGCGGCATGAGATAAAAAGGTGAAAAAGTGATGCCGCTCCTAACGACCAAGGTCTTGGCAATGTAGTCGTGCCATGTCTGTCGCTGATCAGAAAAAGAAATTAGATAGCCGAGCATGAACTCAAAACTTGAGACCATCTTGAGAAAGTATCTGCCAGTGCCTCGCCCAAACGAGATGCGATTGCCTTCAAGGTCCGTAACCTTGATCTTCATGATTTGCTTTCCAATCGTCCCTTGACGGTGACTGCTTTCCATCAAAGCAAAATAAGGAAATGCGATGAAAAGTTTGACCGATGCAAACGTCAGAAAAACTCCGGGAAAATCTGCGCTTATAAACATGTTGGCCGACTCAGGTCGCACCCAGTTGAATAGTGATGTGTATCTCACGGGAAATCCCAGTGCTCGATTGGTGAGATAGAAGACGCCGCATGGCAAAAGCACTGCGCATAAGTCAACGAAGCGGGCGATGGCACGACGTGAGAAAGAGGCATAAGGTGACTGCACGTGATCAAAACTCGAATCTATTTTCATTTATTCTTGGCCATAACCTGACTCACCAGGTGTTGACTCCCAGTTCTTTGCCGTTCAGGTCATAGCTAACCGTTCCCCACCGTCGCCCCGCCTGGCAGCTGACCACCCAGAACGTTATGAGCTTTGTGCTTTCGCCCACTTCCTCACGTTTGATCTCCATCGTGCCAAGACGAGCATTCTCGAATCCCAGTCGCTGAATCGCTTTCCGACCGAACTCTGGCGCCTGTTCAAGTTTGATCGAGTCGAGTTCAAAAAGGATATCTTCGAGTTTGTGACGTTCTTTTAACCTGTTAAGGTCGAGATCAGGGCCTGATAGGTCCATGAGCACGTCATTCGACACACCGTTTAGGCTGTACGAATAGTGATCGATCTCGCCTGTCTTTGGGTCTGGCGCCTGAAACTGAAGACCTTTGTCCCAAAGGTGGATATCCCAGACCATCGCATGTCCACCAAATGCCTCGTCGACCTGCGTCACCGCTTCGCGCAGCGTTTCTGGAGAATAAAGATCGAATTTTGCGGCGCGTGCTGTATGCGACAGATCAAGTCTTGTAATTTTGCCTTGAGGGTCGGCGTAAGCAGTCGCATGTTCACGCGAGTTGTTGACTTCGATAGTCCACTTTAAGGTGCCCGATTTAGTCACCAGACTTCCAATCGCGAGCCCGCGCTCGACGGTCATTTTTTCGACCTTGCCGCCGTCAATTTTAGTGCGCTCTATGGCGGCGTGTGCGAGCGATTCGGTCGCCGCCCAATTGACTGAGTCGAAATCAAAGAGCGTGTTGTCGAGATTATTCTCAAGTGAACTCAACTCCACCGGACGTGGGCCACTGACTGATCGCAGGAGAGCTGAATATCTGTATTCATCGACATTCGCTGGCTGCTTCGGGTCTTGCGCTCGCAGAGTTACTGAATCGGGATTGATCTGAACATCCAGGGCCTTGAAGGATCCCCCGATCTTCTTCTTGAAAGCCGTCGCCGCATCAGACATGGCCGTCCCTGCGAACATAGTGCTCCGGTCTAGTCGGCTCTTGTACAAGTTGCAGGCTAGCAACATGATGCTCAAGAGGCATAGCGCAACCGAGAAGCACAATCGCCATTTGGTTTTGATTGTGTGAGTTTTCATCGGCGATTCCTCCAGTTTCACGGTCGTTTGTGGTTCTTGAAGAAGCCGACGATTTCAACAGGCGCCCAGACCGGATAAACATGCCCTCCGGTATGAATCAATGTCTTGACCGGAGTTTGAGTTGTTGAGGGAAAGAAGGTGCATTTGGTTCCTACTGCGCCGTTTGGTACTGGACAGTCTTGACCGTCGCCTGTGGCGTGGTCGACCTGACGAGCGGTTTCGATTGAAGCTGCTTGCATGGTGAACGGATCGGTCGTATCGGCTAAGCCGCCAATTGCCAGGAATGGTCTCGGCTCCGTGAGATGCTCCGAATCCCAAAGTCTGCCCGCGACCTCGCCGATGGCGGCAACTACCTTGCTGCGTTCGGCCCAGAGCAGATAACTAAATATTCCACCGTTTGAGAAACCGGTCGTGTAAACGCGATGATCATCGATGAGATATTTCTGTCGCATCCTATCCAGCATCGCGTCAAAGAAATCCAGATCTTTGTTACCCACGTTTCCGGCCGACTGATTTGCTTCGACTTGCCATCCCGGCCGATTGCCTTGTTGATCGATAGGGCTTGGCCGATGGGTTAGGCCTTGTGGGTAAACGACAATCGCCTCGGGCCAAGCGGTATGAATGTGCATGAGTTGTGCGGCACCCTGCATGTTGCCGCCATGGCCATGGAACGCGAATACGAGTGGATGCTTGACTGCCATGTCCGTGGTTGGCGCAAAGACAAGGGCTTCACGTTTTTCTCCATCGACGGTCCATTTCATGATTGTCCCCTGTGCAGCGGCTAGGTGCGCCACAGCCACCAACAGAGTAGATGCCAGCGCAAGTTGGTTATGCATTTTCATAATCGGTACTCCTTGAACGTGCGCGACGCGGGATGCTAGTCATTCGTGACTTCCTCGCTGTTTGCTTCTGGGTATTGCCAACTTTTTTGATTTGACACGAGACTTCTAGCGGGCTGCTGCAAGCGCGTTATCGAGGGCCGCCTTGAAGGCAGAATACGGCTGAGCTCCCGTGATCAACTTCAGCACCTTTACGTTCTGGTCGTTGTGATCTTGCGACGCCAGTCCGACGATAAAACTCGGAGTCACCTGGATGCCGGCATTCTCTGCATCAGACATGTTGTTACGAACTTTTGCGGCATACCTCTCGCTCTTGAGGCATTGAGTAAACTTTGTCATGTCCAATCCCAGTGCTTGAGCGTGCATTGGCAAATTGTTTGTATCGAGCGCGGCCTGATTAAAATATAGACGGTTGTGCATCTCCCAATACTTTCCCTCTTCACCTGCACAGTGTGCGGCCAGTGCTGCTTCGAAAGCGTTTGGGTGCATCGACTCTAATGGAAGGTCGCGAAACACGTATTTAATCTTTCCTGTTTGGATGTAATCGTGCACAAGCTGCGGCATCGTCTCAAGGACAAACTTGCCGCAGAACGGACACTGATAGTCAGAGAAATCAACCAGTACTATGCTGGCGTCCTTGTTGCCCAAGGTTGGTTCGTCGGCAATGCTGATAATGGTTGGTTGAGAAGGAACTTGTGGCGCAGCAAGTCTTGCTTGCAGGAGTTCTTTTAGTTGCTGCATTTCGTGTTGCATGGCCTGCTGCCCTTCCCTGATGGATTTCATCTCCTCCTTGAGTGCCTTCAACTCGTCAGTGATTTGTTTTGATTGCTGAGC